>Ga0315336_1004607_pt1 | contig 16068 bp, 21 predicted proteins | sample ASW5metaG_FD_204512 | JGI IMG/M metagenome (GOLD analysis project Ga0315336, IMG submission 204512) | Ammonia-oxidizing marine archaeal communities from Monterey Bay, California, United States - ASW #5 | ecosystem: Environmental > Aquatic > Marine > Intertidal zone | place: USA: California...
CGGCCGAGCAGGATGACCGCCGCGGCGGTCATCAGCGGCCATGTGTATGCTACGAGGTTCGCCTCGATAACCGGCATCGAGGCAAAGGCGATGTATTGCAGGATCATCGTGCCGACGAGACCGATGAAGCCGACGACGTAGGCGAGCGCGGCTCTCCCCTTCTCCTTTTGTTGTGCCAGAAGGGGAGAAGGAGAAGTTCTTTTCAGCCTTATCAGTGCGAAGACCAGGGCTGCGCCGCAAAACTGCAGGAACTGCACTTGCGGCACCGGATAGAAGGCAAGCAGTGCCTTGCCGACCAGGGCGTTGGTCGCCCACAGCGCCACGGCACCGAGGGCGAAGGCAAGCCCCACCCAGCGAGCGGCGGAGCAGCTTCGACGTTCCTGCTCGACCGGGCCGAGCGACGCCTGAGGCCGCCCCCCGGTTGAATCATGGTTCGCTACCACGACTCCCTCGCCCCGCCTGAAATGGTTTCGCTGGCAGGCTTCGGCGCCGGATGCTCCTCGGCAAAGCGCCGATAGGCGGGCAGCTGGTTGGTCCAGACATCCTCGGCCAGCTCGTCCACCCAGGCACGGTCATGGTCGTTGTCGGCGGCAAGGTAGAACATGCGGTTGTCGTCGACATAGGGTTTGGTCGCCGAGCGCTGGTTGAGCACCAGGGTGACGCGTTCGCCGAGTTGGATCGGCGCGGTGCGGTGGAGCACGCCCAGGAACTGGCCGAGCGTGGCGTAGTTCATCCTGTGGTCAATGCGCATGATCTTGTTGCGTGGCAGGTCATGGCCGGATTCCAGGATCGAGCGGCCGGTCTCGGAATCGTCACAATAGATTTCAAGATGGCCGCCAATGAGCGGCTCGCTGATCGACAGCGGTATGAGCTCCGTCACAGGAACACCGTCACAATGCCATTCGACCGCGCCATCCCTGGGGTTCATGAAGGTGACGGTCGAACCGACGATCGACAGCGGATACGGCTCGAGCTTGGTGCCCATCATGTCAGACAGCCTTTCCAGGCGCAGCTTGTCGTGCAATAGCTCCCTGATCTCCGGAATGTAGCGGTCGGCACCGGTTATGAAGGTCAGGTCGAGATGCTTGTGCACGGCATGGCTGGCCTTCAGTTTCAAAGCAGCCTCCTCAATGGCGGCAAGCAAATCGAGATCATAGCCGTGACGATACTGGGCAACACCGAAAGTCGACACTTTCCAAGCGGTCTCATGACCAATGATGGCCTCGCGGCTCATTGCACAACGCAGTTCGGGAATTGTGTGGGCGTTCATTCTGTTTCTCCAAGATGGGGGCAACACTTGGTAAACAGTCATTTAAACGCCCACCCTGTAAAATTAGGAATGCTGGTGCTAGCGTAAGCCCAGCTTAAGGTCCGAGCCACGTGCGTCTGCTCAGTCAGGTCAATCTCAACTCGCTGAAAATCGTGGAAAGCGCCGCGAGGCACAGGAATTTCACGCGCGCCGGCGAGGAGCAGTTCATCACCGCGTCCGCCGTGAGCCAGCGCGTGAAGAGCCTGGAGGATCAACTGCGCTTCAAGATCTTCGAGCGCGGCGGCAACGCGGTGTCGCTGACGCCGGAGGGCGAGACATATGTGGCGCGCGTGCGCGAGGCGCTCGAGCGGATCGTTGCGGCCAGCATGGAGGCCACCGGCCAGTCGCAGGCGCATGTGCTTCGCATCTGCGTGCTGCCGACCTTCGCGGCGCGCTGGCTGTTTCCAAGGCTGTCCACCTTCCAGCAACAACATCCCGAAATCGAGATGCGGGTGTCGACTTCCTACGCCACGCACGAATTCTCGACCTCGGAATACGATCTCGAGATCCGCTATGGCGACGGCAATTTCCCTGGCCTCATCTCGGACTTGCTTTTCAAGGAAGACCTGACGCCGGTTTGCAGCCGCAAACTGTTTCACCAGGTTCTAGGCGACAAGCCGCTGTCCAAGGTGACGCCGGAAGATCTGCGCTTTTTCACGCTGCTTCACTCCGACACCTGCACCCAGAACTGGCAGTCGTGGCTGGGGTTTGCCGGCGCCAGCTTCGTGCTTGGCGAGACCAGGAGCGTCTATTTCGATTCCTGCATGATGTCCTACGAGGCGGCCAATGCCGGCATGGGGTTCGCCGTCGCCAACCGCGCCTATATGGCAAGCGACATCCGAGCCGAAAGGCTGGTGGCCCCCTTCGCGGTCCATCATCCCAACACGGCCGGATGGTATTTCGTAAGCCCCATCAAGGCGCTTGGCGCGCGCAAGGTGGAACTCTTCAAGCATTGGATCATGGCCGAAGCGGCGCTGACGCAGCGCCAGTTGGACATGGAGATCGCAGGCGGACAGCCGGGACGATCGGCAATGGGGTGAAGCCCGACATCGCTGGCCGCCGAGGGCCCGAGAAGACGGACCCCGCCGGAATTTAAGGATTTCCCGGTGATTTCCTCGCAGGTGCGTAGCGCTACCGCGATCGCACCATGACGCAAGGTCGAGACTCAGCTATCTTGATTTGCGCGGCGGGCCTGATTTCCCGCTTGGCCGGCGCTATCGAGCTTCCTCCCAAGCAGCGCCGGCCTTCTTCGTTCAAGGCCGACAAATCAAGCCGCCCAGCCCTATTGCTTCGTACCCTGCTGGTCGCCGCCCGTGGTAGATTTCGGCACCGGGTTCTTGTCCACCTGAGGGTTCTGGTTGACTTCATCGCCGGGCGCCTTGGTGGGCTGCACGCTGTTGTCGCAGGCGGCGAGCGCGAGCGCTGCCGCAAGAGCCAGCAGCACAGGAACCTTCGTCATGACGACCTCCTCTCCTTCGCCCCTTGCATGATTGGCAAACGAGGCGGTGGCGGATTGGTTGCGCGTGGGGGAACCAACCGGCCCGCGCCCGGTTGAAAGCCAATCTAACCGCACGAGGAGACGATGATGATCCGCCTGCTGCTTACCGGCCTTTTCGCCTATACCGCTTATCGCGTTGCCGTGAAGATGATCGATGAGGTACCCGGCAATGTCGCGCCGCTGGACATGCCAGGCGACGAGAGGCGCAATCTGAGGCGGCAGTCGGCAGCGATGGGAGTGGCGCCGAGGCGGTAGTTTTAGCCGCGGGCAGGTTACCTGTCTCGCCGGCTCTTACCGGTCACGAGCGCCAGAGGCGAGATCAGCTATATTGCGAACAAAGCAGAAACGATGCTTGATGGGCGATGAACATCGCCGCCCATGATTCGTCCTTCGAGACGCCTGCCTATCTTGCCCGGCTGAATGACGAGCAGCGGGTGGCGGTGGTGCATGGCGACGGCAAGGTGGCCGCGCCGCTGCTGGTGATCGCGGGCGCCGGCTCCGGCAAGACCAACACGCTGGCGCATCGCGTCGCCCATCTCATCGTCAAGGGCGCCGATCCGCGCCGCATCCTGCTGATGACATTTTCCCGCCGGGCAGCCGCCGAGATGGCCAAGCGCGTCGAGCGCATCGCCGGCGAAGTGCTGGGGCGCGATGCCGCGATCATCGCCGACGCCCTCGCCTGGGCCGGCACCTTCCACGGCATCGGTGCAAGGCTCTTGCGCGACTATGCCGAGCAGATCGGCCTCGACCCAGCCTTCACCATCCATGACCGCGAGGATTCCGCCGACCTGATGAACCTTGCCCGGCACGAGCTGGGATTGTCGAAAACCGAAAGCCGCTTTCCGACCAAAGGCACCTGCCTGCAGATCTATTCGCGGGCGGTGAACGCGCAGGCGCCGCTCGGCGAAGTGCTGGGCTCGGCCTTCCCATGGTGCGCGGCGTGGGCGGATCAACTGAAGGAGCTTTTCGCTGCCTATGTCGAGGCCAAGCAGGCGCAGAACGTGCTCGACTATGACGACCTCCTGCTCTACTGGGCGCAGATGGCGGCCGAGCCGGAGATCGCCGCTCACCTCGGTTCCCGCTTCGACCACGTGCTGGTCGACGAGTACCAGGACACCAACCGGCTGCAGGCCTCGATCCTCCTGGCGCTGAAGCCGGACGGCGCCGGCCTGACCGTGGTGGGCGACGACGCACAGTCGATCTATTCCTTCCGCGCGGCGGAAGTGCGCAACATCCTCGATTTCCCGAAGCAGTTCGCGCAAGGCGCGGAGATCGTCATGCTCGAGCGCAACTACCGCTCGACCGAGACGATCCTGGCCGCCGCCAACAAGGTCATCGGCGAGGCAAGCGAGCGCTTCACCAAGAATCTGTGGACCGAGCGCCGGTCGTCGCACAAGCCGCAACTGGTAAGCGTGCGCGACGAGGTCGAACAGGCGAACTATGTCTGCCAGGCGATCCTGGCCGAACGCGAGGCAGGCACGGCGCTGAAGGCGCAGGCGGTGCTGTTTCGCACATCGAGCCATAGCGGGCCGCTGGAGGTGGAGCTGACGCGGCGCAACATCCCCTTCGTCAAATTCGGCGGGCTGAAATTCCTCGACGCCGCCCATGTGAAGGACATGCTGGCGATGCTGCGCTTCGCCGAGAACCCGCGCGACCGCGTCGCCGGTTTTCGGGTGCTGCAGCTGATGCCGGGCATCGGGCCGTCCGCCGCCTCGCAGATCGTGGACACCATGGCGACGTCGCTCGACGAGACGCTGGGCCTCGCCCGCTTCCGGCCGCCGCAGCGCGCCGCTGAAGCCTGGCCGGCGTTCCTCGACATCTATGGCGGGCTGCGCGCCGGCGCCAACTGGCCCGCCGACCTCGAACGGATCAGGCTCTGGTACGAGCCGCATCTGGAGCGCATCCATGAGGACGCGATCACGCGTCGGGCCGATCTCCTCCAGCTCGAACAGATCGCCTCGACCTATCCGTCGCGCGAACGCTTCCTGACCGAGCTCACCCTCGACCCGCCCGACGCCACCAGCGACCAGGCCGGGCCGCCCCATCGCGACGAGGATTATCTCATCCTGTCGACCATCCATTCGGCCAAGGGCCAGGAGTGGAAGAACGTCTTCGTGCTCAACACCGTCGACGGCTGCATCCCGGCCGATCTCGGCGTCGGCACCAAGGAGGACATCGAGGAGGAGCGGCGCCTGCTCTATGTGGCGATGACCAGGGCCAAGGACAGCCTGCATCTCGTCGTGCCGCAACGCTTCTATCCGCACAACCAGCCGGCGCGCGGGGACCGCCATGTCTATGCCTCGCGCACCCGCTTCATCCCGGCCTCGATGCTCTCGGCCTTCGAGCAATCGTCCTGGGCAAGCGCTGCGCTCAAGGACGATCCGCGCCGGAAGCCGGGCGTCAAGGTCGACCTCGGCGCCCGCATGCGCGGCATGTGGAAATAGGACGCCGGCTGAGCGGCAACCAAAGGTCAGGATCGGCGTTCTTCAAGGCGGCCGGCCTGAGTGGCCGCCATTGTGCTGGCACCAAACGGAACTTGACGATGGACCCGACCGCTGTGGCTATGATCCTGCTTTCGTGCGGCACCGGAATGCAGACCTGCCATGTGGCCGATACGCGCCCGGCGATCTATGCGGGCATGGAGCAGTGCGCCGCAGCTCTTTCCGTCCGCCTCGAAGGCACGGGGATGGTCGGCAGATGCCAGCCGGTGGCGGGGGTTGCCCCGGGCAACGGGGTTGCCTTGGTGCGCGTCGTCAGAGGGAGCGGCTCGCGCACAGTGTCGTCCGACTATCTGGTGCAACGCCTCGATGAGGCCGGCAGCCATTAGCCCTATATGTTGCGGTATTTAAATCTAACTTTCAATAGATCTGTACTCCCCGTATCTCCTTACAATAATTTTGCGTCAACACATGACATTTCGGAACATTAAGCCGTCCTTGTCATTTCTATACGCAAATCTTATTCGAGGAGCTCATTATGAAGACACTTATACTGGCCGCGATGGCGGCCGCGATTTCGTTTTCCACCCTTGCCGTAACCTCGGTGCCGTCACAGGCGGCCAGCGTGGTCATCAAGACGGATAACGACAATATGCGTCACCGCGATTGGCGGCACCATCACCGCGACCGCGAGCACTGGCGTCATTGGAAGAATGCCCGCAAGTGCCGCGTGAAGGTTGAGCGGCACTGGCGCCACGGCCAAATGGTCGTCCGCAAAGTGACGGTCTGCAAGACCCGTAACAACTGGTAGTGCCGCCCGACAAGGGCGGGCGCGTGCGGGCTGCCGATGCCATGACGGCGGCCCGCGCGCTGCTTTATGAGAGGGACGCCATCCTGTCGGGATAGTCAGACGTCCGGCGCGGACGCCGGCGATGAACAGAAGGCTGCCCTTGCATTCGGCGTAGCGGAACCTTGTGTTTCGAGGTGCGTTGTCGAGCCGTCCTACCCCAAGATCGGAAGATGCCCGCCGCCTTCCGCGCCATTTCGAGAGGTCCGAATGTACGACAGGATGTTCTTCACCCCGGTCGCCGTCAGCGTGGGCGCCGGCCACAAGCGCATGATCGCCTCGTTGTTCGACATGCATGACTTCCTCACCGAGTTCCCACCGTCGCGCCGGCGCCTCAGCTACGGCATCGCGGTGAAGGCTTGCGAGGCTGCGCGGAACGGAGAGATCCCGGTCGAAGCCGCGCGCGACGCGCTGATCACCTTCGGGGCGACCGCCGGCATATTGTGGCCTTCGGAGCAGCCTGCTGTCTCGGTCAAGCCCGTGGCGCGGGGCTACGGCGGCTTTGCCGCCTGAACCTAAGGCAAGGACTTCCGCGACAACCCGCCGGCAAACGGCGTGCCTTCCATGCGCGTGCTGGACTTGATGAGGACCGACTGCCGGTGAGTGCAGCGCTCCGGCAGTTGGCTGCCGCGAAATGCGATGGGCGCTTCGGCCCACCGCCAATCTGAGCGAAACCGGCAGGTACTAGTGCATAGTGCCGCCGCCATCGCCGGCAAGCACGCCGCGCTGGCTTTCGAAGCTCACCTGGTCACGACCGTTGGACTTGGCCTTGTAGAGATGGCGGTCGGCCACCTGGAACATATCGTGATAGGTGGTTGGACCGCTGAACGCGATGCCACCGATGCTGACGGAAAGCGGCCACGGCCGACCCTCGGGCGCAAACTCGGCCTCGCGGATGCGACGCCTGATCGATTCGGCGACGAGGAAGGAGCGCGTTGCGTCGGCGCCGGGCAGAAAGACCGCGAATTCTTCCCCGCCGATGCGCCCGACAATGTCGGCGCCGTGCAATTGCCCCTTGATGGTCTGGGCGATCAATCTGAGCGCCTGGTCGCCGCAATCGTGACCCAGTCGGTCGTTGATCGACTTGAAGTGGTCGGCATCGACGATCAGCAGCGCACCGGTATCGGCGACGGCCTGGCTGCGCGCCTGCTCGAGATAAGCTTCGACCAGCATCGAGAAGGCGCCACGGTTGAAGACCGCGGTCAGGCTGTCGGTCGCTGCGATGACGCCGAGCTCTTTCTGCGTGATCGCCAGCTGACGCATCTTCCACATCAGGAAGAATAAAAACGAACCGCCGAGCAAGAGCGGCAGGAAGAGATCCGTGAGTTGCGCCCAGAGCAGGGCCTGCGGCGATAGCGAGGGAAAATTGAAGGAATCGACGAAGAAGGCGACGGCAATGAAAAACGCGGTGCCGGCGGCGGTGGCCACCAGTACCCTGCCCCAGCTTGTCGGGGACAAATCGATGCGCATGCCGTTGCTCCCGTAACGTCAGGCCATGATGCAGCGAGCAAGGCAAACGAACTGCTAACATATGCGCCTGACTGCGAACTTGGTTAATTCTCATCCAGCGGCGCCACGCGGAGCGGCCATGCAGACCGGCTCCGCACCAGATGCACAAGCAGGAGCCCGCCACGGATGCGGCGGGCTTCCGGCCGGAGGTTTTCGTCAGCGTCGCGGACCGCGGCCGGCGGCGCGTCAGGACAGTGTATGGCGCCTGGACCTGACGCAAAATCCCGCCGAACTTCGGCTCGGACCACTCATCAGCGGCGCGCGATCATCAGGCAGAGAGCCCTGAGGTCGCTGTCATACGTGCCTTCGCTGGAAAGCACGTCGGCGCAGCGCTTCTTCATGCGCGCGAGCTGAGTGCCCGACATATTGGCGATGGCCCCAGGCAGCCCCGGTTTGGTTGGATTGCTGGGATTGGATGGGTTGCTTGGGTTGGTCGGGGTATTGCCGATGCCAACGCCCAGGCCGACATCGACCCCATTGCCGACACTGGCGCCGACGCCGGCATTGACGCCGTTCCCGATATTGGCGCCGAGGCCGGCGTTTACGCCTTGCGAGCCGCCGACAGAGGCGCCGAGGCCTGCATTGACGCCACCCGAACCGCCTATGGATGCACCGGCGCCGGCATTGATTCCTCCCGAGCCGCCTACCGAGGCGCCGACTCCGGCATTGATGCCGCCCGAGCCGCCGACAGAGGCGCCAACACCGGCATTGACGCCGCCGGCACCGCCGACGGATGCGCCGACGCCGAGACCAGCCGCATTCGCGGGCATGGCCAAAATAGCAACAATCGAACCGTAGGAAAGGGTTCTGGCGATAGTCATTACAATACTTGACATGACAGTCTCCTCATTGATCTCACTACCTGCTGCATTGGACTGCACCACCTTGAGCACTGCGGCCCCGAGCATAAATACCTACGTTGAACGCCCCTCAAGGTTTCACCGCCTTATTGCAAGAATAGGTTGTAGTTTTCCGATGATATATATCAGAGCTAAAAATATACGATACTTTAATTCAAATCTTACCTTCTGAATCCTGCCAATAAGCCGGTTTCAGACGGCGTTATGGAACAGGAATACCGGCTAAGCCATTGGCATTCGGCTCAACGCTCGATTGAAACGGCTTCCACGGATGCAAGAGTTTGCCCTGACAACCTCAGGCGTAAGCGCGGCCTTCCTCGGAGCGCTGGAACAGCATCAGGTCGAGCGGCACCGAAGGCCGGCCGAGCACCGTCAGCACCATATGCGCCTGTCCTCGGTGATGTGTCTGATGGTTGAAGAAGTGGCTGAGCGCGGGCGGAAGCCGCTGCGAGACGGTGCGCATGTCGACCGTCATGTAGGAGAAACGGCCGGCAAGCGCCTTGTCGCCCATGCCGCGCATCCAGTCGACAATCCTCCTGTCCTCGGCCTCGCGCGCCAATCTCAGGCCCGGCAAGGCGCTGTAGAGGATAGCGGCGGTGCTGGATGGCGCGTCGCCCTCACCGGTGAAGCGCTTCATCCAGACGCGATCGACGGCAAGCAAATGATTGAGCGTGCCAAGCAGCGAGCCGAAGACAGCGCCGACGTCACGACCGAGCTGGTCCTCGTCAAGATCGGCGGCGGCATCGTAGAGGCGTCCGTTGGCCCATTGATTGTAGGCCGCAAACATCATGAAATGCTGCTTCATTCTTCCCACCCGGCTCATCGCGAATCCGGGCTCTTCGTAACCCGCAGCGACGGACCCGCCAATGACCATTCTGCTCTACGACCTCGTCGGCCGCGACGCCGCCCGCCCGTTCAGCCCGCATTGCTGGAAGATCAGGATGGCATTGGCGCATAAGGGGCTCGCCGTCACCAAGGTGCCGACGCGCTTCCTCGAAGTGCCTGCAGTCGAGGGTGGCGCGTCGAAGACGGTGCCGGTGATCCGCGACGGCGAGCGCGTGGTGGCCGATTCCTTCGCGATCGCGCTCTATCTCGACGAGGCCTATCCGGAGCTGCCGACGCTGTTTTCCGGCGAGGGCGGCAAGGCGATGGCGCGCTTCATCGAGCGCTGGTCGCAACTCACCATTCACCCCTATATCACCAGCGTGGCGCTTCTTGACCTGCACGGCATGCAGGACGGACCGAACGCCGCCTATTTCCGCGAGAACCGCGAGCAGCGGCTGGGCAAGCGGCTGGAAGAGGTGGTGGCCGGCCGCGACGCCGGGCTCGCGGGCTTCCGCGCCTCGCTGGAGCCGCTGCGCTCGATGCTGACCTACCAGCCCTTCATCGGCGGGGCATCGCCGCTTTTTGCCGACTACATCGTGTTCGGAGCGCTGCAGTGGGCGCGCATCGCCTCGCCCTACCGGTTGATCGACGACACCGACAGTGTCGGGCAATGGTTCGAGCGCTGCCTCGACCTGCATGGCGGGATCGGGCGGCAGGTCCCGGCGGCGGCGTGATGAGCGTCGGCGCCACCAATCTGCGCTACGAGACGCAGGCCGAGATCTGGGTCTATCCCGGCAAGGGCGGCTGGCATTTCATAACGGTGCCGACCGAAGTCGCGGCACCGATCAAGGCCGCGATGGCGGGACTTGCGCGCCCATGGGGCTCGCTCGGCATCACGGCGGTGATCGGCAAGACCAGATGGCAAACGTCGCTCTTTCCCGACAAGGCGTCCTGCGGCCTGCTGCTGCCGATCAAGGCCTCGGTGCGCCAGCGCGAGGGCCTCAAGGCCGGCGACGCGCCGACGCTGACCATCGAGATCGCGCTATAGCGTCTACTTCGGGGCGTCCTTATCACGCGCCTCCCCATTCGGCGCATTGCGGCTGGCCAGCCTGACGCAGATCGGATCGCCTTGCCCCATGCGCGCGCATTGCCACTCCGGCCCGAAGCCGAAGTTCTGGTCGGCGCGCTGCTCAAAGAAAAGCAGGGCAAGAACGACTGCGGCGCAAAACACGGCCACGACAAGAAGACCGGCCATGTCGCCGCGCGTGAAATAGCGCCGGTTCATCGCCTCAGGCTCCGCTGCCGCAACGCGCCTGGGTCCGATGCGAAGCGCGTTCGCAGCCGCCCAATTATCCCGCAAAGGCCTCGTCTTGACCAGAAGGCGCCTCCCCTTGGCAAGCCGCCGGGCGGCTTGTATAGAGCCCGCCACTCCAATTTCCATTCCCAGAACAAGGACGACCCTATGGCGATCGAACGCACCTTCTCCATGATCAAGCCGGACGCGACCAGGCGCAACCTGACCGGCGCCATCACCAAGATGCTGGAAGACGCCGGCCTGCGCGTCGTCGCATCGCGCCGCGTGTGGATGAGCCGCCGCGAGGCCGAGGGTTTCTACGCCGTTCACAAGGATCGCCCGTTCTTCGGCGAACTGGTGGAATTCATGTCGTCGGCGCCGACCGTGGTGCAGGTGCTGGAAGGCGAGAACGCCATCGCCAGGAACCGCGAAGTGATGGGCGCCACCAACCCGGCCAATGCCGCCGAGGGCACCATCCGCAAGGTGCACGCGCTGTCGATCGGCGAGAACTCGGTGCACGGCTCGGATGCTCCGGAAACCGCCGCGCAGGAAATCAAGTACTGGTTCTCGGATACCGAGATCGTCGGCTGAGCCAATCGGTCGGAACCAAAAAGGGCCGGCGCTTTGCCGGCCCTTTGTTTTTTGAACTCAGTCGCCGTCGCCGTAGCGGATGACCTCGACCTTCTCCCGGGTGATCAGGCAGCTCTTCGCCTTGGTCAGCGCCTTGATCTCGGGGATCAGCGCGTCGATCTTCTCCGGGGCGTCGACGATCTCGACCACGATGGGGAGGTCCTGCGACAGGCGCAGGATCTTGGCGGTGTGCAGCACGCTCGATCGGCCGAAGCCGAGCGGGCCCCTCAGCACCGTGGCGCCGGCCATGCCGGTCTCGCGCGCCTTGATGACGATAGCCTCATGCAGCGGCTTGCCGTCGGCTGCCCTGTCGTCCTCGCCGAAGAAGATCCTGAGCAGCGCGCATTGCGCGGGAAGTTCCATGTTTTCCTCCCTTGTTACCTGCCGGCCGGCAAGCGGTTGAGCCTGGACGCCATGAGATAGCCCAGCCAGGCGGCGGCGAGCGAAAGCCCGACCACACTGACGAGATAGGTCGCGGCCAGCGGCAAGTCGCCCTCGAACAGCAGGATGAACGTATCGAGGCTCATCGCCGAAAACGTGGTGAGTCCGCCGCAGAAGCCTGCCATGACGAAATTGCGGCTGGCCGGACCGATCATCATGCGCCCGTCCGGTCCGGTCAGCGTGGCGAAGGCCGTGATGATCCAAGAGCCGACGACATTGACGAACGCGGTCGAATAGAGCGCGTCCAGGCCGAGCAGCGAGACGATGACATAGCCCGACAGGAAGCGGGCAAGCGAGCCGATCGCCGCGCCGCAGCCGACCGCCAGATAAAGCCGCGTTGCCGCCTGCCTGTCCGTCATCGCTCAGCCCGCCACCCAGATGGCCCAACGGAAGCCGAGAGCAACGAACAACACACACAAGACCGACGAGGCGACGACGTTGAAGGCGGCGAGCCGCCCCTCGCCGTCAAGCGCCAGGTTGAGCGTCTGCAGGCAGAAGGACGACACCGTGGTGTAGCCGCCGAACAGGCCGACGACGACCAGGTCGCGCACGAGATCGCTGGCGAAGACGCCGCCGACCGACCGCGTCGCGCCCGCGAAGGCACCGATGGCAAGGGCGCCGGAAACGTTGACCGCCAGCGTGCCCCAGGGAAAGGTCTCGCCGACGCCACGGCCGACCACGCCGGAGAGGAAGAAGCGGGAGACGCCGCCGAGGAAACCGCCGATCAGGACCAGGGCGCAAGCCGCAAGGGTCATCGCTTCAATGCCTTTCCTAACGCGATTCCGCACCGGAATCACTTCGCGAGATCAGGCATGATGCGAGCGGGAAAAACAAATCCTGCCGCGCGAGAGAGCACGCCTGGCAGGAGTCATCAGCCCGGAAGGGCGGTTTTGGGGGAACCCCATCCCCATTTTTCGTGCGAGCCTAGGCGGTTGTCGCGATGGCGTCAATTGGTACGGAGCGTTCATGCGCCGGAGGAATATCGGGGCATCACCAGGGGCGGATTGGCATCGAATGTCGCGAGCGTCGGCGGCAGCTCGATCCAGCAGCCGGGACCCGATCCATCCTGCCTCTGCTTCAGAATCCGCTCGCCGGCGATGCGGCCTATCTCGTGCGGATCCTGATCGATCGAGGCTATGTGCCTGCCGCTGAGCAGCGGAATCTCCTTGAGATCGAAGCCGATGATGCCGATGTCGTCCTTGCGCCCAGGGGCGGCGTCCTCGAGCGCCTTGATCGAGCCGACGGCCATCAAATTGTTGGTGACGAAAAGGGAATCGAAGGCGGTACGCTCCTCCAGGATGCGCCGCATCGCGAGGTAGCCGCCGTCGATGCGGTTGTTCGCGTGCTCGATGCGGACGATATCCAGGTCCCGCTTCTGCCTCGCCGCCTCGACAAAGCCCTGCAGCCGCGCGTCGCTGGTGGGATTCAGAGGGCCGGCAATGCAAACGGCCTTGCGGAAGCCCAGCCCGTCGAGATGCCCGGCCGCGAGCGCGCCGCCCGATAGATTGTTGGTCAAGATTGTGTCGTAAGCGTTGCCCGGCAGGGCGCGGTCGACGATGACCAGCGGAATTCCAGCCTCGGCCACCTTTGTCAAGTCGGTCGCGTCCGACGACGGCGCGATCACGACACCGCCTACCCTCTCGGCGAGGGCGACATCGAGGTAGTGCCTCTCCTTCTGCGGATCGTCATCAGAGCTGCCAATAAAAACGCAGGTATCGCGCGGCCGACAAACCTGCTCGAGGCCACGCGCCAGGCGCGTGAAAAACGTGTTCTCGAAGTCGGGAACGATCAACGCCCACAGATGCGAAGCCGAGGTGCGCATGCGCTGCGCGGTGCGGCTCGGCCGGTATCCCAGTTGCGCCACCGACGCCTTCACCCGCTCCGCGAGGTCCTCGCGCACTTTGAGGCCGTTGACGACGCGCGAGACCGTGGCTGCCGAAACCCCGGCGTGACGGGCTACATCGTAGATCGTTGCGGTCAACTCGTTTTCCAAAGTCGGTGATGTTGAGCCTCGGCCGACCGGCAATAGCCGGCCGAGGCATAATTATGAAACCTTCACGGCACAAAATGTAGTTCGATTGTTGCTGCCGTGCTTGCAACAAAGCTCGAAACAGCGGCAATGCGATTGCGCCGACAAGTCAAATCCTAGATTTCGCGTGCCGCCCACTTGGCCATGCGCTCCCACATCAAGCCATAAGCTTCCCATTCGTGAAGATTGCCGCACCAGTGATATACAGGGTCCGTCGTGTAAGCAATCGAACGCCCCTTGCCGACTTCGGCCACCGCCATGAAGACGTCGCCGCGCACTTTCATCAGCACCTTGGCATCGGACTTGGCGGTCACCTGATTGTAACCGAGGATGATGCGATCCTTGTCGAACGCGACGCCCTTCAGGATCGGATGATCCGCCACCGCCACATCCAGGGTGGCGCCCTCCGGAACCTCGATGCGGTCATCGATGCCGCGCATGATGTTGACCGGAAGCACCGCCTCGATCGGCGTGCCGCCCCAGATGCCCTTGCCTTCGATGCCGGAGAAAGTGGTGTAGCCACCGGCCATGATGAGGCCGCCACCGCCCTCCACCCATTTGCGGAAATTGCCGATACGGTCCGGCCCCATCGGCACGAGGCGCTCGCGATTGCCCGGCAGCAGCGCGAAGTTGTTGTAGCCTACGTCGCTGAGGATGATGACGTCCCACTGGGCGAACTGCTCGGGCGTCATTGGAAACTCGGCGCGTATCTTGTCGGCGGGCATATGGGTGAGTTCGATGCCGGGCCGTGGGCTCAGCGCCTCCCGCAGCACGCGCGCCGAATCCCGGTAGTAATTGTGGATGAACGTGTCCATGCCTTTCGCCGTGATCAGCGTTTCGGCCTGGGTGTCCCCACAATATAGAACTCGAACTGCCATTTTACTTTCTCCTTGCGGTACTCGGCGAGCCTTCAATTGCTCGGCTGGTTGAAGCGCAGCCCGTCATTGACGGTGATCTTCTCGAGGCCGTTGGCCTGCATGCCCCATGCGGTGAGGATCTTTTCGTAGCTGCCGTCCGCCTTCATCTCGCTCAGCGCGGCCTGCACGGCGTCACGCAAGGCGCTGTCGGATTTGCGGAAGGGCATGGCGTTGTAGCCGGTGCCGTACTGCTCGAAGGCGAGCACCTCGAGACCGGCGGCGTCGGGCGAGGTCTGGATCACGTAGGCCGCGACGCCATACTGGTACATCGTGGCGTCGGCGCGCTTGGTGCGGACCTGGAGCAGCGCCTGGTTGATGTCCTGGAAGACCTGGATGTCGATCTTCTTGTCGGCGCATTTGCCGTCCTGCTTCTCGACGAGCCCCTGCATGACCGAGCCCTGCAGCACGGCGACATGCTTGCCGCACAGGTCGGCGATGGTCTTGATGGCCAGCGGATTGCCCTTCAGGACGACGATGGCGTTGCCGTCGGTGGAATAGTCGACGAAGTCCAGCTTCTGCTCGCGGGCGGGCGTGTCGCCCATGCCGGTGAGCGCGGTGTCGAAGCGCTTGGCCTCGATGGCGGCGATGATGCCGGGGAATTTCACAGCCGACCATTCGGCCTTGAGGCCGAGCTTGGCGGCCACGGCATTGCCGAGATCGATATCGGCGCCGACGAGCGTCTGGCCGTCCGCCTGGTAGTATGTGTAGGGCGGTGAGCTCGGATCCGTTGCGATCTTCAGCGTGCCGCCTTTGAAGGCGTCCGGAACCTTGCCCGCGAGATCGGTCGAGGCGCTGATGGAAAGCGGCGTGCCGTTGGGACCGATCTTCAGGTCCGCGGCAACTGCCGCATAGGTGCCGCCCAGAAGCGCGGAGGCAAGGGCGATCGCTCGGCCGGCCGTTGTAAGAATGCTCATTTCCGTTCTCCTCTGTTTGCCGCTTGACGCGGTCGGTTGCCCGGCCTCGCGGCCGGTTTTGAATTCTCCGGTCACGCGGCCTGGAGGCTCGGCCGGCGGGCCGAGAAATGGTGGCGGATGTAGTTGTCGCCGCCGCTGTCGATGAGGTCGGCCACGGCGACGCCGACCGCGGGCGCCATCTTGTAGCCATGGCCCGAAAATCCGGCCGCGATCACGATCCGCTCGCTTGCGGGGTGATGGTCGATGATTGGATGATTGTCGGTGGTGAAGCCATCGAGATAGACGCCGGAGCGCACCGGCTCGGGATCGACCCCTTCGAGCAGGGTTTGCGCCACGCGGCGCATAATCGCGGTATCTTCGTAGGAGACCGTCCGCTCGACGCGGGAGGGATCGATGTTGCTGAGGAAATTGACCGGCGGCATGATTTTGATCGTCCAGCCATCCATGGACGGGAAGCCCGAGTAATCGATTTCTGATGTGCGCCGGATACAGACCGGGAAGCGTTCCGGGAGATAGGCAGCAACATCGTCGACGCCGAACCAGGTGCCGACGAGGCG
>Ga0315336_1004608_pt1 | contig 16066 bp, 12 predicted proteins | sample ASW5metaG_FD_204512 | JGI IMG/M metagenome (GOLD analysis project Ga0315336, IMG submission 204512) | Ammonia-oxidizing marine archaeal communities from Monterey Bay, California, United States - ASW #5 | ecosystem: Environmental > Aquatic > Marine > Intertidal zone | place: USA: California...
CACTGCTATTGTGTGGGTCAGCTAACCATGGCGGCATTTCACCAGCGAGCACCGTGTCTTTTATGGCGCGTGCCCACGGCCGTGTATCCCGATATGTTATTAAAGACATCGGTGCAATATCCCCAGGACGGTGACAGCTAGTACAGTTGCCGTAGAGTATTGGAGCGACATCTTTAGTAAATGTTGGGATGGCTTCCGACCCGTCGTTTGCCGATAGGGCGGTGTGGCCGCCGGCAGCAACAACAAATGCGAGGATGAGTAGACCCTTGATAGGATTCATGAATGACTCCTTCGACCCTGTAGGGGCCGACGAGATGTGTGTCAAATGGCCCTAACAACCAGACTGAGAAGACGTTACCCCGTGTCAGGGAAACTGTCAATCCGATTTCGATGTAATCGAATAGCCGAGTTGATGCGGTCAGGATTCAGACGGTCAATAGTGGGTGTTTTGGCCGGATTCTTGCTGTTTACTAGCTCAACTCAAGCCCACGACCTTGAGTTCACGTTTGCGGTGGTGGTGTTACGCTCCGACGGTAGCTATCAGGCCGATATTACAGTCGATTTAGATGCCCTGGCCTTAGGGGTAGGCCTTGGTGCCAATTCTGCGGTGCTCGCGAATCGATTGGCGACATTGACGTCGTCCGAACTTGAGGCCCGGATAAGCGATGCTCGGCGTGTTCTGACCGAACAGATCACGTTGCGGTTCGACGGTGTGTCTCCCATGTCCATTCTCGACTTTCCCGAAATAGGAAAGCTAATGAATGATGATCCGCCAAGTTTTCTTGGCCTCACAGCGAGATTCACAGGCAACATTCCAGTTGATGGCAGCACCTTGACCATTGAAGCTCATCGGCGCTTTCCACCCGTTTATTTAACGATTGTCGATCAAGATCAACATCGTGACATGCAAGAGATTGTGCCCCGTGGGGTAGCGAGCACCGCCTACACGCTCGGACAATTTAGTGGCGGGGCAGAGGGCACACGGTGGAGCACTGTTCGCCAATATGTCTTATTGGGTTTTCAACACATTATTCCTGAAGGCTTTGACCACATGCTCTTTGTGCTGGGCCTGTTCTTGTTGAGCCCTGGACTGGCTGCGTTGTTCTGGCAAGTGTCAGCGTTTACGATTGCCCACACGGTCACCTTAGCGCTCTCGACTTACGGATTAGTTACGTTAGCGCCAGACATTGTGGAGCCCTTGATAGCTTTGTCAATTGCGTATGTCGCGGTGGAGAACCTCTTTACGAACCGCATGCGGCGCTCGCGTTTCGTCGTTGTCTTTTTGTTTGGATTGTTACATGGGCTGGGTTTTGCTGGTGTATTGGGAACGCTAGGGTTACCCGACGAGCATTTCCTGATGAGTTTGCTTGGCTTCAACCTAGGTGTGGAACTTGGGCAGGTCAGCGTGCTCGCCCTTGCGTTTGTTTGTGTTGGATGGGCCTTGCGTCGGCCATGGTATCGACAGATTGTGCAATGGCCGGCGTCATGCGCAATTGGCTTGGTCGGTCTTTATTTATTCGCTCTGCGGATCTTTACGTTCTAAATAAATTCTCTCTATCCTTTGAAAAATTATTAGTGAATGTTCGACTGTAGTTTTAGACGCGGGTGTGTTTTTGGTGCGATGATGGCATTGAGCACTTCAAACTCGAGTTCGACGGTTGCGAGACGGTCGATGACATTGACCGGAATCATGGTTTCGCTATGTTGAGGAATGACAAGATAGTCATCGTCCTCAGCGAACGTGTAGCTAGAGAGATTCTTTAATTGAAACGTTGCATCCGACACATTCCTGAAAGTAACTTCCAGTATTGTCGTGTCAGGAGTGTACGAGGCTGATGCAATGGTCAGACTTGCTTTCAATAGAGGCGCTACATTTCTTTCTTCCCCAATCAAAAGATCGTTAAACCAGACCACGGTTCGTCTTGCAAACAACGCCTCTTTGACGGACGCTTCGGTGTTGGTCTCGGCTAAGATGAGTGTCACAGGTCGATGTCCACCGTGGTGAGGTTCATAATCCCAATCAATCAGTTGATGGACATCGGACGTTCCGAGAATGGTGAGGTTGTTGTCCAGTGCAATTTGCAAGGCGGCTTCTGAGAACCAATGCATATTTACGACTTCAATACCGTGTAGAAGTCCGTCAGCGATGAATTGCTTATGGATGTTTTCAAGTGTCGCGATACCATCCGGCCGTTGCGCGAACCAGGCGGGGTGGTTCCAAAACACAAACGCGCTCTGCGCGTTGGCTTCTTGCATCGCTTGTTCCGCTGGCCATAGGCGGGCGATCGCATTGTATTCCTCCGCTGGACTATGAATGGTGGCTTGGGGACGGAATTGCGCAAGCGCTTCTTCTTTCCTTGAAGCGTCGTAACGGTACAGCTTATTGGCGTCTTGGATAAAGACGGCATTGATATGTCCGGGAGCCTTCAAGTCATCATTAATTTGCCTGGTGATCTCAGCTCCTCTTATCACCATGAGATCGCTATTGCTGACAGCGAGTTGTCCTAATTCAAAAGACCGATTCCGATCAGGATGGGGTATGTCTTCGATGTGCGGCTGATATTCGAGATGTTCCGTGAACGAAATAACGTCTATACCATCTTTTGTAGCTTCTTCAATGCGAATCGTTGGCCACACGTCGCCGTCTGAAAATACGGTGTGAGTATGTAAATCCGCGACAAGCGTGACGTAGCCTTCTGGATCAGGAAAGTCTATCGATCGTGCATCTTGCTCAGGCTGGGCGTCAGCATAGGTTGCCGTGCTGCCTGCTAAAAGTAGTCCTAGTAAGAAAATTTTCATCTCCAGGTAACCTCCATGCCGAAGAAATGGTCAAACACTTGTCGTGTGGGATGGTTTCTCGGATCGTTTTCAGGACTTCGAATATAAAAATCAATTTGTTGCGTGGCTGGATTGACAGCTCCCGCTGGTGATTGTTTGTCCTCGAGCGGGTAATGCGCGACGAGAGTCTCACGGTCGCGGATTCCTTGGGTAATCATAAAGTGAATTTGGTACTCCTCATACAGGGTTTCCCCATTTAAAGTAGCTCGACCGAAACCCCATCCTGCGAGAAAGATAAATGTTTTGGGCCAGTTAGCATCACCGCAACCGGAATCGGTGCCGTGTTCGAACAGCGACGCAACAATGCCACCATCCTGGCATTCGCTAAATTCGTGAAAACGATCAATTTCAATAATGAGGGTCCCCTCAGGAATTTCCATACGTGCGACAAACGACCCGGTGTTCTCAATTTCGTTCACATCAATTTCCACACTGCCATCAACCGGATGGACATCAGACGCGTCGTTATCCATGTGATCCCACCCCGGCGGATCATTTAGAGTCCCCACCATGTGGAGTTTCGAGCCGGAAAGAATCCAGCGACCATCGTACAGATCGTGCTGATCAGGCGCATAAAAGCTGACTTCGGCCCCTGGCTGCTGACGAGGTGTCGTCTGAGAGAACAAGTGGTTCGGTGTCCCGACCATCAGGCTCATGGCGATTGTGAGATAGAGAAGGCTAGTGCTTACGGTGTTTATCATCGTGATGCGCTCCTTGTCAGCCGATCTGGAACCGTCGAGTTACTCATCTGGTTTTGGGTGCAGTATACCTGCTAGGCCCAGGGCTTCGAGGTTGCGATTCAGTTCCGCCACATCGCCGAGGAGGCACGAGATACCGGTAAAACGGTAGGGCTGTAACATGGGTTTCTCCAGGTACGGGGTAGATTTCACGGTCACACTATATCCGGAATCTGGTAGTTCACAGCAGTGCTGAATCGGGATCGTCTCGCGCTTCCCCTCGTTGCTTGCTATATTTGGGCATATGGCGACACACCGATTAGGCATCGTGATGCATGGTGTCACAGGTCGTATGGGAGGCACTCAACACCTGAGACGCTCGGTGCTGGCGATTCACGAGGCGGGAGGAATCTTACTAACCAATGGCGATCGAGTCGTAGTCGAACCACTATTGCTTGGTCGAAATAGTGTAAAACTGGCGGCTTTGGCAAGTGAGACTGGGTTCAGCGAGTACACCACCGACTACGATGCAGCCTTAGGTTCACCGGATCACACCTTATTTTTTGATGCCGGTACAACAGCCCAGCGGGCGACGCTGCTTGGTCGTGCTCTTGTAGCCGGAAAGCATGTTTATTGTGAGAAACCAGTCGCGGCTTCGTTGACCGAGGCCCGTGAACTAACGGCTCAGGCTGCTCAAGGCAAGATGAAGAGTGGCGTCGTGATGGACAAGCTATTCTTGCCTGGGTTATTGAAACTAGCGCAGCTAAAGTCTGATGGATTTTTTGGCCGCATTCTTTCGGTGCGAATTGATTTTGGGTACTGGGTATTTGATGGTCAAACAGGAACAAGCAATCGACCCAGTTGGAACTACCGCAGGAATGATGGAGGGAGCATTATTTTCGACATGATGGCGCACTGGCGTTACGTGCTGGATCGGCTCGTTGCTCCCGTGCAATCGGTGATGTGTCTGGGTGCGACCCATCTTCAGCAACGATGGGACGAAGCGGGAGACTCCTATATTGCGGACGCTGACGATGCAAGCTATGCACTCATGCAATTGAAGGGTGGTGTGGTTGCCCAGGTCAATAGCAGCTGGTGTACGAGAGTTAATAGAGACGACTTGGCAGTCTTTCAAATTGATGGGACAGAGGGTTCAGCTGTGGCCGGTCTGAATTGGTGTCGGACTCAGTCATTAGGTGATACTCCATGTCCTGTTTGGAATCCGGACGAGCCCCAAGTCGAATCGTTTCGCGATCAATGGAAGCCCTATCAACCCGAGCACCGTTATCCGAATGGTTTTCGTGCTCAGTGGGAACACTTCATCCGACATCTCTATGAGGACGCGGCATGGTCTTACTCCTTACAAGAGGGCGTCAAAGGTGTGGAACTGGCCGAGGCTGCAATGGAGAGTTGGCGCCGGCGAGTTTGGGTTGACGTCGATGGCATGAACGAGTAACCCGTCATTTGCTTATGCCTAGACTGACGCTCCCCAAGATGGATGGCACACTCGAAACATTTGAGATCCCGGCAAGCACACCATTCCCCGTAACTGGAGGGACGCGGAATCGGATTGTGTATGCGGCCGCGCACGTTGTGGGTTGTCAGGACTTGCCTCAAGTTATTGATTGGGATGCTACGTTACAGTTTCGGGAGCATCTCTGGGATTGTGATCTTGGAGTTGCCGAAGCGATGGATACCGCGCAGCGCGGTATGGGACTCTCCTGGCTACAAGCTCGTGAACTTATTCAACGAACCCTCTCGGCGAGTACGAAACGAAAAAATGCGTTAGTGATCTGTGGTTGTGGAACCGATCAGCTCATCAGAACGGACGATGTCACGTTAGATGATGTCATTCGAGCCTATGAAGAACAGATGGCGTGGGTTGAAGCACAGGGTGGGCGAATTATCTTGATGGCAAGTCGAGCGTTGTGTGCTGCAGCGCAATCGCCAGACGACTATCTGATGGTTTATGAACGACTTCTAACGCAGGCGCGGCAGCCGGTGATCATTCATTGGTTAGGGGAGATGTTTGATCCGGCTCTTGCTGGGTATTGGGGATATTCGCAAATTGACGAAGCTCTCAAAGCCGTCAAAGCGCTTCTTTGTGCTCACGCCACCCGTATTGATGGCATCAAAATTTCATTACTGGACAAGACTAAAGAGATTGCACTGAGGCGCGAGCTGCCCGCATCAGTTCGAATGTATACGGGTGATGATTTTGATTTCGCCGAATTGATTGGTGGTGATGCCCTTGGGCATTCGGACGCGCTCCTTGGCATCTTCGATGCGATTGCTCCGGCAGCAAGCGCGGCCTTGAGCGAGTTAGCGTCCGGTAGACGTGATCGATTTGATGAGATTCTCGCACCCTGTGTCCCACTTAGCCGACATATATTCAGTGCACCCACGCAGTTCTATAAAACTGGAATTGTTTTTATGGCTTGGCTCAATGGTTATCAGAAGGAGTTTGTCATGCTGGGCGGTCAAGAAACCAAACGTTCATTGCCTCATCTTGCAGAGATCTTTCGTTTGGCCGTTAGGGCGCAACTCCTTCAAGATCCTGAGTTAGCGGTCACTCGAATGGACACACTTTGTCGGACTGAGGGAATTACGGTATGACAGACAAACAAGCGCAGCCGGCGATGGAGTTGTCGTTGAATACTGCGACGATTCGCGAGCAGTGGAAACTCGACCAGGCGATTCAGGGCTGTGCGCGTCATGGGGTTCGGGCAATTGCACCTTGGCGTGATCAATTGCAGAAGTTAGGAGTGTCCGAGGCAGTCAAGATGATTGGCGACCATGGTCTTCGAGTGTCTTCGTTGTGCCGAGGAGGATTCTTTACGGCTGATGCAAAACTAAATATGGATGATAACTATCAGGCGGTTGACGAGGCGCGTGCGCTGGATGCGGATTGTTTAGTTCTTGTGGTGGGGGGATTAGTTTCTGGGACCTCTGACATGGCGTACGCAAGGGGGCAGGTTGCGGACGGCCTTGCAACTCTTTCCGAGTATGCACGCGACCAGGGTGTACGCCTGGCGCTTGAGCCGATGCATCCGATGTATGCAGCAGACCGTGGGTGTATCAATACGCTGAAGCAGGCCCTTGATTTATGTGAACAGCTTGGTGGAGATGTGGGTGTGGCTATTGATACGTATCATGTGTGGTGGGACCCTGATTTGACTCGACAGATTCAACGGGCAGGCGCGACCAACCACATTTTTGCGTTCCACTGTGCTGATTGGCTGGTACCTACCGAAATGATATTTGGAGATCGAGGGATGCCTGGTGATGGCGTTATTGATCTTAAGCAAATTTATCAAATGGTTCTTGCTGCAGGCTACGAAGGATGCTGCGAGATTGAAATATTTTCAACAAATTGGTGGCGGCGCGATCCAGACGAGGTGTTGCGCATGTGCGTGCAAAGGTACCAGCGTGTCCTCTAGCCAGACGAAGAGAACCCGGGGGCAGCGATTAGAACCATGGAAAGTGGGATTAGATCAATACGGGTTGAGTCCTCTTGAGTTGTCTCCGTTGGATATTTTGCGATGGGCCGTGGATCACGGGGCAGATGGAGTGCACTTTTCTGGGTTTGAGCCAGAATGGCAACAACGGTTAGACCACGGTTGCCTTCAGGAGCTTCGGACGTTTGCCGAATCAGAAAGTCTCTACCTTGAATGGGGCGGTGCTGGACATATTCCGCGCGATATGACGAACTGGTCGGTTCGTGATTTGTTTGATGCCAATCACATAGTCGCGACACAAGCCGAACACTTGGGGGTTCAGATTGTTCGGTCATGCTCTGGTGGGCTCATGCGGTGGACCGACGTCGCCCCTTCGACGGAGATTTTGCTCCGAGAGACGGCTACGGCGCTACGGGCACAGCGGGAGATGTTGCGTGATCACGGAGTCATTCTCGCAATCGAATTGCATTTTGAGTTTACGACCTATGAACTGCTTCGACTGTTTGAAATGTGCGACGCGAGTCCAGGGGATTGGCTGGGTGTGGTTCTTGACACGATGAATGTGTTGACGATGTTGGAGGAACCAGTTCGGGCGACCGAGCGAATATTGCCATGGGTGGTGTCGACGCATCTAAAGGATGGTGGAGTGCGGTGTGTACCAACGGGCTGGGAAACCTTTCCGACGGCCATAGGGGAAGGCATGGTCGATCTCTCTGGGGTGATTCGCCATCTAGAACGTAGCGACCGGTCGATTCATCTGTCGGTGGAAGATCATGGAGGCTCATTTTCATTGCCGATCAGAGACGAGGGTTTCTTGGCAAAATTTCCAGATGCCACTGAAGAAGAGATGACAGCGATTGCAACGCTAGCGCGTCGAACCCAACAAGCCGACCACTGTGTGCCGACGGAACGCGCGGACTGGCCTGGACTGTGTGAGGCGAGAATGAGTCAAAATCTGATTGCTGCAAAGCGGCTTGTTGCTGATGCGGGTTTATCGTGACAGCACCCGTGAGCATAATCATGGTCGGTCTCAATGGTTATGGTGCTGACTACATTGACGTGCTAACCCAGCAACCTTTGCATACTGTTAAGGTGGTTGGTGCTGTTGACCCACACTGGAGTCGTGATTCCGGTGCCTTAGAATGTTTTCACGATGCCGTGCCGGTCTATAAATCACTGCCGGACTGCTTTGAGGCCGGACATGCAGCCGATTTAGTGGTCATCGCCTCGCCAATTCATCACCATATTTCCCAGAGTGTGCTTGCGTTAAAGCATGGTTGTCATGTGTTGTGTGAGAAACCACTTGGTTCCGCAATTCAGGAAGTCAAAGCACTTATGGACGCATGTGACCGTTCAGATCGGTCGGTGCGGATTGGCTATCAGTGGTCGTATTCTCGAGGTATTCAGGCGCTCAAAAATGATATTCGGACGGGACGGTTTGGTGCGCCGATTCGACTGAAGACGATTTGTCTGTGGCCTAGGACAACGTCCTACTATCAACGTAATGCTTGGGCGGGGAAACTTCGCGAAGCGGTAACAGGGCGCTGGATCCTCGATAGTCCGCTTAATAATGCGCATGCTCATTTTTTACACAATCTTTTTTTCTTAATGGGAACAACAACTGGCGCCAGCGCGCTTCCGATCGAAGTGACCGCCGAGGCATGTCGTGTAAACGATATTGAGAGCTTCGATACGGTCGCCTGCCGTGCACGGACTGCAGAGAACGTCGAAATCCTGTTCTATGGTTCTCATGCTTCACAACAGTCTCAGGGGCCTCGGTTTGAACTCGAATTTGAGCGCGCGCGCGTAACTTTCGACGCGAACACTCAAGGACAAAAGAACGAAATTGTAGTTAAGGATGGCACGCGTTGCGTAGACACGTACCCGTCGCCAGATGCAGACGGACAGTTTCTGAAATTGAATGAAGCCATTTGTTCGGTGAGGAGAGCCCAACCAGTCTCTTGCGGTCCCGAGGCGGCAATGGCTCAGACATTATGCGCAAATGGCGTTCATGAATCGCTTGGCCAAATTCTGACGGTGTCAGACGACCGTCGGCGTATGGCACATGGTCCAGATCGACGCTGGATTGCTGGTCTCGACGCTGAGTTTCAGAAAGCTTATCAGCTTGGTGTTCTGCCGAGTGAAGTTGAGGGGTCCTTGAGCGTGCGCGGACGAACCGTCGATCTAAAAAACTATGACCAGTTTCCGTCACGAGAGGTAAGTTCGTGACCCTTTTGGGCCTTCATCCGCTGGACGTGGCAATCCTGCTTGGATATTTGATCGTTATCATCTGGATTGGAAAACGAGTTGGAGCACAGACTCGGGATCGAGCAGAGTTTTTTCTCGCGGGACGACGGTTAGGAAAGTTCTATCAGTTTTTCCTTAACTTTGGCACCTCGACAAACGCGGATCAGGCCGTAGCCGTATCCAGGGAAATCTATCGTCAGGGCATCGGGGGCATGTGGATTCAATTTCTTGTCCTGTTCATCACACCGTTCTATTGGTTTCAAACTCTATTTTTCCGAAGGGTTCGCTTAACGACCATTGGTGATTACTTTACAGAGCGTTTTCAGAGTCCATTCCTTGGCGGATCGTTTGCGGTGTTTATTTTGCTCGTTTCAATTATTGGTGGAGGTGCGGGCTTCATGGTGGCCGGGAAAACTTTTATGGCGGTTACTCCGAAAGCCGAAACGGAATGGACGGATAAAGAACGTCACGACGTGCAAACCTTTCTCGAATATAACGAATTGACTGAGCGATTAGAGGAAGACCTCACAACAGATGAACGTAATCGTTGGGAGGAATTAGATGAACGGAGGAAATTGGGACAGCTGCGCTCACTGATCTCGCATACGAATCCGCTGGTTTTTTATGCCATCTTCGCGTTTGTGGTGTCGATCTATACGATGCTGGGTGGATTTCGTGCCGCGGCTATCACCGATGTGATTCAAGGCATATTTATCGTACTGTTTTCGTTAATTTTGATTCCACTTGGCTTAAATAAGATTGGTGGGTTCGAGGGGTTGCATGCGACCGTGCCCAGTTACATGTTCGACTTGTTTGGTTCGGCTGCACTCAGCGACTATGGGTGGTATACGATCCTCGCGATGATTCTCGCAAATCTCGTATCCATTATTGCTGTCGCTACGGGAATGCAGACCGCGGGTTCGGCACGGGATGAAAACACAGCGCGATTCGGCATGATTGGCGGCATGTTTTTCAAACGGTTCATCATGCTCTTTTGGGCTCTGGCAGGGTTGCTCGCTATCGGGCTGTACGCGGGTGATTTGCATGACCCCGATCTGATTTGGGGATACATGACGCATGACCTCCTTGCCCCGGGAGCGATCGGCTTAATGATGGTAGGTGTTCTCGCAGCCAACATGTCCACCCTAGATGCGACGGCAGTCTCCTATTCGGCCCTGTTTATCCGGAACCTATACGAACCACTAAGACCTAATCAATCCGAGGCGCACTACTTATTGGTGGGGAGACTACTCATCCCGGTTACCCTCGTGGGAGGCATTGCGGTGGCCGTCTTGGTGGATGACCTTTTGGAGTTGTTTCGGTATGTGATTTCTGTGCCTGCAATTTTTGGAGCAGCGATCTGGCTAGGCTTTATTTGGCGAGGGCTGACTCGAATGGCTGTGATTCTGCAGGTTGCGATCTGCGTGGTCATTTATCTCGTGGTTCCAAATCTATTTGCCACGATGGATTGGTCGCGACATCACCCTGAGTTTTTACAGGAAACGCAAGCGCGAGTGGTGGAAGTGCAAGAACCAGCCATAGCGGTCGACGTGGAAGCTGGACGAGCCGCACAGGTGGGCGACCTCATTACGAAGAGTCGTGAGATTCCGCGAAGCGCCATATTCTTCGATGCTGTAGCACGAGAAGACCCAGCCGACCCGTCGTCGGCTCGAGTGGGTGTCGGTCGATTTAATGCAGAAGTGTGGGTGTTGAGCTGGTTGGGATTCGATTTTCGTGATACCCCGCGGTCATGGTTGATTGCACTCAGATTTTACTTTGCGGCGCTATTTCCATTCGTTCTGTTGTTTTTGTTTAGTGCTCTGACAATTCCGGTTCAAACGCAAGCGCTTGACCGCTTCTTTGCAAAGCTACATACGCCGGTGCAACCGACTCCTGAGGGAGATGCTTCGGCACTGGAATCGGCTTATGCCCGTCCACGTCAATTCGATAGCGAGAAACTGTTTCCAAACTCAGGCTGGGAGATCATGAAACCCATGAAAATGGACTACATTGGTTTTGGAGGCAGTTGGGTGTTGGTTGGGGTGATTGTGTTCTTGCTCTGGATGATGGTGAATATTCGGTAAAGCAGGTTGTGCGGATAGTTACGAAGGGAGTGGCGAGGATGCACCGAAGTCGACGAATCATAATGGGCCTATGGGCGTGCGCGATGTTGTTGAGTGCGGGACCGAGTATGGCTCAAACGTCAGCCACGCGGGATATGTATCTGGAGTATGCACGCGGGTCAGCCAACTGGACCTGGGACAATTACGACAATTTGATAGACGACTGGCGAGACAATTTTGATTCTGGAAGCATTTTCGGCTATCGGCCACCAAACCGCTTGCTTGAAATGGCTGTCATCTATGCCTATCTCTTTGAAGAGGAGGGAGTGCCGGTTTACGCAGAGCGAGCAAAGCACGTCATGCTCGAATATGGCAACTATCGGAGTGAATATCCTCAGGATTCCATTGCTCGTCGTCCTGACTATACAAATGGTGTTCCAGCACTGCCTGATTTTTTTCGCGTGATGCGTTACATCAAGGCTTTTGAAACACTCAATCGTCTTAATCAGTTTTCTCCAGATCAAGCGCGACAGGCAGGCGAGTTGATCGGACATAGCATGGAGTATTTATTGCGAACCGTCGAGTGGGGCACCATGAATCGGACAATGCTTCGCGCGGAGTCGTTGGCGTGGGCTGTGCGAGCCATGCCGGATCACCCCCGCGCGTCGGTTTGGCGAATGCAGGATAGAGCATTGGCAGATGACAACTGGGGTAATTGGGAGATCGAGGACGCTACGCACTACCACGGCATTTGGCTTTACGCTCTGATGGGACATGCTGATGTCACCGGTCGTTTGCCGGCGCTATTCCGAACACCTGAGATGTACTACTACAGTCGGTATTTTGTGAATCTAATGGCACCGTCTGGCATGGTTCCGGATTTCGGTGATTCCAACTGGCTGTCCAATTGGCAACATTTTTTGGTGTTCTTTGAGGCGTCGGCGGCGGCCTACGATGATCCGAACCTAAAGTGGGCTGCAAGTGTAATCGCCGAACAATTCGTGGATTTTGATAATCCGACGAATGTGGGATTGGGATATTTTTTATTGGATTGTCACCGTTGGGGAACTGATGATGTTCTTCCCGAAGCCCCCACGCATTTATCAGCGGAAGTGATGGAGGATGTACAAGGCAAGAAGATTGTATTTCGCAATGGTTGGGCTCCTGAGTCGACGTATCTCTTGCTGAACTATCGGGATGAAGGTGACGGAGGCCTCAATTTTAGAGATTACCTTCGCGATACGATCCCTGTCGAAGAAGAAAAAATGACGCATGGGCACGCCGATGAGAACAGCATCACATTGTTAATGTCAGGAGGGTCGGTCTTACTTAATGACGGAGGGTATCGTGACTACATGCCGAGCGGGCCGTTTGGAGCTTATCGCCAGGACTATTTTCATAACCGACTAGTGGTTCGCCCTGAAAAGATTTGGATGGGCCAGGCTGAAGGAGAAGCGCGATTGGATACTCCAGGCGCCGTACCGGGTCAGCCTATTCTAGAGTTTCTTCACAACGCGGGTTCGTATCGGCGAGTGAGGACCCAGAAGGTCGACTTCTTGCACTTGCCTGACGTTGATTACAGTCGCAGTCGAATGATCGATGACGGTTGGGGATTTGAATGGGATCGAGTCATTGCCTATGTAAAAGACCCAGAGCTGTTTGTCGTCTTCGACATTTTGAAGGCTCGGACCGAAGAGTACTTTACGTTGGCGAATTTATGGCACACGCGAAAGATTCTCGACCAAGGGGAGCATTGGTACGACACGGTTTACGATCGCATTCGGAATCGAGAACTGAGCGAGGACCGTCATCTCCTCATCCATTTTCCAGATACCCATTACAGACTGGAGGGGACAGAGTCCGAGAGGCGGCATTATCAGGAAGAGATGTTGATTCATCAGACAACCGCCCATCATTTCGAGTTAGGTGAAACCGAAGGATTTGTGACTGTCCTTATCCCACACGATGATAGTGAGTCTCCACAATCCTGGGTAGACCGAATTCATCTGGTGAATTCCGTACCAACTGGTTCTGGGTTAGGGGTTGAAATCGATATGGGCGAAAAACAGATTCTGGTCGGTGTAAAAGAAGATCTCCGGATGGACATTAGTCGGGATTGGCGGCGTCCTCGCTATACCTACGAGGCGGGCCGAATACGATTTAATGAGATCGAGACGAACGGTGACTTTCTTTTTGCCGTTAAGAATAAGAATGAATTAAGCTTCACGATTACCAACCTCACCAAGGCAACCCACGGCGACCAGGTTCTCTATGAAGGAAGCCCGTCATACTTTTATCTCGCATTCGACGGTAGCAAGGATGCCAGCGGTGTTGGAAAGATGCGCTATTGGCGCGGACGGGTGCAGCTTGAACCCTAGCCGCAAATCAAGCTATTTACGGACGAGCGACCCTGTGTTCCACAGGTTGTTCGAGACTACCAGCTCGTTTCTTCAGCAAGACGTTATGGAACTCGTCGTTGATGGACGACGAGTGAGTGGATTTCGGACACCGGATGCGAAGTCTATTTGGATTCGCGATCACTGTGACATGTTGCGAATGGGAAGATATTTCCATAACGATGCGGTAAGCGTGGTTGAACATTTTGCTGAGACTCAATCTGCGAGTGGACGGATCTTTGATTACTTCACGACATTTCCAGAAAAATTACCCTGCGAACGAGAAAACTGGACGAAGTACGTCCGCGTGCCGGTTGAAGCTGATGTGGAGTACCGTTTTGTGAAAGCCGCCTGGCTTGCGTGGCAGGCATGCAGCGACGACGAATGGATTCGCAAACTCTTACCAGTGATGGACCGGGCCCTGAGCTACATTTTGTCGCATCCTTGGTATTGGGATACGGAACTAGGACTTGTAAAACGTGCCTACACGATCGACACCTGGGACTTTGCGTATACCGCCGGTCGTCATGAGTGGCTTCAATTTCAGATTGATGACAACACTTTTTGGGGCATCATGCACGGAGATAATAGTGGTTACTACGAGGCCTTTCAGATCTTGGCAGGATTGTACGTGTACTTTGGTGAGAAGGACCGCGGAGCGTACTGGGCCCACCAGGCTGACGAGTTGAAAGCTCGTGCGAATGAAGTTTGTTGGAATGGTACGTTCTACACTCATTTTGTTAAACGGACACCGATCACGATTTCTGGTGTGGACGAGAGCAAGCAGCTGAGCCTCAGCAATCCAATGGATGTGAATCGCGGTCTTACAGATTTAAAGAAAGCGGTATCGATTATTGAGGAATATCGCCGCCGGCGAGAGACGACCGCTGCTTTTGCTGAATGGTTCTCGATTGACCCACCATTTCCTGACGGGATTTTCGGCGATAAGAAACTGGTGCAAGGAGCCTATGTGAACGGCGGCATTATGCCACTGGTCGGTGGTGAGCTAGCTCGAGCGGCGTTTGAAAATGGTTTTGAGAGATATGGGGTCGATATTTTAAGACGGTATTGGAATTTGATCGGTGAGAACCAGGCAACCTATTTATGGTATTTCCCGAACGGTGCACCCGCGAGTGTTGAGACAAGTACGAGTCCGGAAGCTCAGCCTACCGATGGTTGGGGGTCATCCGCCATGCTGTACGCGTTGGTCGAGGGATTGGTAGGGATAACTGATGATGGCAAGGGATTTGACAGAGTCACGCTTGCACCTCGATGGGCGGCTGCGGATGTTGAAGACGCCGAGGTTCAGTTAGAGTATCCCCAGTCGGGCAAGTCAATTGGATATCACTATCAGGCTGAGGAACAAGCTATACGCTTTGCCGTGTTCGCAGAGCAATCAATGGCATCTCTACATGTCTTGCTTCCAGAGGGGCGCGTTGCAACTCAGGTGACAGTGAGCAACCTCCCGACTTCCTGGAAAAACACGTCCGTGCAATCAAGCAACTACGTGAATATCGATCTTGATGTTGAACGCCAAACAGATGTATTGATCGAGTTGGCGGCCGGCGTGGACTCATGAAGACGGTCTCCGAAGCTTTAGCTTGTGTAAGCACCGTAAAAATTGAGCCGGATGCGCCGCCAGTGGTGAACTTGGTCGCAGAGCGAATTGCGACGAAGGTTGATGCTGTAATTGAAGAGAGCCACACCAATCTGGAACAACAAAGCCCTGGCGTGTTTCAGATTCCGACTCCTCGCACAGGGCTCCTCAACGAGCACAGGCAGGAAGTCTTTATTCGTATAAATGAAAAAGGCGGCGGGATTCTTGCGGTGACGGCTTTACCTCTGCTGTTTGGGAGTGCGACAAATCTTCTCACACGTCTTGGAGATGATCCTGTCGAATCTTATGAGCAGGGTCGTCGAATGCCAGTGGCGTTCAGTTGGCAACGCAGCCTGTTCGACTTCACGCTTACACAGGAAGGGCGGATTCAATTTCAGCGCGATCCATCAGCCTATGTTGAGCGGTTAGCAGCTAGAGGATTTACTCATGTCGAAGTAAACGGGTTGGCTTCGGCCCACGGCTACGAGACCGGACCACCCGACGAAATTTATCCCATGTTTTATACGTATGGTCCAGCGCTCGATCAGTTTGTCGCGAGCAAACTCAATACCGGGCTCTACCCAAAAGAGTGGCTTGCAGAGAACCTTGCGAATCTCAAGGCGAATGCCGCCCTTGCGGTGACCTACGGTTTAGTGCCTGGACTCTTCTGTTTCGAACCTCGTTCAGTGCCGGATAAATTCTTCGACGAGTATCCGATGCTACGTGGCGCGCGGGTGGATCACCCGTTTAGAAGTTTTAAGCCACGTTACAACATGACGACTAGCCACCC
>Ga0315336_1004609_pt1 | contig 16065 bp, 15 predicted proteins | sample ASW5metaG_FD_204512 | JGI IMG/M metagenome (GOLD analysis project Ga0315336, IMG submission 204512) | Ammonia-oxidizing marine archaeal communities from Monterey Bay, California, United States - ASW #5 | ecosystem: Environmental > Aquatic > Marine > Intertidal zone | place: USA: California...
CGAATTCCTCAACGAGGTGTTTGCGCGACATCGCATCATTGTCACCATCGAAGAACATAGTCTAATCGGTGGGTTCGGCAGCGCCGTGGCCGAGTGGCTTGCAGATGAGGATGATATGCCGGCAAAATTGTACCGCGTCGGCACGCCTGATGCGTTTTTCTGCGAAGCTGGGGAACAGGAATATGCGCGCGAACGCCTGGGGCTCAACCCCTGTGCCGTGGCAGCCGCCATTGCTCGGAAACTTTTACCTACGTCGTCTATTCCCTAATGAGAGGTTCACAACGTGAAGACATTAGCTGCTGTCCTCGTAGAGACCGGCAAGCCCCTCGTTCTCGGCGAATTGGAAATTCCTCCTCTCAAGCCGGGTCAGGTGCTGCTTGAAATCGCATATAGCGGCGCTTGCCATACCCAGGTTAAAGAAGTCCGTGGCTTACGCGGCCCTGACCCCTGGGTACCCCATTGCCTCGGCCATGAAGGCACCGGCAAGGTCCTAGAAATCGGGCCTGGCGTGACCAAGGTCAAACCGGATGACCAGGTTGTATTGAGTTGGATCAAAGGCAGCGGCATTGAGGCCGGCGGCACGGTCTATTCCTGGGACGGCCGCAATGTTAATTCCGGCGGCGTTACAACCTTCGCCCGTCATGCTATCGCAAGCGAGAACCGCTTAATACCACTACCCACGGGCCTCGATATGAGCCACGCTGTTATGCTCGGTTGCGCGCTACCGACGGGTGTGGGTGCGGTCATAAATTCGGGCTCCGCGCGGCTCGGTGAGAGCGTCGCAATATTCGGCTCAGGGGGAATCGGAACCTGCGCCATCCTTGGCGCTTGCGCTGCCGGCTGTACACCCGTAATCGCAATCGACATCAATTTTTCCAAGCTCGACCTTGCTCGCCGGTGCGGTGCTACCCATACCATAGATGCCGCCAATGCCAATGCCGTTGAGGCGGTCAGGGATATCTGCCCCAACGGCGTCGATCTCGCTGTGGAGGCAACCGGCATACCGGCGGTTATGGCCCAAGCACTTGGCAGCGTTCGCGCCCAGGGCGGGCGGGCCGTCGTGGTCGGCAATGCCCCCCACGGCGAACTCCTGGAGATTAACCCACGCCTCTTAAACGATGGCAAAAGCCTGCTCGGAAGTTGGGGCGGTGACAGCCAACCCGACCGCGACTACCCGCGGTTCGCCCGCATGATGGCCCAGGGACGCATCGATATAACCCCTGTGCTTTCGGCGCCTTACCGGATAGCAGATATCAACGATGTTCTGGATGATCTTGAGGCGGGTCGAGTCGGCAGACCGCTCATCGATATGGCCCTCGACTAATATGAAAATGCGGATCGGCATTGATTTCGATAACACGATCGTCTGTTACGATACGGTGTTTTATGCCGCCGCGAGGGAAAAAACACTGGTTCCAGAAAACATTCCCCCCACGAAAAGCAACGTGCGCAACTATCTTCGCAGCATCGATCGGGAGGATGACTGGACAGAGCTCCAAGGTTATATTTACGGTACCCGCATGGAACTTGCACAGCCATTCCCGGGGGTATTCGACTTCATGCGTGGCGCCATCGAAGCCAACATCGACATCTTTATAGTCAGTCACAAAACGCTACATCCCTACATCGGACCCCGTTATGACCTGCATGCGGCCGCACGCAGGTGGCTGAAGAGCCAGGGGGTTTTCGACCCTAAAAAAATCGGCCTTGTAATGGAATCTGTTTTTTTTGAGTTGACTAAAGAACTCAAGCTTGAACGCATCGAAGCACTCAACTGCAGCCATTTCATTGATGATCTTCCGGAATTCATGGACGACCCTGGCTTCCCGCAGGGTGTGGAAAAACTGCTGTTCGAACCCGGCGAGGAACGGCCCGTGAGCACTCTCGTGCAGCGGGTAACGTCTTGGCATGAGATAGCCGTGCGGCTATTGGGTGAAGGAACGGCAGCATAGTGATCTCCCAAGAAATACTTACGGCAGCGGAGGCCGTTGTTACGGCAGCCGGACTTGGCCCGCTTGAACAAGTGCAGGCGCTGCCCGGCGGCGCAAATAACCAAGTATTCCGGCTTGTCTGCAAAAAACGCATCGTTGTACTCAAATCATATTTTCGAGACCCCGGAGATACCCGCGACCGGCTGGAAGCGGAGTACGCCTTCATTAATTTTGCCTGGAACCATGGCCTGCATTGCGTTGCCGAGCCGCTCGGCCAGGACCACGATACCGGTATCGCCCTTTATGGCTTTTTGCCAGGCCGCGCCATGAAGCCTAGCCATATCACACCAGAAACCATGCGCCAGGCACTCGATTTTTTTCTCACACTGAATACACACCGCAGGGCAGCCGACGCAATAGGCCTTGGCCCCAGTTCGGAAGCATGCTTTTCCATTAAAGCCCATATCTCAACTGTGGACCGTCGCATAGCACAACTCGCTTCCATAACCGGCAACGCGTCAATAGATCGCGATGCACGATCATTCGTGGAAGAGGAACTCACTCCCTGCTGGCAAAATTTATCTCGTGAGGTTGGCAGCCGGGCAAGCGGTGCAGACACCTCCGCCGGCCGTATTATTTCCGAAGGTGAACGCTGCCTGTCACCCTCGGACTTCGGCTTCCACAACGCCCTCCTGGATGATGACGGGATGGTACGCTTTGTAGATTTCGAATATGCAGGCTGGGATGATCCAGCCAAAATGGTGGGTGACTTTTTCAATCAGGTGGCCATACCTGTACCGGCGGCCCATCTGCCCAACTTCGTAGATGCCGTTGCCGGTCTGAGCCCGGAGCCTGACACCACACGGGTGCGCATCGAATTATTGATGCCGGTTTACTGTTGTAAATGGATATGCATCATCCTGAATGACTTCCTGCCGGCCGATGCACGCCGTCGCCACTTCGCGGCCGCTGCAACCACCGAAGAGACTGAAACACGTAAGAAAAAACAATTGGCCAAAGCGCGGCGCAAGCTGGCTGAGCTTTAGAAGCAAAATGGGTTGATCAAACGTTGGCAAACCCGCTGTTGCGGATCATGCAGTAACCCTTGATCAGTTCCGCGACCCCGTCATCAAGACCATGGGCCGTGCTATAACCTGTTTTTTCGATCTTTTCATTTGAAACGATATAGTCACGCTTGTCCGGGTCCTGACCGATCGCGGCTTCGACGACGGTAAAATCCGGCAATTGCGCCTTGATGCGTTCGCACAACTCAAGCTTTGACAGGTTTGCTTCAGAAAGACCAAGGTTGTATGGCTCGCCCTTCATTTCGTCAAAATTGGCAAGTCCATGAAGGAACCCGCGCGCCACGTCGCGGACATGAACATAATTGCGCTTGAAGTGACCCTCGAAAATAACGATGAAACGGTCATTCACGGCACGAAAAACAAAATCGTTGACGAGCAAGTCAAGCCGCATCCGCGGTGACATACCGAATACAGTAGCAAGCCTCAAGCTAATCGAATTGCCGAAGTCGAGCACCGCTTTCTCGGCTTCCACCTTCGTCCGCCCGTAAAGAGAAACCGGGCGTAGCGGCGTTTCCTCGGTACACAATTTCCCCTTCTCGCCAATACCGTAGCCGGAATTGGTAACCGGCATCAGCACGCGCTGGTCTTGGGACAGCATTTTAACAAGGGTGGCTATCGCGTCACGGTTGGTGGTTATCGCCCCAATGGTATCCCGGTCGCAGAGTGGCGCGCCCACCAATGCTGCCAGCGGAATCACAATATCGGCCTTTGCCACGAGAGGCTTGAGCACTTCCTCGCTTCGCGCATCTCCGTGCACAAGATCGAAATCCCGATGGGCGCAGACATGATTGAGGCTTGCCTGGTGAAACATGAAATTATCGAGGACGGTAACCTCATAATCGGCGTCAAGAAGTACCGATACGAGCGTGGAGCCTATATAGCCGGCACCACCTGTCACTAGAATTCTTCCGTTACGAGCCATTTTGCCGGGATACTCCTATTCGCACACGCGGGTGAGGACCTCATGCAGCCCTTCAATCTGCGGCGTGAGGTTATATGGATGATTACCAACGAAAAAACCCCGATCGTGGGCAAGGTTCGCATTAGGCAAATTATCCACGCAGTCATAGTCGAAAAATTGGATCACATCATGGCGAGGGAAGCAGCCCCCGGTAATAATTCGATAGCCAATATCGGCCTCCTTAAGCGCCGCTAGAACGTCTTTCCTTGCCGGCGTACAAGACGGGTTAAGAACGATGGTAAAGCAGAAGCTCGAACTTTTGCCATTTTCCCGTTGGATAATGAAGCGCTCATCCCCGGAAAAAAGACTCTGGAAATGCGCCTGATTCTGGCGGCGCTGGGCCGTCATGGTCGGTAACTTCTTGAGTTGCTCCAGGCCGATGGCACCGAACAGCTCAATGGGACGAACGTTATAGCCTGGCAGGATAAACCGATAGGCTTCAAAGAAATCGTCATCCCTCGACGTGCTGATCGAGCTATCTTCTGGGATATCGCGGGTCCAACCGTGAGAACGCAGCGACTTACAGAGGTGAAACAGTTCCTCGTCATCCGTGGTAATCATCCCACCTTCTATGGTCGAAATATGGTGGGAAAAAAAGCTCGAAAACGTGCTGATATCGCCAAAGGTTCCGGTCTTGCAGCCATTAAGCTCGGCGTCCATGGATTCACAATTGTCCTCAAACAGATAAAGACCATGGGCATCGCAGAAGGCACGCATAGCGTCGAGCGGTGCCGGATTGCCGAGGATGCTCACTGCCATGACCGCGCGCGTTTTGGGTGTCAGCGCCTTTTCGAGCTGGCTCACGTCCATATTGAGTGTTTCAATATCCACGTCCACAAATCGCAGGCTCAAACCATATTGCTGCAATGGAAAATAGGTCGTGGCCCAGGAAATCGCGGGGACGATGACCTCATCGCCACGGCACAATGGCCGATCCTGTTTGAAGGTCAACGCGGCCGTGGCCACAAGGTTAGCGGACGAGCCTGAATTCACCATCACGCAGTGGCGACACCCATGATAGGCGGCGAACGCCTCCTCGAACCGCGCCACCTGATCCCCTATTGTAAATCGATCGCTGTCGATGACGCGCTGGATCGCATCGAGTTCTTCTTGCCCCCAGGAACTAGCCGCCAATTCGTAGAACATTTCTTTGTCCCTGCTTTCTTACCACGCGGCACGGCAAAACCTGGCGCCCTAATTGTTTTTAGAACGGTCCTCGAAATTGAATCTGGCCGGCGAGCCGGGTCCGTTCCGAGTTCCAAAACAAATGCGCTACCAGCGCTACACCATTCTCTGATATTAGTTAATCAATGATTTTGAAATGATTTCTTTTGAAAGCGTCTTCCGTATTTTTTGCCCCAAAAACGCGATTGGGGAACATTCTAGGGTACAAGGTCCCCATTCGGTAATCCGTTTACCCCGCTTTTCTGGTTTCAGCAATTCTTATCCCCTAACAGAGGAATGTGAGATGACGAAGCGGAGTAATTTCACGTCCGACTTCAAGGCCCGTGTGGCGCTTCAAGCGCCGCAGGGCAACAAGAATTGAGGAAAAGTGCAAGGTCCATCCGAACCAGGTCAGCACATGGAACCACCAATTTATCAATGGTTTGGATAAAGTGTTTTCGAATGGACCGGATCGGACGCACCAGAACCATGAAGCGGATGGTCATAATTTTCATGGATTGCGGGGCCCAGTGTTGGGGCGACATCTTTATCGAATGTCTGAGTCAGTCGTACGATTACGAAGTCATCTACCTACATAAACTATACGATGGCATTAAAGCCGAAAGGGTCATCGGCGCGTGAGCTGGCATTTACAATATCGAGACCGACCGCCTCCATTCCGCCCTCCGCGGTCAACCCCCGGCGGAAGCCTAAGACGCCAGGCGGGCCCGTGGATGTGATAAATACCCTGATGGCTTACCCACATATCCTCAGGCTTAACATCAGCGACACGACGTGATAAACAGGTTTTGGCCGCGTGATCAGAAAACGAGATATCCCCTAACGGTGCCGACAATATATCCCACTATGTGAGACCGCATCGCTTCGCGGAGTTGGACTTTGAATTTTTATGTTGGTCATTCTATCTCTAAATACCGATATTGCCGTCTGAAAGAAGAAATGTGCCATATTGGGTGCAGTCTGTACCGGCACTCAATATTCAAATGCACGGTCTCATTGTAAACCTCGAGTGATTAAAGGGGACGATGCTTAAATGGTCGAAATTCTTTTCGTTCACCCCAATGCATCAGAAATCATTTATCAAGGTTTGGCGTCGGATCATTCCGCGATCGAGCCACCCATCTGGGCGGCAATGTTAGCAAACAGCGTACGAATCGCTGGGCATGAAACGTCGCTCATCGATGCGGAAGTCGAGCGGTTTTCCTACCAGGCCGCAGTGGACAAAATATCTGAATACGATGCCAAGATCGTATGTTTCGTCGTCTATGGGCAGCAGCCAAGCGCCTCAAGCCAAAATATGACCGGAGCATGTGCGACGGCGGAACTTTTAAAGAAAACGTCTCCGAAAACATTCATTCTTTTCGTCGGTGGACACGTTGCCGCTCTGCCCGTCGAGACCATAAGAAACGAGCCGGCCATTGACGCTGTTTGCCATAACGAGGGGGTTTATACAATCAGAGCCCTCTTACAGGTTGACGACCTCTCGGATGAAAGCCGCCTCCGCAAGGTGCCGGGCTTATGTTTTCGGTCTGAAGAAGGAAATATCGTCAAGAACCCTCCCTCCGCGCTGGTGAAGAAATCCGAACTGGAACATGACCTTCCGGGGATGGCTTGGGATCTTTTGCCTGAGTTGTCTAGGTATCGTACAGCTGGCTGGCATTCATGGACGAATTCGTCGGTCAAACAGCCATTTGCCGCAATCTATACCAGTCTTGGCTGCCCATACCGGTGCTCGTTCTGCATGATCAATATCATTAACCGGACGGACAACAGTGATGGAATTTCCAGTGCCGACAGCAACATTTTTAGATCATGGAATCCCAACTTCATCATCCGGCAGTTCGATTACCTCGCCGAACATGGCGTCAAAAATATTAAAATCGCCGATGAGCTATTTGTTCTCAACCCCAATCACTTCGTTCGGCTTTGCGATTTAATCATCGAGCGCGGGTACGATTTTAATATCTGGGCCTATTCGCGAATCGATACCTGCAAACCCGAATATTTGGAAACTCTCCGGAAAGCGGGCGTCCGGTGGCTCGGTCTCGGAATCGAAAATCCAAACACAATCCTGCGGCGCGAGATTCATAAAGATGGTTACCAGGAAATCCGCATCGTGGATTTGATTAATGAAATGAAGGCCCAGGACATCTGCATCGGCGGTAATTATATATTTGGATTGCCGAACGATACACAGGAAAGCATGCAGGAAACTCTCGATTTTGCTCTGGAAAACATAACCGACATGTCGAATATGTATTGCGCCATGGCCTACCCTGGAAGCCCGCTGCATCTCCAGGCAAAGCGCGACGGCATCGCGTTACCGACCTCTTACGCTGGGTACAGCCAACACGCATATGAAACACTGAACATGGCCAACAAAAATTTATCCGCAGCAGAAATATTAGAGTTTAGGGACTATGCCTGGACCCTGTATCATAGCAACCCATCGTACCTCCAACTCTTGGAGAATAAATTCGGGCCCGGCGCTCGTGAGAACATGGAAAACACCTTAAAAACGAAACTGAAGCGAAAGCTGCTTGAAGGATGAACAGCTGGTAACACGGCCGTTTTCCCGCACTGTGCCGCTGGGTCTTTTAATTGCCGACCACGAACTTGAACGTTTCATTGATAAACATCTCAAGAACGCGGCAACGGAGATCGACATATGAAATTTTCTGAGCGATCAGAAGCTTTGGCCGGGCAAGAGATGTTCCAAATCCTTCAGCGGGCGCAAGATTTGCAACGTGAAGGCCGGTCGATTCTTCACTTTGAACTGGGCGATCCAGACTTCGATACGCCGCCTCATATCACCGAAAGCCTTGTTAACGCGGTATCGAAGGGATTTACGCACTACTCCCCATCGACCGGTCTACCAGAACTCAAGGAAGCGGCTATCAATGCAATGATGCGCGGCCGGCGCCGCTTCGCCCCAAAGCTCTCCCAGGTTCTGGTCACCGCAGGTGCAAACATTCAATTATACTTTGCCATGGCCTGTACACTAGACATCGGCGATGAAGTCATCATACCGGACCCTGGCTTCGTTTCGTATTACTCCGTGGCCAAGTACCTGGGCATCAAAATCAGGCGTTTGAAGATTGACGAAAAGAACAGCTTTCGCCCAACTCCGGCGGATGTGCGCAATTGTATAACACCCCGCACGCGCATGATTATCCTGAACAGCCCGAGCAATCCCCTGGGTGCGGTGATGACGGAACAGGAGATTAGGGGTATTTACGATCTAGCGAAAGAATACGATCTCTGGGTACTTAGTGACGAGGTCTACACCCGCTATATCTATGACAATAAGGCCTACAGTTTTTTTTCCGGCAGCATGATCGACCATTGTGAAGAACGGACGATCTTGGTCAACGGTTTCAGTAAAAGCTTCGCGATGACCGGTTGGCGCTTGGGAATCTTGACAGCGCCCGAGGAACTGACACGGCGCATGGGGCTTCTGCTCGAAACGATTATGTCGTGTACCCCTACCTTTATCCAAAGAGCGGCGATTTCAGCGCTTCGGGAAAAGACCGACGTGGTGAAGGAGATGGTGAAGGAATACGAAATACGCCGCGATATCGTCTTGGAAGGTCTGGCCAAAATTCCAAATATCAGTTGCGTCCCCCCTGATGGTGCCTTCTATGCCTTCCCGAATATCACCAAAACCGGAATGGACAGCCGCCAATTCTGCGATCATATGTTGGAAGAGGCGGGCGTCGCCTTGGCGCCGGGACCAGTTTTTGGCGAGAACGGAGAGGGATATTTTCGTCTTGCCTATTGCACGTCACGGGAAGATTTGACCACGGGTTTGGAGAGGATGCGGAATGTCCTTTGAGACCCCGGGTGAACTGAGCGGCCGTGATTGCTTTCTGATCGTGTTGGCCGGCCTTCCGGGCTGCGGCAAGTCCACCTTGGCCGCAGCCATTGCCAACAGCCTGGGGTTCAAACTGGTGTCCCAGAACCAAGTTAGACGTGCGCAAGGGATGTCTCGGATGCCAAAAGAGCAAGATGAGACGCTCCGTCTAATCGATCAGATGGTTTGCCAGAGCCTGCTTTCTGGAAAAGGCGCCATCGTGGATAGCGTCAATCGATATCTGTTCCGACGACATCAGCTATACGGGGTTGCGTCGGGATGCGGAAAACGTGTCTTCGCTATCGAATGTATTTGTGACGAGGCGACGGCAAAATCGCGAATTATGAAACGGCCTGAACCGGATAACCTAGTCAGCGATCCCAACTCATTGGAGGTCTATGACCGGCTGGCTGCGGCTTGGCAACCCATTATCGGTGATTTCGAGTTTCCGGGCCAAGATCATGTTTCATATCTGGTCTTTAATTCGCAATCCAATGAACTTCGGGCCGAGATTTTACCGGAAGGCGCGGAATTTGGATTTCAGACCATAAACGATTCGATTTTGGAATTGGCACAAGAGTAATTTCTGGCGGATTTGGCTTCGACCTGTTTAGCGCATCGAATTCTTGGTCCCCCGTATGATAAAATTACTGACCGGGTCCCCAAAATAACCTATTAATAGAGGTTGAATTCTCCCAATACATCGAAAGCTCCGCGATGCTGCCGGTGGCAAAATTCATAGATGTTTGGATCCAAAATTGAAATTGGCCGACTACGTAGTGCAGTTCTTCGCGGACAAAGGTGTGCCCGAGATATTTGTCGTTTATGGCGCTGCGAATGGTGACCTCGTCGACGCGTTCACCCGGATAGAAAATACCAACTACGTCTGCCCCATGCACGAGCAAGGCGGTGGATTTGCGGCCGAGGGGTATGCGAAAATCACTGGCAAGGCGTCCGTGATGCTCACCACCAGTGGTCCGGGAGCACAAAACCTCACCACGTCTATCGCCAACTTTTTTTATGATTCTGTCCCCGGAATTTTTCTAACGGGACAGGTCGATAGCCGCTATCTGAAGACTGCGGAGGATATCCGTCAGCGCGGCTTTCAAGAAACCCCAATCGCAGAAATCGTTGGACCCATCACGAAATACGCCAAGATGATAACCGATCCCTCCACGATCCGCATGGAGTTGGAAAAGGCTTGGCATCTAGCGAATTCCGGCCGGCCAGGGCCAGTGTTATTGGATTTTCCGATCAATATCCAAAAGGCTGAAGTTGAACTGGAAAGTCAGCCCGGTTACCAGCCCGAAGTGTCGGAGATCAAGGATGAAGAAATCGATGAGGTGGTTTCGGCATTCCTTCGTGACCTCGAATCCGCGGAGCGCCCTGGCATCCTGGTTGGTGGCGGGGTCAGAACGGCTGGTGCTATCGATAAACTCATAGAGCTTGGCCACAAACTCGGTGTACCGATGTTCCCGACTTGGAACGCACTTGACATAGTAACCGATGACCTGCCTTTTTTCGGTGGTCGCATCGGTACTTATGGTGGGCGCGGTCGAAATTTCGCTATCCAGAACTGTGATTTAATTTTAGGTCTTGGGACCCGCGTTTCGGGACGCCTGTTCGGGTCGAACAATGAGAGTTTTCTCCGGGCGGCAAAGAAATATCTCGTCAATATTGATAAGACCAGCCTGCGCCCCGAGGACCAGGAAGTCGAGTTCGATGTCAACATTCAGGCCGATGCCGCTGATATTTTGGATCGCCTGTTGTCTCACCCCGTTTCCAACCGGGATTTTTCCGATTGGTTGGAGTGGACCAAGGCGAGAGTCGATAAATACGACCCCGTCCTGTCCGAATACGACCATGCTGAAGGCTTTTGTCACCCCTACAAATTCATCCGAATTCTCTCAGAGGAAATGGCCAAGGGCGATATCCTGGTAGGTGATTGCGGCGGAAATATAGTCACTATTGCCCATGCGTTCATGTCGAAGATGGGGCAGCGCATGATCACCAATAACGGTAACTCACCCATGGGATTTTCATTCTGCGGTGCGATGGGAGCGAAACTGGCGGCGAACCCAGCGTCAAACGTTGTCTGCATCATTGGGGACGGCGGATTTACGATGAATACCCAGGAGCTGCAGACCATTCATAATTACAATATCGGCGTAAAAACCTTCATTATGAATAACCATTGCTACGGCATTACCCGGCAATTCCAACGGACTAGATTTGAAGGCCGTGAAGAAGCCTGTGGCCCGAAGGGTTACAGCCCCCCAGATTTCGTCCGCGTGGCCGAAGCTTATGACGTGCCAACCCTCGAAATCCATAATAACGGCGAAGCGCGGGGAAAAATCCGTGAGGTTCTAGAGCATGACGGCCCCATCGTCTGTGTCATCGATTGTGGCGACTGGGATCAGTACGAGCCGCGCGTCTTCGGCAGCCGGCCGATTGAGGATATGTGGCCGCTCCTTCCCCGGGACGAATTTCAGAAAAATATGATCATTCCGCCTGTCGGCCAAAAGGACCAAGATGTCGTCACAGAGTAACTAGGAGAAGTTTAATGACCGGTCTCAAGGCGATCGGTTTCGACCTTGATAATACGCTTTATTTGCCAATAGACGAACTGAACGGGATGATTCGACGTGACATCGCCAAAGAGGTGGTGAAGCGGAAACCCGGTCTTGGTGATGTCAATGAAGTGTTCGAATTGTGTTGTGAGCAGTATGACATTCTACAGAGTTGGAGCGCCGTTCTGGCTGCCCTTGAGATCAAGGATACCTCATTCATAGAGGCTTGTACGTCAAACGAGAACATTCTCGAATTTCTCTCGCCGGACGATGACGTGTGTAGGCTTTTAGACGAGCTCACGATCCATTTCACCATGTTCCTGGTGACGAACAGCCCACGCGAATTCGCCCTCGAAAAGCTCGAAAAGCTGGCGATCACCACAGAATATTTTTCAGAAATGCGGTTCGGCGACGACAGCAACGCGACACCTAAGTCCGACGGTGCTGTTTTTGCCAGACTCATTGAAGAAACAGATATGGTCCCGTCACGGACCATCTTCGTTGGTGATAGTCTTAGGAGCGATATCCTACCGGCTAAAGCGGCCAGCATGATCACCGCCATGATCTCTGACACCCGTGTCGAAGGGCCTGATTATATCATTTCACGCCTAGCCGAACTTCGGGGAATTTGTTCCCTGGTATAACGTTTGCGGCGGATTCGTTCCTCCTTCACAAAGGTTAGAATAGGCAGATGCTGTGTGGGGTTGTTCTGGCCGCAGTCGTGCTGCTCGACTGGCACCCGAGGGATGGGTGGTGTCCTATAGCGCCAACCCATACTACACCACGGGCTGCGTAAACACCTCTGGATCATAGGCGATAAATGACATCCCCCAATAACCCACGCGCATGAACGGATAAAATTTAAGCCTGGGAAGTCCTTCACAAAATTCATTAAAGGCAAGCGCAGTGCCGAAAGCTTTGCCATGATAAAAAGTATCCCAGAAATCATCCAGATACAGGACCGTTCCCGCCTGCAAGAGGGGTGCGATGAAATCGAAAACGGGCAGAGCGGAATCATGGAGGTCGCAATCCACGTTGATCAACATCGGCCGCCGTTTTTTCCCTATAAACTCCTCCTGCAATTCCTTGGTGAGAGATTGGTCGTAGAAGCCGGGAATGGTTGTCACTCTATCCGCATTAACGCCCTGGGACTGGACGGAGGCAAGGAAATCCTCTTCTCCCATGGCAAGGGAACCATCCGTCGGCAGCCCCTCAAAACTGTCGAAGGCATAGAACTCCATGTTGTTAAGGTGCCACTTCTTCGCCTTGGCGAGCGCCATTCGCATGGACCCCGCGCCGCAGCAGCCAAATTCATAATAGTCGCCGTCACCGGTACATGCGAGAAGTGGCATGGCGGTATCGAAAAAGTGATGCCATTCCCTATCTTTGACGCATTCATGCAATCTGGCTGTGTTGCTCTCATCCCAGCCCTCAAATTCGTGGGCCAGCTTGGGAAAACGGTCCACATAATGTGAATTCATTTCAAGAGAATGACCAACCAGCTCTATGGCATCAGATTGAATATGCAAGGGATCGTTATTGGAAAGATTTTGTTGAAGCTCATCGACCAGCCGGGTCAGTTCGTCGATCTTCCCCTGGGACAGCTTCTGCAGAGCCGCAAAATCGCCTTCCTGTTTCTGGATCGTCTTCCCATAGGCATCAACAAGGTGCTCAAGCCGCACAACCGCCTGGATGGTATCCTGGATATCTATACGATTCTGCTCATATGCCCCCTTCAGCATGGATCTAAGGTATTTGAGCACTTGGGAGAACTTCATCACAACTCCATGGGGAAACATCATATCAACAATGTAGGGATACTTTGAAACCCATAGAGAGGGAGACTCGAAGCCCTACCTAATAGTCAGACCTATCAACCTCTTCTTCTATTCCGAGGACATCCTTAACGATAAATCTCGGCCGATTCCTAACGTTCTGGTCTATGCGAGATACATACAAACCAATTACTCCCAGAGCCATAAGTATCGACGACCATATCAAAATCAGAAACCCGATCAACGTGAATGCAGGCATGGCGCCAATGGCTGGGCCTGAAACAAATAACGCAGCAATACCCAATGCAACAGCAATGATAAAAAGAACCACACCTGAAATCAGTACCAGATAGATGGGCAATGCCGAGAATGCCGTGATGCCGTTGAAAAACTGAAAGATTGCGCTTATTCCATAGAATCGGAAATGACTATCGCCGGCCTGTCGTGCATCCCGAACGTATTCGACAAAAGTCTGGCGAAACCCGACCCAGGCAATAAGGCCCCGAATATAGGGCCGAGAATCCTTCATGTTCAGCAGGTGGTCGACGACCCGACGCGACAGCAATTTAAAATCACCCGCATCTACCGGTAACTCCAAATCGGAGCTCAAATTTATCAAGCGATAGGCCAAGGATGTCAAAATCACCCGCGCCTTCGATTCACCCTTGCGCTTCTTGCGGACGGTGTGAACAACATCGGCACCGCCACGCCACTCCTCAACTAGTTGAGGGATAACCTCAGGCGGGTCCTGTAAATCCGCATCAAGAAAAACGATGGCTTCACCCGACGAATATTTCAGCCCCGCGATAACGCATTCGGTTACGCCAAAACGACGCGACATGTTGACCACCTTGATGCGTGGGTCCTGTTCATGATGGGCTTTGAGAAGATCGAGAGAAGTATCGGTCGAATCGTCGTTCACGAAAATAATCTCGAAACTCTCAGTGCAAGATTCGAGAGCACTTCTCGAACGCTCAATCAGCGCGGGAATATTTTCCTGTTCATTACGAAATGAAAATATGACCGAAATTTCTACCGCTTTATTATTCATGCTCGACCCTGCATTTCTATTGCTTCCTTAGGGTAACGAGTCAAGCCGCCCCCGACCACATCATCGGTAGGCAAGGAGGCAAATTAGGAAATGTCTGAATTCGTCAACCGTTGGGATTTTTGGGGCCGCCCTGGTGGCCCTCGGCGACTGTGACCAATGGCGGAGTGGCACCAAAGATACGCCTTAGCCACTTCCCGAATTTCCAACGCGCGAGTTGTGCGATCCGCACGAAAAACAGCAGAAAACCCACCACACCATGTTTTCCGAACATCGGAAGCCAGCGCCACGGCACCGAATATATACTGACGAATCCTTCATTCTGGAGTTCCACCAAATCTCGCGGTGTAAGATCACCTACGGTGGTGACCGCAGATCCGTAGCGGCGGTATTCGGAAAAATCATCGGTATGCAGCTTGATACCGTGCTCACCTTCAACCGCCATTCGATGGAACTCGGTGCCAGGATAGGGCACCGCGACCGCCAGATTAGCCTGCTTGATTTCCCTCGATTCGCGCAAGAACTTAAGCAAACTACGGACCGTGTCCACACTTTCACCGGGCAAGCCGATCATGACCGAGTTAAGCACCTCAACCCCGTATTTATTCATGATTTTATTAGCGTTGGTATAATAATGGAGCGGCACCTTCTTGTTCATCACGTCGCGTATTTCAGGATCGACGGATTCGAGGCCGAGCGACAGGCGGATCAGCCCGCATTCCGCCAAGCGCTTGATCAGAGGTTCATCCACCAAGTTGGCACGGGTACTGCTTTCCCAAGTAAACTTGAGCCCCGCTTCCTCTATCAGGTCGCAGACTTTGAGGATGTGTTCCTTCTTGAAGGTCAGCACGTCATCAACAAAAAAGACGTGCTTGATTCCGTAATCGTTGATGGCAATCTTAAGCTCCTCGACCACCGATTCCGGAGAGCGGCGCAGGATTCGGGTGGTGTTCAATTCCTTAGAGGCGCAGAATATGCATTTCCAGGGACAGCCTCGGGTCGTCTGCACGAGTGAAAATGGGAGCCGACCCTCCAAAGTGCCGAGAAAATATTTGTCGTACTTGATAAGCGACCGGTCCGGAAACGGTAAATCGTCGAAATTTCCAGAGAAGACGGCCGTCTTGTTGACCTGCACCTGATCCCCATCGCGCCAGATTAGGCCATCAATTTCGGAAAGATCTCCGCTGTTTTGAAGGCAGTCAAGAAATCCCGCGAGATGCTCCTCCGCTTCGCCCATGTAAACGTAATCAAAACAGGGCAACAGGCCCTTTTCCTTGACAATCGTCGCATGGGAACCACCGATGACGATGGGCAAGTCGGGAGCCTTCGCCTTAAGCGCCCGAGCTAGTTCCACTTGGACGTGGAAAAATGGGGTATAGGAGGTAAGGCCGACGATATCCGGCTTTTCCGCAAGTGTCGCATCGACCAGTTCATCTACAGAGTAATTTTCAATCGCACCATCAATGATGAAAGCATCGTGCCCTGCGTCCCGCGCGATTGTGGCGAGCAAGGCCAAGTTCATCGGTGGCCAGCTCGAATTACGTCGAGCAAAATATCCGAATAACCCATAGGATTTTGTCCATGATGGGTATAGTAGCCCAAATTTCACGTCACGATCCTCTACTGGCCCTTGTCAACAGCTGTTCAGGTGGCCCTA
>Ga0315336_1004610_pt1 | contig 16065 bp, 9 predicted proteins | sample ASW5metaG_FD_204512 | JGI IMG/M metagenome (GOLD analysis project Ga0315336, IMG submission 204512) | Ammonia-oxidizing marine archaeal communities from Monterey Bay, California, United States - ASW #5 | ecosystem: Environmental > Aquatic > Marine > Intertidal zone | place: USA: California...
ATACCCCTATAACCTAATACTTCAATTTCTCCCCCACTCATTCCTTTAGTTGGAAATGGGTTTTCATCTGTCCCTCTATCTTTTTCTGCTAATATTATACTTAAACCTTTATATCCTTTTTCATTAGGATTTGTTCGTACCATCATTGTCATTAAATCTGTACGGGCACCATGAGTAATCCAAGTTTTATTTCCTGTTATTTTATATACTTTACCATCTTTAATAGCTCTTGTTTTTAGACTCCCTAGATCTGACCCTGTATTTGGTTCACTAAAAACTGCTGTAGGAAGAATTTCTCCAGAGGAAATTTTTGGCAACCATTTTTTTTTCTGCTCTTCGGTACCACCAAGTCGAATTAATTCTGCAGCAATTTCTGATCTAGTCCCGATTGATCCTATACCGATATATCCACGACTTAATTCTTCAGTAACTACACACATAGCAATTTTTTTCATTCCAAGCCCTCCGTAAGCCTCAGGAATTGTTAAAGCAAAAACACCGAGTTCGGCCATTTGTTTAATTACCTCTATAGGAATTAATTCATCTTTTAAATGCCATTTATGTGCATTTGGAATTACTTGTTCTTCAGAAAACTTTTTAAATTGATCTCGTATCATCTCTAAAGTTTCATCTTCGAGGCCAATATTTCCGTAATTTTTGTCTGAAATCAATTTGGCAATTTGTATTTTTACTTCATTAGTATTCCCGTTTTTAATTAAATCATTAATGTCATCAATTAAAAAAGAATCTAATTCTTGGTTAGTTAAACCAAAGTCATGAGCTCTAACAATTTCAGTTTGCCACATAGGTATTCCCCCAATTATTTGTGATAAATATTCTCCAAAAGCAGATTGTAAAATTAACTTTTCAATTTCAAAAATTTTTTTTTTTCTGGTTAAATCATTTACCCAATTTAACATTTCTCTCAATGCTATATTATATGTTTTTAACCAAGCAAAGCCGTGACAAATAAATTGTTCTTTTTCTAAAAGTTTTGTATCTAAAGAACCTTTATTATGAATCTTCTTTTTTACATGGGTTTCTGCTTTATTAACTAATTTATTGAGTGCCTTAATTGAGTTTTCACATTTAAGAAATAGATTATCCAAGAGAATATTACCTTTTTTTATATTCACTGCAGCGTCCGTCATATTATATAATATACTATTTTAAAGTCTTCATTCCATGTTTCTTTGCCTGAACTAAAACTGCCATATTGCCAGGTTTGTGCTCGTTTCTTTTCATTTTCATATGTCCTTCTGGTATATCTTTCCAACTCAACACTTCAGACATACATGGTTTGATATTTTTATTTATAACTAATTTGTTTGCTTCAGCAGCTTGTTTTAGTGTAGCAAAATGACTTCCCTGTATTCTTTTTTGATGCATCCAGCCATAACGCGCATCAAATGTTAAATTGTATCCACTGGTAGCAGCACAATAAACTACCATACCTCCTTTTTTTACTACAAAACATGAAACAGGAAAAGTTTGACCACCTGGATGTTCGAAGACACTATCGACGGCAACATATTTACCTGTAAATTCCCAAATTGCTTTTCCAAATTCTTTTACTTTTTCTAAATACTCTCCGTATGCTTTAGTATCACTAACATTTGGTAGTTCACCCCAACAATTAAAATTTTTTCTATTAATTACCCCTTTAGTTCCAAGAGATTTAACATATTTTATTTTATCTTCACTAGAAACAACACCAATTGCATTTGCGCCAGCAAATTTAATTAACTGTGTTGCAAAAACACCTAAACCACCTGTTGCTCCCCAAACCAATACGTTTTGTCCAGGTTTAAGAGTATGAGGTTCATGGCCATAAAGCATTCTATATGCTGTTGCTAAACACAAAACATAACAACCGCTTTCTTCCCATGTCAAATGTTTTGGTCTATGCATTATTTGTTGTTGCTGAACAGATGTAAATTGTGCAAATGATCCATCGGGAGTTTCATATCCCCAAATTCTTTGTGAATTTGAAAGCATTGGGTCACCCCCATTACATTCTTCATCATCACCGTCATCTTGATTGCAATGAATAACTACTTCGTCACCGATTTTCCATCTTTTAACTTTTGAGCCAACTGCCCAGACAACTCCAGATGCATCAGAACCAGCTATGTGAAATTCTGATTTATGATAATCAAAAGGTGAGACAGGAACTCCAAGCGATGCCCAAACACCATTATAATTAACACCAGCTGCCATGACCATAACAAGCACGTCATTTTCACCTACCTTTGGTGTATCTACAACTTCAATTTTCATTGCATCTGTAGGGTCACCATGTCTTTCTTTTCTAATCAGCCATGCATACATTTGTTTAGGAACATGACCTAATGGAGGGATTTCGCCTACCTCATATAATTCTTTTTTTTCGTTCATTTAGATATTTTTAATATAATAGATAATATAAAATCTAATAAATTTTTTTTTTATAACTATATATACTTTTTTTTTGTTATTAAAAACAAAATATGGATAAAAAAGATAAAAACAACAAAGATAATATATGGCTAATAAGGACTTATTCAGGGCATTCATCAGCCAAAGAATCTAACAAGCTTTATAGAACAAACTTAAAAAAGGGCCAAACAGGTCTATCAGTCGCTTTTGATCTTCCTACTCAAACAGGATATGATTCTGATCATATTTTGGCCCAGGGGGAGGTTGGTAAAGTAGGAGTGCCTATTTGTCATATTGGGGATATGTTAGAATTGTTTAAAGATATTCCTATAGAAAAAATGAATACTTCGATGACTATTAACGCTACAGCTGCTTGGCTACTCTCATTATATATTGCTGCAGCTGAAAAAAGAGGTTACAAAAGAAAAGATCTTCAAGGTACTACCCAAAACGATGTTATCAAAGAATATCTTTCAAGAGGAACTTATATTTTTCCACCTAAAGAAAGTATGAAATTGACTTCCGATATCATTTCTTTTACTTACAAAGAAATACCAAAATGGAATCCTATTAATATTTGTTCATATCATCTACAAGAAGTAGGCGCCACACCTGAACAAGAAATTTCATATGCACTTTCAAATGCATGCGAAGTTTTAAATACAGTAAAAGAAAGTGGCCAAGTTCCAGAAAAAGACTTTCCTTTAGTTGTAGGTAGGATTAGTTTTTTTGTGAATGCGGGGATTAGATTTATTACGGAGATGTGTAAAATGAGAGCAATGACTAGCTTATGGCATGATATTTGTAGCAAAAAATTTAGAATTAAAGATGAAAAACTTAAAAGACTAAGATATGGTGTTCAAGTCAATTCGCTTGGTTTAACTGAACCACAGCCAGAAAACAATGTATATAGAATATTGCTAGAAATGTTGTCAGTAGTTTTGTCAAAAGATGCAAGAGCTAGAGCAGTTCAATTACCCGCATGGAATGAAGCTCGTGGATTACCAAGACCATGGGATCAACAATGGAGTATTAGATTACAACAAATAATTGCCCACGAAACAGACTTATTAGAATATCAAGATATTTTTAATGGTTCTAAAGTTATTAATATGAAGGTAAAAAAACTTATAGAAACAGTTAATAAGGAATTAAAAATTATTGAAAAAATGGGAGGAGCTGTAGCTGCAGTAGAAAATAGTTATATGAAAAATAATTTAGTTAAATCTATGTCTCAAAGAGTTGCTGCAATTGAAAGTGCTGAACAAACAGTTGTTGGTGTAAACAAGTTTACGGAAACAGCCAGGTCACCTTTAGAAAGCGATAAAGATGGATTTGTAAAAATAGATCCTAATGCAGAAAAAGAACAAATTGGTAAATTAAAAAGTTGGCGACAAAAAAGAAATAAATCTAACTGTATTAAAGCATTAGAAAAATTAAAACAAGTAGCAATTCAGAATAAAAATATAATTGTAGCTTCGATAGATTGTGCTCATGCAGGTGTTACAACCGGGGAATGGACTGATACATTAAGGAAGATTTATGGTGAATATAGAGCCCCTACTGGTGTTGGAAAAACTTCTAGAATTGAAAAAAGGACTCATAAAAAAATTAACGATAGAATAAATAAACTGTCTTTAAAATTAAAAAGAAGGATAAAATTATTAGTAGGCAAACCTGGTTTAGATGGACATTCAAGTGGAGCAGAACAAATTTCAGTTGCTGCTAGAGATGCGGGTATGGAAGTTGTTTATCAAGGTATTAGGCTTACACCAGAACAAATAGTAAATACAGCAATTGAAGAAAGTGTTCATATGATAGCTTTATCAATACTTTCTGGTTCTCATTTGTCCTTAACTAAAGAAACTATAAAATTATTAAATAAAAATAAAATTTCTCATATTCCCCTAGTTATAGGAGGTATAATTCCTATTGATGATGAGAAAAAAATGTTAAATCTTGGTGTATCCAGGATATATACACCCAAAAATTACGATATAAATTCTATTATGTTAGATTTTGCAAATATTCTTGAAAAACATTATCTTTAAATGATTTTTTATTAAATGTCTTTTCAAAAAAGATTAAAAGATTGTAATAAATATAAGGAATCTAATTTTTTTAAATTTTTTATAAACAACTACCGTATCGGGTTTATAAAAAAAAAAAATTTGAATATAATTAATAAATTTCCTGAATTTTTTATAATTAATAATCAAAAAATTTTCCTGAGAAAGGAAATTAATAATTTTCAAAAAAAGACTTATGCAATAAATCAGGTTTTTAATTTTTTAGTAAAAAAAAAAATGATTTTATCAAAACATAGAGAATATTTTCCTGTATTTAATTCATTTAAGTCAAAACCACTTTTAAAAGTTCAAAGATTAGTAGGCCCCTTTTTTGGTTTTCAATTTTTTGGTGTTCATGTAAATGGTTTTTTAAAAGAAAATAATAAATATTTTATGTGGGTTGGAAGAAGATCAAAAAAAGGTAATTTTCCAAATGATTTCGATCAAATCGCAGCAGGGGGTTTGCCATTTAATTGTACTTTAAAAAAAAATCTTATTAAAGAATGTTATGAGGAAGCAAATATTAATAAAACACTAGCACTAAAATCAAAATATAAAGGAACTATTTCATATAGGGTAGAATCAAATTTGGGTTTAAGTAGACATATTTTATTTTGTTATAATTTAGAACTAACAAAAAGTTTTGTTCCGAAAAATAATGATGGGGAAATTACAAATTTTTATTTGTGGCCAATTGAAAAAATACTAAAAATTATAAAACAATCAAGAAAGTTTAAATTTGATTGTGCATTAGTTATTCTTTTGTTTGCATCAAATAAGAAAATAATACAAATTAAGAAAATTAGAAGCGTGTTAAACAATAAAGAGGATTTAAAAATATTAAAAAAAATCAAGAAAAATTAAGAAAAAGATAGCAACTAAAATTCTGTAAATTACAAAAAAATTAAAATTTATTTTTTTTAATAATTTAAGAAAAAAAGAAATTGTAAAATAAGCAAATAAAAAACTTAAAAAAAATACAGATATTACTTCAATCCAAAGAAAAAAAGAATTTTTTTTTACAATATCAATAAACATTAAAAAAGTCGCACCAGATATTGCTGGAATAGATAGATACATTGAATATTTTGTTGCACAAATTCTATTAAATCCTAAAAAACGAGCGGCAGTAATACATAAACCTGTTCTACTTGAACCAGGTATTAAAGAGAATATTTGAAAGATACCTATAATTAATGCATCTCTAAAAGAAATATTATTTAATTTTTTTTTGGTTTTATTTTTATCTGAAAAAAAAAGAAGTAATGAAAAGATAATTGCAGATAAAGCAATTACCCAGGAATGATAAATATAATTTATATTGTAAAGTTTTAAAAATGTTCCAAATATTATAATTGGAATAGAGCTATAAAATAAATTTAAAAATATATTAAATTTAAATGTTTTTTTTTTACTAAAGGTTTCAAGTGCCCCTAAAAAAAAATATTTTTTACAATCTTTCCAAAAATAATTTATTACCGCAAACAGTGTTCCTAAATGAGCGGCAACCATCAAAGTTAAATTAATATCTTTCCAAAAAAAAAGTTCATTAATAAAAAATAAATGGCCAGATGAGCTAATAGGTAAAAATTCAGTTATTCCTTGTGTAATAGCTGTAACAAGTATTTGTAGCAAACTTTCAAAATCCATAATAAATGTTTAATTATAACTGCAAATTTTCTTAATAATAGGTCAACTATACTGACCTAGTATTTCCCTAATTTACTGCCTTTTTTTAAAAAAAACTTATTTTTAGTACAATATTTACAACTATTAGTTATATTACATTTATGACAACAAAACTTTTGCAATTTGTAAATCGAAAAAGAGAAATGCCAAAAAAAAGAGCTGAATTGGTTAGATTAAAGGATTTTAATGAAATATATAATGATTTTAATCAGAGTGAAGCTAAAAAACAGGCAGGAAGATGCTCACAATGCGGCATACCGTTTTGTCAAGTACATTGCCCATTACATAATAATATACCTGACTGGTTGAAATTGGCAGCAGAAAACAGACTGGAAGAGGCTTATGAAATTTCACAATCAACAAATAATTTTCCTGAAATTTGCGGCAGTATTTGTCCTCAAGATAGATTGTGCGAAGGTAATTGCGTTATAGAAAAAGGCTTTGAATCTGTAACTATTGGTAGAGTTGAAAAATACATAACAGATACAGCCTGGAAAAGTGGGTGGGTAAAACCTTTAAATCCACCACAAGAAATTAATAAATCAATTGGAATTATAGGATCTGGCCCCGCAGGATTAGCAGCTGCAGAACAATTAAGAAAAAAGGGTTATAAAGTTGCAATTTATGATAGATATGATCGTCCAGGTGGGTTATTGATTTATGGTATACCTAATTTTAAACTTGAAAAATATGCCGTTCAAAGACGTACTAAAATACTTAAGGAAAGTGGAATTGTTTTTCATAATAATTTCGAAGTAGGTAAAACAAAATCATTTGATTTTTTAAGAAAAAAACATGACGCATTATTAATTGCAACTGGAGTTTATAAGGCAAAAGAATTAGATTTTTCAGAAGAAAATTTAATAGGAATTGTTTCTGCTTTGGATTTTTTAATTACCAATAATAAAAAAGATTTGGGAGATAATGTACCTGAATTTGATAATGGAAAACTAAATTCCATTAATAAAAACGTAGTTGTAATAGGAGGTGGTGATACCGCTATGGACTGTGTAAGAACTGCTGTTAGACAAAAGGCAAAAAGCGTTACTTGTTTGTATAGAAGAAATAGAGAAAATATGCCTGGTTCAATGAGAGAAGTTTTTCATGCAGAGGAAGAAGGTATAAATTTTTCATGGTTATCTGTTCCAACAAAATTTAAAGGAGGAAACAGCCACATTGATATTGATGTTGCTGATGTTGCTTTAGGAAAACTAGATTACGCTGGTCGTCTGGTTCCAAAAATTTTGTTTAATAAAATACATACTTTAAAAGCAGATTTAATAATAAAAGCATTAGGATTTAATCCAGAGAACATTCCAAAAATATTCAATGAGCCAAAATTAAAAGTTACAAATTATGGTACCTTAAAAATTGATCATAATACTAAGATGACTAGTGAAGCAGGAGTTTTTGCCGCAGGAGATATTGTCAGAGGAGCATCTTTAGTTGTCTGGGCTATTAAAGATGGTAGAGATGCAGCAGAATCTATACATAAATATTTAATTAAATGTTAGAAAAAAAAAATAAAAATTTTAAAAAACTTTTTAAATCGGGTGTTTATGACACATCTCAAGAACATGATAGTTGTGGTGTTGGGTTAGTTGCATCTATAGATGCTGAGCATAATAGAAATGTAATAGATGCTGGAATAAAAGCATTAAAGGCTGTTTGGCATAGAGGAGCAGTTGATGCTGATGGTAAAACTGGTGATGGAGCTGGTATACAAGTTTCATTTCCACAAGAATTTTTTAAAGATTATGTAAGATCATTAGGCGTAACACCTTCAAAGAAAAATATTGCTGTTGGAATGATTTTTTTACCTAGAACTGACATTGTTTCTCAAGAAATTTGTAGAACAATAATCGAAAGAGAAATTATTAATTCTGGAAACAAGATTTACTGTTGGAGATCTGTTCCAATTAATTTAAGCGCTATAGGACAAAAAGCTAACGACAGTAGGCCTGAAATTGAACAAATATTTTTTGAAAATTCTAGAAATTTGAATGACAAAGAGTTTGAAAAAGAATTATTTATCTTAAGAAGAAAAATCGAAAAAAGGATACCGGCTAGTGCAAAAAAAGATTTCTATATATGCTCTTTATCTTCAAAATCTATTGTATATAAAGGCATGTTTCTTGCAGAGCAAATTGATAAATTTTATCCGGATCTAGTCCATAAGGAATTTATTTCAAATTTTGCAATTTTTCATCAAAGATATTCAACCAATACTTTTCCGACATGGTCTTTAGCACAACCTTTTCGTGTTTTGGCTCATAATGGTGAAATAAATACGATTCAAGGAAATATAAATTGGTCAGTAATTCATGAATCTAAAATGTTTTCTGAAAATTTAGGAGATAACATAAAAGAAATTTTTCCTATAATCCAGGACGGTGCATCTGATTCAGCCGCTTTAGATTCTTTTTATGAACTTTTGTTAAATTCTGGAAAGGATCTACCTATGATCAAAGCATTAACTATTCCAGAAGCAAATAATAAAAATCAAAATGCAAAAATCAAAGATTTTTTTGAATATTGTTATTCAGTTTTGGAGCCGTGGGATGGTCCTGCAGCTATAGCAGCCTATGGAAATGATTGGGTTATAGCTGGTATGGATAGAAATGGTTTTAGACCAATGAGATATACGATTACAAAAAATAATATTTTATTTGTTGGATCAGAAACCGGAATGGTTGATATTGATGATGCTAGTGTTAGAAAAAAGGGGCATCTTGGTCCAGGACAAATAATTGGAGTAAATCTCAAAGAAAGAAAATTTTTTAATTCAGATAATATTAAAAATGATTTAGTCAACCGTCACCCATATTACAAATGGTTAAAAAAAATTAAAAAATTTGTTGTGAAAAACGATATTAAACAAAATGAATTTTTTTATTTTAAAGAAGATGATTTAAGGAAGAGACAAATGGCAGCAGGGTGGAATATTGAAGATTTAGAATTAATCTTAGATCCAATGTCACTAGAAAAAAATGAAGCAGTAGGTTCAATGGGAGATGATACACCTATAACTCTGTTGTCAAAAAATTATCGTGGTTTATACCCTTTTTTTAGACAAAATTTTAGTCAAGTAACTAACCCACCTATGGATTCATTAAGAGAAACTAATGTTATGTCGTTAAATACAAGACTTGGAAATTTATGTAATATATTAGAAGAAAGTGAATCTCAATGTAATTTTATATTACTTGATTCCCCTTTTTTATTCACAGCAGAGTATGAATATTTAAAAAATAAATTAAAAAATAAATCAAAAGAAATCGATTGCACTTTTATTATTAATGAAAAAAATGAAAATTTAGAAAAATCTATAAAAAGAATTCAACAAGAAGCAGAAGATTCAGTAAGAAGTGGGGTAGAACATATTTTATTAACTGATCGTAAGGTTAATTTGAAAAATGCTGCGATCCCAATGCCTTTAGCAGTGGGAGCAGCACATACACATTTAGTTAATGAAGGGCTTAGAAGTTTTGTATCAATTAATGTTCAAGCATCAGATGTTTTAGATGTTCATTCATTTGCGGTGCTGATTGGAATTGGTGCTACAACTATAAATCCATATTTAGCTGAAAGAACAATATTAAATAGATATAAAAAAAATAATTATTTAGGTATAAGTTCAAAAGATATTTTAGAAAATTATAAATCATCAATTAATAAAGGAATTTTGAAAACAATGTCTAAAATGGGCATCTCTGTTTTAAGTTCTTATAGAGCAGGATATAATTTTGAAGCTCTTGGTTTAAATAGAACTTTAGTAGCAGATTTATTTCCTGGTATGCCATCAAGGATATCTGGATTAAGATTTCACGAAATAGAAAATAGAGTTATAAAATTACATTCTAAAGCGTTTAATGAACAATTAGCAGCTTTACCTATTGGAGGATATTATAAGTTTAGAAAAAATGGAGAAAATCATTATTATCAACCAACTTTAATACATACCTTACAAACCGCAGTTAATAACAATTCTTATAAAAAATTTAAAATTTATAGTGAAGGAATAGATAATCTTCCATTAATTAATATTAGGGATTTATTTGCATTTAGAAATTTAGAAAATAAAGTTTCTCTAAACAAAGTTGAATCTGAAAAAATTATTTGTAAAAGATTTGGTAGTGGAAGCATGTCACATGGTGCATTATCTAAAGAAGCTCATGAAACATTAGCAATTGCAATGAACAGAATGGGAGCATCTTCTTGTAGTGGCGAGGGGGGAGAGGATGAAAAAAGAATTAAAAAACTACCAAACGGAGATAGTAAAAATTCTAAAGTAAAACAAATTGCGTCAGGTAGATTTGGTGTTACAGCAAAATATTTAAACAGTTGTCAGGAAATTGAAATTAAAATGGCTCAAGGGGCAAAACCAGGAGAAGGGGGTCAATTACCAGGATTTAAAGTATCAGAAGAAATAGCAAAATTAAGACATTCAACTAAAGGAGTTACATTAATTTCTCCGCCCCCCCACCACGACATATATTCAATTGAAGACCTTGCTCAACTTATTTACGATTTAAAACAAATAAATCCCAAAGCTAGAGTTTGTGTAAAATTAGTTTCTCGTTCTGGAATTGGAACTGTTGCAGCTGGAGTAGCAAAAGCAAAAGCTGATACAATACTAATATCAGGACATTCAGGAGGAACTGGAGCAAGTCCTCAAACAAGTATTAAGTATGCAGGAACACCATGGGAGTTAGGTTTATCAGAAGTACATCAAATTTTAGTTGCTAATAATTTACGCCATAAAGTCCGTTTACGAACAGATGGAGGAATAAAAACTGGAAAAGATATTGTTATTGCATCTATATTAGGTGCAGAAGAATATGGTATTGGCACAACATCACTAATTGCAATGGGATGTATTCTTGTTAGACAATGCCATAGTGATGTATGTCCAGTTGGTATATGTACACAAAAACCAGAATTAAGAAAAAAATTTGAAGGCACACCAGAAAAAGTTATAAATCTTTTTTCCTTTATTGCTAGAGAAACAAGAGAATTATTATCGAAATTAGGATTTAAATCTATAAATGAAATTATCGGAAGAACTGAATTACTTAGACAAGTTAGTAAAGAAAATATAACAGTTGACACTATTGACCTGAATTCTTTGTTGGTTAAAGCTGAGTCCCAAAACCCTGTATATTGTACTGTAAAAAAAAGAAATGAAGTGCCGGAGAGTTTAGATAAAAAAATTATTAGTGATTTTTTGAGTGAAAGAAAAAAAAATAAATCAATAAAAATAAAATTAAATTATTCTGTAAAAAATACAGATAGAGCAATTGGTGCAAAATTATCTTCATATATTGTTAACAACAAGGAAAAAATAAATAAAAAAATAATAATTCAGGTTAAGTTAAACGGAAGTGCTGGCCAATCTTTAGGAGCCTTTCTTGTAAAACAGATTGAAATTATTGTCGATGGAGATGCAAATGATTATGTAGGAAAAGGATTAAGTGGTGGAAAAATAATAATTAAGCCAGGAAAAAATTCAAAATTTATTTCTGATAAAAATACAATTATCGGTAATACTGTTTTATATGGAGCAACAAGTGGAAAATTATTTGCAAGTGGGCAGGCTGGTGAAAGATTTGCAGTAAGAAATTCAGGAGCATGTTCTGTTACTGAAGGATGCAGTAATAATGGTTGTGAATACATGACTGGAGGAACTGTTGTTGTTTTAGGAAAAGTAGGGGAAAATTTTGCTGCTGGAATGACAGGAGGGATGGCATTTATATATGATATTAATAATAGTTTTCCAAATTACATCAACAAAGATTCTGTAGTTTATTATAAAATAGAAAAATCTCATTGGGAAAATGTTTTAAGGCAGTTAATAAACGAACATATAAAGTTTACAAATTCTGCGATAGCGAAAAAAATAATTACAAATTGGAAAATAGAGAAAAAAAATTTTTGGCAAGTAATACCGATAGAAATAATCAACAAATTAGAAAGTTCTATTTTTTTGAAAAAAAATAAAGATTTACAAAAGAAACTAGCTTAAATTAAAAAAATAATTTAGTATTTTTTCTTTCCTCGGTAATTCTATCAAAAATAAAAAATAAAATTATAAACTGTATTATACCACATTCTTTATCCATGTAATCCGGCGAAATAGCTAGAATTTCATCTGAATTTGCAGATATTTTTTTTAGTACTTCTTTAAAATTTTCTACTAAAAAGTCTTTTGAATTTAATTCAATAACCAAATAATTTTTTTTTTCTTTATATTTAAAATTTTTAAAAATTTTTGAAATTACTTCTTTAAACAAAGGTTTATTTATTTTTTTTCTTAAAATTAATTTAATTTTTGTATCTAACCATTTTTTTTTATATTTCTTTTTTAGAATGTCTTTATTTGAAGGATTTATTTGAAAAATAATATCTGCATATTTTTTTTGTTTTTTAATATAAAGATTAGAATCTTTTTTTCTTCTATTAATTTCTTGAATTATTTTTGATTTTTTATATTTCCTTTTTTTAACATCTCGCTTAATTTTAAAATATTCTCTTAAATTATCATCCACATCTAAAAAAATTGAAATATCTGTTACATCTCTAATTTTTTTACAAAATAATGAATGAAGTCCTAATATTAAAACAAAATCTTTTTTTTTAATTTTTTTTTTATAAGTAAACTCTCCTTTTTCATGATTATATTCTCTGCAAATTACTGTATTTCGACTTTTTAATGAAATAGAATCTTTTTCAAATTGTTTTAAATTATTTGCGTTAGGATTTAGATGAGTCAATTTTCTCCATTTTTTTGAATTTCTTTCATAAAGATGGTAATCGTCCCCACTTAGTGAAGCTACAGAATTTTCTCCAAAAACTCTTGCAATTGCTTTTCCAAAAGTATCTTTTCCAGCTGCAGAGTCACCAGCAATTGCAATTAATATTGGTTTATAAACTAATTTAAAAAATTTATTTTCAAAAATATTTTTTTTTATCATTATGAATGTTAAAATTAATCCAGTAATTGATAACATCATCAAACTGACATCTTGTATTAATTTAAATGAAATTTTTTCTATACTTTGTAAAAAAATATTAGATAAATCCTTATTTAAGTAATAATAATCAAATTTAAAAAAGTGGACAACAGAACCTTCATCTATAATAAGTTTGTTAAAAACAAAAATTATTGAAAATATTAAAATTCCATATTTAAAAACAGTTGAATCCGTTTTTACTTGGAAAGCAACTAAAAATGGTACAACCCACAAATACCATCCCAGTTCAGCAGGTGTAAAAATTAAAATAATAAAAAAAGCAGTACCTAAAAATGAATACAATAAATTAAAATCCATTCTTCCGATTTTAAATGTTGCAAAAAGTAGAATTAAATAAAGGAGTGGCGCTAAATATAGATTGATATCTTTAAATAAAGATAAATTTAATTTAATTACTTTATCAATTGCCGGATTATTTATTATCATTTCTTGAAATCCTAATGTATTAAAAAAAGGACCTTGGATAAAAAGTACTGTTAATAATGCAATTGCAGAAAACTTCCAGACAATTTTATAATATCTGTTATTAAATAATAAATAAAAACAAATAAATGGAACTGTAATAATCATACTTAGTTTACATGCAACAGCTAAACCAAGTATAATTGCAGATAAATAAAAAAACTTTTCTTTGAGAAAATATAATGAAAGTATCAATAGAAACGTTGGAAATATATCTAACTGTCCATGCCAATACGAAATATATAAAATTATTGGAGAGAGCCAATAAAAAATAATAATTTTTTTTATTTTTTCTTTAAATAGATTTGCTAATAAGAATAAAATAAATAGATCAGAAATAAAAATACTTGATTTTAATCCAATACTTAAAAAATAATTTTTTGCTTGTGATGCAAAATTTAAATTATCAATAGCGTGACCAATAAAAGTTAAAGGTAACTGTAAAATTAACATTACAGGTCCATATGGATAAGACATTGGATCTGCTCCTGTTTTATAAAAATTACTCCAAGGATCCAAGGAAGGATTTTCTATTGTAAAACTTATAAATTTTAGAAACCATTTATCCTGAATTACTGGTGATAAAAAAAATATTGCAGTAATCTTAATTAAAAGGCCAAACCAAAAGAATTTGTTAGATTTTAATTCATAAAATAAATTCATTTTTATTTATTCCATATTTCAGGATTTTTTGTACATACAGCATCAATATGTATTTTTTTTTTTTGAATAAAATTTTTAAGTTTTTCTAACTTTTTTGCTGAGTTTTTTTTAACCAACTCTGGAGAAACAATACATATTTTTATTTTATTTTTTTTAAGAAAATAAGAAACTGATTTATTTAGTGGAAATTTAGTAAAATGATCTACCCACACCCATTTAATTTTTTTTTTTAGGTTTATTACAGTATTTATATCTTCGTATTCAGAAAATCTTACAGCACATCTCTTTTCATTAGTATTTAAGGTTTTTATAAGAAATGGAAAAGATTGGTCAAGGAAAAAAAATTCTTTTATATTTTTTTTCTTTAAAATTTTTTTTATATACACTTCCAAACCCTCTTCCTTAATATTAATTATTAAGAATTTATGGTTAAATTTTTTTATCCAATTGTCTAGCTTCTCACCTTTTTTTATTGGTTCATGATTTAAAATAATTTCATTATTGAAGCTTCTGACATCTATCTCGACACCATATTTTGTTGGTGTGCCTACCAATTGTTTAATTGTATTTTTTCTATGACAAATTATTAATGGTTTTAAATGCAAAATAATTATTTATAACTTTTTTTTAATTGAAAACTATATTTTATAGTTCTTTTTATAAATTTCATTTTATTTTTAAAATCTGTATTCCAATGAGATAATCCAAATTTTCTTTTAGGATATTTAACTGGAAAACGAAAAATTTTTAATTTTCTTTTTTTAGCGTTGTAGTAAAAAAATAAATCAAATGAGAAATCTAAAGGAATTTTATTTAGTGTGTTAAAAAAATTTTTGTGAATAATATTTGGTTGAGCATTTATATCCCATAAAAATTTTTTTAAAAGAATAGATTCAAAAATAGACATTCCAATTGTAAAAAAAATATCTTTTAGTGGTCTTTTTAATCTACTTCCCTTAATAAAAGTTTTAGGTGATAATTCTTTTTTGTATTTTTGAAATCCTATAATTGCATCGTAAGGATCAGTTTGTAAATCAGCATGAGTCCATGCAATAAAGTTGCCTTTTGCTTTTTTTAAGCCTTGAAGAATACCATTCCCATAACCTATATTTCTTTTTAATTTAATTGTTTTAAGAAAACTATAATTTTTTTTCAAATTTAATAACTTAGAATTACTTGAATCATTTGATCCGTTATTAACAAGAATCAATTCGACATCTTTTCGATTTAATTTTTTTGAGAAATTTTTTACAAGTGCTTGAAGACTTTCTGATTCATTAAAACAAGGAATTACTATTGATAAATTTATCATTTTCAGATTGGATTATTTATTTTATATGGATGACCTTTCCATAAATTAAAATATTCTTGCCAGTATTTAAAAGTTTTTAAGTCATTAGGAGTTCCCCAAGGCAAATAATCATCCACTAAAAAAATTTTACAATTATAACCAAGATTAATTGCATCATTTATGGATGTATCAATATAAAATTCATTATTAATTAAAGCTTTTCTTTTAATCATTTTATTAACAGAATTGATAAAGTACTCTATTTTTTTAAAAGTAAAAGTTCCTAATATTATTGGATCGCTATAAATATTCTTTAATGGCTTTTTTACTGAAACGTACTTTATTGAATTATCTTTATTTGTTTTAATCCATCCAAATTGTTTTGGATTTCTAATAGACTCATAGTGGTTTGTTATTGCCCACACAATTACGTCAGTAT
>Ga0315336_1004611_pt1 | contig 16063 bp, 21 predicted proteins | sample ASW5metaG_FD_204512 | JGI IMG/M metagenome (GOLD analysis project Ga0315336, IMG submission 204512) | Ammonia-oxidizing marine archaeal communities from Monterey Bay, California, United States - ASW #5 | ecosystem: Environmental > Aquatic > Marine > Intertidal zone | place: USA: California...
GTTGCAGTCCGTAAAAGGTAAAAAACATGGTCACCTGGTAGCCCAGTGCCGCGGCTGTCGAGGCCAGAATGAAGGGCGGGTAAGCCCAGTCGAGCGTGCCTTTTGTTGCTATGATGGTCAGTCTTTTGGAGTCCACGGTTTATCCCCTCCGAAGTGGTGTCGTAGCCAAGTCAGCTATTGTCAGTTGGCTCGGTTCAAACGGATTTTTTCAGCGTGAAATGGAACTCGCCCTCCACCTCCGAAGAGTCCAGCAGTTCGTTGCCGGTCTGTTTTGCGAATGCTTCAAAGTCTTTGACGGAACCGGGGTCGGTCGCCATGATCTTCAGAATTTGACCACCAGTCATCGCGTTCAGGGTTTTCTTGGCCCGGAGGATAGGCAGGGGGCAGTTGAGTCCGCGGGCATCGAGTTCCTGGTCAAAGTTGGACATATCGGTTGCCTCTACGAGGTAGTTTTAGGTTCATGGTGCTACGACGCCAGACATTGTGATGCGGTTGGGTTGTCGGCGCCTACACCACCAAATGGCTAGACCAGTGTACCGTTGTCAGGCGTAGGATTCATGGTTAATTTGCATCTGTCACTGAAGGATATCCTAATCGGAAGATCAAACGCATCGCTGAGTTGCCAATAAAAGTAAAAAAGACGGTAACGGGATTGATGGTTATGATCCCAGAGTTCAGGCTGGAGCCAGCGGACACCGCTGGCGGGAGTACAATCAAGTCGTGAAGCCATCTTTTTCCAAGGTGTTAGTGCAGGCCCGGTTCTGTCTGTTTTTCGTTGCTCTGGCGGTGTTGCGTTGCCCACCAGTTGGCGGTGCCGATTTGATTCGACTGGATGGTGATGCCCTGAAGGTGGTGGTCACTGCCGAAGAACAGGCGTTGGGCCGCGAATTCATACGTTTGGCCCGTACGCGCTTGCGTTTGATTGAAGACCCTTTGCTGGTGAACGGTGTGGCCCGAATTGGCGCTCGTTTGACCCAAGTTCTAAACGTTGACCCAGGGATCATCGGGTTTCATCTGGTCGATAGCCCCGCGATCAATGGCTTCGCAGGTCCGGGCGGTCAGATCGTTTTGTTTACGGGTCTGATTGCAACCGCTGAAACCGAGGCGGAATTTGCCTCGGTGGTTGCGCATGAACTGGCTCATGTTACCCAGCGTCATTTGCCGCGAATGATCGAACGTGCTCGTAAGCGGCAGATACCTGCAACGGCCGGACTGATTGCTGGAATTCTTCTTGGCGGTCAGGCAGGTGCGGCCACCATGGTTGCAACGAATGCTGCAGCCCTGTCGGATCAGTTGGGCTATACACGCACATTTGAACGCGAGGCAGATGCCGTTGGTTTAAAAATACTGAGTACCGCAGGCTACAAACCACAGGCAATGGCGCGGTTTATTCAGCGTCTGGTACAAGACACCCGGTTTCAGGTTAACGAGATACCCGAATATTTTCGCACCCATCCACTATCGCTCGACCGAATTGCAGAAATTGAATCACGTGCGGTAGGTCATCCTCAGGAAGCAACGTCGCAGACGCAAGAGTATCTACTTTTGCGGGCAAGAGCATTGGCGAGGTACGGCATGGATGCAGAACACCTAATGGCCACTTTTCAAAGCCAGGCGTCAGCGGACATTCCAGAGGTAGCAAGTGCAGGTCATTACGGCCTGATTCTTAGTGGCCTGCGCACGGGAGCCTACAATCAGTCCGTTGAACTGGCCCTGTCACTGCGGGCGCAGTCACCCAACAATATTTTTTATGTGGTGGGCTTGGCCGAGTCACTGCAGGCAGCAGGTGATCTTAACAATGCCTTGAAGCTGCTCGCTGAAGCCGCGGTGACGGTACCAGATGATCCTGTAGTGGCGAGCTATTATGCCGATATATTGATCAAGGCCGGCAAACCTGATCAGGCTAAACCGGTGATTCGTGCCGGACTTCGGGCCTTACCGCACAGCATGAGACTATTCAAATTGTTGGCACGAGCTGAAGGCGAACTTGGCCGCACCGCAGAGTCATTCCAGGCACTTGCTGAATACCACTATCTTTCAGGAGATCTTCAGACAGCGCTGGCCAAGTTGACAGCTGCGCTGCAGCACGCGCAAACAAGCGCTTATTTGACAGCGAGTATTACTGCCCGTCGAACTGAGATTCTGCAAGAATTCGAGCCGAAGGACTGACTGCTAAATTGAAAGAATTGCCACACCGCATAGAGCAATCGTCACGGTAGATATTAGTGGTCTGTACTTAGGGTGGAGTCGGACCACTGGGAGGCCATCGAAAGGTCTCAACCGATCGAAATACCCTGTAGATTGGGTCATTATGTAGTCCACGCATTTACGCCAGAAGTTAATTTCATGCAGAATTTATGGATTATGGGTTGTCATGGGCTGAATTTCGCGTTACAAGTAGTCGCTAAGACCCGCGAGTCTGTTCGAATAAACGTGCGTAAAAGGGCTGCGACGACAATCAGCTGGAGGATCAAGATGATTATGTTCAGAAATATTCTTGCCGCAGTGTCGGCGGTTCTATTTTTAGGACTGGCGAGCAGTTACATGCCCATAGCGGCAGCGGGAGATTTGCCGACCGAAAAAGGTTGCAAGAATCTCAAAGATGCAGACAGCGTGATGAATGGCTGGTGTGCAGCGATCACCCGCAAAAAAGGAAATTGCTTGTCCTGTCATCATGCCGTGGTGGATAACTGGCCGGCAACATTACCGCCGGGAGGCAACATCGGACCACCGTTCGTTGCTATGAGTGCACGATTTCCCAACAGCGACGATCTTCGGGCCCAAATCTGGGATCCGACCGTCAAGAATCCCAATTCATCGATGCCGCCTTTTGGCAAACATAAATTAATCAGCGAAAAAGACATCGACAATATCGTGGCCTGGTTATCGACGCTTTAAATACACAGGATAATGATAGTAACGAAATAGTTTATAAGGAGGTTATACCTATAATGAAACGCAGAGTATTTCTCAAAGGGTCTTTTGCTGCAGGAACGATTGCTGTCGCCGCCGCTGCCGGATTATTGACGCCCCGTCGCATACTGGCTGCGAGCTGGCCGGAAACAGCGTTTGGTGCCAAGAACGAAACTGATGTGGTAAAAGCACTATTCGGTGATATGCCGGTGGTTGACAGCGATGCCATCAGCATTAAAGCGCCGCTTCAGGCCGAGAATGGAGCGCTGGTGCCCATTAAGGCCTGGACATCGTTGTCAAATGCGGAATCTATTGCGATCGTGGTAGAGAAAAATCCCGCCCCCTGGGCAACCTCAGTCGAACTCATGCCGGGCGCCGGGGGACTCTACAGCACACGGCTTAAGATGGGACAGACCTCACCGGTTACCTGCTACGTTAAGGCAGGTGGGAAAGTTTATAAAGCCGCACATGTGGTGAAAGTGACTGTTGGTGGTTGTGGCGGTTGACCACAATACCTGGACTAAGGAGATAAGATCATGGCAGCAACCAAGATGAGAATTAAGAAAGACAAGTCCGGCGGTCACGTGGTTATGGTGTTGGTCAAACACCCAATGGAAACCGGCAATCGCAAGGATAAAAAGACCGGTAAAAAGGTGCCGGCGCATTATGTTAAGACGATGGTCTTCACGCACAATGGAGTTGCTGTGGCACAAGCGAGCCTCGGTCCGGCGGTGTCCAAGAGTCCGTTGACCCAGATTTTGCTCACCAACTCCAATAGCGGTGATACGGTATCTGTACAGTGGACGGACAATCAGGGTGAGACAGGCGGCACTGAATCGACAATCGAGTAACGTCGATCATGGAAAGATCAATACCACATCCGGTGGGCCGAGCGTTTCCAGGAGGAGATAAATTGAAAAATATTCTGGCAGTGGTTCTCATGGCAGGCGCATTCGTCATCGGGGCACCCGCAGCCAACGCAATATCCGAAGCCGAAATCAAAAAAGACATCGAGGAATTCCAAAGTTTCTTTCTGAAACGCTTTCCTGGGGTGACACTTGCTGAGTACTCTGACGGGGTAAACGTGTTGCCACAATATGCTGAACGCCGGGCCAACTGGGAGTTGCTGATGGAGTTTCCCCCCTACGAGACCGAAATGGACAAAGCAGCTGAAGAATGGGTTAAGCCGTTTGCCAATGGCAAGACATTTGACGACTGTGACCTAGCAGCAGGTAACGTGTACCCGGTTTATGATGCGGCGACAGATGACCTGCGGACGCTGGTTGGAGACATCAATGCTTGCCTTAAGGCGAATGGCGAGAAACCGATCAAGAACGTCAAGGTCGGAAAGATGGCACGCTTGGTTGCACATTATCGAGCGCAGTTTAATGGTCAACCGATGGCAGTCGATTATTCTCAGGCCGGTGCACAGAAGTGGTATGAGAAAGGCCGTCAGTTTTACTGGGCCAAACGAGGCCAGCTGAATTTTTCCTGTGCGAACTGTCATGTCCAGAATGCAGGCAACAAGATTCGCGGTGACGTCCTGAGCCCAGGTTTGGGCCATACCAGCGGGTTCCCGGTCTATCGAACGAAGTGGGCTGTAGCCGGTAAACCCTGGGGGACTATTCATCGTCGTTACGGTGGTTGTAACAAACAGGTTCGTGCTAAGCCATTCAAGGCTCAGGGGACTGAGTACAAGGCGTTAGAGCTTTATGAGGCCGTTATGAACACCGGCGTTCCCCTCAAGGTGCCCAGTCAGCGGCAATAGCAAATGTTATTCGTCACAAAAAAAGCCTGGCTTACGCCAGGCTTTTTTCTCAGTCTCGAATCTGATCCAAAGAAAAACGGGTCTTGGCAGAATGTTCTTAAGGTCAATCGATGAGTCTCAATAGGCGGGAATTTATTCAACTGCTGAGCCTTGCTGCAGCTGCCGGTTTACCGCTGACCGGACGTTCCAGTAGTTCTGATCCGGCACAGATTTATGATTTGCCCCCCTTCGGTAATGTGTCGTTGTTGCACTTTACCGATTGCCATGCCCAGCTTTTACCCGTGTATTTTCGTGAGCCCAGTGTCAACATTGGATTGGGCGAAGCATTCGGCCGGGTGCCCCACCGTGTGGGTAGCTATTTTTTAGATCATTTCTCAATTCCGCGGAGTTCACCGGAGGCCTATGCATACAGCTGTCTAGATTTTGAGTCGATGGCTCAAAAATTTGGGAAAGTTGGTGGGTTTGCACATCTTGCGACTTTAATTAAGCGGATTAAAGCATCACGGCCTCACAGTTTATTACTGGATGGTGGAGACACGTTGCAAGGGTCAGCTACGGCGTTATGGACTCAGGGTCGGGACATGATTGGCGCCAGTAAGTTGCTGGGTGTTGACATCATGACCGGCCACTGGGAATTCACCTATGGCATGGAGCGGGTACGCGCAATTATCGACGGTGAGCTAGATCCCATCGAGTTTCTTGCGCAGAACGTTGTGCTCACAGAGGACGCGGCGTTTGATGACAAACCAGCTTATGATTCGGAGTCTGGTCAGGTATTCAAGCCATACACCTTGCGTGAACAGAATGGCATTCGAGTCGGTATTATCGGCCAGGCATTTCCCTATACCAGTCTCGCCAATCCGAGGTACATGGTAGAAGACTGGAGTTTCGGTATTCGAGATGCCCAATGCCAGTCTATGGTGAATTCTCTAAGGGACCAAGGTGCCGAGCTGGTCGTTGTCCTGTCTCACAATGGCATGGACGTTGATCTCAAGATGGCACAGCGCGTATCCGGAATAGACGTGATACTGGGCGGCCATACCCACGATGGTGTACCGGTGCCCGAGATTGTGAACAGTCCTTCGGGCCGTACGCTGGTGGTCAATTCAGGGTCCAATGGCAAGTTTCTGTCTGTAATGGATCTTGATGTACGCCACGGTCATCTGGTGGATTACAAGTTTCGAATGCTGCCGGTCTTTTCCAATTTCTTACCCGCAGATGCTGAGATGGCCGCCTACGTTGACCGTGTTCGGGCACCCTTTGTTGACCAATTGACCCGAGTCGTCGCGACGACAGAGGTTACGCTGTATCGCCGGGGCAACTTTGGCGGTACATTTGACCAGGTAATTCTTGATGCTTTACTAAAGGTTCGTGGCGCCGACATTGCATTTTCACCGGGATTCAGATGGGGTACCAGCCTGTTGCCCGGGGATTCAATTACCTATGAACATGTGATGGACCAAACCGCAATAACGTATGCCAAGTCGACTCTGAATGAGATGACAGGTGAGATGATCCACCAATTGCTTGAGGGCATCGCAGATAATTTATTTAACTCGGATCCTTACTACCAGATGGGCGGTGATATGGTGCGAGTCGGTGGGTTGACCTATACAATCGACCCGGCAGCAAAGATTGGTCGGCGAATTTCGCAGCTGGAACTTGCCGGAAAGCCGCTTGATGCAGCGAAGACCTATAGGGTAGCAGGTTGGGCCAGTGTCAATCCGCAGCCGGATGAATTACCGGATATATGGGATGTGGTGTCAGAATATCTAGTGGATACCCGGGTGGTTCGTGATGTGGCATTGAATCTGCCTAGGGTAAAAGGCGTAGATAGAAACCCGGGCGTTATAAAGTCATAACTTAATATAATTGAATAATTATGTTCCTAATAGATAATATATTTAATAACGTATATAGTAAAATAATTATAATATCATATACCGTTGTCATTATTGCGATATTAAGTGCGCCATTAGCACTGTCTGCAGGACCACCACCGGGCGCAGATAGCGCCGTATGGTGTGAACAAAATGCGGACGAATGTAGCGAATGGTGTGCAGATAATGTCGAGGCGGATATCTGTCAAGAGCCGGAGTGTGACTGAAGGGTCCAGACTCTACATTGATTCTAATATTCTGTGCCTTTACTTTTTCACTTACCGAAGAATCGGTTATTATTTAACTCACCATCAACAAGGAGAATTTGAGATGAAAATTGTTAGAAGTATTAGTAGTGCGATGCTAGCCATGGCCGTGTCTTTGCCGGTTCTAGCGGGAGATCCTGTCGGTATCACCCCCAATTTGATGTCGGTCACGGTCATGCACAACGGTGCTGCCACTGAAATTGTCCGTAATCAGGACAATGCCAATACGGTGAGCGCGGCATTTGCAAAGACTTCAAGAAAATGCCCCCCATTTTGTATCCAACCATCTTCGTTAGCACCGGGCGTTGAAACGATAGGTGAACAGGAAATAATCGCCTATGCCAAGCAGATGAGCGACGGCGATGATTCCATTGTCGTCGTTGATTCGAGAACTCCCAACTGGGTCGCCAAAGGCACCATACCCAGCGCAATCAATGTGCCTTGGACTAAGCTCAATCCAGCCAAAGGTGCGACGCCCATCGAAATCGCTGAGATCTTGCAAGACGTATTCAATGTGGGTGAATCCGAAGGTTTGTTCGACTTCACCAATGCCAAAACTGCCGTGATGTTCTGTAACGGAATGTGGTGCGGTCAATCTCCGAACAATATCAAGAACCTACTCAAAGTCGGTTACCCGGCTCACAAAATCAAATGGTATCGCGGTGGCATGCAGGACTGGGAAATTCTCGGCCTGAGTACCGCAAAACCCTAATCGAACGAGATCGTGTTATTAAGAAGGGCAGATGCTTGCCCTTCTTAAGCACGAGAACTACATCACACCGTCAACTACCACATGGATAACGCATACTACGAGACCGTAGACCATCTCGAAAAACTGGGTATTGATGAGGACTATATCCAGGGATGGGTCGGTGGGTACCTTCGCAATCCCGAGCGCGAGGAACAGCGGGTTACCGGCGCTTATAAAGCCGGTTATGAAGACGGACAGGGTGGCGTCACAGATAAAGCCCTGGACTGGCAGCGTAGCTGACCACTTGTCCGCTGGTTCTGAACGCCAACGGATCTATGTTGTTTCGGTTTGGTTATCGACTGCAGCCGAAGAACCCAGGATGTTCCGTATCGACTTCTGAACCTGATCAACTGCATTTCGCGCATCGATCTCCGTGATCTGGTCCATGACCCAACGATTAGTCTGATCATTTCCCATAAGCTGTTGGATTTGTGCGCCGAAAGTTCTTAGCAGGGAATATCCCGGACCATCTTTTCCATACTTACATTGACTAAAGTCTTTGCTGCGGACATTGAACGTGTCTATAAAGGACTCCGTGTAGTGTCCTGGTCCCAGCACTTCTTCGGCGTTTCGGTGGAGGTGTCCTGCACACAATCGTGTGAGCTTGATGACAAAACGTTCCCGATCGCTGGTTTGTAATCGTGTCGCGCTGATACGATCACAGATATGAATTAGAAAAACTAGGTATTCACTAATGACCGCGACGCGTTGTGCATCATCGTGATAATCGAACTTCTGTGTGTGGAGTTGTTTGGTACCATCGAGTGCGACCTGCCAGCATACATAGGCAAGGGCCCCAGCGTTTTCTTCTATTGAAACTGAATTTTCACGAGCCGGCCATCGATCGCGTATTCTCACTGCTTATGTCTACCGCGAGTAAGTGGTTTCTTAAGACGCACGGTTACGGTTTGGGGTTTATCGATGAGATCCCTTTTCTTCATGCGCGAGGTCGACAAGTTGAGTTGCAAGTTCGTCGAACGTTTCGCGGTAGCCATCTAGAATATCACCACTCTGCGGCGCAAAATAGTCTTCCTGAGCGACGCCAGATTTGCGTTCCCGGGCAATAAATTGTTTCTGCATTTGGATCATTTTCTGTATTATTTCTTGTTTAGTACTCATTTGAAGTCTCCTTGAGACTCAGTCGAAGGCAGTAATTGGTAATGTAAGTTGGCAGCGTTCTGGCATGGTACTTTGCAGTCCTTCGGTTGTCACGCAGAGGTTGAATCGTAAACCGCATCAATGCCACGATGCGGCAAGAACAGCCCACAGCCCAGTTTTCGTCCCTCACCCAGACCGAACTGTTGAATTGATAATGATTCGCTGGGTTTAAGATCGGCAATCATCAAGCTACGCGTTCGGAGTGTTCTGGTTGGCGTGTCAATAAGACGGGTTTTCCCACAGAGCAGTTTAGTTGGCGTTATACCTAGGCTTCGCAGTTGTGTGTTGACCCACTGTAGGAATTTGGTTTCATCCTGGATGTTTTTGTCAGCGACAATGTGACGCGCAAATACCGTGTTCAGTGGGTTTAAAGGCCGCACTCTGGCTGGACCGATCTCGATAATCTGGTCATTCACCACGATGTGATCGCCACACAGTAATCGAGCTGATTCGAGCGTGTCCTGATGAAGTCGAACCACTAGTCGCGCGCGACCCGAGAGCTGTAAAAACCCATTGTCGTCAGGCCGTATCCAGCCATTGCCAGATTCGGCGATGTGAACATGGTGTATGCCCACCCATTTATCGTGCTGTATCCATGGTAGGGGACGGGCAAGCGCATCAAACAGCGTGTAGGCATGGTCTACTGGCAGCGTCTGGCCAGTTATTTTGTACACCAGGTCGACGAGGTCAGAGGCATCTAAGCTCGTTTGTTGCGGTGGGGATTCCTGCCAGAACATAGCGATCTCAGATAAGGGCTTTAATATGGATAGGACACAAACTGGCTAAGCGGCGTGCCAGAATAAGATAACAGAACCAAGTGAGTTCTACAGCGCAATCTCATTGACGCGGCGCGTAGTGTTTCCCGCGAACCTGCTAGGGAATTCGGATGTTGTCATGAAAACGACCCCGATAAAACAGCCGCCCACGGTCTCTTTCGGTACTATCTTGAAAAGGTTCACGACGATGCGGGGTGTTATTAGACAAGACACCTTCTGATGGCCCGAGTTGCCGGTGAAACACCAGATCTGTGCGTTGTCTGAGTATCTCGGCAAGCGCCTCTACAGCCTCGTTTGACAAAGGGTCCTGGCGCCATTGAATGTTATGACGTCGAGTCGTGTATCTCATGTAAATACGGTCAGGATCTTGCCAGAACACGGGTCCGGACTGGGCCTGTCGCGGTCCGGCGGGTGCTTGACTATTGGCGGGTATGGTCATCACATCTGTCTGGCTTAAGGCAGCTACATAATCAGGATTCGTCTGTGCCAGCAGCGCGTAGACAATCTCATGGTTGATCAGTTCTGTTGCACCGCCTTCAAGCGCAGGCCGCACACAGTGCAGCAACATCGCTCGGATAGGGTATGTTTCAGGATAGTAGTAACCGTCGGTGTGCCAGTTTAGTTCAGAATTGGTATAGGGTATGTACCGCGCTTTCGAGCCGTAATTGACTTCAATTTTTGTCAATCCCGCAGAAACGACCGATTGGTGTAGATTCTTTAGACCGACTTGGTGGCACAATGCAAGTACGGCAGTGTCGTTAACGGCTTGAGCACAGCGGTAGTGTGCAAAATTAGCCACTGCAACCCGCTCACGCAACTGTGCGAGTTCTTGGTGGTTCAAGGTAGTGGGATCGGTAATATCAACAGGTGGCGAAGCAATAACTGCACGGTAGTCGTCAAGCCGTTGGGCAAGACAATCGGTAGATACATCGGTTGAAAATATTGCAGTGCTTTCAGAGAACTGTGAAACCATGTCTGTGACCGGTAACGATTAACGCGCTGTGTACAGCAAAGACTTTTGTGTGTCGCAGTTGATTCTAGTCGTCTAATAAGTCCGGGCAACTCTCCCGTTGGAGCAGTGTCGGGGTGAATGAGGATTTATGAAGATTCGATACCATCGAATCGAGGAAACTGATTTAAACGAGCACTCACTACTTTTTGACGGAAAATGGGGGCGTTTTACAACTAATATGACCCGTTAGCGAAAAAATTCGGTGACTGATCTAGGGTCATCTATCCCCTATGGGATATGCCTGGACGCAACGTATGCTACCCCAAGGAGAATGTCGCTGGAGCTTGGGAGCAACATACAATCGTCATGTAGGTACGAGCGTCCCACACAATTAATTGGAGAAAGCAGGATATGGCTGACCGCGAACCGCACCCAACACCCATGTTGAATGAGCTCGAAACCGGGCCTTGGCCGAGTTTCGTGTCCGGCATCAAGCGTCTCCGGGACGATCATCAGCAGGACCGGGTCAATGGTGTTGCCAACGACTTGCTGGGCCAGTTGGAGCATTCCTACGAGACACGAAAAGGCTACTGGAAAGGCGGTACCGTCAGTGTCTATGGTTATGGGGGTGGGATCATCCCTCGTTTCTCTGAGGTTGGTCAGCAGTTTCCGGACTCAAAAGAGTTTCACACACTCAGGGTACAACCGCCTGCGGGTAATCATTACAGCACAGACATTCTTCGACAGCTAGCCGACAGTTGGGAGAAGTGGGGTTCGGGTCTGGTGACGTTCCATGGTCAGACTGGCAACATCATGTTTATCGGTGCAACGACTGACAACACGCAACATTTTTTTGACGAGATCAATGATTATGGTTTCGATCTGGGTGGGGCGGGGCCTTGTGTACGGACGGCGCAGTCGTGTGTTGGGGCCAGTCGATGTGAGCAATCGTGTGCGAACGAGCACAAAATTCACCGCACCTTGGTTAACAACTTCACTGATGATGTTCATCGCCCAGCGCTACCCTACAAATTTAAGTTCAAGATATCGGGTTGTCCAAACGATTGTATGAATGCGATCGAACGTGCCGACATGGCAGTTATTGGTACTTGGCGTGATGACATCAAGGTTGACCAAGACGAGTGGAAATCCTACGTCGAAACCAAAGGGCGTCAGCACACGATCGATAACATCATTACACGGTGTCCAACCAGTTCTTTGAGTCTTAAAGACGACGACTCACTGGAAATAGACAATCGCAACTGTGTGCGCTGTATGCACTGCATCAACGTGGTGCCCAAGGCTCTCTCGCCAGGATCCGACACTGGGGTGACGGTACTGATGGGCGGTAAACGCACGCTCAAGATCGGTGATTTGATGGGTACCGTGGTGGTGCCCTTCATGAAAGTAGATTCGGAAGAGGATTACGAGCGACTGGTAGAGATCGCCGAAAACACCATAGATTATTGGGCTGAAAACGGTCTCGAACATGAGCGTTGTGGGGAAATGATCGAGCGGATCGGTTTGATCAATTTTCTGGAAGGCATCGGTATTGATGTTGATCCAAATATGGTTGCCGAGCCACGCGAGTCATCTTACGTCCGGATGGACGGCTGGGATGAAGAAGCGATCAGATGGTTTGAGCGCAAAGGTGAGCAGAAACGAGTGGAACCAAACGCTGTCGCCTAATCCGCCCACAGGGAACGAATAGGAGCATTTGTTATGGCTAAAAAAGAAATGCGACGTCCGATTGAGTCGGGTTGCCCGGATGGTTTCCAGTACATGCATCCAGTCATGGTCAAGAACTTTGCCCAGTGGCAATGGCACGACCACCCGCGACCTGGAGTACTGCGGCATGTGGCCGAAAGTGGAGACGCCATCTGGACTGTGAGAGCGGGGACCCAGCGCATCCTCGATGTTTTTACCCTGAGAACGTTATGTGACATAGGCGATGAATTTGCCGACGGTCATGTTCGATTCACGATTCGCAGCAACATCGAGTACATGGTGGACGGGGAAGAAAAGGTCAATCCGTTAATTGATGCACTGGAGAGCGCAGGTTTCGTGGTGGGTGGTACGGCAAATTCAGTGGCGATGATTGCGCATACCCAGGGCTGGTTGCACTGTGATATTCCCGGTACTGACGCATCGGGAGTCGTGAAGTCGATGATGGATGAACTGATTGATGAGTTCAGAAACTGCAACATGCCCAACCGGGTTCATATCACGACGTCCTGCTGTCAGATCAACTGCGGTGGTCAGGGCGATATCGCGATCAACGTTCAACACACCAAGCCGCCAAAGATTAACCACGATCTGGTGGCAAATGTTTGTGAGCGGCCGTCGGTTGTGGCCCGTTGTCCAGTTGCTGCAATTCGACCGGCACAGGTCAATGGCAAGCCAACCCTTGAAGTCGATGAAAAAAAATGCATCTGTTGTGGCGCTTGCTATCCACCGTGCCCACCCATGCAGATTAACGATCCTGAGCATACAAAACTCGCCATATGGGTGGGTGGGAATCACTCTAATGCGCGCAGTAAGCCAAGCTTCCAGAAGCTTGTCGCCTCAGGAATTCCAAATAATCCGCCCCGCTGGCCGGAGGCGACGGCCATCGTCAAGAAAATTCTCAATACGTACAAGGATGATGCCAGGGATTGGGAGCGAATAAACGACTGGATCGATCGTATTGGCTGGTCACGCTTTTTTGAGCTGACTGGGCTACCTTTTACGAAGTATCACATCGATCACTGGCGTGGTTCGCGTAAGAGCCTTAACTCATCTACCCATATCCGGTTTTAAGGAAACTAGATGAAGTTCTCGGTTATGGTCAACGAGGGGCCGTACACCCATCAGGCTGCTGATACGGCCTATCACTTTACCCGGGCGGTGCTCGATGCCGGCCACGAGATTTTCCGTATTTTTTTCTACCACGACGGTGTTCACAATGGCACGCGGATGTCGACCCCACCCCAGGATGACCGCCATATCGTAGATCGGTGGAGTGAACTGGCGCATGATCATGACATCGACCTGGTGGTGTGTGTCGCCGCCGCCCAGCGTCGTGGCATCCTGGATAAAGACGAAGCCAAACGCAACGGCAAAGATGGTGACAATATCGCACCGGGTTTCCGAATTTCTGGCCTGGGTCAGCTGATCGAGGCCGGCATTGAAGCAGATCGACTGCTGGTCTTCGGTGACTAACGAATCCGGGTAAGGCTATGAAAAAATTCATGTACGTCAATCGCCACGCTCCCCACGGGACAATCTATCCGCTTGAAGGTCTTGAAGTGGTGCTCATTGGTGCCGCTTTCGATCAAGATGTCAGCATGGCGTTTATTGGTGACGGCGTGTTCCAACTGAATAAAGGCCAGGACACTGGCGCTTTAGGCATGAAGAATTCTGCACCCACCTATGGTGCGTTGGGCGATTATGAAGTCACTAAGCTGTACGTGGAGCAGGAATCGCTCGACGAAAGAGGCTTAGAATTGAATGATCTGATGAATCTGACTTGGGAAGATGAAGAGGCGGACTGGGTAGAAAAACCATCGATCCGGGTGGTCAGCCGAGCACAGCTGTCAGACCTGCTTGAACAGCAGGATGTGATCCTGAATTTCTAACACTGACGATGCTGCACACGGTTAACAAATCGCCGTTCGACAGTCACAGTCTACAGACCTGTCTGGGACTGGCTAAAGCAGGCAGCGATATTTTGCTGATAGAAGATGCAGTGTATGCGGTGATGTCGGGTACGGCTGTGACTTCGATGGTCGAATCCGCAATGAGCTCCTCGACCATTTACGCGTTGGAGCCGGATCTCAGGGCGCGCGGAATCGGATTCGAGAAGATGATCAGCGGTATAAATCTTGTTGGCTACGATGGCTTTGTGGAACTTGCGGTAACAAACGACAAAGTGCAGAGCTGGCTATAGATTATTTAAAAGGAGATTTGACATGGCATTTGAAATCAATGGTAAAACCTACGAGACAGACGAGGAAGGCTATCTCGCTAACTTGAGTGACTGGAACACTGAGGTTGCTGGCCTTATGGCAACTGAGGATGACTGCGATCTCAGTGAAAACCACTGGGAAGTCATCAAATTTCTGCGCGATTACTATGAGGAGTATCAGATTGCGCCAGCGGTGCGGGTACTGACCAAAGCTATCGGAAAACGATTGGGTAAGGATAAAGGCAACAGTAAATATCTCTATGAACTTTTCCCTTATGGCCCGGCCAAGCAGGCCTGCAAGTATGCAGGTCTGCCCAAGCCAACCGGCTGCGTCTGAATGTCCAGCCGAGTCACGATTGACTCAGTCTATTAGCCGGACATGGCAATCGCCGGGTCGAATTTCTAGAGAGCGTTAGTTTTGATACTGGGGACTGTCTATGCCTTCCTGTTTCTCGTGGCAGCATTCTGTCTCGTTGTGGGTGTGGCTTTGCGTGTTATCCGCTACAGCAGGACACCGGTGCCGTTGGTCATTCCAACCACACCGGCGCCAACGACGACTGGCGGTGTTGTCGCTCGGATGTTTCGCGAGGTCGTGTTGTTTGAGAGCCTATTCAAGGGAAGCAAATGGACCTGGCTTTTTGGCTGGTTATTTCATTTCGGGTTGGTCGTTGCTCTGTTGCGTCATTTACGATACTTCACAGAACCGGTATGGCAGTGGGTTGAAATGATCCAATGGGTCGGTCTCTACGGGGGTGGAGTGATGCTGTTTGGTTTACTGGGGCTGTGGGCCCGTCGTTTCCTGGTCGATCGGGTTCGCTATATCAGCGCGCCGTCGGATCACTTGATGCTGGCACTGTTGGTCGCTATCGCAGGCTCTGGGCTTGCCATTAAATATGGTGTTCATACCGACATCGTCGCACTAAAGGCGTTTACTCGTGGGTTGTTGGTGTTCGACTGGCAGCCGTTGCCGGCTGAGCCTTTGTTACTGATCCATCTGACACTAGTCATCTTTTTAATGGTCATATTTCCATTCAGCAAGCTCCTCCATGCACCAGGTGTTTTCTTTAGCCCTACCCGCACGATGAAAGACACGCCCCGGGAAAAACGCCACAGCGCGCCGTGGGCAGACGAAATCAGCCGGTCAACCCTACGGTAGTATTTGCTCATGGCGAAACACGAATTCTCCATCCCCGTTGTCAAATCGACCCTTGAAATCCCACCAATTCAGCCGGGGGCAATGGCCCACAGTAGTCCCTTTGTCGCGAAAGCCGAGCATCAGCAACCATTAGGATTCCCTGGTGAGTTGGTTGATAACTGGAAATCGGTTGCCATAGACAAAATGGAGGAATTACTCGGCAAGTATCGTGCACTGCCGGTTTTTCTTGATTCGTGTGTGAAGTGTGGTGCTTGCACGGACAAGTGCCACTACTACCTGGGTACCGGTGATCCCAAGAATATGCCCGTAGCTCGGCAAGATCTTTTACGCAGCGTCTATCGCCGTTATTTCACAGTCGCCGGTAAGTACCTTCCAAAACTGGTGGGCGCAGTCGAGTTGACCGAGGAAGTCATTGATGACTGGTATCGTTACTACCATCAATGTTCCGAATGCCGACGTTGTTCGGTTTACTGCCCCTTCGGTATCGATACGGCAGA
>Ga0315336_1004612_pt1 | contig 16054 bp, 11 predicted proteins | sample ASW5metaG_FD_204512 | JGI IMG/M metagenome (GOLD analysis project Ga0315336, IMG submission 204512) | Ammonia-oxidizing marine archaeal communities from Monterey Bay, California, United States - ASW #5 | ecosystem: Environmental > Aquatic > Marine > Intertidal zone | place: USA: California...
CGAACGCGCCGAAGCACTGGGCGCTCCCGACGGCGGCGGCCGTGACGGCTGGGATCTGGTCACCGCGCGAGCTGTTGCCACGCTGCCCGTGCTGTTGGAACTCGCCCTGCCGCTGGTCACGCCGGATGGTTATCTGATCGCGATCAAGGGTCAGAAGGCTAACAATGAAATCGAAATGTCACGCATGGCGCTGCGCACGCTCAATGCCACGGTGGAAGGCACTCAACGCACCGCTTCCGGCACCATCGTGGTCATTCGACGCGACGGGCTGATCTCAACCACCTATCCCCGACGTCCCGGAGAACCCGGCCGCGCGCCACTGGGTAGTGACAGATGACCGACTTGGTCGAGCAACTGGTAGCACCGCACGGTGCGCTGGCCAATGTGCTGCCCGACTTCGAAGTGCGACCTCAACAGGCGCGCATGGCCGAAGCCGTCCGGACGACTTTTGCCGAAGGCGGGCAACTGCTGGTTGAAGCGGGCACCGGTGTCGGAAAGTCATTCGCGTATCTGCTTCCGGCCATGGAACGTATTGTCGACCACGGCGAACGCGTCGTCATTTCAACCCACACCATAGCGCTGCAGGAGCAACTCATGCTGCGCGACGTGCCGCGACTGCTCGACATCGCCGGCGACGCGGTCAAGCCGGTGCTGGTCAAGGGTCGCAACAACTATCTCTCCAGACGCCGCCTGCAACTGGCCATGCGCCGCAGCGATCGACTGTGCAGCGATCTGGAAGAACAACAGGCGCTGCGAGAGATCGAAGCTTGGGCCCGTGTCACCGAAGAGGGCACGCGCAGCAATCTGCCCGTGCTCGGGGCCTGGAAGGTGTGGAAGCACGCGCAGTCGGATGCGGGCAACTGTCTAGGCCGCCAGTGCCCAACATACGACAACTGCTTCTATCAGCAGGCGCGCCGCGCCATGGAAGAAGGCAACCTGCTGATCACCAACCACGCCTTGTACTTCAGCGATCTCGCGCTGCGCATGGCTGGTGGCCAACTGCTTCCGCATCATCACCACGTGGTCTTCGACGAAGCGCATGCGATCGAAGACGTGGCCGCCGAGCACTTCGGATTGTCAGTCAGTGAAACGGCAGTGTCCATGTTGCTGGGGCAGTTGGAGTCACCCGACGGCTCGCGAGGCTTTCTGGCGTCGACGAAGCAGCAGGCGGCGGTGGCTCCAGTACGCAGTGCGCTTGCCGAGGCGCGTCATGCAGCAGAGTGCTTCTTCGGCGAGTTGCAGGCGTGGCATGATCGCTTTGGCCAGGATCGTATTGCCGAACCCAACATTGTCGAAGAGCACATGTCAGACCGGCTCAATCTCTTGGGCGAGGCGCTGGATCGGCTCAAGGCCGACCTGTCTGATGTTGAAGAGCAGGCCGAAGTCAATGCTTGGGCGGCGCGGGCGCGAGGGCTGGCGATGGGCACACGGCGTCTTCTGGAACAGGACATTCCAGGCAGTGTCTACATGATCGATGGCGCCGCGAACACCACCGATCGTGCAGGTCGGCGAAGGCGCACTCGCACGGCGTTGAAGTGTCTGGTGGTCGATGTCGCCGATCTCCTGTCAGAGCAGTTGTTCTTGCATCGCCGGTCCTGTGTCTTGACCAGTGCAACCTTGGCTGTGGGCGACGGAGACTTCAGCCACATCCAGCGGCGGTTGGGGTGTCCTGACGCCCGCACGGTGCAGGAGGACAGCCCCTTCGATTTCTCTGAGCAGATGCGCATTCTGGTGGACAGCGCCATGCCGGACCCTCGCCCTCCCGGACAGGAGGCCTTCGATGCAGCAATGGACGCCCGTTTGATCCAGTTGGCCGAACGTTGCGGTGGTGGCATGCTGGTGTTGTGTACCAGCAATGCCGCCGTAGAGCGCATTGCCGAGCGTTGTGCCGGTCAGATGGAGGCCGTGACAGGTGCGCCGGTGCTGGCACAGGGCATGGACGGTCCGCCGATGCGGCTGGTGGAGGCGTTGCGTGAAGGTCGTGCGGGTGTGGTGATCGGCACGGCGAGCCTGTGGTCGGGTATCGACGTTCCCGGGGCGGCGTTGCGGTGCGTGGCAATCACGCGGATTCCGTTCGATCCGCCGGATCGCCCGTTGGTGGAGGCGCGGTGCGAAGCGATCGAGGAAGCCGGCGGCAGTGCATTCGAGGACGAGAGTTTGCCGCGAGCGGTGTTGCGTCTGCGGCAGGGGATCGGGCGCTTGATTCGGCACAGTTCCGATGAGGGTGTGATTGCGCTGCTCGATCCTCGCATCATGACGCGGCCGTATGGCCGCCTGTTTTTGCGGGCCTTGCCCAAGGGCGTGCAGATCGAAGACCTTGGCGGGCGGTGGGAAGATCTGGTGACGTAGGGCCACAGTCGGCTTTACCATGCCATTCCATGCCCGATCTCACTGTCCAACTCAACGCCGTCTTCAAAGCCTACGACATCCGAGCGATCACACCTGATCCGCTCTCGCCCGAAGCGGTCTGCGCGATCGGCGCCGGCGCAGGGAAGTTTCTCAAGGACGAATCCGCTGAAGACCTGCCCACCATCGTCGTCGGTCGCGATATGCGATTGACGTCGCCGGACCTCGCCGAAGCGCTGATCGACGGCCTGCTGCGAGCCGGCGTACGCGTTGCCGACATCGGCCTGTGCGACACGCCCATGGTGCCCTGGGCCACCAAACACCTGCGGGCCGCCGGCGGCATTCAAGTCACGGCCTCACACAACCCACCCGAATACAACGGTCTCAAAGTCTGCCGCACGCTGGGCCGCCCCGTGGGCGAAGGCACCGGGTTGGAAACCATCCGGCTGCACGCCATGCAAGGGCCCGGTGAACTTGGCACAGGCAACGGCGCAACACGCATGTCACTGGACCTGTGGGACGACTACACGAAACATGTGCTGGCCTTCATGCATCCCGGACTGATTGATGGGAGCAAGCAGATCACACTGGCCATCGACGGCTCCAACGGCATGGCCGGCACCTGCGTACCCAAACTCTTCGCTGGTGTGTCTGGACTGACACTCCATGCCATCAACATGGAAAACGCCACAGGTCACTTCGCGCATCCGCCAAACCCACTGCTTCCGGAAGTGATCGCAGTAGTTGGGGAACACGTGCGCCAGACTGGGGCCGCTGCGGGCATGTGCTTCGACGGCGACGCCGATCGCTGCATGATCGTGGACGAGCACGGCAACGCCGTGGGCTGTGACCTGGTGACGGCGTGGCTGGCGCCGCGTTTTCTCCGGGACAACCCCGGTGCGGCGATCGCGTACGACCTGCGCTCAAGCAAGGCCGTGCACGAAGCGGTCACGCGGGCCGGTGGCGTGCCGGTGCGCTCTCGCGTGGGCCACGTGTTCATGAAGAAGGCCATGGCCGACAACGGCGCCGTCTTCGGCGGCGAGTTGTCCGGGCACTTCTACTTCCGCGACAATGGCAACTGCGACAGCGGTGCCATGGCGTTTGCCTGTTTGGCTTCGGCGCTGGTGGACTTGGGCGACACGCCGTTCAGTGAAGCCATTGCGCCGCTGCGGGCGGGACGATCACAATCAGGTGAGATCAATTTCAATGTCGAAGATAAGCAGGCTGCGATGGATCGACTTGTTGCGGCGTACCCGGATGCCGACACAGACACGCTTGACGGGGTGACAGTGGACTGCGGCGACTGGTGGTGCAATGCGCGAGCCAGCAATACGGAACCGCTGCTGCGGCTGAATCTCGAAGCGGCGGATTCCGATCGCGTCGATGCGTTGGTGGGGGAAGTGTCGCCGCTGCTGGGTGATCGCGTTGAAGGCCACTGATCAGTTCGAAGGGGCGCTGCTTTGCATATCAGCTTCTAGGGCCGCAAGGTCGCCTTCTGTTTCCTTGACATACCGATGGTCAGGGCCGTAGATCCTCGCCAAACCTGCCTTTGCTTCTGTTAATAAAGAGTGGGCTTCGTCGTAACGCCCTTGCGCATGTCGTAGCCCACCAAGGTAGCGGCGGCGGTGAAGGGTGTCATTGCTGTCGGGCCCGGTCGCACGAATTGTCAATTGTAGGGCGGGCTCAAGAATGGCCTCCGCGGCGTCGAGTTTGCCTACTTCTTGCAATAGTTTGCCAAGATTGCCCATAGAAAGCAGCGTGCTTGGATGTTCTGCGCCTAGAACTTGGAGTTGCCCTTCATACACGGCATGGAGATATGGTTCGGCTGCATCCAGATTCCCCATCGTTGCGTGCACGGCTCCAAGAGTTCCTATTGTCTCGAGTGTATTGGGGTGCTCATCGCCGTACTGGGTCTTTTTGAACGTAAGTTCGCGCTCCAACATGGGAAGTGCTTCATCGAATCGACCTGTGTGGCATAACAGCATGGCCAAGTGATACTCGATCCTGCGCGTGACGTTTTCCGCGTAATCGTCGCCCAGCGAGTTGCTCATATCTATGGCCTGTCTGAAGGTGGCCTCGGCGTCTTCGGCCTCACGAGTATATTCGAACAGCTGGCCTTGCACGATGAGCAGTTGGACATAAGCGTCGCTTGGCGGGCGGTTGTTGAATGCTGCGGCCGCGGTGTCAAGCAGTTCTTCGGCGACCCCAAACTGACCTGTATTCAGGTAGATCACCGCCACTTTTCGAAGGGCTCTGAGGGTCTTGGTGTGCGTGGGACCGTGCAGGTTCTGTACGCGTTGGAGATACTCGGCCCCGAGATCACGTGCCTCTTTCTCCTTGCCCAATCGGATCAGAGCGCTGACACGGAGGCCCATGATCCGAAGCAGAGCGGGCTTGTCTTCCGTCCCGCCTTTCTGGAAGCGAACAGTGTCTGCGTGCGATTCGAAGAGTGGCATCGCCAATGCAAACTGGATCTCAGCCTGTTCGTACAAGCCAAGCGACTTGAATGTCTTGCCGATCGTCTCTCGTAACTCGGCTTCCAGATAAGGCTGATCATGGAAGTCCGCGGAGATTCGCTCGGTGGCTTGATTCAATGTGTGGACCATGAGCTGCTTGTCCATATTGCCGGCTTCTGCAGGATCAATGGATGCAATCATCGTGGTCAGGAAGTCCTTGATGGCTTCAGCTTGCAGTCGTTGATCGCTCTCTTGCTGCTGTGCTTGTTCAGCAATCGCTCGTTGGCGGTTGGCTTCGAACGCAGTTGCAGTAATGGCGCCGATTGCTATGAGCAGTACGACGAAGATTGCCGACAGCGCACTGGCAGCCGCTTTGTGGCGTCGGGCAAAGCGCATCAGGCCGTCGACAGCCCCCGGGGGCCGTGCCGAGATTGGTTCATCATCCAGCCAATGGCCGATGTCGTCGCTTAGTGCGGATGCGGATTGATACCGACGGCGGCGTTCCTTCTCCAAGGCTTTGCCGGTAATGGTCTCAAGGTCGCCTTTCAATCGTCGGTCTACGCTGGAGAGCCTCGCCGGGGGATCTTCCCGCACGATGCGAACTGCTTCGTGCAATGCTGCGGTCGTGATGTCATAGGGCAGGTCGCCGGTGAGCAGTTCGTGGAGTATTACGCCTAAGGCGTAGACATCGCTGCGTGTGTCAATGTTGTTGGGGTCCGCTTCACACTGCTCCGGGCTCATGTACTGCACAGTGCCCAGGATCTGGCCGATGTCGGTTTGCAGCGTGGTTAAGGCCAGATCACTGTCGGTGCTGCGGGCTACGCCGAAGTCGATGATCTTGGGTCTGCCATTGCTGGCGATCAGAATGTTGCCCGGTTTCAGATCGCGGTGCACTATGCCCTTGAGGTGGCCGTGCTGCACGGCTTCGCACACCTGCAGAAAGAGCTTCATGCGTTCGCGGATGTCTAGATCAAGTTTGCGTGCGTAGGCGGTGATGGAAAGTGCGCCGGGTATGTACTCCATCACGAAGTACGGCGTGTCTTCGCCGTTTTCATGGTGCGTGCCTGCCTCGAAGACCTGGGCGATCCCAGGGTGCCGCAGGCGAGCGAGAATCTGGCTCTCGAATTCAAAACGCCGCAGTACTCTCTTCGACGTCAGCCCATTGCGCATCAATTTGACGGCTACAGTGCGGCGTGGGTTTTCCTGGATCGCCTCGTACACAGCGCCCATGCCGCCCGTACCGATGATGCGACGCAGCGTGCACGATCCGATTTTGCGGCCGGATAGCGACGGGTCGGCAGGGGCGTCGCCGAACGTGTGTTCGATCCGATCTGGAGTCGGCGCAGTTGGCTCCTGAGAATCGTCGTTCTTGTCAGGAGGCGGAGGATTATCCCTCATGTCAGCCATGCTACCGCCGAGGGCATCTAAGGGCTTCGGTTATTCACCAGGGACCACGTTGATCGTGCCGGACCATGGACTGGACGCCGTTGCATACAACTTCTTGCCGATTCGGCCCGAACGAGCACCGTGATAGCCTGCGTCGCAGGCTAGGCGCATGGCGTGTGCCATGCGTACGGGATCCTGCGCATGAGCAATGCCCGTATTCAGCAGCACGCCATCCGCACCCAGTTCCATGGCCAGCGTGATGTCACTGGGTGTGCCCACACCCGCATCGACGATCAACGGATACGCCGGATCGCCACCCATGGCCGGATCCTTCAACAGGTCATGAATGATGCGGATGCTCGTGGGATTGGAAATGCCGCGGCCCGTGCCGATGGGTGAGCCCGCCGGCATCACGCTGGTGGCGCCGGCATCACGCAGCCGCACGGCCATGATCGGATCATCGCTGGTGTAACACAGCACGCTGAAGCCGTCGGCGACGAGTTCGGTGCACGCTTCCAGTGTGCCGACAGGATCGGGGAGCAAGGTGGCCTTGTCGCCGAGCACTTCGAGTTTGACCCATTGCGTGCCGGCATTGCCAAGTTGGTCCAGCAGTTCACGGCCGAGTCGGGCGACGCGGATGGCGTCGGCGGCATCGAAGCAGCCGGCGGTGTTGGGCAGCACGATGTACTTGCTCAGATCAATGGCATCCAGCAGGCTGCGGCCTTCAGCGTCAAGCAGCCGCTCGCGACGCACGGCGACGGTGATTGCGCTGGCGCCGCTGGCGTCAAGTGCGTCGGCCATGATGTCCCAATTCTCGTACTTGCCTGTGCCCACGATCAGGCGGGAGTCCAGCGTGAATGGACCGACTGTCAGGGGGGCGGTTTCGAAACTGGTCGCGTCACTGGTGCAGGTGGTCATGCCGAAAGTCTAGCCACCGCCGACCAGCGTCACGATCTCCACGGCGTCTCCGGGATGCAGTGTGCATGAGGCGTGTGCGGATTTGGGCACGACGACCGCGTTGACTTCGACAGCACAGGGCTTGTCCTGCAGGCCCAGCGTTTCCAGCAGTTGCGGGACTGTGGCGTCTTGTTCAAGTGTTCTGGGGTTGCCGTTGACGGTGATCTGCATGGCGGAGTCGATTCGAGGCTATAGCATGAAGAACGCGACGATGGCAAACACGGGGATTAGCACCGGGATCGAATAGCGGAACACGTAGCCGAAGAAACTGGGCATCTTGATGCCGTCCTGCTCTGCGATCGCTTTGACCATGAAGTTGGGGCCGTTGCCGATGTAGGTCATGGCGCCCAGGAAGACGGCGCCCAAGCTGATCGCGGTCAACTGCAGTGCGTCGATTTCGCCGCCACCTTCAAGCGCCACCGCAGTGGCGCCTTCAGCCACGCCGCCGGACTGGCTGAGATTGAAGAACACCAGATAGGTCGGGGCGTTGTCCAACACACTGCTGAGCCCGCCGGTGATCCAAAAGTACATCCACGGCTCAGTGAGTTGGGCCGCGATCTCGCCTCCCTCGGCCTTCAGCACAGTGAGTGGCACTTGCATGGCAATGAAGATGCCGATGAAGATGGCCGCTACTTCGAAGATCGCGTGGTAGTCAAACCTGTTGGCTTTGCGAATGCTGCTGGGTGTTGTCAGCAGGCCAATGCCGACGAACGCGAGCATGGCTGCTTCACGCATGTAATCGACCGCCACCAGCGACGTGCCGGGCACCACTTTGCCGGGTTGAATAAACGCAACGCAGGCCACGACGCCGCCGAGCCAAAGCAAGTTCCACCAGCCATCGAGTCGAAGCGGTTCGACGTCGGCCTTGTCGAACATGCGCACCACTTCGGCTTCACGTTTGTACTGAACGGTGTCCCATACGAAGTAGACCACCAGCAGGATGACGGTCGCCACCAGCCATTGGGACCACAACCCGAACGTCCAGAAGAACGGCACGCCGGCCAGATAGCCAAGAAACAGCGGGGGATCGCCGATCGGCAGCAGCGAGCCGCCGATATTGCTGACTAGGAAAATGAACATGATCACCGTGTGCACGGTGTACTCACGTGTGCGGTTCGTCTTGAGCAGCGGGCGGATCAACAGCATGCTCGCGCCGGTCGTGCCGATGAACGACGCGATCATCGCGCCTACGGCAAGCATGGACGTGTTCGTCAAGGGTGTGGCGGCCAGATCGCCGCCGAGATGAATGCCGCCACTGATCACATACAGTGCAAACAACAGCACGATGAACGGCACGTATTCGTCGAGCACCGCATGGTGCAGCGCGGTGCCCACCTCAGCCCAGCCCATGGCCACCCAGAGATAGGCCAGCGTGCCCAGTGAAGCGAGTACGGACACGAGCAGTCGACTGAGATTGCTGTGCCACCAGCCCGCGAGGGCAGGGATCAGTGGAAAGACTGCGATAGCACCAAGTACGGCGAGAAAGGGCAGTGTGCCCAGTAGCCAGAGTGTCGGTGCATGCTCGCTGGCATGCGCACCGTGATCGTCTGCCGCGTGTCCAAGCAGCGACACTGCGAGGACGCCGGCCAGCCCCAGCAGGGCAATGACACAAAAGGCGACGGTCTTGGTACGCGCTCCTTGGGCGCCGTGAGAGGCGTCGGAGGCGTCGTGTGCGTCGGGTGAGGCGCTCATGGGGGTGCGTATCGTAGTGCAATCACGCCAGGTGGAATCAGGCGGTGAACTCGCGTTCGAGTTCGTCCCAGAGCCAGTGTGCAAAGGCGGTCTTGGGAATATTGGGTTCCGCCTGCAGTGCCGTGCCGTCTGCCAGCAGGAGGGCCGCGGACGTGTTGTCAGACTCCATCGTTTCCATTGGGTTCGCCACGATGGCATCAATGCCCTTGCGCACCATCTTGGCCGTGGCACGCTGCGTCAACTGGTCTGCGTGCTCCAGAGCGAATCCGATCAGCCGCTGCCCAGGCGTCCGCATGCCGGCCATGGTCTTGAGCAGGTCCGGGGCTGGCTCCAGATGCACAGTTTTGACGCCGTTCAGTCGCGATGCCTTGCCTCGTGACAGTCGGCGCGGGATGAAGTCGGCCACTGCCGCCGCCATCACCAGCATCATGCACTGTGGGAAGTGTGTTTCCAGCAAAGCCAAGAGTTCCGCCGTGGTCTCGAACCGGTGCGTAGAGAGGCCCTCCATCGAAGGGACCTCAACGCTGATGGGGCCGGCTAGTAGGGTCGTCGGGCGACCTCGACGGGCGGACTCGATCGCCAGTGCAATGCCCATCAGCCCCGAGGATCGGTTGGACAGATAGCGCACGGCATCCACAGGCTCCCGGGTGGGCCCGGCAGTGATCAGGGTGCTGCGAAGGTCGATCTTGGAACTGGACATACAGAAGGACCGAAAAGACTGTTGGACCCCTTGCGGGGGCGGCCTTCTGACAGAATACTGTGCCGCTCAGCATGGCCGCTACGGTGTCACGAGGCCGCTCTCGTGGCTTTTTCCTCTCCACCCCCTCTGGTGGGGTCTACCCTCAGCTCGACCCATAGGATTCTTGGCCCATGGCCCGTCGCTCGCGTGGCAGAAAGAAGATTGGTGAACTGCTTGTCGGTTTCGGTGTCGTCACCGAAGCACAGGTGGAGTCCGCCGTCACGACGGCCCAATCCACAGGCAAGCGGCTGGGGGAGTGTCTGGTCGAAGCAGGGCACTGCACCGACGTCGATGTCGCCAAGGCGCTCGCCAAACAGTTCGGCATGGAGTTCAATCCACTGGAAACCGGTGATGACCAGATGGGCGTGGACAAGGATGCCATTCCCGCCGACATCATCCGCAAGCATGTCGTGCTTCCGGCAGGCACGTCCGGTGGCCGCCTGCGACTGCTTGTGCACGACCCGATGGATCTTGAGCTGCTGGACCTGCTGCGTTTTCGGTTGAGCACCGAGATCGACACGGCGCTGGCGCCGCGTAGTCGCATTCAGGCGTTGATCGACGAACTCTTCGGATCAGGCTCGGCGGTTGCGAGCGATTCGCTGATCACGGAGTCGATCGATGTATCGGTGGACCGCAGTGTGGATCGATCAGTCGACGCTTCGGTGGACATCACCGACGGCGAAGACCAGGCGCCGATCGTGAAGTTGTCGAACAAGTTGATCATTGAAGCCGTGCGTGGACGTGCGAGTGATATTCACATTGAGCCAATGTCAGACCGCGTCGTGCTGCGCTATCGCATCGACGGTGTTTGTCATGTTCGTGACAATCTGCCGAAGCGCATGCAACAGGCGTTGCTCGCCCGTCTGAAGTTGATGTCTGGTGTGAACATTGCGGAGAGACGCATTCCGCAGGATGGCCGCATCAAAATGCCGATCGACGATCAGCAGGTCGACTTCCGTGTCTCCTGCTGCCCGGCGTATCACGGCGAGTCGGTGGTGCTGCGTATTCTGCGCCCCGACTCGGTGAAGATCGGACTGCCCAACCTAGGATTCGAGCAGGACCATCTGGATACGTTCAACAAGATCATCCGTCGTCCCAATGGCATCTTTTTGGTGACGGGTCCCACAGGCTCGGGTAAGACGACCACGTTGTATTCGGCGTTGGACATGCTGAACCGTCCAGACAAGAAGATCATCACCGCCGAGGATCCGGTGGAGTACTCCTTCGCGGGTATCAACCAATGTCAGGTGCACGAAGCTATCGGGCTGACGTTCGGCCTGATTCTGCGGGCCATGCTGCGTCAGGCACCGAACATTGTGCTGATCGGTGAAATCCGCGACCGTGAAGTGGCGGATATCGCCATTCAGGCCGCCTTGACCGGCCACTTGGTGTTCAGCACGCTGCACACGAACGACGCCCCCAGTGCAATCACGCGGCTGATCGACATGGGTGTGAAGCCCTATCTGGCGGCATCCTCCATTCAGGCGATCATGGCCCAGCGGCTCATCCGCACGCTGTGCGTCTGCAAAGAGGTGGATGAGAGCCCGGATGCAAAGCAACTGGCCGTGGTGGATATCTCCCCTGAAGAAGCGAATGGGAAGGTCATGAAGGCCGGTGGATGTCCAAAATGTAACGGCGTGGGCTATAAAGGCCGAAAGGCCATCTTCGAGATGATGCTGATGAACGCTGAAATCCGTGATCTGGCTTTTGCCCGTGCACCTGTGTCGGAACTGCGACAGGCAGCTCTGCGAACCGGCATGCGGAGCCTGCTTGGTGACGGCAAGGTCAAGATCCTCGATGGCGTGACGTCGCCGGCGGAGATCGCAAAGTTCGCCCAAGCGGATACGCTTGTAGCGGCCAATATCGATTCAGAGTGAGTTCCTGACCAAACATGTCAACGATTCAAATCGACAGATTGCTAGACACGGTCATCCGTGAAGACGCATCCGACCTTCATATCTCGGTCGGGCGCAAGCCTACGCTGCGCCTGCAAGGGCGTCTTCGTGTGCTGGACACCAAGGTGCTCGAGCCCGATGACACTGTTGCGTTGATGAAGCAGATCACGCCCGAGCGTGGCCAACAGGAGCTGCAGGAAGAGGGCTCCTGCGACTTTGGTTTCGCGTACGGCGATCAGGCACGCTTTCGTGTGGCGATTTTCAGACAGCGTGGGCACCTGTCCATTGCGCTGCGCCTGATTCCGAACGAACTGCTGTCGTTCGAGCAAATCGGTCTCCCGCCGATCGTGAAGGATTTGATTCGTCGTCCCCGCGGCTTGTTCATCGTGACAGGGCCCACAGGGTCGGGCAAGACGACGACGCTTGCGACGATGGTTGATCACATCAACCAAAATCTCGAGCGACACATTGTGACGGTCGAAGATCCCATCGAGTACTACCACCTACACAAGAAATCCGTCGTCAATCAGCGTGAAGTCGGCGTCGATGTCCCGAGCTTCTCAGAAGCACTGCGCCGTGTGCTGCGTGCCGACCCGGACGTGATTCTGGTGGGCGAAATGCGCGACCTCGAGACGATCGAGGCGGCCATCAGAGCGGCCGAGACGGGCCACCTGGTGTTCGCTACCTTGCACACTACCGGTGCGTCGGGCACGATCAACCGGATCATCGACGCCTTCCCCACGAATCAGCAGGAGCAGATCCGCGTGCAGTTGTCGGTGTCACTGGTCGCCATTCTGTCGCAGGTCCTCTGCCGACGGGCGGACAAGTCGGGCCGCGTTGCCGGCTATGAGTTCCTCGTGGTCACGCCGGCCATTGCGAACCTGATTCGCGAAAACAAGACGTTCCGTATCGACTCCGCCATCCAGACGGGCAAGAAATTCGGCATGCAGCTGCTCGATGACAATCTCTGGGAGAAGTACGAGCGGAACATCATCGACTCCGAAGAGATGATCGACAAGGCTCGGGATGCAGCGGAGTTGACCAGCCGCATCCACCGCACAGGCCGAAAAGTGGGCCGTGGGGAACAGGACACGACGGTCACACGAACAGATTCCTGAGGCTCTGTAGGCCGCCAACCATTGCCAATGGCTGAAAGCGTAATGGCTGACGGGCCCAAAAGTGGGTTGCTGCCGCGTACGATTGGCGGCACACTATAGACTGCAGCGCAGTTGTGTAGTTGCCTCAAGGGGGCTCGCTCCACGGTAAGGAGGGGCCTGATTCGGGTCAGGTGACGACCCGGGCATGGGTCGGCGTGCCACAGGAGTCCATGCCAGACATGGCTACACGGGAAATCAAACGCGGTGGTGGACGCAGCGGGCTCCAGTTGAGCGACCGCGGGTATGCCAACGCAGAACTGAAGGGGCGGCGATTCGGTCGCGTGCTGACTAAACTCGGCGTTGTGACCCATGCGCAAGTGCACGAAGCATTGGCCATTCAACGCAGCCGCAAGGCCAAGGGTGAACTCGACAAGATCGGCGCCATTCTAGTCGAACAGGGTCGCGTCACCGAAGACGACGTCATGCGCGCCGCTGCAGGCCAGCAGGGCCTTGACTTCATCGAGCTCGATCCCGACAGCATCGAAGAAACGCTGACTGAGCATTTGCCCGCCGAAACGGCGCGTACGTATCAGATCGTGCCGTTGGAGTTCGACGCGCAATCTCGAGAGTTGACGATTGCGATGAAGTCTGCGGACAACTTCCGCGCTGTCGATGACCTGCGTCTGCTCATGGGATTCAAGATCGCAGCCGTGGTTGCATCAGCTGAGTCCATCGACGCCACGCTCGAGAAGTTGTATGCCAAGTCGTCTGGCTCATCCATGCTCGACGTCATGGCGGAGCTTGAAGACTCCGACGCCATCTCAGCTCTCGTGGGCCGTGGTGACAGCGTCGATCTCGAGGAACTTGCCGCGGCGACCGCGGACAACAAGGTGGTGCGGCTGTTGAATCTGGTGCTGCTGCAGGCGATCAAGGACAAGGCGTCGGACATTCACTTTGAGCCCTTCGAAGAGGAGTTCAAGATGCGGTACCGCATCGATGGCGTCCTCTACGAAATGGTGCCGCCGCCAAAGCACCTCGCGCTGCCGATCGTCAGCCGCGTAAAGGTCATGGCGAACCTCGACATTGCCGAACGTCGTATGCCGCAGGACGGCCGCATCCAGTTGACCGTGCAGGGCAACCCCATCGACCTGCGTGTCGCCGTGCTGCCCACCATGTATGGCGAGTCAGTCGTGATGCGTGTGCTCGACCGCAGCAACGTGGAGTTATCGCTTGATCGAATCGGGCTGCGTGATGACGAGTTCGACATCATGTCGGACTTGATCCGCAAGCCCAACGGCGTGGTGCTGATCACCGGCCCGACCGGCTCGGGAAAGACGACCACACTCTATGCCGCATTGAGCACCCTCAATGAGCCCACGAATAAGATTCTCACGGCCGAGGATCCTGTGGAATACGACATCGACGGCCTGATTCAATGCCAGATCAACACCGATCAGGAACTCACGTTCGCCAGACTGCTGCGATCCTTCCTGCGTCAGGATCCCGACATCATTCTCATCGGCGAAATCCGCGACTTGGAGACGGCGCAGATTGCCGTGCAAGCGGCCCTCACCGGCCACCTTGTGTTCAGCACGCTCCACACGAATGATGCGCCCTCGACGATTCTTCGTCTGGTCGATCTCGGCATCGAATCGTTCCTGATCACGGCGACGGTCGAGGCCATTGTGGCTCAGCGTCTGGTGCGTCGCATCTGTGCGAAGTGCAAAGAGCAGTACACGCCCAGCGAGACGGAACTCATGGAACTCAACCTCAAGCCCGCGGATGTCGTCGGGCGAACCTTCTTCCGCGGCAAGGGCTGCGGCGAGTGCAACGGCAGTGGCTACAAGGGCCGGTTGGCACTCTTTGAACTGCTCGTGTTTGACGACACGATGCGTGAACTCATTGTGAAACAGGCCTCGACGGCCGTGCTGCGTGCGGAAGCCCGCAAGCACGGCATGCGCACGCTGCGTGAGTCGGGGCTGCTGTCCATCTATGACGGCCGCACGACCATTGACGAGGTCCTGCGAGAAACGATCGTCGAGGAGTAGGTCCCGCATGGCGAACTGGCAATACGAAGCGCTTGATGCAGGTGGCAAGAACGTCACCGGAACAGTCGAAGCGGTCTCCAGCGACGAAGCGATTCAGCAACTGCGTGGGCAGGGGCTGTTTCCGACCAACGTCAACGAGGAAGGCGGGCCCGCCAAGGGCGGTCTCTTCGGCAAGAAGGGTGGCAAGAAGAAGGGCTCCAAGAAGGGCGCGAAGGACGACAAGGAAGGCAAGAAGGGTGAGATCAAGATCAACATCCGCCTGCCAAGTTTCGGCCGGGTCAAGACGAAGGTGCTCACGCAGTTCACACGCCAGTTGTCCACGCTCCAAGACGCAGGGCTCCCGCTGTTGCGTTCACTGCAGATTCTCGAACAGCAGCAGAAACCGGGGCTCATGAAGAGCACCATGACGGACGTCGTCGCCGAAGTGGAGTCCGGTGCCTCGTTGTCGGACGCCTTCGCCAAGAGCCCGCGGGCCTTTGACCGCCTCTACGTGAAGATGGTCGCCGCGGGTGAACTCGGCGGCGTGCTCGATGTCATTCTGCAGCGGCTTGCGAACTTCATGGAGAAATCGCAGCGGCTCAAGGCCAAAATCAAGGGCGCGCTGATCTACCCGATCGTCGTGATCTTCATTGCGGTCGTGATTGTGACGGGCATCATGTACTTCGTGATCCCGAAGTTCCAGCAGATCTTCCTGGACTTCAAGATCGCACTGCCCGGCATCACACTGTGGCTCATGAACACGTCTGAGTGGGTGGCCGGTACGCAGACCGGACAGATCGTGCCCGGCTGGGCAGTCATTGTCGCATCGCCGATCATCATTCTGGTGGGCCTGAAGTTCATGCGGAAGACGAAGTTTGGGCGGGCCGCGTTCGACTGGACCCTGTTGAAGATTCCAGTGCTCGGCATGCTCGTACGCAAGACCACCGTGGCTCGATTCACGCGCACGTTGGGCACGCTTGTGTCCGCCGGTGTACCAATTCTCGAGGCCATCAACATTACCCGTGATACCTGCGGCAACTGGGTCTATGAGCAGGCCTTGCAGGGTGTCCATGATTCGATTCGTGAAGGCGAAACATTCTCCGAGCCCCTCCGGGAAGCCAAGGTGTGTGACAGCATCGTGGTGAACATGATCGACGTGGGTGAAGAAACGGGTGACCTCGACGTGATGCTCAGCAAGATCGCCGACAACTACGACGAGGAGGTGGACGTGGCCGTGGGCTCGATGCTCAGTCTGCTCGAACCACTGTTGATTTGTGTGCTTGGTGTCATTGTCGGCACCATCGTGTTGGCATTGTTCATGCCGTTGGTGACGATGATCACGGACATCTCGTCAAGCTGATATGGCACGTCGCGCATTCACCATCGTCGAACTGTTGGTCGTGCTGGCGATCATCTCCGTTCTGGTCGGGTTGCTCGTCGTTGCGGTCGGTGGTGCGCG
>Ga0315336_1004614_pt1 | contig 16046 bp, 13 predicted proteins | sample ASW5metaG_FD_204512 | JGI IMG/M metagenome (GOLD analysis project Ga0315336, IMG submission 204512) | Ammonia-oxidizing marine archaeal communities from Monterey Bay, California, United States - ASW #5 | ecosystem: Environmental > Aquatic > Marine > Intertidal zone | place: USA: California...
TCCAGATTCAGACGATTCATTCTACTCGGCGAAGTCAGCGCGGCTTTGCGCGCTTCGTCCAGGCGATGTTGCACGCCGCGTCACGGCAACGTCCGGGGGTAAGGCTTTCCGCGCTACTCGATCAAATCCGAGAGATGCGCGATGCGCGTCACACGCGGCAGGACGCGGGGCTTGTAAACTTCTTGATAGGCGTCCGCTTCGCGATGCACGTCGAGCGCCTCTTGCGACTCCCAACGCTCACAGAGTTGAAAGACCTTGGGATCTGACTGGGAATGATACACTTCGAAACGTACGCATCCCGGTTCCAAACGGGAGCGGCGTGCCTGCTCAGCAAGCAATGCCCCAATCTCTTCGATGTCTCCCTCGTCGTTGGCCGTCAATAAGATATTGGCGTAAATCATGTCGATCACTCCGCGTTGGTCGATCTCACGGGCACTACACTTGTTCCGATACAATACACCTCCGCGACCGCGTCGAATAGCGTCCGTGCCCGATATGGACGCAACACGGCCTGGTCCTCCATCGAAGACCATTCCGTGGAGGTCAACGCGTCTCTCCAGCGATAGGAGCGGTACGTAAAATGAGGTGCTAGAGACCATTTCAGACTATCGCCGCTGGGGTAAAGAATCCGTCAACCCTCCTGTTTGCCGAGATAGTCGCACGATTGGTGTCAATCACCGAGGGAAATTAAGCGTCATCATCCTGTACGTGGCGAAACGGGCTGTTATCATTGTGACTCTGCAAGCCGCGTCGCAGGAATGCCGAGACTGTTGATTGATCAAATTGATTTCAGTCGGTCACGGTGTAATCGGATGGACGAATGCTCCGTCCGACTTGCGGTAACCAGGCTGGAAGTAGGTCCCCTTTGACAGCATGATTCGGGTCGAGCCAGGCAAAAGCATGACGACCAACGCCGAATGGATGGATTGGCATCAGCTGCCGTGGTTGTCGCGGACGGACGAGGCAGCCGCAGCTGTGCAGTTTTGCGACCGCCTGCTGCAGTCGTCACTGGTTGCGACGAGCAGAGACCGTTTTCTTCAAGAAACTCTTCCCGAGATCGCGACCGAGTTTTCGGTGCAATGGGCGGCGCTCCAGCAGCGCAGTCCCCAGTGGGAAACGTGTGTTGAATGCGGCCGACGTCTCCCGAACGAGTTGCCGTTTCGTTTCCTCGAGGAATCTCTGGACCGTGAGGCGGGTGGAATCGTGCCCCTGGAGCGCCCGGACGGCTGGTCTCTTCTGGCGGTGCCTCTTCCCGACGAAACCGTGCACGGTTCGCTGTTGTTGCTGGCGGGGCAGCAGCTCGAAGAGGCGATGCTCCCCTCAGCGTTGGTGGTGGCGCGCGCGTTGAGTTTCTCCTTATGCTTAGTGGAAAGTCAGGAACGAGCCGTGCAACGGATCGGGCGTTTGCAAGACACGCTCGAAATTGCCTCATCGTTGGCGAAAGTCCATGAGTCGCAGCCGCTCTTAGAATTGATCGCCCAGGAAGCAACGCGGCTGTTGGACTGCGACCGCGCCAGCATTTTCATTTGGGATCGCGAGAACGGCCAAGTGGTCGCCTGCCCGGCTTTGGGAGTCGACGGGGGCACGTTACGGTTGCCCGACACGCTGGGACTCGTCGGTGAGGTCATCCGTCATGGTGAGACCGCGCGCATCGATAATGCGTATGAAGACTCGCGGTTCGATAAGAGTGTTGATGATTCGAGTGGCTACACAACCCGCAACCTGTTGTGTGCTCCATTGAACGACAACGAAGGCAAGGTTATCGGCGCCTTCGAGGTCATTAACAAGAACAAGGGTGCCTTTAGCGACGACGATGAAGAAACGGTGGCTCTATTGGGCAGGCAGGCGGCCATCGCCATTCAGAACACGCGTGAGAGGGAAGAGCTGGTCCGCAGCCATGAGCAGCTCACCGAACAGGTCACGCGAGAGATGCAAATCATCGGCGAGAACCCCGCGGTGGCGGCGTTGCGGGGAACCATCGAGCGGTTGGCGGGAACCGATTTGCCGGTGCTCATTCTTGGCGAGAGCGGGACCGGCAAGGAAGTGGTCGCCCAAGCGCTGCATTTTCAAGGACCACGCGCGAGTCAGCCGTTTGTAGCGATCAACTGCGCGGCGCTGACCGAGACGTTGCTGGAGAGTGAGCTGTTCGGCCACGAGAAGGGTTCGTTCACCGACGCACACGAATCGCGGCCGGGTAAATTCGAATTGGCCACCGGAGGCACGCTGTTTCTTGACGAAATCGGCGACATGAGTCTCGGCGGTCAGGCAAAGTTATTAAGGGTGCTGGAGCAAAAGGTCATCACTCGTGTGGGGGGTTCCCAGCCAATTCCAATCAACGTCCGCGTGGTAGCGGCGACGAACAAGAACTTGACCGAGGCTGTGCGCGAGCGGAAGTTCCGTGAGGACTTGTACTATCGTTTGAGCGTGGTGACGCAGCCCATTCCGCCGCTCCGCGATCGCCCCGAAGACATCTTGCTGCTGGCCGAACATTTTCTGAAGACTTTTAGCGTTCAGGCAGGCCGCCGGACACTAAAAATCTCAGGCGACGCCCGCCGGCGTCTCCAGGCGCATGCGTGGCCGGGAAACGTTCGCGAGCTACGAAATCTCATGGAACGGGTTGCCTTCCTCTGCACGGACGAGCGTGTTGACGCCGATGACTTGGCCTTTATTCTTAGCCCCGACGCGGGAACTACCATTGAGCCCTCCGAAGACATGGATCTCGGCGAGGCAACCCGCCGGTTTCAACAAGATTTCATCCGCCGCTCGATCAAACGGGTCAAAGGGAATATGAGCGAAGCCGCCAGACTGCTCGGTGTGCACCGCTCGAACCTGTACCGCAAAATGCGACAGCTCGAAATGAGTGAAGTCGGCGGCGAGGAGTGATGGATCAATAGCGAAATTCGCCAGCTTCGCTTGGCGGCTCCACTCTCGATGATCCCCGGCGCTAAGAATCGGGCGCCGTCTCTTCGGGTCGCCCTTCGGACTCGTCGACTACCGGTGGCGGACGTTCGATGACCGGCTGATCCGAACCGGCTACTCCCACTAAGGGGAGCAGCTCGTCCGACTCGTCCGCGTTGGGCGAATAGACTTCGTCGAGCGCCGTTGCGTCGTCGATTCGCCGGAGCAGGAAATAGATGATCGTCGACGCGGTCCAGAAATAGCTGCACACAAAGCCGCCGACCAACAAAGCCACAACATCGAACCAAAACCCCATCAGCCGCGGTCCCAACGCAGAGAATACCGGGTTCTCCGCCACCGCAACCGTTCCAGTCGCCTCTGGGGCGGCGTGGACATTCGCGAAAAGAGCGTCCACTTCCGCGGCTCCCATGCCGGACGCTAAGGCCCATCCAGCTAATGAGACCGCAAGCGATACAACGATGCGGACGAAGAAGAGCACGACCGAACCGTAGACAATCGCGAGCAACACCAGACCCAGATACTGCCAGGGCCGACCGAAGACGTAATTATAAGAACGGCTGAATCCGTCGAAGGCGTCGCTCCCTTCGGTGCTAATGGTGGGGAACATTAGCGGTAAGCCGGCCGCCAGTCCCAGCAGAATCAGCGCCATCACAAAACCGAAAAGAAGCGGCACAAACCCCAGCGTGCCGACCAGCGTGCCTCCTAGGGCGGGAACGCGGCCCATCCACCCGAACACCAAGCAGAGCAGCCAGAAAAATCCAAGGCCGGCCAATGGCAGCAGCGGAGCGGAGACGTACGAAAAAAACCGGCCGCTGGAAAACCGGAGTCCCGCCCGCAGGGTCACTTTTTCGTCACGCGCAAATTGCACGGCCGCCAATCGGGTGATTGCACCGCCGAAAATTGCCCACACGAAGAGCATCCAGAGCAGCTTCGTCCAGCAGAAGGCAATCTCAGACCACGTGCTCTCAGCTCGAGACAATTGTCCCACTGGCTCGATGATCCCTGCCAGAGGCTGAAGCACTCCCGACCAGTTCGTCGAGACACTAACGAGCGATGCCAACGGATCTGTGAGCAGTTCCGAGATCGCTCCTTGCGAATCGGCATGCGAGCGGTAAACCTTCCAAGGCGGATGCGCTGCCGCCTCGATTGCACCCGATTCCGTTTGGGTGAACAGGTAGCGAAACGTCCGGTCCCCCGCGAAGAGCGCAACCAGCGCCGCGGAAGCGAGAACGATCTTCCGCAGATCGACCGCAATACGGAACGCGCGGAACAGATGAGTCCAGGGAAACACGCGCCGGTATTCAATGGCTTCCAACTTGCTGATGCTTTTCTCCATTTGCGTCGATGCGACGGTGTCCTACGCTGCTTCATGCCGCACCGAGCAGACCACCCGTAGCGGATCGATGGGAATTGCGCGCAGTGGCCGCGCGTCGCCGCTGATGATACGATTCGTTCAACCGGCAAACGGGAAGGCGTTTCCGGCCGAGGAGGCCAAATCATACGGAACCGGTAGGCGAAAATCAAAGATGGCGGGGAACGCGTCCCAATGCTGGGAATCGGCACACACCCCGGCTGGGATTGCTATCCGCAAATTGGCTTGTCCCGCTGAGGGCGTTGTGTCTGCCCGGCTGCTACGATCCCTCCTGTAAGTTCCAGCTCAAGAGTTGTTTGTACCAAATGGGAAGTTGAACGAGTTCTGCAACCGTTCGAAGTCGTCAAGGCGCGAGAGGAATCAACAATGGACCTCATGAGCACCGTAACTGGCTCGATGATGGAAGATTTCTACCCCAAAGGATGGGATTTGAAAAAGATCGACGCGTGTGTGGATCCCGATCCCGGCTCGATCACAAACCCGCAGCAGTGGTGGCATGCGGATTTCGACCCGGTTTTGTGCCAGTCGGTCGCCGATTTCGATACGCTGATGGGCCACGAAATCGCGATGACCATTCGGAATAGCCGCGAACGCGGCGAGCGACTCGTGCTCATTCTGCCAGTCGGACCAATGGGCATGTACCGGTGGGCCGTGTATTTCCTGCGCGAATGGGATGTCGGCTGCGAGCATGTCCATGGTTTCAATATGGACGAATGGAGTGACGCCGATGGAAACACGCTTCCCCCTTCGAGTTCCGGCTCCTTTCAATTTGCGATGGAACAGGCCTTTTACGGTCCGCTGGGGGAACGGACTGTACCGCCGCAGCAGCGCAATTATGCGACCAAAGAGAACCTGCCCGCCTACGCGGAAAAAATTAGCGAGTTGCGGTCGCAAGGTGCAAAACTGACCGTCATTTTCGGCATCGGTCGTGTCTGCCATATCGCTTTTTGGGAACCGCAGTTCGCCGGTGAATTCTCCAGCGAGGAGGCCTGGAAAGAGCAGACGCATCGCATCGCCGCAAAGCTGCACCCACTCACCATCGAGCAAAATGCCATCACCAGTTTCCGCAGCCGCACCACACTCGTCCCGGCCTATGCCAATACCATTGGCCCGGGTCTCTTTCTCGGTGCCGACGGCATTATCGGTGGGGCCGATGGGACGTTATCGCGTGGGATGATGTGGCAAGGGCTGAGCCTGTGGATGACGCTGCGGCATCAACCGACGCCCTGGATTCCATCAACTTACATGACTACTCAGCCGGGCCGGCTCTTCTTCCTCGAAGAACTGGCCGGGCCGCTGATTCCCGAGTGCAACTGAGAGAGCCACCGCGCCGATCGCACCCAAGAGGTCGACAGACCCATCCCGCGGCCCCCCATGCGCAGCCGGAGCGAATTCCGCTCAATCACCGCCGAGTTTTTCAACCGCCGCCGACTGCCAGACATGCTCGGGCCGCGCCAGAATCTTGTCGATTACCGCGTTGACTGCCTGCGCTTTGTCTGCGTGCCCCACTTCTTCGGCATGCGAAGCAAGCTCGCGCGCCTGGGGAATCAGCTCGATGTAAAACCGCTCCGCCACTTCATACATGCCGTGCCAATGCGCGTAATCCGGGGCCATCATCGAGGCACCATGGCGCGCGCGGCGTCCTTCGTGATGCCACAGATAAAACCAAGTCCACTCAATTTCTTCGTCGAACTGAACTTTCGTGATCAAGTCTTGCTCGCGGAGCGCCGCCATAATTGCCTTGCCCGGTTTGGCAAATTTCTCGTTGTAGAGGACGACAAAATCATCGTACTGCTTGTAAAAAGCGTTCACGTAGTCCGGCGTGTGACAGTGACTGCAAACCAGCTTCATGTTGGTCCGCTTTGATTCAGCCGAAAATGCGGTCAATTCGTGCCGCTTCACCGGATCGGTCTCGGTCACAATCTTGCCGTTGGCATCGGTGTCGAGAACCAGGCTGACCGGCGGACGGTTCGTCCAGGAGATGCGCTCTCCCGGATTATGAGTGACCCGGCCATTGTTTTTCGAATGCCCCGACATGTGGCATGTCGCGCAGGTCGGTGCCTGAGAATAGTCCTCACCGAGCACCCATTTGTGAGCGTCGAGGTTCATCTTGTCTTTCAGGTCGCGGAAGGCGACGCCGTGCTTGGATTCCTCGTAGATTTCTTTTTGTGGATGATCGGGACCGAGATGACACTTGGCGCAGTTTTCTGGCTGCCGAGCGCGGCGGGGTGAGAAATCGTGACGGCTGTGGCACGCCGAGCAGGACCCTTTCGACCCATCCAAGTTGATCCGCCCAATGCCCGTGTTCGGCCAGGTGTCCGGATGGTAGCGGGGACGGCCCTTATCGTCCTTGGCAATCCGTGTGACAATTTCGATGTTGGTTGGCTTCCCTTTATCATCCAACTGCAGATCTTCAACAGTGATCGGGGCGCCGTCCGCGTCCATGAGCGCCACCTTGCTCCCGTGACATTGCAGGCAGCCGACCGTTACGCTGGCGAGGCCGTTGACCAATTCAATATCCGGCCGGCCGGGCGTCGGTGAATGGGGGTTGAAGGGAGTTCGCGCTCCTTCGACAACTTCGGCCAACGTGTTGTCGAGCGAGGCGAGAATATTTCCTCCCTGGGCATGGTGACTGTTAGCGAACTCGGTTGCTTCCTTGCTGTGACAGCGGGAGCAATCCTTGGGAGTCACCACCGTCGCAATGAATGCGTCGTAATGGTTGAAGCCGTCGACGTCCCCCTTTTGTGCTTCATGGCACTCAACGCAGCCAACCCCCTTGCGTGCATGCGTGCTTCCTTTCCAGTGGTCGATAATTCCCGGCGTCTCGTTGCCGTGACATTTGACGCACCCTTCGGACGTCGCGGGTATTGGCACGTGGGCCGCCGCCAAACCGACCTCCTCCTGCTTGCGGGCCACTTCCATCCACTGCACAAACACCAGCGACAGCAGAAAAATTCCACCCAGTGCGCCAATGATGAATTGCTTCGTCTTTAATGTCATCACGTTAGTCCCATGCTGTTTGTGCGCCACCAAGCTTTGCCGTGGGGACGCGCTAATGTTCCACAGCCGCTTCCCAAACCGTCAGCCCGATGATCAACAACACCCCCACAATGCCAATCCAAACGCTCGCTTCGGAAAACCTCGTTTTACGGCGAATCCAGCCGTCGATGAACGGCCAGACGAACATAAGGAACACAATGAATCCCATGCTCAATACCGCAAACGTGGGAGCAAATAGCTTCAGCCAACGGAAGGTTACGTAGAAAAACCACTCCGGCTTGATCACTTCCGGTGTCGTCAGCGGGTCGGCAGGATCACCCATCACCGCTGGAAGGACCGTCGAGAGCACGCTGAGCAAAATCATCAGTATCAACCCGATGATCAGCTCGGTGTAGAGATGGTCGGGAAAGAAATCGAACTGCGCCGGCTTCCCGGGCGGTTCGTCCTCAAAACGGAATTCCGTCACGCCTTGCAGCCGCAAAATGCCAATGTGAATCGCTAAAAGCAAAATCATTGTCACCGGCAGAATCGCGGCGTGGAGGATATAGAACCGTGGCAGGGTCTGTTGGTTGTAAACTTCACCCGCCAGCAGCAACTGCTTAAAGTATTTCCCCACGACGGGAATCGTGTCGCAAATGTTCGCCCCCACGGTCGCGCCCCAGTAACTCAACTGTTCGTAGACCAGGCTGTAGCCGGTAAAGCCGATCATCAACGTGCACAACAACAGGCACATTCCGACCATCCAGTTAAGTTCGCGTGGCTTGCGGTACGCGCCGGTGAAGTAAACCCGCATCTGGTGGAGAATGACCGCTGCCACCATCAACGTGGCCGCCCACTTGTGCACGCTACGGAAATACCAGCCGAAGGAAACTTCATGCGTGATGTGGCGGACTGACTCGTACGCCGTCGACGGAGCCGCCTGGTAGTAGAGAGCCAGCAGAATTCCGGTGAAGATCTGCACCACAAACAAGTAGGCGGGCGTGCCGCCCAGGCAAAACCACCACCGCTTGAGATGGTTAGGGACCGGCTCGTTGGTCAATTCCTGGAGCTGTGCCCCCGAAATCGGCAGCCGCTCGCGAAACCAGGATTTGATTGCTTCCATGACTTTTCGTTCTTCTGGTCGTTGTCATCGCACGTGTCGTCACACGTACGGAACTGCCTCTGGGGCACCGTCCGTATCGTCCGCCTGCGCGAGTGTCGCGAGCGGCACTTCGATGAAGAGCAAACCCTGTTCGACTTTCACTGGGTAGCGGGCCAGAACTTGGCGGGCATCTTTAGGGGGACCTTCGGTCGCGTTCCCCTCGGCATCGAACGCCCCGTTGTGGCAAGGGCAGAAAAACCGATTGTTCACACTCTCCCAATGCACGCGGCAACCCAAATGCGGGCAGACGCGAGAGAGTGCGACAAAATCTTCCGCGGCGGCTTTCTCCCCCAAATGGGCGATCGAGATGATATGGCCGGCAGGAGAGCGGAAATCGAACGCGGCGCCGGGCGAAATTGCCGAGACCTCCGCCACAAACATCCATTCCTTCGCCGCCGGTCCTGCTGGAAACAAGAACCGCGCCGCCAGCGAGGCAAATAGGCCGTAACCCCCCAACAGGCCACTGAACATTGCCATCGCCGAGAAGAACGTTCGACGGTCTGAACCGTCGGAGGACGCGCTCGGTTTTCCAACGTCAGCTTCCGACATGGGACACGCCTTTTCTCGGGTCTTGCCGAATTCGTGGGAGGGGCTGGATTGTGTGACTGAACCCGCCGTCGCGACGTGTGGCCGGCCGCGTCAGACGGCCGACGGGAAATATGTTAATGGCTCTACCGCGAGACTCAAGCGGAGTCGCCCCTTTATCTGGCAAATTTTTCGCTTCAACAATTCTTGCCGGGACCGGGAAGAATTTTCCGTCCCGCGGACACCGCTGGCATTGACGCCGTTTGACGATTGTATTATTGTAGTAATACAATCATATTCTTGGCGCGAGCGACCCTACATCGCGTAGGCTTTTGCGGCACTGAAATCGAAGATTCCCGCTCCCGGCGGACCAGCACACATGCAAATCCGTATCTCTCCTACCGACGGCATTCCGATCTATCGGCAGATCGTTAACCAGGTGAAATACCTGGTCGCCTCCGGTCGACTGGTGGCCGAAGAGCAACTGCCGCCGGTCCGCAAGCTGGCCGAGCAACTGCTGGTCAACCCGAATACCGTCGCCCGCGCTTATCGCGAACTGGAAACAGCCGGCGTCCTCTCCACGCGGCGCGGCTCGGGTGTGTTTGTCTCAGACAACGGCTCTCCGCTGGCACGCGGCGAACAGCGGAAGATTCTCAACGACCGCATTGATGCTCTGCTGACCGACGCCCAGCAAATGAACGTCGATACCGACGAAGTTATCGAGCATGTCCGCCGGCGCAGTAGACACCTCAAGCGATCCGAATAGGGAACAGTCCCATGTGCGAAAATGTCATCGAAATCCGCAATCTTTCACGGCGGTTCCGGCAAACGCTCGCCCTGGACAATGTCGATCTGGAGGTTCCCAAGGGTGTCGTCCTGGGCCTGGTGGGAGAGAACGGAGCCGGTAAGACCACACTGATCCGGCACGTGCTCGGCTTGCTCAAGGCGAAAACCGGCGGCGTGCTGGTCTTCGGCCGAAATCCCGTGACCGATCCGGTCGGCGTGCTGGGGCGGATTGGCCATCTTTCCGAAGACCGCGACCTGCCCGGTTGGATGCGTGTCGCCGAATTGATGCGGTACATGCAGGCGTTCTATCCCAACTGGGACGAGGCCTTTGCCGAGGAACTGCGGCAACGCTTCGAACTGTACGCCTACGCGAAAGTGAAAACCTTGTCGCGAGGCCGGCGCGCACTGTGCGGACTGCTGATTGCGTTGGCTCACCGGCCGGAACTGCTCGTTCTCGATGAACCTTCTTCCGGTCTCGATCCGGTCGTCCGCCGCGATATTCTGGGGGCGATCATCCGCACCACCAGCGAAGAAGGACGCACCGTTCTCTTCTCCTCGCATCTGATCGACGAGGTGGAACGCGTTGCCGAGCGGGTAGCGATGATTCACAACGGCCGGCTGGTGCTCTCTGACAACGTGGAAACAGTTCTCCAGGCGCACCGGACGCTGACGCTACGGTTTCCCGGGCCGCTGATGGAACCGCCGCAGCTTGAAGGAGCGCTTTCCTGCAACGGCGCGGGACGAGAGTGGACCTGTCTGACGAACGGAGAGATCGAGTCGTTCCGCCAGGCAGCCCTCGCACAGGGAGCGGAGATCATCGAAGAGGAAGCCGCCTCGCTAGAAGAAATCTTCGTTTCGCGGGTGCACGGCGGAAAACAGAAGGTGTAACCATGCGTCAAACGACCTCCGCACTGGTCTGGGAGTTCTGGCACGAAGGCCGCTGGGGCCTGCTGATCGGCCTCTCGGCGATGATCGGCCTGCCTGCGCTGGTCTACGGCACGCTGCTTTTGGCTGGTGGGGGCATGACGGGAATTGCCGGCACGACTCGCCTGCTGCTGTTTCATAGTTTCCTGATGATCAATTTGGTGATCTGCCTCCTGGCGGTCCTGCGGGTGCAGTGCGATCCTCATCTGGCATTTCCCCAACGGCTCTACGCATTGCCGGTTCCAACTCGCCAGTTGGTACACGTCAAACTGCTGTTGGGAATGGTCACGGCGGCGGCGATGTATCTTGTGACCGCGCTCACGCTGAACATCGTGTTAGGGATGTTCGAGGCCACCTGGCCGCTCTGGGCACCGGCGTTCCTGTTCGCTGCCGCGGCCGTGTGCGCGTTGGCGATCAACTGGGCGACCGCCCATCAGCGTCTCTTGCAGTTTTCGCTCTTGGGCGGGGCATTTCTCATACTCTGCATTCGCCTCATCGAGCGCCTGGTCATCAGCGAGCAGGGTTCCCGTGGCACACGAATCGGGGTTCTTGATTCGATGACAGCCTGGTGGATGCCGACCTATTGGGAATCACTGGCGATGCTACTTTGCGTGGTAGTGGCGTACGCAGCAGCGCGTGTCGCCGTTGATGGTGATCGGCAAGGAGAACGTCTCGATTGGCCCGCATTTCGCAATTGGCTCGACCGTCCGGCCACGCCGAGTTTCCGGCGCGCAGCGGCGTTCCGCTCCGCCTCCTCTGCCGCGTTCTGGTTTGAATGGCGTCGAAAAGGGTGGGTCTTGCCAGCCACCGTTGTGACGCTGCTCACCGGTGTCGCGTTGTGCACACTCCTAGGAATCTTGCCAATGGAGACGGGGATCACGGCCCTTGGCGCACTTTCGATTCAGCTTCCGATACTGCTCGCTCCATTTTTCGCGCTTTGGTTGGGTGATGTGCGCACTCCCGGTGCTCTGCGCCAGCCGCAATGCGCTACGTTTCGGGCCACACTTCCGGTCACCGATGCCTCCCTCTCCGGCGCGCTGCTCAAGAACGCGGCCGCGAGTTTGTTTACCACTTGGTGTATCAGCCTGCTTACCCTGCTCTCGATTCCAGCGATTGTGCTTGCCTTGCACCGCTTGGGGCTGAGTGACCAGGCAGGCGAGCTCTGGGAGCAAGGCTCTCGCCATCTCCTGGTCGAATCCTGGTGGAGCTACGCGGTGCAGGGAATCTTTCTGGTCTCAATCAGTTGGGCGATCACAGGACTCTGCCTGTCGCTGCCACTGATCGGTCGACCCTGGGTCCTTGTTACCGTCTTGCTCTCAGTTTTTGGGGGTCTCCTCTTCTACTTACTCAGCATCGCCCTTCTGATTCCGCAGCATTCGGCCGGTAAGTTTGCGGCATGGGTAGCGGGCGTACTGGCGACGATCTGCGTCGTGGGAACGATCTGGGCCTTCATCGCGGCTTGCCGGCGAGGTCTGATGAAGCTCCGGACGGCTGTGACGGTTTTCGTCGTTTGGGGAACGATCCTGGTAATCGCTCTCGCCTTGTTGTTGACGCCAACGCCGGAAACCGTACAAAATTACGCGCGGTCCGATCTGCTGCTCTTGGCGGTGTTGATCACGTTCCCGCTGGCGCCGCTGGCGACTGCTCCGCTGGCGCTCTCTTGGAACCGGCACCGCTGAGAACTTCGGTCGTCTCAGAGCGCGTCCTCGGTTCGCACGAGGACCTCGATCAGGTGTTCCATCACGTCGTTGGAGGACTCGTGCGGGAAGTTGATCAGCACCACTTCCTTCGCATAGATCTTGCCGATGTAACGGCGATGTTTGGCCCCGGTTGTTTTGCTGGAGAGAAAGTCGCGGTGGGCGGAGTTGATGACGATTTCGTTCTTCTTCGCCTCGTAGCGGGATCGGGCCGGGTTGCCATGCTCCGCTTCCAAACGGTACGAGGGGAGCCCCTTCGACTCGTCCCGGTTGTTGTCGCTCACGTCGTCGAGAAACTTGACGACGACCTCCGACCGGGCCGAGTTGTTCCCTTGCATCGCTTCCACGGCAACCACGAGTCCACCCGCTTGGTCAGACGTTGCGACGCAGCGTTCCTCCCGGATCGCTTTCAGGCTTCCGCTCCCTTGGGTGATCTGCCAGTGGTAGGTAACGTCTGAGAGAATCCGCTCCCCCTCGGCATCGAAAGCCGCGGCTGTTAAAGGGCATTCTTCACCGGGCCGACGTCTTGGCGACCGGGGACGCACGGTAACCATCGCCAACGGTCCCGGTTCGGGGGGAAACAACGGCAGCGGAACGTCGGCCGCGGTTCCTGTCGCGGTCTCCGCCTGAGCGGCCCGAAGACGGAGGCCCTCTTCACCGACGCCGGACGCAACAGCCGCTGCCACGCTGCCACGCTGCCCGGGTGGTCTGCCTGCCGTCGGAATGTCGAAAAAGAAATACTCGTGCGGCGGCAGCTCCCTCAGTGCGCTGGTGAACGCGCGATGAACTTGCCGCAAAATCTGCCGGCTTGCTTTGTCGGTCTCCGCCCGGTCCCAGCGGTCGATCTCTTCGACAAGCGGCGTTTCGAGCGCATGAATTGCTGAGAGAAACTCGTCGAGACGCTCGTCCGGCACCAATCCGCTGCGCGTTCCGGGCGACAGGTTCAATGCGGGGTAGTCGAGCACTCCCTCCAAACGCGCCTCCGACCAGGGAGCATGCTGCAATTGAATCAGCTCGCAGAGATCCCCCAGCACGCGGGTGCCGTCTTTGCAGACGGCAATGCTCGCCTTCTCCTTTCGGCCGGATACAGAAAGGTAAAGCTCGACGAAGAGAGGCCCAAAGCGGGTCTTGAATTCCCGCGGAAGGTCGAGTTGGTCCCCCTCGAACTCCCGGGGCGTCACCAGCAATTCCTTGCGGGAAACCCGGTCGATAATCCGGACTTGTACCCCGGCGTTGCGGATACGGTCGCGCAGCTCTTCGGAAAGATACCGCTGCAATTTATCGCCGGTGACAATTTTTCGCGTCGCTTCCAAGAGGGGTCCCACCACCACGCGCGTGCCGCCGGTGACGAGTTCGCCGCGAACCGGCCGGACGTTGTAATCTCGTTTTCCCCGCCGAAGCGACATCTCGTACAAAGTCCCGGCCCGGCCTGCCGAAGTCATACGGAGCTCTTCTCCTAGGCTCCAGAAGCTGAGCAGACCGATGCCAAACTCCCCGTGAATGCCGCTTCGCTGTTGCTCGTTGAGGCCACGCTTCATCGAATCACAGATGTGCGTGGCAATGCGGGCGAAGTCAGGCTGCCCGTCATCATTGAGCGGGACTCCCTGTCCCTCGTCGTGCACCTCAACGTAGATGCGGCCCTTGCGGCGACGGCGGAAAATTTGCACCTGTTTTGCGCCGGCGTCAATCGCGTTTTCGACGAGTTCGCAAACCGCTTTGAGCGCGTGCGGCTGTGATTGAGCGATCAGGGCGATCGCGTTCCATTGGTCGCCAATGCGCAGTTTTCCGGTTTCCGTGCGGCTTGTCTGCTTCTTAGTCGTCGCCACTCGATGTCATCCTCGATCGTATGGTGAGAGAGATTTCGCCGGGCCACCGCTGGGGAACGATGCCTGCCGTGCCGATCGCCAAACTACCTTGCCGCGGCGGACGGCATCCCCAAACGACGGACGGCTCCTGGTGTCTTGGCTGTCGGCGTCTAGCCTTCCAGCATGGTGAGTGGATGCTTGCGGTTTTGCAGCGGGAAGGTGACGGGGCCTTGCTGCCGATGCGATTCGAACACGGCGAAAATCATTTCCGTGGCGGCCCGGGCGTCGTAGACGCTGCTCTTGGGCTGCCGATCGGTCTCGATCGACTCGATCAAATCGGTCAGGGCTGCGATGTTGGCGGCGTTATGTCCCGCCTCTATCGTTTCCGGCTTGCCGATTCCCTGGCTGGAAACCGGGACCCACTCCGAACCGGTCCGTCCGGGCGACCAGGCAGGGTCCTTCAGCAGATAGGCCGTCTTGGCGTATCCCGAAGTGATTTCGACGACCCCTTTCGAACCGAAGATTTGGATACCGAAACGGGAAGGCTCCCCTTTCCGGTTCCGCTTGGAGCCAAAGTACCCGACCATATTGTTCTGGAACGTGTACCTCGCGTTGACGAAGTCGCCCGCCAGCGGACCGAGTCCTTCGCGACCTGTTTGCACGTGCGATTTTGTCACCGGTTGGCCGTTCTCACTCATCGTGGCATAGCAAGACGCTACGTCGCCGGCGAAGGCTCGCATCAAGTCGAGCATGTGAGTTCCGAGCACCCACAGATCCTCCGCTCCGCCGCGACGGTCCTCCTTGCCGCGGGCGCGCAATTCCAGCACGTCGCCGATGACTCCGTCCGCGATGAGCTTTTCCACGGCGAAACGTGTCGGAGAATACCGGTTGGTGTGTGCAATCGCCAATTTGATATGCCGCATTTCGCACGCGTTGACGATTTCGTCCGCCTCTTCAAGCGAGCGACAGAACGGTTTCTCCAAGTAGATGTGGCAACCCTGTTCGGCAGCCGCCAAAACCATGTCCCGGTGCTGATTGATCCAGCGGGGGGCGATGGTGACGATATCGAGCTGCTCCCGCTTGAGCATCTCGTGATAGTCGGCATAGCCGGTGCCGGCACCGGTCCGTTCCACAGCGGCGGCCAGGCCTTCGGCATGATCGTCTGCCACGGCCACCACTTCTCCCTGTTCGATGTCGCGCCAGACGTTATCGAGTCCGTGCCCGTAATTTCCTCTGTTCGTGCTGCCGATGATGCCGACACGATACGTCTTGCTCATGAGCCTCTCTCCCCCTCTGGAAAACAACGCCCCTCTTGCCGAAATCAGACGGATTCTGGTGCCGGCCTCGACCTCTGCTCGCCGGACGCGTGCAATTGTTGTGCGCCTGGCCCCATCTTCGCAGAATTGCGATGAATCGCAAGCAGCAAGCCGCCCACAAACTGAGGATGAGGCGAGAAGCGGCGGTACGAAAAGACGAGATCTCTCGCGGTCGTCTTGACGAAAGGGGTGGCCCAATGCGGCTACTGTCACTGACCGAAGCGCGTGATACAATGAGGGTGCCGCGCTTCACCGGCGGGCCGCCTGCTGTGCATGCGATGACTTGAGCCACCTAAGAGAACATTCCTAATTCAAGAGAGATCCCACGCATGACAATGCGGTGCATGCTCACTCTGCTGTTGATTGCCCATTTCGCCGCTGCCCCTTTAATGGCAGCCGACACACAAAAGCAGCAACCGAAACCGTGGCCGCCGTTGGAGGGGGCCACACAGCATCTCTACCAGGGAACCGGCGGGGTAAAGCTTTTTCTGCATGCGTACTATCCGCCCGGTTGGGAAGCGAGCGACCAGCGGGCGGCGATTGTCTTCTTTTTTGGGGGGG
>Ga0315336_1004615_pt1 | contig 16034 bp, 11 predicted proteins | sample ASW5metaG_FD_204512 | JGI IMG/M metagenome (GOLD analysis project Ga0315336, IMG submission 204512) | Ammonia-oxidizing marine archaeal communities from Monterey Bay, California, United States - ASW #5 | ecosystem: Environmental > Aquatic > Marine > Intertidal zone | place: USA: California...
ATTCGCGGGGCGCACACTTGAAGCCCAGTTGGTCAGTAAACTAAATTGGACGATGGCGAATACAGGACAATTAACTCCTTACGCAGACAGGGCAGTTTGTGAGGCGATTTCGAGAATGTTGTTGCCCGATGCTTCGCACCGTTTCAACTCTTACGGCGACCTACTGAAGAGCCTTGCTTAATTCAATTTCAATTGAGTGAAACTACTTTGAAACGTTCCTTTATTTCCGCGAGCCGGAATATTAAATTCCGAATATCCGGAAACGTTGTCCGTAATTCATGACAACGTTCGCGCTGCGATACCATTTACCAATGCCTGTATATCCGAACGAAGGAGTCGACGAAATGGCATGGAACTTGTTTTAGTTATTCATTTAACACTAAATAGGGAGCGAAAAGAAAATGGAAAAGACAGGTATAACGACAGAAGAAAAGTCACAGAATGAACTCTCGCGACGTCAAATGATTCAAAAATTAACAGCTCTCAGTCTCTTGAGTGCAGGCGGAAGCTTCTTGGCAGGCAAGGCATCGGCCGAAGTCTTGACGATCCCTTCGCATCAACACGAACTAAAAAAAGTATTGATCGAGCGCCTCGTCAATACTCACTACCACCAAGATGAAAATGGAACCATAACCGTCCTCATGAATGACGAAATATGGCCGGGCGACGAAGGCGGGGCTTATCACCAGGATTGGCTCTTCAACCCCGATTATGGTTTAAAAACAAATGCACGAGCGGCATTGGAAGATACGATTGAGACTGACATTAATCACAAAGGGATACCGCAAGGCTGCGACCTCGATTGCGTGGACACTTTGATAGACTCCGCCGAACAAATGGGATTGCTCGACGACCTGAATCTCGTTTATCACGTTCTCCGTGAAAAAATTCATGTTGAAACTCACGGAGCACATGAACGTGGGGTCGAGATGTATCTGGACTGGGCTATGGCGTCAGATTCACTCTCTCTCGAAGAGAAACAAATTGTTGGTAAGAACGTGAAAAAATTTATGGCACTCCCACGCCCTCAGGGCGATCACGAATACTATTAGACTTTTATCTTTTCATCATTGCAGGAGTAAACCGTGAATATATACGACGAAATTGAAATTCTTAAGGAATCATACGATAAATTATCGGCGTCCTTGTCCCATAAGGATGCACGTTCATTCGAAGAACTCACACGAAGTATTTGGCCGGATCGGAGTGCCGCCCACTGCGTGGATCAATTCACACCGCTGACGGTCCTATATCCAATCCTTCAGACAGAGCGATTTGTGGGGATTAGTCGCACAGAAGCTAGAAAGGCGTGCGTCGCTCATTTGTGTTTCTTGATTAGCGCGTTTGGTGAAGATCGCATGCAGGACGGTCAGATCCCGGCATCAGACTCTACGCATCGAGCTGTAGCCCTCATCAAATCCGAAGGGGTGAAAATCCTTCGTGAAATAAAGGCGTACAGCGAGAAAAATGACGTGACGGAGGATATCGGCTTTATCGATTCAATGTTGAAGCCCAGATTAAATGGCATGGATGAAAAATCGCTTGCAGTTCTCGCGCCGCTCAAAGCGCATTTCGGCTTTATCGCGACAAGCTGTCTGTTGCTGTATTCCAATTGCTCTAGAACTGAATTGGAGTTGAGCCGCGACGCCTTCGCGAAAACGACGATCGCGCTTCAATATGCTGATGATGCAGCCGATTGGCGCGAAGACCTCCCCATCGCCGACGATAATCTGCTTCTCATCCGTCTCCGCGATCTGGGTCTGGACGCCTACGGGCTTCCTGATTCGGAGTTTCGCGAAGTCAATGTAGGGCACGCGCTTCTTCGACACAATTCGATTGAAGATGCGAAGGAGAAGGCTCTGCGTTACGCAGACGAAGCGATACAAATACAAAACTTCCTCGATTGTCCGAGTCTCGTTTCTCAATTGAACCGGTTCAAAGAACACGTCGAACGGTCCACTCCCCAAATCACGGAACGGATCGAACAAGACGTGCTTGTGGCCTGCTTGATGTCGTCTACCGTATCCGCGGCCAGGTGATGTAGATGGTTCTTCCGCTAGACGACATAAGGGCTGTCAAAAAAGAATTCAGCGATTGGCTGTCCATGAAAAACTCCAATGGCCACGTCGCCATTGGGGTCGGCCTGAAAGAAACGTATGGTCAACGCAGCGACGAATTGGCGATCCAGTTTTTTGTGGAAACCAAGGAATCTTGTTCGAGCGTTTCCCGCGACTCCATCATCCCTAAATTCATCGATGGAATACCCACGGACGTCCGGACGGCTTCGACGCCGCAATTTATGGCCGGCCGAACTCGACCGACTAAAGCCGAAATCGCGTCGGCGATGAGAAATCGAAAAGCACGCGCCCGAACACGACCGTTGGTAGGCGGCCTTTCCTGCGCCAACCAATTCGTCCCCGCGGGTACACTCGGTTACTTCTGCACGAAAAACGGTGACTTATCGAACGCAACGTATCTCGTCAGCAACGGCCACGTATTCAGAGGAAAAAGTCAGTACAAAAAATCCTCCGCCATCCTACAGGCGTCTCCTTCCGACGGCGGGTCCATCAAAGACGCGGTAGCCGATTTTGAAAAAACGTCCGCTCTCAACCCAGCCAAGGATGCCCGAAACATTGCGGACGTGGCGATTGCTAAATTGCGCAACGGAATCGAGTACAAACTTGAAATTCAAAACGTCGGCTCGATAAAAGGAATCGCAAAACCATATCCCGGAATGAAAGTTGGAAAAGTGGGTCGAACTTCGGGCCTAACCCAGGGCGTCGTTACGGCAATCGATTATGAAACCGCCGTCCCCTGGGGTGTCCGAGAGGTCCGTGAAACCTACCAGTTCAAAGGTCAAATCAGAATCGAATCTGGCGAAACATCTGAGCCCTTCGCCCAGTTCGGAGATAGTGGTGCACTGGTGTTTTCCGATTCAGGCCACGCGGCGGTGGGACTCTATTTCGCGGGAGCGACCGATGGTTCTTATGGGTTGGCGACACCGATTCCAGCGGTGGAGAAGGTATTAGGAATCAAATTGCTAGTTTAACGATTCGACGCGGTGCGCCTATTCAAATAGTCGAACATTCCCTTGAATATGGCCATCAATAGGCCAATGCTTCCAACGAAGAAAAAGATGATTACGGCCATGGAGGCCGTCAATTCGCTGGGCCCGTAATGGATGAGCCCGTACATTCTTACTGGCAGAGTCACGAACCCGGGAGGCGTTACCAACAGCAACGAATCTACTTCCCCCAGCACCAGTAAGAATACGACCCCGCCGATTGCGGCCATATGGGATTTGGTCGCCGGCATTATGACGGTGACGAACTGCCGCCAACGGGAGAGCCCGAACACCCGCGCGGTCTCCAGATATTCGTCACGTACACCGCGAATGGCGATACTAAACCCGATCCATCCAATGAATGAATATTTGCCGACACATGCTATGAGGGCGATCGAAGAGTGATCATAGACGAAGCCTCTCCAGCCCTCCTGATTCCAAAAATTGACCAGTCCAATACCCCACGCGGGCCCAGAAATGAGATACGGGATGGCGGACGCACAAATGAGGGAAAGTGTAAGGAACCGATTCGCTCCTTCGAGAAGAAACACACCGACGGACGTCATGCCCAGAACGACGAATGTTGCCGAAGTCGCAAGAAGAAGACTCGATTGCCATTCCGCCCGCGTCACCGTAAATGCCTCTATTAGACTTTCCGGAAAAGACACTCTTCCGATCAACGTACCCACTGGTAATCCAATTGCAATTAATAACAGGCTTCCGACTCCCAGCAATGCAAGAAGGGACACGAATGAACTGGGCGCGATAAATCGATGGTTGAGCGGAAGAAAGGCTGAATCGACCAACCGCCTACCCGCCCACGCCCACCAGATAGCGATGGCCAGAAACGCCATCACAATGACCGGCACGGTTTGAAGGACACCGTTGTAGGGGTCATGAAAAGCATTATACATCGAGAAAATCTCAACCGAATAGGTGGACACCTGAAACAGAGATGGTAGCGCATAGGTCGTCAAGGAGAGCAGGAATACGACCAACGACCCTGTCGCGACGAAGGGCGCGGAATGGGGCAATAGCACGTGGAGAATAATCGCCCACATCGAACCTTCGGTCCTGGCAGTATCTATTTTCTCCGCGTCGATTCGCGTACACGCGACGAGAGTCAACCACATGACGATAGGATAGTGAACCAGACTCAGCAACGTGATGCATCCAGGCAGGGAAAATAACTGCTCCAGTCCCAGTGTTGGGAAGTGCAATTTATTCAGAAACGTTGATAACTCTCCATGCCTCCCGAGGATTTCAATCCAGGCAATCGCATACACGTACGAAGGCACGAATAAGGCCGACATACTGGCAAAAAAGAGAAGGTCGCGGACTCGGGCGGGCAACACAAAGAGTGCAATTCCGGCCAGGACACCTAAGACTGTCGCCAGGAGGGTGGTCGACAGAGACAGTGTGAGCGTCGTGGCGAACAGGACACCGGAACTTTTGGATGTGGCGATTCGCTCGCCGTTATCAAAGGGGATTCCAATCAAAGAGGCAAGTGGCGCGAACAAAACGATCGACAAGAATACTCCCAACAGACACAGAGGGAGCCAAAAATCCGCGCCCCGACGAGACTTCATCGCAGGAATTCCTCTTGGATGAATCGCATACTCTGATCGAGTTGGTCCGCGATTTCATTGAACGACACATCATAAACACGAATACCCCCTAGATTGGGCTCCGTCGTATCCACCTGCGTATTCAACGGAATCTGTTTCGACCGAGAAGCGGCCAATTTTTCCTCAACTTCGGAAGACAACAAATAGTCGATCAGCTTTTTCCCAGACTCTCCGTTTGGTGCTCCTTTGAGCAGGGCCACTGTGTTGGGCAAAATTAACGTACCACATTGTCCTTCGCCCTGATCCGGAAAAACCCACGCGACTGGAAATCCGTCCTCCAGGGCGCCGTTCGCATCGTCGGTGTCCGTAAGGCCCCAGGCATAGTCGCCCCGAGCAACCAGGTCCCGAACCGTCGCGTTTCCCGGAAGGACAGCGACTTCATTCTTTTTGAGTTCGGCGAAAAAACTCCGTGTGTCATCATCGCCCCAAGCGGCAAACAACGTGGCGGCATGAGTAGCGGTCGTACCAAACAAAGGCTTCGCGATTGCCGCTTTCCCCCGCCACTTCGGATCGCATAAATCCTTGATTGAATCCGGCGGCGTTTTGACCAATTCGGTATTGTAGATAATCACGCGCCCTCGTGCCGCGAACCCAGTCCAATACCCTTCTTTATCTTTGAATTGTTGAGGTATCCATTCTCGAGAAGGTGATTTGTAGGGCTGAAGTACACCTCTCTCTTGCAAAACGATGGTCTGGGCCACTTCATTGTTCCAAAAAACATCGGCCCGAGGACGGTCGCTTTCCGCAATCAATCGATTCACCAACCCGGTCGTCTTGGAGGACTCCCCGTCGTAAACGACATCCACCGTAATACCGGTTTCCCTTTCGAAATCATCCAAAATCGGACGAGAATACATCTCATCCAATGCGGTGTAAATGACAACCTGGTCTGTAGGTTCGGAATTACAGGAGCCGACGACGGCCGAAATAGCCAAGACAGTCGCCACTCTAAAAATACGTTTTGTAATCATTTGGGTTGTTTCCTGATGATTTCTTTTCGGTAAAACTTCCGCTGAAAAATGCCAAAAATACACGCAGATAAAACGAGGGCTACGATTCCGTATAAAAGGAAATAGTACATCAAAAACTCAAACGAATACGCGCGATGCATGTATTCGACAATTCGATCGTATCCAAAAATCGGGGAAGCCAGAAATGCCCACCGGGGACGTTCCCCGGAAAAAACCATTCCATCGCTTGCGATCCCAAGGAGTAAAAGGTTTCCCCCGTACATCATTCCCGCAAGCGCGTAACTTAAGACGACTGCAGTCGTGGTCTTTTTGCAGATGACGGATGCAAACCCCGCGATATGGACGCATATGATGCTGCAAAGCCAAATCGCCACTAACCCGGAAAGAAAAGCGTAGATTGAATCGCCTGTGTTCCACGGACCATAACCGGGATCGAAAATTCCCGGAATGACGAACCACACATTAACGACAAAATAAAGAAGCGTCAGACGAGTCGCAAACCGGCGCCCGGCCCGTAACTTTCCGTTTACGATTTGCCAGGGCGTCATCGTGGTCATTTTCAACATGTCCAGATTCTTTAGCTCATTTTCTTTTGTAAAAATATTGGCGAGGTTGGATAAAATAAAAAGGGACATCAACAAAAGATTCGTCCAGAATATGGTACGGATTAGGCCTTCCATACGAACCGCGCCTTCCGACTTCATGAACGCGAAAAGGCATGCCAATGCAATCATCATGGCGCCAATCCCCACGTAATACCGAGTTCTGATTGCGATCCCCCACCGTGTTTCCATGACTTGAATAGGATTCGATCGGTTCGATATGGGCTTAAACCCGAGCGGCAGGGGTAACGGTCCTTCTGCACTCCCTGCTTGCAACGCACTGTTCGATTTCTTGGCGACCGGCGGCGCGACTGGCTTACGAATCTTCCGCCAGGTAAGCAGCAGCGAGATTACGATGATTGACACTTGCATGATGGTGTGTTTGACAAAATAGGGGGTCACGGTGAGCGATGGCGTCACCATTCCTCCAATCACAAAACCCATCATCGTGAACGTAGAATAGGCGGGTGTCGGTTCAAACGGCATGCCGCCGCTATTCAACGCGTCCATGCCATTGAACAGTATGTACCCAAGAACATAAAGCATCTGCACCAACACGTACCCTAGCCCCATATCCATAATCATTAGTGAATAACCACGACTGATAGCTCGGGTCGTGGTGCGACTATAGGCCGAAGCGAAGATTCCCAGACAGGCGCATGTCACCGTCGTAAGGAAAATCAAATAAAACATTCCGGACAACTGAGCGATATCAATTCCGACTAAAAAAAAGACCGCACACAAAAACGGGGCGATCCCGATCATCAACAACAGAAACATTCCTATTGTACTCAACAATTTTCCAAAGATAATCCCCCAAGGTCCCAACAAGGTAAGATTCAACAAATCCCAGGAATTGGTTTGGCGTTCCAATACCAAGCTCGGTGAAGAAACGCCCGGGATAAACAACGCGGCACCGGCAAACAAAATGGCGGCAACCATACCCACGTACGTCTTTGCCGAATTACCGACCTGATACCACTGAACATTATTAGATTCCGGCCACATCTGCATCGTGAACACAAGAATGATGATGGCCAGTAACATTAGACACAATAACGTTTTGACGTTTCGCAACTGACTGACTAATTCGCGCTTTAAGAGACCCAGAATTGCCATATGCTAGCGATCCTGCATCTTATATCGGAGGAAAATGTGGGTGGATATCAATACCAACGCTAAGGATATTGCGGAAACGATGCCCGATGAGACAAACCACAACCCATAATCGATATTGGCTCTTCCGAAGCCGCCACCGACGACTTCAAACATGACCGTAATCGGCGAAAAGAGAATCGATTCAATCTGTTCGTAGCGGTACACCTGACCGATTTCATAATAGTAATATTCGACGATCAATGGACCGGAACAGAAGAGAATCAGACCAATCACGTAGCTGATTAGAATCGCAGTCGTGGTTTGACGGGTCAACATGGAGGCAAACAACCCGATACTAATCGACATGACGGTGCAGACGAACAAATTACCAAAGCCAATAAGCATCGCTTCATAATTCTTGACGCCCAATAAGAGCATCGGTAAACACGATAGAAAGGACGCCGCCAACATGGGAATCATCGACGCGAAGCCAGCAGCAAATTTTCCAAAAATGATGTCCTTCGGTTTCAATAACGTCATTCGCAGCATATCGAGGTTGCCCAATTCGTATTCTTTCGTGAGGGTGTTCGCGATAAGGGCGGGCGCAGCCAATACGGTCAATACGGTCTGCATAGCGAACCATTCGCGGAGAGTCGAGAACGTTGATGCATCCATCGAAACAACGCCACCTGCGATGAAATAGACTACAAATGAAACATAAAAAACACGAACCAATGTCGTCGCACGATTGTACAAACCCCATCGGATTTCGCGGACCATCATCGGGTTTCGACCATCGGCGATCGCCTTTTTCCTTTTTAGGGGATCCAATATATAGAACGGGAATCCTACTTTCCTCTCACGTAACACCTTCACGTCGTCGATCGGTTTTTCCAACGTAATCTTCGGTGGTTTCGGGGGTTTATATACATTTCGCCACGTGAGTAGTAGGCACCCGACGGTTACGACCAACTGAAATAAAATACAAGTGATGAACGGCCCTATGGAACCGGTTCTCCCCATATCCACCGCATACGTCAATGCCGCGAATGGCGACGTGTATTCTGCCACCGCCTCGATCACAGAACTCGTGCTTCGTGCCAATTGAAACCCCATGAGCACGGTAGCGAAAACGAATGAGAGCATTACGGGGCCTGCCATCAGCAGGATCATGCCGATGTAACTCGCGACGACTGCGAAAATCGATTTTCTAAAAATAGAGGAACACGCCAAACCGATCGACGCGCAAGAGAAGATCAACGAGAGAACGACGACCCCCACTTTAATGAATACGGTGTAATCTACTCCGATCAGAAAAAATGCGGAACAGATCACCGGAGTCATTGCGACGATCATGATGATAAACATCCCGACCGCGTTGAAGAGTTTCGCCATCACCACCCCGGCGGAGCTGATCAAGGACATACGCAAGAAGTCGTACGTGGAACGTTCACGTTCGAGCACCATCGCGCTCGCGGAATACGCAGGAACAAACAAGGCGCACCCACAAAACACCGCTAAAGAAAGATAGGCGACCATTTCTTTTGAGCGATATCCGGCCATATTCAGGTCGTTATATTCAGCTGGCCAAAGGCTCCACACAACAAATACAGTCATGAGTATGAACGCCATCAGTATCAAGATCGCCTTGACAGATCGCAACGACGAAAGCAACTCACGCTGAACCATCGCCAACGACGGCATTCGGACGACAAGAAATGAGGGTGCTACACCCAAACGCAAGACTAGAAGCCTCCTTTGGTAACGCTCAGGAACACATCTTCCAGGGAACCCTGATCCTCATGAAGAAAAACGATTTTCACTCCCTCTCGAACGAGCGCCGTATGCAAGTCGGCGATACCATCACGAGACAAATTCGATTGCAGACGAAATTGATTTCCATCGCGTTCGATATCGAGAATTCCGTTTGCACTATTCAATACGGTTTCCGCTGCGTCCGCGCCATCCAGTACATCGAGGCGAATTTCCTGTACCTCACGCACTTTCTCCATAATATCGCTCACTTTTCCGGATGCCAGTAATTCCCCGTGCTCGATAATGCCGATCGTGTCGCACATATCGCCCAACTCCGAGAGAATATGTGAAGAAATCAGAATTGTTTTACCCATCTCGCTCAGCGTTTTGAGTAGTTCCTTCATCTCAATTCGTGCTCGAGGATCCAACCCACTGGCAGGCTCATCCAAAAGCATCACTTTCGGATCGTGAATCAATGTCTTGGCGAGACAACTCCTCTGCTTCATCCCACGCGAAAATGCGCTTACGAATTCGTCGGCCTTTGTCGTGAGGTCCGTCAATTGCAGGACGTCATCGATAATGCTTGCACGTTTTTTGGTCGGAATCTTGTAGGCCGCCCCAAAAAAGTCTAAATATTCCCGAAGCCGCATCCCGTCGTACACGCCGAAATCATCAGGCATATACCCCAATATTTTTTTGATCTCGTAGGGTTTTTTACGTACGGAAATTCCGTCAATGAACGCTTCCCCTGCGGTAGGCTCAAGTAATGTTGACAATATGCGAATCGTCGTCGTCTTTCCAGCGCCATTTGGTCCAATAAAACCGAAGATCTCCCCTTCTTCGATTTCCAAGCTCAAATTGCTCAGTGCGGTAAATTTACCGTAGTGCTTCGTCAAATTCTTTATGTCGATTATTGCCATTCTGACCAGACTCCTTTGACCGAGTTTTGCCGCGTACCACTCCCTATCGCCGATAACGTATATTGCGTGCGAACGTCAATCACTTCTGTATTCTCCGAATCGATTGGAGCCGCGAACACCGTCAGATCCATCGCTCGCTCATTAAACTTGGCGGTGTAGTCTCGCCAGTTATCCACCTTGTATGTCATAACCACAATCGTATGATCGTCCATCGACCGTGTCTTTTTTTCGACAAAGTGTTCATCGTGCCATTGGCGGTCCACGTCCCGTTTATCCCCCAGGATCAATTCAACTTTGTTAGCGTCTTCATAGGTCTTCGCCGACAGCTTAATCTCCACGCTGGATTCAACGTCGCGCATCATCCAGAGCGGAAAAAGTATTTCAGAATCGTTATTCAATCCACTTCTGGAATCGAAAGCCTTCCATATGTCCAGATCGTTTTTCTCGTAGGAAGAATAGGAGAAATTGCCCTGGCGATCCCTAACCAACAACGGCTTTCTCGATGTCGCCTCCCAATAGGAACGGCGATTTGGTAATCGAAGCGGCACTTCCGCAATCAGCAGAGTTTTTCCCAGTTTCTCCACAACTTTTCCGTCGATCTTCAATTCGTCGACGGTTTTTTCATTGCCCCAGGCGACCAACATCGGCGGATACGAATCTTGAATCATGTAGTTCACATCTTCTGTAAATAAAGCGCGTCGAATGATAGAGAATGTATCAGGTTGAGGACCACCTGGATAGTTAAAGAATTGACTGGAGTACCCCCCTCTCGAACTATTTTGGTATTGACGACGAATCGCGTTGTGAGTCTGGTTGACTTTCCATACGCCGTCAATTTTTTGTAAGGGCAGAATCGCACCCTCATACACCAACATGAACGCGCCGAACGTCAATCCGGTCTCGTCGACAAATGACCCGGAGATTTTGCTGCCATCATCTACTAATTCACCGGAAACTTTTCCAGGGAACTGAATTTTCCCCTGCATTGCGGCAAATCTGAGTTCGCTTGCTCCGATCCCAAGCCTTTCCATCCGTGGCTCATCTCCTTGGACGTGCACGAAAGGCGTTCGCTCGGTACGTTGTCCGCCATACATATTTTGTTGAGAAATCAACGCGAAATCCTTCATGAGCAATTCAGAGTTGGTTTGAACGGCATCGAAGGTTCGGGTTCGGGGAGTCAACACACCCACCAGCCCGAAATAGTCCGCATTCGTCGTATCCGGCCTTAATCGAATGACATCGATTTGTTGCCTTTCCGATGCCTTTGCCCAACCCGACGTCCCTGAATAGTACGCGTACGCGCTGAAACCAACGGAGAAAAAGACGAGACACACCCACGCCATTTCTCTACGTTTGAATCGATTCCAAAAAAACCAGTTCAACAGGATTCCGACCACGATGTACAATGTAAGATAGGCGAGAACGAACGACAATGGTCGAATTGAAATCCCCGAAAGGTGAGGGATAAGTTGGGTCGCCGAATTGGAGAACAAATCGTAATTGAGCGGTAAATCGAATTCCCGGCTAGTGATAACCTGACCCCATAGTGCCTGGTATTGGGGAGAGTCCTGGAACGCATGACTATCGGTGTCTACTGCAAATGTACAGACGAACCCGGCGCCCAGAGACCGGCGCGTAGCAAACGTCTCATACGTGCCATAGGTCAACATTTTTTCGTCCATTGGGGTTAAGGACGTATACACAATGTCCCGGTCGACGGGTTTGTTGGCCGCCAGCGACCGCGGAAAAACTCTTTCGGCAATTTCCGTTTCGTTTACGTTTTCCAGATTCCCGATTTTAACTCCCGCGAGTTCTTCTACCCAAGTCCCTTTGAATTGACTTCCGGCCAATCCCGTACAAACGACCAATACGCCTCCGGATTCCACGTATTCACCAATCAAACGTCGGTGTTCGGGCGCAACTCTCCCCGGGTCAATCGATCCGATGACAATAAAATCGAACGGGTCATAGGCCATCGCGTGGTCTGGAAGCGCAGACATGGATTGGGTAGAGATCGTGTGGCGAAAAAGACGGTTCCCTTGATTTTTGTTGTTGGCCACGATGTTTAGGAATTGGTAATTGAGTGGGTCGTCGTCGAGAATCAGTGCGAGTAGATCCTTTTCACGAATCGGTCTTACTTGGACGAACGCGGGTGAATCAATCGCACGACGCCCATTTTCCAGCACCCACGCTTCCACGCGACTCGCGTTGTCGATATAGGCCATAATCCTGAATCGTTTGGTCGAATCTTTCGGACAATCAGCCGGAATCTGATAGATGGGGCTTTGCAGTTGATTCGCCGAGTTGTACGTCCGCACCTCCAGGACTCCGTCAATATCCCGCTGTTCGTTTCGGACCAACAAGTCCACGGGCACCCAACTGTCTTCCCGATAGGCCGAGTTGTATCCGACATTTATACTGAGAAGGATTTCGTCGTTGCGTTTTTTATTCTGGGCCGCCGCCAACGAGATGGAATCGAGTAGAAACATCGACCCTAAAAATATTGAGAGTATTTTTTTCAAATCCACGCCCTTCTGCTGTAAACCCACCATTCCAACTGCAATACAATCAACGCGGCCAATACGAACCACGGCCACAATTCACGGGTCGATCGTACCGGCTTCTGCGTCGCCTTAATCGTTCCACGACCGAACGCCAGCGTATCCGACGGATGAATGTTCGATTCTTCTGCATGGGTCAAATTCGCTGCAACCGAATACTCCTCCTCACCGGTTCCGATGGAATAGATACCGACGTTCGAAGTCGCTCCGAAGTAAGCCGGATGCGAAGGCTCCACTCGAATAGCGTGAGTTTCACCGGTCGGTGTCTCTATCCTTACGTCCATACGCTCGATATCGGGTAAAAGTTCAATCGGCGTTCCCGCCTGTATGAATTGCTGATGCGATGTACCGCGGGTAGGCACCCATTTCACAACGTTTTGAACGAAAATTGGAAATGACAATTTCAGAGGCCAATCGGATTCCGAAATATTGAACCCAACAACCAATAATTGACGACCATCCCGAGAAACATCGGCGATCAGCGGCGACCCGCGAGTGGTCAGCAGGGTTTTGCTCCCCTGTGGAACGCTGAATGTCGTGGTTCGCGTAATTCCCACGTTCTCCGGATTCAGGTAGCGCATAACGGGGTGATTCCGCTCTACGGATAATATGGGTGGCGATTCCAGGGAGCCGGTGGTTACCAAGCCATCCAACTTGGGCAGCTCGTTGAAAAATACCGATGAGCCTGGCGGCAATACTTCCGGAACGTATGAATCGAAAATAGTCAATTCGAATTGTTCGGTCGTCTGATAGGCCGCGGGTGATATTTCGCTCAATTCCACTTCAGAATTCAATGCCAAAGCGCGTTTCAAATAATAGGCATTGCTCGAATTGGGTTCGGTAACCAGGAGTACTTTTTTGGTGGTCGCCGGGGCGATGGCCATCCATGCCCGATTGTCCAGTACCAATGCATCTTCTTCGTCCAACTCGACCAGGATTACTCCTTCTGCAAAATCGGGATGTTCGAAAACGACATCCGAAGTCGATTGTGGATTTAGCGAAACTTCTTCCACACCAATCACCGAATCGTTCAAATAGAGGGTGAGTGTTGTCTCGATCTCTTCGTCATGGGCGTTGAACACCGAAACCAATGTCTGAGCTGGAGCGCCATCCGTCTCATTCTTCCGTAAACGCACACCGATAATTCCGACATTGAATGTTTCTTCGCCAATCTTGTGGTAGGTCACATCGCGGGCGCGGGCGCCCACCTCATCTAAATCAGTCAACCGACCATCACTGAGCAGTATCAACTGAAGATCGGGGATCGTGGCAGGCAGATCGGGATTGTCGGGCGCCAGAGAAGCTGCAATCATCATGACGTCGCGGATATTCGATCGCGTGTCGGTTGGCTTAATGTCGCGTATCGCAGCGCGCAGCCGCTGGGTGTCGTCGGACATTTCGATTTTTACTTCGGCGTTTTCGGCGAAGGCTACTACCATTACTTTATCGCCGCTGTCCAAACTGTCGATGAGGTCTATGGCCTTTTCTTTCGCCAAATCCAGTCGTGTCTTATTGCCTTCCTTCGTTTGCATGCTGGCCGAATGGTCAATAACCAGGCAGTAATGCGATCCGGTCATCCCTTCGACTTTCAGGAACGGACGCGATAATGCTCCAATGGCGAGAATCAAAATGATCAGTTGTAATAATAAAAGGAGATTTCTTCGTAAACGTTGAAATGGGGCGTTGGCTGTCAAATCTTTTAGACTTTTCATCCAAAGCATCGTACTCGAAATCACCGCTTCGGTCCGTCGAAGTTTCAACAAATAGAGCGCAACCACAACGGGAATAAGTAACAGAAACCAGAGAAATTGAGGAGCGAGTAGAAAAGAAGAAAGAGCCGTCACTGGACCATCCCTCCCCGTCGCAATAACTGCAACACCGTCGTGTCGATAGAGGAATTGCTCGGAATTGGTACATAACCCACTCCCCGGGCTACGCAAAAACTACGAACCGAACTCATGAAACCGTCCACGTTCTTTTTGTATTCTTTCATCAAAGGACCACTCATTGAAATTTCAGCGAAGGCTTTCGTTTCACTATCGATCAACTTCAAATCACCTGCAAGCGTTGGATCTAGTTCCTCGGGAGACAAAATATGTAGGACATGAACTTCTGATTGGGACAGCGCGAGCCGTTGCACGATCCCTTCGAAACCGACTTCATCGAAAAAATCAGTCAGGAGAACAACGACACCCCGAGAGCGGTTTCGAGCGAGATACTGCTTCCCGGATTTTTCTAATTCGGTACCGCCTTGAGCCGTAATACTTTCGATGAATGAAAAGAGTTTTCGAACCGACCCACGTCCCCGGCAAGGCGTTATGCGTTGCACTGAATCGTCAGAGAATGCTTCGATGGCGACACGTTCGTGTCCCGAAAGCGCGATATATCCCAATGCAGCTGCCAACTGTTGGGCCATATGAATTTTTTGTGGCGTGCCGAATTTCATCGATTCGCTGGCATCAATCAATAAATGGAGAGTCAGATCTTCCCGTTCTTCAAATAATTTGATGTATAACGATTCCAGCCGTCCGTAAATATTCCAATCCACGTGTCGTAAATCGTCGCCCTGGACATAATCGCGATAATCGGCAAAATCGACACTACTCCCCTTCCGCAAACTCTTTCGCTCCCCTTTACTCACACCAGGCTTGACGTTCTTGGCAAGGATCGCCAACCGTTCCAGCTTGTTCAGAAAAACGGGTTCGAGAATTGAGGATGTCGAAGAATGTTGGGTCATTGAGTGGGCGTTTCCACCGATTCCAGTATGGCAGCGATGACATCATCCGACGTCACGTTGTCCGCTTCTGCTTCAAAATTGAGAAGTACCCGATGGCGAAGCGCAGGGTAGGCGGCATCGCGTAAATCGCCGAAACTTACGTTGTATCGACCTGCCCGGAGCGCGGACACTTTTCCGGCCAACAATAACGCTTGAGCACCCCGCGGGCTCGAGCCGTACCGGACATAGGAATTGACCTTTTCAATCCCCATGTCACTAGTGGGCTGGGTTGCCCGGATGAGAGACACTCCGTAATCCATCACTTTTGGTGCGACGACAACCTCGCGGACAAACTCGCGCCATTCGTTGATTTTTGAGCCATCGATGATTTTACTCGCAGAGGGGGATTCTTTTTGGGTTGTACGATTTAGAATCTCGACCAGAACGTCATGTGTCGGCGGTTCAACCAGGAGTTTAAAAAAGAATCGATCGACTTGGGCTTCCGGTAATGGATATGTCCCATCCATTTCGATCGGGTTTTGCGTCGCTAACACGAAAAACGGCTCATCAAGCACGTGAGTCTCATTCGCCACAGTCACGGTATGTTCCTGCATGGCCTCGAGTAACGCAGATTGAGTTTTAGGCGTCGCACGGTTGATTTCGTCCGCGAGCAGGATGTTGGAAAATATCGGTCCCGGCCTAAAACGCATTTCTCGTTT
>Ga0315336_1004616_pt1 | contig 16034 bp, 14 predicted proteins | sample ASW5metaG_FD_204512 | JGI IMG/M metagenome (GOLD analysis project Ga0315336, IMG submission 204512) | Ammonia-oxidizing marine archaeal communities from Monterey Bay, California, United States - ASW #5 | ecosystem: Environmental > Aquatic > Marine > Intertidal zone | place: USA: California...
TACCCGAGTACACGCATTCCAAAAAATCCTTTGGCAACATACGTAAAAACATCTTTTGAAATGTGTAAAACGGAATTAATGAAAGTGGCAGTTGCTTGGGCTTGTTTTTATCTGCTCGCGACAATTGTTTTATTGTTAGTCACAGAATTAGGTGACGTACTGCAAGTAAGCGATACGGAGATCTCGTACCTACTCGCTTCAATTGGTATTTCTGTCGGAATTGGCTCGTTGCTCGCAGGATTCTTGTCTCGAGGAAAAATACGAGTTCTTATTTCAAAGTATGCGGCTGTTGGCATGGCAATTTCGATGTTTGAAGCTGGCCTTGGTCCAGTTTCTTATTGGCCAATTTTGGCGTCCCTTGTTGCGTTAGGTTTATTCGCCGGCTTGTATGCTGTCCCCCTTCAATCATTCATGCAAATGCTTCCCAAGCCCGCTCACAGGGGGCGAGTGCTTGCGACTTCGAATGCTCTCTCGTTCTTGTTTATGGCAGTTGCTTCACTTCTCTATTGGTATGCACGTCCATGGTTTGGGGATTCTCCTCAATACATCTTTGTTGCCTGCGGTGTAGTTGGCATTTTGTCTTGGTTGATTACGATTACAATACGAACGCATGAGTTTGAAAAATATTTATCTTGATAATAATGCCACAACTGCTCCGTTACCATCTGTAAATGATGCGGTGCGACTAGCAATGGAGTCGTTGTGGGGAAATCCATCGAGCATTCACCGAATAGGGCAGGAAGCGCGGTATCAAGTTGATGTCGCAAGAGAATCGGTTGCGAATCTTGTTAATGCATTGCCATCAGAGATAATATTTACTTCGGGTGGTACTGAAGCGGCAAACCTAGCAATTCAAACGGCATGTTCTGCCCATCCGACCAAAAAAATCGTTGTAACAAGCCAGATCGAACACGCCGCCGTCGGAGAAATGATGGACACCTTGTGTGATGAGCACTATGAAGTTATTCGTCTTGATAATTGCAAAAATGGTGTGGTCTGTTTGGACCAACTCCGTTTATTACTTGAAGAGCGAGGAAATGAAGTCGCAATAGTTTCAATAATGTGGTGCAACAATGAGACAGGCGTTATTGAACCCATTGAAGAAATCGTTTCGCTCTGCCATGCCCACGATGTACTTGTACACAGTGATGGAACGCAATGGGTTGCAAAAATGCCAGTCGATGTAAAAGAAGTTCCAGTCGATATGCTGACGTTCGCAGCGCATAAGTTTCATGGTCCAAAAGGTGTTGGAGCGTTGTATTCACGAGAAGGAATAACCGTAGCGCCGCTTGTAACGGGTGGACCCCAAGAACGCGGTCGTCGGGGGGGAACAGAAAATGTTCCTGCGATTCTCGGATTTGGTGTGGCTGCAAATGAAGCATTTGCTTGGCTTACTGAACAGAACATCGCCCACATGGAACAATTACGCGACGATTTTGAAAGTTCGATTTGTTCAAAAGTGCCCAATGTGCACATTCACTCATCTGGCGCTACTCGTGCTTGGACAACCAGTTCAATATCCTTTCCTTCAATGAAAGGCGAGTTGTTGTTACTTATGCTTTCTGAACGTGGTGTTTGCGCATCTTCTGGCTCAGCATGTTCAAGTGGTGCATTAAAAGAATCAAAGGTTATTGAAGCCATTGGCACACCCGATGATGGAGAGTGGGGGACAGTTCGGTTTAGTTTCGCAAGGACAACGACGCAAGATGAACTCGATGAAGCCATAGAAGCGGTGTGCGATTCCCTTGCAACGATTCAAGATGTTCTTGAAACATCTTCAACGATTAATTAAACATTCTTTTGGATATTGATGTGTTAAATATTTTTCTTGATCGAATTTTTAGCTATTCGCAAGGTCCCCAATTTCCAACAACTTCAAGAAGATCACTAACATTCACGAGCCCATCACCGGTAAGATCCGCTTCGGAATTTTGTAATCCCCACTGATCGATAACGATGAGAATGTCGCCGACATCAACGGCACCTGACTCATCAATGTCTTCATGGCAACTTGATTCTGTTGGAATATGTGCGAAGAAACTCACAGTGTCGCCAATATTGTTTCCAAAATTTCCCCAACCCGCTATCCAACTCCCATCTGGCGATATGCAAGAAGCAAATGCGAAATGGAAACCAGCTGGTCGGCTAACCCCAACCTCATCAAGATACTCATGCAAGTGCATCGTGCCAATTCCTTCTCGCCAAATGAAGGCATTGCCAAAATATGCTGGAACGCCAAAGTCCCATGTGCCACCGACAATTGTCGTTCCATCATGCGACATTCCAGCACCAGCCATATATGTGCCAGCACCAGTGGTTAAATTCGGAATGATTTCACAGAAGTTAAAAATGGTGTTGTATCGGTATGTTTCAGCGTCATCCCAAAAAGCGCCTTCTCCCATACCTGATATCCAAACACCATCGTTGGAGATACTGGATGCCTCAGATGCGGGGCTACCATTTGGTAAATATATTCTTTCTTGAACTCCACCAATCCAGACCGCGCCTTGACGTATGTTGGCATCTTGCCAGCCTGCGACAACTGTTCCATCAAAATTTGCTGCATTGGCCCGAGTAGAGAGACCTAGAATTGTAGTGCCAAGAGAAGTTGATTCGCCGTTGGAAGTCCACGTAGTTGCGTAGGCTGTTCCAGCATCCTCCCACCCTAGGCCAACAATTGTCCCGCCGTCGCCAGAAATGTTCCATCCGCTACTAATGCTGCTGTCACTGTGGCCACCAATCCCACCAAGTGGCATCCAAGAATCGATCGCAACTGTATACAAGCCAGCTTCGTATTTACTCGTCTTTGCGTTAAACATCGTTCCGCTAACAACGGTCCCATCATCAGAAACCCCAGCATTTCCTCCAACGCCATTTCCAGGCGAAGCGCCGCCAATATAAATGTTCCCTGACTTTGGGGTCCACATAAAATATTGACCGATTGCTGTCGTTGAGCCAGCAGCGATACCATCGTTATTTATTGCATCGACCCATCCTTCGCCAGATCCATTTGTATGCACAATGTATTGCGAGAGCGCACACTGTGCGCATACGAGAACGAAAAGGAGTTGAGTAAGTTGCGTCTTTCTATTTTGCATCGTCTCCAATGTAAGGCCATTTATCCAGACAAGCAAGCACAAAATGCACAGTTGAAGGTATGTTCATCGCCATTTCACTCTTCCTTTTATAGAGGATATGATTTATTGAACTTACTTTATTGCATTGCATTTTACAACGGTTCATAAGTAGTCCTATGGCACAAAGATCACCACTTGGAGTTACAGCAAAAGTTACAACACATGCTTACAACTTCAGAGCAATCGGCCTAATCTTGAAGTGGCCTCCAAGCATGCAGAAGTGGCTTTATGTCCCTAAGAATGAAGATATATGTACACTGTCCATACTTCGCCCTGTTAGCTCAGTTGGCAGAGCAGCTGACTCTTAATCAGCGGGTCGCAAGTTCGAGTCTTGCACAGGGCATTCACACATGGCCTTCCGGAAGCTACCTAGTGGGGCCTGGAGAGTTTTTTCCATAATTGCTGAAACCTAACAAAAACCTATCAAAGGGGTGACAATATGTCGTCAGTGGGGTACCCGATACTACTCATGTGCCGAAGGGGCCCCATGGTGGAGGTCCTCAAATAGGCGGTTTTTGACGATAAAAGGAGATTTGAGATGGTTATTCGAATTAATAACACTAGTCCAGCAACCACAGTAACTACTGCAACGCATGCAATCCCAATGCAATATCTCGGGTGGCTCGGGCAACGCGGGAATCATACAGGGCAAGGCGCACTTCAGGAGTTGCGAATCGTGCATGGGCGTTCTGCACCACGTACTTTAGGCACGTCGCTGCAACGGCAGAGTGAATTGAGTGAACTTGCTTCCATAAAGATCGACGAGAAACTACTCACAGGAAACCTAGAACAAGATATTTCTATTCTGAACATTGTTGCATGAGTACTCCGTGCTTACACTAAGCATGCGATGTCAGAGCCTACAAACAGCACACTCCAGCAAGTCGAGCAAGCGTTGCCTGAGGAGTTTATTGTTCGCTTAAAAAAACAGTTGGAACCTCATGAATACCACGCAGCACTTGAGAGTTTTAAGCTTCAAAAACCTGTGACAATTCGCCCAAATACTCTTCGGGCGACCGAGGAGGAGTTGTTGCTCCAAGTACACAGTGCAGGAATGGAAACCCAGCCCATTACGTGGTGCCCTCAATGTCATTTATTGACAAAAGGTACAATACGAGGGCTACAGGAATTGCCGTTGGCTGAAAGTGGGGGGATGTATATTCAAGCAGCATCGAGCATGCTTGCGGTATACGCTTTGCAAGTTGAACCTGAAATGCGAGTGCTTGATATGTGCGCCGCCCCCGGAAGTAAGACATCTCTGATTGCAGCAATGATGCAAAATCAAGGAATGCTTGTCGCAAACGACCGCTCGCGAAAACGGCTGTATCGGCTAAGAGAAATTCTGCAGACGCAGGGTGCAACAAATGTGGAAGTCCTTTGTGGCCCCGGTGAACGGTTAGGTCAATCGCACGCAGATTGTTTTGATCGTGTTCTTGTTGATGCTCCATGCTGTGGCGAGGGGAGATTTCGATTGGATCGACCAATTCGGTTATCGCGATGGAGCATGCAGGAAATTCAATCACTTGCAAAATTGCAAGAGCAACTGCTCGTTGCTGCGTTGCGTTGTGTGTGCGTCGGGGGGTTGGTCGTGTATTCGACTTGCACGTTCGCACCGGAAGAAAATGAGGGTGTGCTTGAGAAAGTACTCTCTCGGAATTCTATTGATGCCGAAATTGTTCAGATTCCAGAGCATCTTCATCCACCCACAACAACAAACCCCCTCACAAAGTGGAATGGCAAAGAACTCACGAAAGATATGAGCGGGGCGATTCGGATTATTCCTAATTCAACGACAACAGGTTTTTTTATCGCTTGTTTGAAACGACTTTCTTAAACCGAGGACGTTTCATACTGCGCAGCAGTCTCTTTTGATAAGGTTGCAACACGCTGGGCAAGTTCAGAGGGTTGAATAACTGTGCAGTGTGGACCCATTGAAAGTATCCACCAGACTATCTCCTCTAATCCAGATACGGTGCATGTGAATGTACACGAGTCGTCATCATTCCACACAATTTCTTGAGTCGAATGCCAACGAGTATCACTAACGGTTTGAGAGAATGGTGAATCAAAGTGGAGTTTAACCTTGTAATCCGTTTCGCCTGGAATCATATTCCATGCATTTCCAAGGTGTTTGTCAAAGTTAAATGTGCTTGGAATCTCGTATGTTTCAGAGGTTGGTTCAATCGCGATAAATCGACTTAGCTTTAATGTACGGATTGCAGCCCGCTTTTCATGGAATCCAACGACGTACCACGCTCGAGTTCCGAAGAAAAGGGCGTAGGGTTGAAACATAAATGACTCGTCATTTTCAGAAGTTGAAGTGCTTTCATATTTGCACTTCAAAACAGAATGACTCAGCAAGGCATTTTGAACTTTGTCATATACATCCTCGTAACCCTCTTCATCCATCGTAGCAGTCGTACGCAACTGCATGGTTCGCAACCGCTCAGTGAGTTCTTCCCTTGCATCAAATGGAAGTTGGGCAAGAATTTTATTCATCGCCATTGATGCGGGGCGAAAGAATGGGATTGCCCCTTTGTCAGCCATCGCTTCACAGAGCGCTGATATCGCTAAGGCTTCTTCAAAGGTTAACCTGACCGGTGGCATAAAAAATGTACCGTTTATTCGATACCCATTCTCTTTATCGTGGGCGATTGGAATGCCGGCTTCTTTGATTTGATTAATGTCGCGATAGATATTTCGCTCTGTTGTATCACACCGTTCTGCGAGCGTTTTTGCATTCCACCCTCTTTGGCTTTGCACAAGTGAAATGATTTCAAGTAACCGGTGCACCCTTGTGTATTTTATTGGCATGCACGTAGCCTACTCTGCAATACAAAATGGTGCTACTAGGTACTCGCTTGACGCGAATATCTAGCGCATCATAATGGTTGCTCTCACGCCATTCGCCTTTTAGAACAGGCAAATCCTGCGAGTACGAGTAAGAATGCAGGGGGTGCAGGGACCCCGCTACTCAATGTAAGGGGAATTGAAGAATAGTGGTTTAAATGTGGACTATGCTCAAAGCTAGGATTGAACTCCCGCAAGAATCTATTCGTTCAGTTCCATTTGATGTCAAAAGTGGTTGCGATCACCTGAGAAATGTATTCAATTCGTTAAAAATCTCATGGATGAACATGAAGAGTCATAACACATAGTCGATTCCTGCACAATTAGGCTGTAATTGTGTATCGTAGAGATGCCATGACAAAGCCAACCGATGATTTAACGGATTTTTCTCCTGAGACTTTTGCATTTTCGAATCTTTCAACGGGTATTCACAGTTTGCAATTCAAAGATGATTGGGTTACCTCATTTGTTAGCGAGAACGCATCTGCAATTTTAGGAATGCCCGCTCAAAATCTCATCGACAAATCGGAATTGTGGATTAGGCGAGTGCATCCTACTGATGTTGATGCGGTTCGAGGAGCATTGCAATCGACAACCGAACTCGGTGAAAAACACATCTCCTATCGTTTTCGAGATTTCAGTGACCGCTATAGGTGGATTGGATTGCGGTGTAAACGTAAAGATGCAGAAACGGTCGTTGGTGTGTTTAGCGACATAACAAGGCAACGTATTCTTGAATACACAGAACGCATTCATTTGGCAGGAAGAAATTCATTAAAAGCACTACTCGATTCCAGCGATTTGTCGAGTTCAATTCTTACTTTTTTAGAACTTTTAGGAAAAGCGATGCTCGCAACTCGTACGCGACTTTTGCGATTCAGAAAAGATGGACGTGCCTTTATTACTCATGAGTGGGTTCAAAACTCAGATGAAGCATCTGAGTTACCAATTCAATTACAATCCGAAATTGCAGAGTGGTGGAGTGGCCAGATGGAATCTTTTGGGATTGTCTCGATTACAAACACTCCAGAAGCACCAATCCCTGAATCCATTCGCACAGCGCTATTGAAGGATTCTGTAGGCGCGATTGTGGCAATTCCAATTAAAATTAATAATACATTCGAAGGATTCGTTTGTTTTGAAACTCGAAGCGAACGGGCATGGATGCCCCTTGAAATAGATGAAGCCAAATTCGTTATTGATGGGTACGCTAGATCTGTTGAAAGACGTATTGAAGATCGGAATCAGATTGCTGAAGAATATCATCTGCGTAGGTCAGAAGAACGATACAGATTACTTACTTCACATTCACCAGTGATTTTGTTTGGGATTGATAGCGGTGGGATTTTCACCCTTAGTGAGGGTCTTGGTCTTAATAGCATGGGTGCTGGTGCTGGCGAAGTTGTTGGAAAGAGTGTGTACCACGTATATCGAAACCATCCGGTGATTTTAGAACATGTTAATAATGCTCTATCTGGCAAAGAAAGCCATATGCTTTCACATATTGGTGACAAATGTTTTGAAATATGGCTCACGCCCGTTCACGATGACGATGGTGTAATGCTTGGATTGTCAGGTGTTGCAGTTGATATTACAAGACGAAATAGACTTGAGCAACAACAAACAATCATGATGAGCGAACTTGACCATCGAGTCAAAAATAATATCGCAGCAGTTATTTCACTTGTTGGTTTGTCAAGGCAGGGAGCGCAATCCATAGATGAATTTACAAAAACTCTAAATGGAAGATTGCATGCTTTAGCAATCGCACACTCTACACTTGCTAAATCTCATTGGAACGGCGCTTGGATGCGAGACATCCTATTGCTTACACTCCAGCCCTATATGGTAAGCCCTGTTGAAAGGATTCGATTCCAAGGTCCAGATATTGAACTGCCCGGTACGCTTGCAAGACCGATGTGCATGGTGATTCACGAACTTGCTACGAACGCCGTTAAATATGGAAGTCTCTCTACAGAAGAGGGTTCGATTCTTATTACGACAGAGAGCTCCTCGGACAGGGAATCGGCAAAGATATTTTGGATAGAAACAGGTGGTCCAACAATTTCAACAGAAATTGAGGTGGGAACGGGAACATCTTTACTGCAGGGGCTTGTCGAACATGAGATGCATGGGAACATTGAAATGAACTATTCAGTGGACGGTCTTATTTGTCAAATCGAGATACCTCTCGATGCAAGTACGTAACGCGTACTCCGTTACAATACGGCGATGTCAACAGATTCACCGTGCCCAGAAAACTGCAATGTCCTACTGATAGGTGGAGGTGGAAGAGAACATGCTCTAGCATGGAAGTTATCTCAATCACCAAAACTAGGCACACTGTACTCAACCGATACTTCAAATGGTGGAATTGCTGCAATTGCAAAACCATGTGATCAAAGGTGGGAGTTAGGCAGAGAGTTTTTTTTAAGCCGGTGGTGTGATCAACACGAAATTCACCTTATTATCGTTGGACCTGAAGTTCCTTTAGCTGAGGGGATTGCAGACTCACTGACGACAGAGAATCGGCTTGTTTTTGGTCCAACCAAAGATGCTGCACGAATTGAATCGGATAAATCTTACGCAAAAGATCTTATGCGTCAGACTTCTATTCCAACTGCGGATTCAAGATCTTTTTCAGATATTAATGCTGCACGAAGTTATTTAGTTCGCGGGTTAGATCGTGAGTTAGAAGATGAATCTAAAACAGAATTGGCACATGAAGTGACTGAATACATCGAATGGTGTAGTGAGCGTGAAAAAAGTAGTGATAAGCAATTTTCTGATGAACTTCAATCGTTCCTTGATTCGCGTGAAGAACCCTACGTTATAAAAGCGAGCGGATTGGCTGCTGGAAAGGGTGTCATTATTTGCAAAACAGTTGGAGATTCACTTAGAGCTGTTGAACAAATCATGAAGGAACGTGCTTTTGGAGATGCTGGAGGAACAATACTCATAGAAGAATTTATGACAGGCTCCGAAGTGAGTGTTATAGCATTAGTAGATGGAGGCACGATTTGGATCCTTGATCTTTGCCAAGATCACAAACAAGTTGGAGAAGGTGATACAGGTCCGAATACTGGAGGCATGGGCGCATTTTGCCCAGCGCCATTACTCGATGAAACTATGATGCAATACGTAGAGCGTGAAATTTTGGTTCCTGCAGTGGATGCGATGCGAAGAGATGGAATTGAATACCGAGGTGTACTTTACGCAGGATTAATGCTTACACCCGCGGGACCAAAAGTATTGGAGTTCAACTGTCGATTTGGTGACCCAGAAACCCAGCCATTGATGGCTCGATTCAAAGGCGATTTAGTCGATGTTCTTTGGAGGACAGCTGCAGGGACTTTGGACGGAGCATCAATTGAATTCGACAATAATGTTGCGTGTTGTGTCGTGATGTGTAGCGAGGGTTACCCCGGTTCTTATGCGAAGGGGCAGTTGATTACAGGGATAGATTCTGCAGAGGTATCTGAAAATGTAGTCGTTTTCCAAGCGGGTACGGATTGCAGCGGGGGTGAACTAAGAACTTCTGGTGGCCGAGTACTCGGCGTGACCGCTATATCAGATTCGCTTGAAGAATCTCGGCAAATTGCAAATCAAGCGTGTGGGAAGATTCATTTTAATGGAGCATTTTGGCGAAGTGATATCGGTTGCAGAAGGATTAATCAGAACGCTTCCGCTGAAGTGATGTAATTTTGTCTCTTAAGGTCGCAGCTAACTCAAAATCAAGTATATCGGCGGCAAGAAGCATCTCATTTTCGAGTTCTTCGATTCTTTCATCGACATCAAAGTCCTCTTCAGTTCCCTCTGCATGGAACGCTTCTCTGGCAATTTGTCTTGCAGAAAGTTCATTTTCAATTCCCTTCCGAATTGCTTTTTGGATTGACTCAGGAGTGATATTATTATCTTTATTATATTTGAGTTGAATCAATCGTCTTCGCTCGGTTTCGTCCATCGCATTTCGCATTTGAGTTGTTACCGTGTCTCCATAAAGAATGACTTTCGCGTTTACGTTACGCGCGGCTCTGCCGATGGTTTGAATGAGACTAGTCTCACTTCGTAAAAAACCAGTTTTATCTGCGTCAAGGATGCAAACAAGAGATACCTCGGGCAAATCTAACCCTTCACGCAATAGATTGACACCAATGAGTAAATCAAAGTTGCCTTCCCTCAACTCTCTTAAAATCTCTAATCGTTCGAGGGTTTCGATATCACTATGAAGATATTTACTCTTCAGTTTTGTTTTTGAAATGTATTCCGACAAATCTTCCGCCATGCGTTTAGTCAAAACAGTGACAAGAATTCGTTCACCATTCTTTACGCGTCGTTTGGCTTCCACGATTAAATCTGGCACTTGGTTCGAAGCAGGCCGCACTTCAATTACAGGGTCAAGAAGTCCCGTAGGCCGGATGACTTGCTCTGCAATAATGCCTTCAGATTTTTCTAATTCGTACTGTGCGGGTGTTGCTGAAACATAGATTGTTTGGGGTGTAAGCGACTCAAATTCATCGAACATGAGAGGTCTGTTATCAAGCGCACTAGGCAACCGAAATCCATGTTCAACAAGAGTACGCTTCCTTGCTTGATCCCCGTTGTACATCGCCCTGACTTGTGGAAGGGTAACGTGCGACTCATCAATAAAGAGTAGCCAATCATTTGGCTTTCGATTCGGGATATGACTGAAGTAATCAAGTAAACAAAATGGCCGGCTTCCCTCAGGGCGATTTTCTAAATGTCGTGCATAATTTTCGATGCCACTGCAATACCCAACTTCTTCAATCATCTCTAAGTCATAATTTGTACGAGCAAGAATGCGTTGCGCTTCTAAAAGTTTTCCTTCGTTTTTAAGGCGAATCACATGCATTTTCAATTCTTCGCGAATAGCAGAGCATGCTCTATTCAATCCTTCTTGGGGCATCACATAATGCACTGCTGGAAAAATAAATGCGTCAGTTTCGGTCGCAAGAGTTTCACCAGTTGTTGGGTGGATGAGTTCGATGCGTTCAATAGTGTCACCAAAAAATTCGAGACGGATGCCAAATTGTTCATAGGCAGGGAATATCTCAGTTACATCACCCCGAACACGGAATGATCCTCGAACAAACTCGAACTCATTACGTTTGTACTGCATTTCCGTAAGATCAAGTAACAGCTCTCTTCGATTAATCGTTTGCCCACAGGCAAGTGGAATAATTCTGTTTTGGTATGAGTCTGGAGAACCCAACCCATAGATACAACTGACAGAAGAAACGATGATGACATCATCCCGAGAGATAAGACTACTTGTCGCTTTAAGCCGGAGTCGATCTAAATCATCATTTCTAGCGGCATCTTTTTCAATGTAAATATCACGTTGAGGGATATATGCTTCTGGTTGGTAGTAATCGTAGTAACTTACAAAGTACGAGACGGCGTTATGTGGAAAAAGCGCCCTCATCTCTTCGAACAGTTGAGCGGCGAGGGTCTTATTATGGCTAAGAATGAGCGTCGGTTTATTGGTTTTGGCAATTACATTTGCCATCGTGAAAGTTTTGCCCGTGCCCGTTGCCCCGAGGAGTGTTTTATATTTTTCGCCCGCATTAACCCACGATACAAGTTGTTCGATTGATTGAGGCTGATCGCCTTTGGGATCGAATTCGCTGACAAGTTGGAACATGATTTGAGTTTTAAATGGGGTACTTACTGTCGTAAGCAGTTTGATCCATTAGATTGCCCCCATCGGAAGCATTTTCAATGCGAATTTTTGCAAGCCAACCATTTCCGAAGGGATCACTATTGAGTAAAGAGGGGTCATCAACTACGGATTCATTAATTTCAATGATTTCACCTCCAAAAGCGCTCATGATATCACTGGTGGTTTTCACGGATTCCACTTCGCCAGCAGATTCGTTTTTGCCAACAATTGTGCCAACGGGTTGCATTTCGACGTATGTAATATCCGTGAGTTCATTCGCAGCAAATTGCGTAATACCAAAGGTGACGGTATCGCCATCCATTTTGAACCACTCATGAGATTCGGAAAAATGTAATTCAGATGGGCTAGACATTCATAGGACTCCTTAGGGGTTGTTGTGGGGTGGTATAGTACCGCTTCAACGAACGTAGCAAATCCCTGAAAGGGTATTTCGTACTAACTTTTTATGACCGTCTTACTTACCTTAGCAATTCAATCCCTCAATCCTCTCATTGAAGACGGGTCCCAAAACGTATTGGATATTCCAAAAATCACCTCTGAGAAACTCGATTTAAGAGGGGTGATGATTGATGCGAAGCATCTCGCCGGTTGGACAATGGAATCCTATGACACGTTCAGGAACAATGCTGACAAAGCGAAATCTCCATGCTTACTCGTCCGCGATAATACGCCTATGGATTTACTCGGTAGTCGTGAATTGTCATTGGAAAGGATTAAGCGATTATCCGTTGCGGCGAACCGACTTGGATGTAATGCGATAGCAGTCACGCCATTGTTTCCTGAAAACCAGAATGATGTTGACTTGATTGTTGAGCATATAAGAACAGCAATGCAAGGTGTTGAACGGCTTGAACTAAATTTACTCTTGCAACCGTGTGATGGGATGACGAGTGATGCAGACCAACACATTGAAATCATCAAACAAATTGGTGGGTTTCGAATCGGGGCATTGCCAACGTTCGAATCTGCAGGCGCAAATGGCAATGGGATAGAATCTTTGAGAAAACTTGCACCATACGCTGGTGGCATTGTTGCTGATTTTCCTAACGGCAGAGGCAAAAAGAAGATTGATTTAGTTGAAGGTTTAAAGGCAGTGCTTGAAGTCGGTTACTCAAATACGATTGCATTGAACTACACAGGAAAGGGCAACGCTATGAAAGAGATTTCAAAAGTTGTCAAAACTCTTCGAGCTCATTTGGAAGTAAAAAAGTAACGATGGAACAGTCACGTCGATTTGTAGTAACTATCGATGGTGCTGCTGGTACAGGCAAGACATCAGTTGCTCAACTACTCGCCCATCGCTTAGGCACGGATTGCCTTGACACTGGTGCGATGTACAGAGCAGTAGCAGTGCTTGCGATAGATGACGATATTAATCCTAATGATGGGGAATTGCTTTGCAAGGCGATTCAGAAGGCAGGTATCACATTCGATTGGAATAAATCACCACCACCGGTTTGCCTTGGCGGAAAAGATGTTTCAAAACGAATTCGAGAACTTGATGTGAGCGGGGTTGTATCAGTTGTTGCGAAACAACCCGAAGTTAGAAGTGTGCTTGTTGAGCAACAACGGAAAATTGGAGAGACTCACCCTTTGCTTGTGACAGAAGGTCGAGATCAGGGCTCAGTTGTTTTTCCAGACGCACCGATACGATTCTTTTTAGAAGCACCCGTGGATGTTCGAACTCAACGGAGGGTGAAACAATTAAAAGCAGGCGGTTCAGAGGTGCAATCGAAGGAAGTCCAGCAAGATATTGAAGCAAGAGATCAACTTGATTCAACGAGGATAGATGGACCATTAACGTGCCCTGAAGGTGCAATCATTATTGACACTTCAAAATTGTCAAGAGATGAGGTCGTTGATTTCATGGAAACTAAAGTCAGAGACGTTCTGAGTCATTAATGTTCTCTTTGTTGCAATTTAAGCGACGAGCTCCGGGGTTGAGTGCATGGCACATCCTTTTTTGGTGGGGATTGATGATTTGGTTATTACAATTCGCATTAATTGCACTGTATAGAATTAAATATCACGGTAAGTGTCTTATTCCAAGATCAGGCCCTCTTCTTTTTGTTGCGAATCACCAATCAAATATTGACCCTTCAATCGTCGGGACCCTAGTTCGTGATCGCCCATTCAAGGGAATTGCAAGAGAGGGTTTATTTAAATCAAAACTTCTTTCTGCATTTATACGTGGATTTGGTGCTATTTCAATTAAACGCGGTGAGAGTGATATGACCGCAATCCGAAAAGCAATTGATGAACTTACTGCTGGGCGATGCGTTATGATGTTTCCAGAAGGCACACGTACAAAGGATGGTGAAGTCGCCAAGTTTCAACGAGGTTTTTGGCTCTTGATGAAAAAAAGTAAGGCAACAATCGTACCTGTTGGTTTCGATGGCGCCTTCGATGCGTATCCCACTGGGTCAAAACCAAAATTGCATGGACGGATCGAAGTCGCAGCAGGAAAACCCATCGAAGCAGAGATGCTGTTAGAACTTGGCGAAAAAGAGGGGACCGCGTTCGTTAGAAATCGCATCATTGAATTACATCAACAATGTAGATCTAACATCGCGAGGCGATCAAAAAAGAACTGAACCACCACCACTTATAATCATTTTGTACGCGGCAAGTAGAACGAGTACGGCGAACACAATTCGAATATAAGTTACAGATAAGACATTGGTAAGAACAGCACCGAACCACCCGCCGATGATTGCCCCGGGTATCAACCAGCCAACCCGTGTAAAGAGTTCGTGTACACCGTTCGTCTCGGAAGGAAGCGAGATGTCTTTAACAACTGCTCCGCAAATGGCGGTGACAAACATAATCGATGCAGAAGTGCCTATGGCATGTTTGATATTCAGACCACATAGCCGATTCAGAAGGGGGACTTGGATTAAGCCACCACCAATGCCAAGAAGTCCTGCTGTCGTTCCAGTGACACTCCCAGTAATTGCACCTCGGACTGGAGTCTGTTTGGAATCGATTACAATTGGCGCTGTTCTTCCAGTTAAGCAAGAGAGTTGATCCCAAAGTACCCAGAGGAGAAACAGACCGAAGGAGAGTTCAAGCCAACCACTTGGAATGGAATTACTGAGCCATGCAGCAATACAAATACATACAACTGCAATGGGCAAGACATACTTTGTAGTTTGCCATGAGATGTTATGGTTCCGCTGGTGTTTAATTGCTGAAGAGATTGCAACAGCAGGGTTCACAGTCATTGCAATTGCTTGAGCGAGGTGAAAATCCCACCCTAAAAGCATGACCATTGCGGGAATCATAATGACGGACCCACCGATACCAAGAAGTCCCCCAAGACAGCCGGCGATTAGACCAACGCTCAATAACACCAATACTTCCATCCAACATATCGTAGCGTGTATGACTCCGCGGGGTGCCTGATTGAGGTCTGTCAGACTATCATGTGCATCAATGGACTTTTGGCACATTGTTGGTGACATCACGATTTTGCTTAGCATGGCTGTCGTTTTTGGCATCATTGCTGAAAAACTCGGCTTCAGTGGTGTCGTCGGATATCTCATTGCAGGGACCCTTGTTGGACCAGGCATGCTTGGTTGGATTGGCTCTGACGAGGAAACTATTCGTTCAATTGCAGAAATTGGAGTTGCCCTTCTCCTTTTTACAATTGGGTTAGAGGTAAATGGACGCCGACTCAAGCAACTTCTTGGGAGCGGGATGGTTGTCGGCGTGTTACAAGTTTTGTTTACAGGTGCAATTGGATTCGCGCTTGCAAAACTGTTTGGAGTACCTATAAAGGCTTCCATCATTGTTGGCGTGATGGTTGCTCTGAGTTCCACTGCGGTGGTGACTCGTGTGTTACAAGATCGAAGTGAGCTCGACGCGGCACACGGCCGCATGGCGTTTGGAATCTTGCTTGTACAAGACTTAGCAATTGTTCCTCTGATGCTTATTGTTGCCTTTTTAGACGAACCCGCAGAATCTTCAGAACTCGTAACCCAATTAGGCGTTGCCAGCACGGAATTGATGATATTAATCGCCGTTCTTTTCTTGGTGGGCGTTCTTGTTTTACCAAGATTGTTTGGTGCTGCGATGATTCGAAGATCTACAGAATTTCCAGTCATCTTGGGTATAGTGACATGTTTATCTGCAATGTGGCTTGCGCACACACTTCGTTTATCCCCAGCCCTTGGTGCATTTATTGCTGGGTTGATTCTCGCTGGATCTCCGTTTGCGACGCAAGTTCGTGGCGATATGGCACCACTAAAATATATTTTTCTAACACTCTTCTTTGCAGCAACTGGAATGCTCGCAAACTTACCTTGGCTCATTGATTCATGCCATTGGCTTTGGGTTTTAGG
>Ga0315336_1004617_pt1 | contig 16031 bp, 12 predicted proteins | sample ASW5metaG_FD_204512 | JGI IMG/M metagenome (GOLD analysis project Ga0315336, IMG submission 204512) | Ammonia-oxidizing marine archaeal communities from Monterey Bay, California, United States - ASW #5 | ecosystem: Environmental > Aquatic > Marine > Intertidal zone | place: USA: California...
GCAGGCATGACCAGTCCGCGAAGCTGGGTGTGCAAAATCTCGCCATATCCAAGTTCCTTGAAGGTCGGGATGTCGGGGAAGGCCGGCGAACGCTCGGCCGACGTGATCGCGAGTGGCCGCAGCTTGCTGGCCTTCATCTGCGCCATCGCCTCTGACGGGTTGAGAAAGCCGACGTTTACATGTCCGCCAAGCAGCGCCCCCATCACCTCGCCCTCACCGTCGAACGGCACGGAGTCAATCTGGATGCCGAGCGCGTTGGACGTCATCTTGGCCAGCAATGCCGCGTCGGAGACGACGCCGGTCGTACCGGTGGTGAAGCGCGGCGTCTTCTTCAGGTCGTCAAGCTTCTGGTATTCGCTAGAGGTAGGGACAACCATGATGTACGGCGACTGCGCGATCGCAGCGAGTGGAGTGAAGTCCTTGTAGCTCACCGGCGAGCCACCCAGGAGTGGCGTAGTGAAAAAGCTGACGCTGACGGTCGCCAGATGATAGGGATCGCCCTTTTCCTTGGCGACTGCACTGTAGCCGACCGCGCCCGAGCCGCCTGTACGGTTCTCGGGCAAGATCTTCACAGGGATCAGCTTCATCTCCTCGATCACGCCAGCGACGGTGCGGGCGAGGGTATCGCTGCCGCCGCCGGCGCCGAACGGGATTATCATTTTGATGTCCTTGTCCGGATACTCCGCTGCCGCGGGGCTGACCGCGATGGCCGCAGCTGTGAGCAGACCGAGGCCGACGGCGCGGCCGTGGTTGACGAAGTTCGAGAGTCCGTAGGTCATAATCATTTCCTCCCAGTTAGAACTTGGAACAGCGCCGGAACCGATCGAACCATTTTGGCGGTCCCGGCGCTGCGATTGTCAGGCGTTCTTCTTTTCGATGGTTTCACGCAGCAGGTAGCCGTGTGCATCACGACCGGTGAACTGGCTGCCTTTGGGATCCTTAACCCGGCCATCCTTCAGCGCTTCGTAATTCGGCGTGAAGCCAAGGCCCGGCGCGTCCGGGATTGTCATCTTGCCGTTCACGGGGTCGGGGGTGCCGTTGAAGAAATGTTTTCCGGTCATCCACATGCCGTAGTGGAATTCGACCGGGCCGCCATTCATCACGCCCGCCAGAATGTGCATGTTGAAGATCGGCCAGCCACCGCCATTGGCCATCGGCAGATTGAAGGCCTGGGCGAGGTGCGCCACTTTGAGCGCCTCGGTGTAGCCGCCATTGTAGAGGACGTTCGGCTGCAGCACATCCACCGCGTGGTGGACGACGAGTTCGCGGAAACGCCAGCGGTTGCCTTCCATCTGGCCGGCGGCGATTGGAATCTTGACGCGGCTGCGCAGGTCGGCGAGCGCACGCGCGTCGTTCTGCTCGATCGGTTCCTCGAACCATTTCAGGTTCGCGTCTTCCACGGCCTTCGCCAGCATGAAGGCGTCATGCGGGTTGAAGTAGCAGTTGGCATCGATCATGAGGTCGACGTCGGGGCCGATTGCCTCGCGTGCGGCATAGACGCGACGCACGTCGTCCTTCCAGGTACGCGTCGGCTCGCCGCCGACGACCATCTTCAGCATGGTGTGCCCGTCGGCCAGAAACTTCTTAGCGTAGTCGGCGATCTGCTGCTCGTCGAAGAACGGGTAGCCAAACGTCGCATAGGTGTAGGCCTCGCGGGAATAGCCGCCCAGCAGCTCCGAGACCGACTTGCCGACAATCTTGCCCTGGAGGTCCCACAGCGCGATGTCGATCGCCGAGAGAGCGTTGGAAATGACACCGGTATAGGCGCGGTTGTTGAGCTGCTTCCATACTTTGGAGTGGATAGCCTCGGTGTGGAAAACATCCATGCCCTTGATCAACGGAAAGATATGATCCTCGATGCAGGGCATGGTCGACCAGGGCAGGAACTGGCCGGTGCAGCCGAGCCCCTTGAGGCCCGTGTCGGTCTCGACCTCGACAAAGACGAACATGCGAGATTCGATGGATTCGCCAATGCCAGGCAAATCGATCTCATGGCGATGCAGGCTGGCTGTGATGTTTGCAATTTTCAAGTGAGGTCTCCTTGGGACAAATGGGTCATATGGCGGCCGCGGCGGGCGCCGTTGTTTCGATGGACGCTTTCCAACGCGCCTTGCCGTTAAGGACGTGCTCGCTCCCGCGGCGCCGAGCAAGCTCGGCGTCACCGCATTCGATCGCCTCGACGATCGAGCGATGCTCCAGATTTGTCTGGCCGGGCGATGACAGAGAGCGCCGCAAGGAATGGGTCTCCCGGATCAGGTCGTTGTAGACGCGATGCGCGCAGGAGTGGTTGGCTATGCGGCCGATCAGCTGATGAAGCTCGAGGTTGATCTCGTAGTAGTGCGCGATCCTGCCGGCGGCGATCGCCATGTCCATGTCGGCGATCAGGCACTTGAGCTTTGCCACGTCGGAGTCGGTGCGCCGTTCCGCGGCCTGCGCGCACATCAATCCGGTAAGCAATGAGCGCACGTCGTAGTTTTCGGCGATCTCGCGGTGGGACATTTCACGTACGAAAACACCGCGCGCCGGGACGAACACAAGAAGCCCCGCCTCGACCAGCGCACGCGTCGCCTCGCGCACCGGCGCACGGCTTACCGCCATCTGCTCGGCAAGCACCGCCTCCTTGATTCTGCTGCCGGGCTCCATGTCGCCCGTGAGGATCATCCGTTCGATTTCGGCGTAGACGCGAACGGCAAGACTTGCGGTTCGCTCGATCGGCCTTGCAGCAAAAGTCATGCCTTGTCCCTCGTTTCCCTGCCATCAGTAAACTGAAAACTGTCGACAGCAAAATCGAGGGGAGAAAGCACCCAGTCCGCGCCGGATTCCTGTGCAATTTGATACAAGCGTCGATGGAGGCCAGGGCCGATGGGTACGCCGGTCTTCTCGCGCTCGGCGCGGACCCTCCGCTCAGGGTCGCCCGCCACCTGGACAGGCTTTCGCGGGTCCACCGGGGGCGTTGCGCGCAGGTCGTTGCAGAAGCGGGAAACGTCGGCGCGGAAGTCCGCTATCGGACGGAACAAGGCGGGGTTGATGGCCATGAAGAAGTGGCCGACATCGAGGCCCCAGGGCTGTTTGGAATGGTTGGGATCGGTGATCAGCGTAGAGCCGGACAGGCACGAGGCGAGGATATTGACCATCGCAGCCAGCCCGTAACCCTTGTAGCCGGCGCTCTCCGCCGCGCCGCCCAGCGGCGACAGGAAGCCTCCCTTCATCACCGCTTTCGGGTCGAGCGTCGGCACGCCCTTCCCGTCCATGCCCCAGCCCGGCGGCATGAGTTGACCTTCGACGATCTTGTTCCGAACCTTGCCGGACGCCACCGTCGTCGTGGCCATGTCGAGCACGAAGGGCCGGCCGGGCTCGGCGGGGGCGGCGAAGGACCACGGGTCGGTGCCGAAGCGCGCAGCCGCGCCACCGGTCGGGGGCACACGGATGCCGAATACGCTGGTGGCAGCTATGCCGATCAATTCATGGTCGGTAGCCATGGTGGTGAAGTAACCCAGCGCGCCGAAATGGCCGGAATTGCGGACCGACACCACGCCGACGCCGGCTGCGGTCGCCTTGGCGATCGCGGTTTCCATAGCTGATATAGCTGGCTCATGGCCGAGGCCGCCATCGCCGTCGATCAGGGCACTAACCGGCGTTTCCTGGACGATGGCGGGCTTCGACTGGAAATTGATCGGCCGTGTGAGGCGTCGTTCGTTGTATTCGACCAACAGGGCGATGCCGTGGCTTTCGAGACCATGGAGATCGGCCCATGCAAGCACGCCTGCCGACTTCTCGGCCTTCTCGGCGGGCATGCCCCAGGCGCGGAAAATGTTCGCGGCCTGACGGCGATGTGTCTCGAAATCATGTCTCATCGCGATCTCCCGGCGGGCCGCTCGACATGATCGACCTCCACCCGACGAGCAAGAATAGGAATGTGCCCAGTCGAAAAACAACGCCAGCTTCGATTGATTCTAACGATAGTTTTTCTTGGTCCCGCAAGACAGCCGACAATGGCATTGATGCGTCTGTCGATGCACCCGTTGAATGTGCATGGCGGGCCGGCGTTCGATAGTGTCGTACTCGTCTGGCCCCTAAAGAGGGGCCAAACGACCCGGATGAGTTTGGCCCGTGGGGCGATTCCGCCACGGCCTGCAGGCGGTGAATATGTGTGGCGAGAGCGGAGCGTTCTGAGCGAGGTGGAACGAAGAGGTTGCGCAGAGCCGAGAAGATCGAGACGAAAAGCTGCAGGCTTCCTGGCGATCGAAAGCTCTGCATCACCCGCTCTCGTTTTCGCAGCGGCACATGGGAATTCTCGGCGCGGTTGTTCAATCCTTTGTGTGACCGGTGTTCGACGTCCGGCATCACCTGACGCTTGGCCGCTCCATACGAGCGCAGCTTGTCTGTGATCATGCGCTTCGGTGCGACGCCCTGTTTCTTCAATAGGCACGTCAGCAATCGCTTGGCCGCCTTGGCGTTGCGGCGGTTCTGGACGATCTCGTCGGGGACATAGCCGTCCTGATCGACGGCACGCCATAGCCAGCGTTTTCGGCCAGCAATGGTGATGACGACTTCATCCAGGTGCCAGATGTCATCGCGGCTCGGCTGCTTGCGGCGCAAGCGGCGAGCATAATCAGGCCCGAACTTCTTGCCCCAGCGGCGGATCGTTTCGTAGGAGACCACGATGCCGCGCTCCAGCAGCATTTCCTCGACCAGACGCAGGCTCAAGGGGAACCGGTAGTAGAGCCAGACCGCATGGGCGATGATCTGCGGCGGGAAACGATGGCGCTTGTAGCTGATGGCAGGCATTATCATGCCGCCGTCCCTATGCCGCAAATGCTGACCCAGAGTTTACGTGACAAGACCTGCCCAACTGCAGACCACGGCCAAGCTGATGCTCGCCAACGGAATGATCAGCGCCATTCCCGATATCGCTGCGGCCGTATATCCCGCTGCCCTCGCCGAATAGAACTCCACGGCCGCTCCGGCGGCCAACTTTTTCTAGTGGAATCCAGATGATTTATGAACTGCGCAGCTACACCGCCATGCCGGGCAAACTACCTGCCCTGCTCTCCCGCTTCACCGCCGTCACCACGCGCTTCTGGGCCAAGCACGGCATTCGTCAACTAGGGTCATGGACGGTCGAAATCGGTAACAGCAATCGTCGCCTCTACTACATTCTCGCCTGGGAAAGCCTCGCCGAGAGGGAGGCCCGCTGGGAAGCCTTCACGGCAGACCCAGAGTGGATCGCCGAACGCTCCGCCGGCGACCAGAATGGGCCGCTCATCGACACGATCGAGAATACCTTTCTCAAGCCGACCGGGTTTTCGCCACTGACTTAGCAGGCAATGAGCGAAGTGCACCCACCCTGCCGGGACGGGCGATGGCGGAAGGGTGCTGCCGCGTTACGTACGCCTATCTTGGTCTTCTATCGTTGGGCCAAGACCAACGATAGAAGACCCCGGCAGCTTCGCGTCGATATCGTCGCGGCGCAGAGCAGCGGTACGGATGTTGCCGCGATCGGATGGGCTACGGCGCATGACTATCATTCGGCTGCGACATAGAGGCAACTGCGATCAAGCAGACCGTCCTGCCGGTGAACGGCCTGTTCGTCATCGGCTTCGCAGCGGCCCACGCAGCTCGCCAGTTCACACCGGCGCCTCCCACCCGCGCGCAAATTCTGAGGGGTCTCAGCGGCGGCCTGTTGATGGGCTAGGGCGCGATGAGCGCGCTTGGTTGCATGGTCGACGTGCTGCTATCGGGCATCCAGGCCGGCGCATTGTCGAGTTGGTCTTTCTTGTTTTTTGCGGCTTCGGCGTCTGGATCGGCCTGCTGGGCTCGAGGTGCTTCGCTGAAAGCGGGTTGAGCTAGCCTCCCTCAGCTATTCGTCGATGGGCGTCGGTGGACACCCTCGCAAAACGAAAGCGCCGATCTCCCGCTTCTTGATTGCAACGGAATCGTGCAGCGTATAGGTGCGCGCATCCCGCCAGAAACGATCTAACCCAACTCCGGCGGTCGCACCGCGCCCGCCGACAGCTTCGAAGACCTGTGAGGTGACGTCCAGCGACACCCTGTCGGCAATGACTTTCGCCCGCGAAATCGGCGCCACGCTCAATGAGCGCGTGCGCGTCGCCGACAGCGTCAGGCTCGTACCATAGTACGTTCGAATGTGCCCCTCGGGCGATGTCACGTTGTGTGGCTATGAACGCGCTGAGACCTGCGGCGCTGTTGTCAGCTAAAACCGGAACCGAAAATCTAGTAGGCCCATTCACCATTCCGCATCACTGGCGCGCGTTGGCCAGCATCATCAATGCCATCAACATCTATGCCGCCAGAACCAATCATCCAGTCGATGTGATTGACGCTCATATTGCCGCCCTGCGCCTGGATTTGGTCCCGACTGAGTGACGCGCCCTCGACAAAACACTGCGAGTAGCACTGGCCCAAGGCAATGTGCGAGGCAGCGTTTTCATCGTACAGTGTGTTGAAGAACAGCAAGCCACTCTGAGAGACCGGCGAAGAGTGAGGCACCAGCGCCACTTCACCGATGCGGCGTGTGCCCTCGTCGCTGTCCAACAGGTTCTGTAGCACGTCATTGCCCCGGCGCGCACTCGCCTCGACCACCCTGCCGCCGTCGAAGCGCATGAATATTTCGTCGATCACCGCGCCGCGGCAGGACAACGGTTTGGTGCTGGAAGCGTGACCATGGACGCGGTACGCATGCGGAGTCGTAAAGACCTCTTCGCTGGGGATGTTGGGGTTGCAGGTGACGCCATTTCTTGCGGTCGTGGCGCCGCCAATCCACAAGTGCCCATCGGCCAAACCGACGGTCAGGTCGGTGCCAGGTCCGCCGAAATGCAAGTCGCGGAACCTTTGTCCGTTCAACCATTCGGTTCTGCTGTGAAGCTGAGCGTTGTGCGCCGTCCAATTCGCGAGGGGGTCGCCGACATCGACACGCGAAATGCTGAATATCGCGCTGGCAAGCTTTGCAACCGCAACGTCGTCATCCTCTCCCGGGAAGATTTGCTTGGCCCAGGCGAGATCCGGATAAACGATGATGGTCCAGTTCATGTCAAAATTCTGAATCTTGTCCTGGGCTGGCTTGTAGGCTGAGAAATAGGCCAGATCGGCCCGTGCAGCCGCTGTCACATCCTGCCCCGACAGTAGAGCTGGATCGTCGCCGCGAATAGCCAGTCGTGCTGCGTTGTTTGAGAAGGCTTTCGCCATACCTTCGTAGAGCCAGCCCGCGGCTCTATCAAAGCCCGCGTCACGCCCATGGAGATAACGCGACAGCGTGATGTGATCGTCGGTGAAGATCGGCGTCACCAGCCCAGCTCCGGCCTTATATGCATGCTCGACGACTAGCCTGGCCAAAGGCAATGCGGAGACCGGAGAGGTCAGCACAAGATCCTGCCCGGGTTGCAATTGCAGGCCAATCTTGATCGCTGTTTCGGCCAGTTTATCGAGCTTGACCGGGTCAATGAACGGAGATGCATGTTGGCTGGGTGTTGTCATTGCGTGTTCTCGACTGCTTTAGAGTTGATGATATGCTGCTAACGCGGGCTTAGGCGTCAAATTCATGGTTGTGGTGGTGTTATGGCCCGTAAGCCCACTCGCCTTTGCGAAACACGGGGATGCTGCGGCCATCGGCGGTCAACCCATCAACATCGACGTCACCCGACCCAATCATCCAGTCGACGTGAATAAGGCTCGAATTGCCGCCGCGCTGCTTGATCTCCTCTGGCGTTAGGCACCTGCCATCGACAAAGCAATGAGAAAACGACTGGCCAAGTGCGATATGCGACGATGCATTTTCGTCAAACAGCGTGTTGTAAAAAAGTACACCACTTTTTGAAATCATGGATGAATCCGGCACAAGCGCAACCTCGCCCAAACGCCTGGCGCCTTCATCAATATCAAGAATCTTATGTAGAACGTCGTTGCCCTTCGCGGCTTTGGCGTGGACAATTCGACCCTCCTCGAACGAGACTGAAATCTCGTCAATCAACGCGCCCTGGAAGGAAAGCGGCTTTGTGCTGCGGACGTAGCCAGACACGCGGCGCGCGTGCGGCGTCGTGAACACTTCCTCGGTCGGAATATTGGGGTTGTAGGTGACGCCATTTCCGGCGATAGCGGCCCCGCCAATCCAATTGTGCCCATCGGCAAGACCGACCGTGAGATCGGTTCCGGGACCTACGAAATGAAGGTCGCGAAAGGCTTGACCGTTCAGCCAATTGGTTCGCTCTTTTAGGATTGCGTTGTGCAGCTTCCATGCGCCAATTGCGTCGTCACGATCGACGCGACTGGCCGCGAATATTTCGTCCGCCAACATTTTGACGGCGATGTCATCGCTCACTGTTGGAAATACTTTGCGGGCCCATCCCAGATCCGGATAGGCAACGACACTCCAATTCACGCGCGAGTTCATGATATTCTCGCGCGCCGGCAGCGCTGCGGTTGCGTTCGCTTTGGCGGATCGAGCAACCTTGGCGGGGTCCTGGTTCGAGAGAAGTGTGGGATTGTCGCCAAAGATGATCAGGCGTGCTGCATTGTTCGAACAGGCTTTTGCTATCCCTTCGTAGAGCCAATCGGCAGCATGATCGAAACTCTGCTCATGGCCATGATCGAAGCGGGCCAATGTTATCTCATCGTCTGAATAGATGGAGGTGACCACCGAGGCACCGGCCTTGTAGGCATGAACTGCAATCCTCCTCACCAGCGGCGTGGCTGAGATCGGTGAGCTGACGACAAGGTCTTGCCCAGGCTGGAACTGCAACCCGACTCTGATTGCCAGTTCGGCCAAACGGTCAAGTTTGACTGGGTCGACCGCATATGACGGGACGTGGTGGATCGTCATGATCTGCTGCTCCTCATAGGATCATGCCGCTAGGCGGCCAGACGCAGATGGTCAGTGAACCAGGCGAGGATTCGCTCCTGCACATCGATCTGATGGCCACGTTCCGTCATGCCGTGCCCGGCCCCACGGTAGGTCACAAACTCTGTCGTACAGCCCGCACCGGCTAGGCCCTGATAAAACTCCTGAGCCTGACTGATCGGGCAGGCGAGATCAGCGTCGCCATGCAAGATCAAAGTCGCCGTGGTGCAGCCGTTGACATGCATGACAGGTGACCGATCCAGATAAGGACCGCTCTTGTCATAGGGTGAGCCGGCGAGGAACAGTTCGTCGAATCGGCCCTGGTTTGAGGTATGATGGAAGCTCAGCCAATCCATGATTCCGGCAATCGGAATTGATGCCGCGAAGACCTTGCTTCGAACGGCTGCCCATGCCGACATGAAGCCGCCAAATGAGATACCGGTGATCCCAACGCGGCTCGGATCGACCAGGCCCGCCTCGACAAGAGACGCGACGCCGGATTCCAAGTCGCGCAAGTCTCCGCCGCCCATATCGCCAATGTTGGCTTCCATGAATGCGCGGCCGCGACCGACCGATCCACGGATGTTGGGGATCAGGACTGCGCAACCGGCTTGCGCCAGCAAGAGGGCGTCGCCATGGTGGGCGCCTGATGCGAAGAGCGGCGTCGAAGCATTGGTCGGACCACCATGCGGAACAACCACCAGAGGCAGGGGCGAGTCCTTTTGCGCAGAACGTGGCAACAGCAACAAACCATGGATTTGCTCGCCATCCTCAGCCGTCCAGATATGAATGCGCTGATTTGGCAATGGCCATTCAGTGGCATGCGCGTTGTTTGCAGTCAGGTTGCGCCAAGCCCACGCGCCTTCGCCGCTCATTTCAAGCAAAGATAATTCTACGGGTTGCCCATGAGCCTGCAAAGGGGCAACGATCCGCGCTCCGTTGGCGCTACACGCGATCGACGGACGATGCCGCGACCCAATCGTGGCCAACCCGCGCCATATCTCTTGCGAAGTCCAGCTATGACCGACTGCCGTTGTGCCCGCCGAAATGAACCCGCACGACGATTCCAGTGAAACGCGTCCTGACCAAAACAGACGACCGTCTGTTGTCCAACTTATACGTGATACGTCAGTATCAAGCGGAACCCGCGCGATCGTGCCGCTTGTCAGGTCAATTATGGTAACCTCTCCAGACAACAGCGCACGATCGCTTTGAGGCGCTTCCAGGAACGCCAGCCAGCGACCGTCGGCAGATACAGACGGTGACTGGAGTTGATATTCGGGGGTGTAGACAGTCTTTATCGCGCCGCTCTCTAGGTCCACCAAAGCAATGTGGGCGTCGTACCAGCCGCTTTCGGTCGGATCTGCCGACATCAGGGCCGCGACTGGCCCATGTCCAGCCCAGCCAATGTCCCAAACGGTGACGCCATCGGGGGTGATCTGGGCGGCAGCGCCTGACGCCAGATCGACCACGGTGATCCGGCGCCAGAAAGTCTCTGGACGACGGACAATAATATCTGCCTCGTCTTCTCCTTCGAGGGCGAAGCGTAAAGCTCCTCCGATATTGCCGGTATCGGAGCCCTCATCTGCCGTACGCAAAACAAGCCTCTGCCCATCGGTCGACCAGATTATGTCTTCGATGATCCCCGTGACGCCCCCAATCAGGCGCGGCTCGCCGTTTGCCGATCCACCTTCGTCGAGATCGACAACATAAAGCCGGGGAATTCCTGGCCTCAGCCGATCCGACGCGAAAGCCAACTGACGGCCAGTCGGCGAAATTCGGGGATGTTGGTCAACGCCGGGACTGGACGTCAGGGGTTGGGCAGCCGCGCCCCGGACAGACAGCCAGATGTCAGCCCGAGGGTTCTGCCCTCTCTTGTGGGCCGCATCGTGCACGACGCCGGCCAGCAGTGAACCGTCTTTTGACGCAGTTGGGTCCGTTACAGGACGCAAGGTCACAAGATCCTCGACCTTCAATCGTTGCGTGGTCATGTCTTTCTTTCTCTCTTCAGCGAGGCTGTTCATGGTCCATTGGCGGGCGGCGCAGAATGCGCGCTCCTTCAGGAAACGGGACTCATCGGATACGCGGGTCGAGCAGCACGTAGAGCGCGTCGACAATGATGTTTGTCACCACGATGAAAGCGCCGGCGAGCAGGACGACACCGATGATGATCGGACGATCCTGGCTCTGCACAGCCTGTACGGCCAGTGCTCCGACGCCTTGCAGGCCAAAGACCTGCTCGATGACGATGGCGCCCCCGAGAAGTGTGGCGACATCAGCTCCCAATTGCGTGAGGAGGGGAGTCAATGTGCTTCGCAGACCATGTCGCAAAGTCACTTTCCACTCGGGCAAGCCTTTTGCGCGCGCTGTTCGGATGTAGTCCTCGCCCATCACCTCAAGCATCTGGCCGCGCGTCAGGCGGGCGTAGACAGCCGCCGTAACAAGAGCCAACGTCATCCATGGCAAAGCGAGATGCCATGCCCACAACCAGGGGTCAGCGAGGAAGGGTTTGTATCCGCCGGGTGGGAACAGGGTGAAACCCGCCTGCCTCGGCAGGAAATACAGGAAGTAGAGCGCCATCATTCCGAGCACGAACGTCGGAAAACTCAGTCCAATTAGGATGAAGCTCTGGCCAAGCCTGTCCTTGATCCCACCGGGCGATATTGCCGAAACAATGCCGATCGGGATGCCGATCATCAGCCACAGAACCATGGCGCCCAACACCAATGACAGCGTTGCCGGCATGCGGTTTGCGATCAGCATTATGACGGGCTGCTGGTTACGGTAGGAAAAGCCGAGATCGCCTTGGATGGCCCTGCCCAGGAACTTCACATATTGCTCAGGAATTGGACGGTCGAGGCCGAGATTGGATCGGAGTTGGACCAGCTGCGCTTCCGTCGCCCTTTCTCCGGCAATCATGCGGGCAGGATCGCCGGGAGCAACGAAAAAAAGTATGAAGACAAAACTGCTGAGCGTGAGCAGCAAAAAGCCTGCGAAGGCGGCCCGGGACGCAATGAATGAGATCATCGGGCGCTGCTCTGTTTTGCTTCGGGATGGCGCACGACAGCCGCCTTCGGATCAAGGGCGTCACGCAATCCATCACCCAGCAAATTGAAGGATAGGGTGGTGAGTAGCAGCGCGAGACCAGGGACCAGAACCAGCCACCAAGCGACCAGATAGATGGAGTTCGACGCAGCATCGGCGAGCATACCGCCCCAACTTGGAGCTGGTGGAACAATGCCAAGGCCGAGGAACGACAATGTCGCTTCGAACACGATCGAACTCGGGATCATGATCGTTGCGTAGACAATGATGGGGACCGACAAGTTTGGGAGGATGTCGATTGCCATAATGGAAAGCGGGCCTGCTCCGAGCGACCTGCTGGCTTGTACAAATTCACGCTGGCGCAGCGAGATAACCTGGCCCCGAACTACTCTGGCCATTGTCGTCCAGCTGAAAAACACGATCACGGCAACACTCAGGATCAGGCTGGGTCCAAAAACCGAAACCAGTGCAAGCGCGCACAAGAGGAACGGTACGCTCATCACCAGATCGACCGTGCGGCTGAGGATCATGTCGGTCCATCCGCCAACATAACCGGCGACAAGGCCAACCGTGACGCCGATCAGCGACGCGGCAAACGACGCCAGGACGCCGACAATCAGCGAGACTCTTGCCCCATAAGCCAACCGAACCAGGACATCGCGGCCCAGATGGTCGGTGCCAAGCAGAAATTCTGCATTGGGTCCGACCGGGAGCCCCATCGCTGTCAGACCAGCTTCGCGGTATTGTTTGATAGGCGAATGTCCGGTCCATGCCTCGATCAACGGTGCGCCGAGGGCAAAAGCCATCAACAGGCATATGAAAACAAGCGCCGCGACGCTGACCCTGTCGCTGGTCAGCCGGCGTAACGTCAGCTCAAGGGAGCCACGCTGAACGACTATCACTGGCGCAGTGGTCGTTACGTCGGTCACGCCGCTCTCTCTTCAAATGCGTCAACGAGAGTACGTCTGATGCCGGCCGGAGAAGGTGTTATCGTTGGCGGCGCCGCAGCAAGCAGCGCTTTGGTATATGGATGACGGGGTGCACCGGTGACCTGGCCTGCTTCGCCGATTTCGACGATCTTGCCCTTTTCCATCACTGCAATGCGGTCGCAGATATGCCGTACAACGGCCAGGTCGTGGGAGATGAAAAGGTAAGACAGGCCAAATTCTTTCTGTAGGTCCGACATCAAGTTGAGGACCTGCGCCTGGATCGATACGTCCAGCGCCGAAACCGGTTCGTCGCAGATGATAAGGTCTGGCTTCAGTGCAAGCGCACGTGCGATGCCAATTCTCTGGCGTTGGCCGCCGGAGAATTCTGAAGGGAAGCGATTGTAATGTTCTGGATTGAGCCCGACGATTTCCATAAGCCGTCGCACCTCCCGCTTGCGTTCAGCGCCGCTAAATATGCGGTGAATACGGAATGGATCGCCAATGATCGCGCCAACTCGACGCCGTGGATTTAGCGATCCGAATGGGTCCTGGAACACAACCTGCACGGTGCGCCGAAGCGCCTGCCAACTATTGTTGTCGAGCTTGGTCACATTCTCTCCGACAAGAATGACATCGCCGCTGGTCGCGGGTATCAATCCGGCAATCACCCGCGCCAGAGTGGACTTGCCACAACCGCTTTCGCCGACGATCCCCAACGTCTCGCCGCGCCGCATGCTGAAATCGATTCCTTGCAGAACCTCAGTTGTCGAGCGTCGGCCAAATAGACCGCCTTGTGGGTAGCTGAAGCGCAAACCGCTGACGCTGAGCAATGGCGGCTCGGCGATATCGATAATCGGATCGGTCGCACCAGTAGGAGTCACTTCGATCTGCACAGGCTTCCGGGTCTCCGACTCCAGCCAACAGAGTGATCGCGTGCCGTCATCGTAAATGCGTAGTGGTGGCCGGCTCGTCTTGCAGGCAGGCAAGGTCTCATTGCAGCGAGGCGAAAAGGCGCATCCCGGAGCCGGCGATAGCAGGCTGGGTGGTTGGCCAGGAATTGGCGCCAAAGCGGTTCCAGGCGTCCGGTTTGACGGCGCAGAGCGCAACAGGCCAGCGGTGTAAGGGTGAACAGGATCGGCAAATATCGACCCACTGGACCCCAGCTCCATCCGGTTGCCGGCATACATGACCATCACGTTTTCAGCCACGCGGGCAAGCAGGCCGAGGTCGTGCGTGATCATGACAATTGTGGTCCCGAGGTCGCGCCGCATCTGATCCAGCAGGTCGATTATCTGCGCCTGCACAGTGACATCGAGAGCGGTCGTGGGTTCGTCAGCTATGATGAGCGGCGGGTTGAGGACCAGCGCCATCGCGATCATTACCCGTTGGCGCATACCGCCCGAGAATTGGTGCGGGTAATGGTCGCAGCGACTCGTTGCGTCCGCGATGCCGACCCGCTCCAGCATCTCCACCACGCGATCACGCGCCACGCTCCGGCTCGTCCTCTCGTGCGCATGGATCATCTCAGCGATCTGCTTTCCAACCGTGTAGTATGGGTGCAGGCTGCTCATGGTGTCTTGGAACACTATACCGATACGCGCGCCACGGAGGGATCGTCTCTCGGACGGCGGCAGCGACAGCAGGTTGCGGCCTTCGAAACGGATTTCGCCAGACACCAGCGCGCTTGGCAGAAGGCCGAGGACAGCCTGGGTCAAGACGCTTTTGCCTGAGCCGGATTCGCCGGCTATTCCGAACCACTTGCCCGGCTCAACGTCAAAAGAAACGTCTTGAACCGCGTGGATCACGCCGTCCCCGGTCGGGATCCGGACGTTTAGCCCCCTCACTTCCAAAACAGCCATGGACACTCCCTTTCGGCAATCAACCTTTGGCCAATATCTGGCGAGGCGTATCGCTCAAGCGGGCCAAACATTGCAGTTTTGCCGACTGCAGGAAAATTGATAAACTTGCGCATGGGATATGAGTTCCGCTGATACCTGTAATGTGAGATGCTCATTGAACCACTTACCAACCGATCTCACACGCCGGGCTCAGTGGACGCGAAGCGGCGTGGTCAACAGCGCCCTGATGAGGCGTTTAACGACATGTTCGGAAGTTGAGGCGGCGCTGCTGGTTAAGCGGACCAAGAAGGCGCTAGAGCCGTAAGAGCAGCATTGCGGCCGCGTATCGTTTCTGCCAATCGCCACGCAATGGAGAAACGGCGGAAATTCGTCTGCGTCGACGGCGGTCACCAATTGCTGGAGTGCATCAGTGGCTCCTTGTCGGCGTATCGTTATCTTTCAGAGGGCATGCTCGGCGGAAATGACCCGAATGGCGTCGTCGATAACGTTGTGCAGGCCGCTGGCTTGGAAGGTCATGCGGTTGCCTGACCCGATATTGGTCGTCATCGCGATCGTCAGGCCGCTTTCAGGGCTATGCTGCATTGCGCAGACATAGCCAGGGATGCTGCCCTGGTGGCCGTAGAAGGATCGGTCGCCATAATCGCTGACGAACATACCTGCACCGGTTTCACGCATTCTGGTTCCAGGAAACGATACCGGCGCACGTTGCTCGGACATGATCTTCAGCAAACCGTCCGGCACGACCTTGCCGCCAAACAAGCTGCGCATGAACACAACCATTTCCGTTGGCGTCGATAGCATGTCGCCGAGCGCGAAGGCCGCCGAATAGGGGAATGTCGCTGATGAATCCTGCAAGTCGTCGGAATACGGCAACACGCCCTCCATCCGCCACATCTCGCCGCCAGATGCGATCCCGCTTGCGCTCTTGCCGGATGGTGCAACCGGGTCGGGCTTTGGCCGGTGATAGTGGCCGCGCACCAGCTGCGAATCCGGATAGGGTTCTGTGGCCGGAGACCAAGTGTTATGCAGGCCAAGCGGCTCCAGCACGATCTCACGGACATATGCGCCGACCGACTTTCCGCTCAGCGTTTCCAACAAAATGCCTGCCAGGGCATAGCCAGTATTGTTATAAACAGCCGGTCCGCCCGACGGCTTTTGCTCACCTACCTCAAACGCCAGGTCGACCAGTTCCGTCGGTGTCCAATGGCGGTTAAAGTCCATGGATACGCCGTATTCAAACTCTGGGAGGCCGTTGCGATGATTGACCAGTTGGACGAGGCTAATTTTGTCCGCGCCTGGCACATCAGGGAACCAGCAAGATGCCAGCGTTTGGATCGGAATATT
>Ga0315336_1004618_pt1 | contig 16030 bp, 10 predicted proteins | sample ASW5metaG_FD_204512 | JGI IMG/M metagenome (GOLD analysis project Ga0315336, IMG submission 204512) | Ammonia-oxidizing marine archaeal communities from Monterey Bay, California, United States - ASW #5 | ecosystem: Environmental > Aquatic > Marine > Intertidal zone | place: USA: California...
TCTCCGTCGGTCCCATGAGCAGGTTCACGGCATCGGGGATGCTGGGATACGACCTACTTTTCCATCTTCCTGAAGATGGTCTTCCAGTCCTCCCTCATGTTCACCAGCACCCAGCCGCGCTCTTGGGCTTCGTCCAATCCCTTATCAAGTTTTCCAATGCGCGATTTACGATCGTAGGCCCATTCGCGCTCGCCGTCTGTGTGGTGCACAAGGAGGCCGAAGCGTGCGGCTTGTCCAGCGGTTGTCCACTCCAGCATCTCAAAGTCGCCGTCAGAGTTCCCGAAGGCCATGATCGGGCGCCGGCCGATATGCTGGTTAATGCCGACTGGTTTGCCGGCCTTGTCGTCAATGAAGTTCAGCTCGGGCAGGCGCACGATTACCGGCTTACCGTCGCGAACTTCGTATTTCGTTTTGATGCTCGATCCGACGACCTGTTCCGGCGGAATTCCATAGACGCCCTCGACCCAGGGACGCATGAACTCAATACCTCCGCCCGAAATAATAAACGTCTTGAACTTGTTGGCCCGTAGGTAGGCGAGCAACTCGAGCATTGGCTGGTAGACCATTTCGGTGTAAGTCTGGCCGGTTTTCGGGTGCTTCGCGGTAGCCAGCCAGTCCGTAACGATCTTACTGAACTCGTCGGTTGTCATGCCCGCATGGGTGGCCATAGCCATTTCAAGTAATGCCTTTTCGCCGCCAGCGAGTGCGGTGCCCAGATCGCCTTTGAGCACCGACGCGAAGGGCTCCTTCTTTTTCCACTCAGGATTCTGCGGCGCGAGCTGCTTGATACGATCGAAGATGAAGAGCGCTTGGAAATACATCGGCTGCTCGGCCCAGAGCGTCCCATCGTTATCGAAGACGGCAATGCGTCGGGCGACCGGCACATAGTCTGCTGAACCGGGTTTGGTCACTCGCTCGACGAAGGCAACGATGGCTTTTTTCGGTGCGGTGTCGTTCCATGATCGCAAGGGATCAGCCGCGGCTGATGCGTTCGCGAGCAGCAAGAGAGCAAACAAGCTATTGGTGACCAGTCTTTTCATCACTATAAGCTGTCATTCATTACTTGGTCTGAAGTGCCGCCGGGGCGGGGCTGGAACGATCCGGTTCGACCCGACGCCAGGGATTTGCGATCACTTGGACGGCAGCTGGATCACGCCCTTGTCCTTGAACTGCTTGAGCTGCTCGAGCACCCGCCTCGCCTTCAGCGAGTTGTAGTTGATGCCACTGGCGTTCAGGCTCATGCCCTCCTGGAACGGATACTGCGAGAGGGTGCCCAAGAAGTTCGCGATCTGCTGCTGGATGGGAACGAAGAGCCACATGTTGTCGGCGTACCAGCGCAGGTAGCCCAGCTCGGCCTCGTGCTGAGCCTTCTCGTAGGGATCCGCCCTGAGGTTAGTGATGATCGGCCAGTTCGTGGCGATCCGCTGCCCCGTGGCGATGTTCCCTTCGACGGCCGCGAAGGTGGCCTTCCACTCGTTCCACCGCACGGCGTTGAGCTCGCCGCCCTGTCCGAAGTACAGGATTTCGTCGCGCGGGCTCTCGTCAACCTCACCCTTGAAGAAGGGCATGAAGTTGTAGCCGTCGAGGTGCACTTTCCATTCCTTGCCGTTAGCGGTGTGGCCCTTCTTGAGTTTCTCGACGATGTCGGGGTCTCCAGCAGCGGCCAACAGCGTGGGAAGCCAGTCCTCCTGAGACATGATCTCGCTGTACTTCTTGCCCGGCTTGATGACGCCTGGCCAGCGTATCACCAAGGGAACCCGCATGCCCCCTTCCCAGGTCGTACCCTTCTCGCCGTGGAAGGGCGTGATGCCGCCGTCCGGCCAGCTCATGGTCTCCGTCCCGTTGTCGGTGCTGTAAATCACGATCGTGTTGTCGGCGATCCCCAGGTCGTCAAGCTTCTTGAGCAAGAGGCCCACGTGGCCGTCGTGCTCGACCATCCCGTCCGGGTAAAGTCCGATGCCGGTAACGCCATCGGACTCCTTCTTGAGACGAGTCCAGACGTGCATGCGCGTGGTGTTCGCCCACACGAAGAAGGGCTTGCCCGCCGCGTGAGCGCGATCGATGAAGTCGAGGCCGGCGCCGAGGAACTCCTCGTCGGCCGTCTCCATGCGCTTGCGCGTCAACGGACCGGTGTCGTCGATGGTCTGCTTCCCCACCTTGCCCCAGCGCGGCATCACGGTGGGGTCGTCCCGATCGGTTGCCTTGGTCTTCAATACTCCACGTGGCCCGTACTGCTCCTTGAACGCCGGATCCTTCGGATAGTAGTAAGTCTCCGGCTCCTCCTCGGCATTCAGGTGGTAGAGATTTCCGAAGAACTCGTCGAAGCCGTGGACCGTCGGCAGGTGCTTGTTATTGTCGCCAAGATGGTTCTTCCCGAACTGCGCCGCTGCGTAGCCGTGGTCTTGGAGCAGGTCGGCGATGGTCGGAGCCCAGTCCGGAATCCCGTGCGTGGCGCCGGGCATGCCGATCGTGAGAAGGCCGGTCCGGAACGGATGCTGGCCGAGGATGAAGGAGGCGCGCCCCGCCGTGCAGCTCTGTTGCGCGTAGAAGTGCGTGAACATCGCCCCCTCCGTGGCGAGCCGATCGATGTTGGGCGTCTCGTAACCCATGATGCCGTTGTTGTAGGCGCTGATGTTGTGCGGGCCGATGTCGTCACCCCAGATGACGAGGATGTTGGGCTTCTTTTGCTGGGCATTTGCGGGCGATATGAAAAGCGCCAGCAGCGCCACAAAGAGAACGTTACTCATTTTGCACCTCATCCTGTTTCTGAATAGAGTGGAAGGCATCACTTGATTTCCTTTCTGGCCTGGGGTTGCTCGGTTGCCGGCTCGTCCTCTTGATCGTTCCCGCCTGTGGACTCGCCAGGCCAGCCGTACGATATTTCGTCTAATGATCGAGATTTCGAATCCAACGTCAAGAGCCCTGGCAGCAGGCGTCTCCCGAATATCTGCATTTCCCTCTTGCGAAGTGACTTGTGACAATCGTCCACCAGTGGCACACCGCGTTCCGTGTGGCGCGACATGATGCAGTGCTCCGCGTCACGACCTTCGGTACTTTCGTGCGCGGTACTCCGTCCTCATACACCAACCCCTTGATTTGCGGAAGCGCGTTGCGATGTGCGGCGCCTTCCATCCTGTGAAGGACTTGCCGTAACGATGTCCGCTGAGATCATCGAGCCATGGAAGCTCAACGACTCCGACGGCGCCACGATCATCCTCTCCAACGGCTCGTTCACGACACCGGCGACGTTCAGCTCGCTGTTCGGCATGATGTGCCGCGGTCAACGGCCCGGGACGGGTCTCGACTACCGGGGACGGACGTCGTCACCCTGGACGTCACCGCGATGTCGGAGTCACGCTGCAGCGTGAAGTCCTCGAACTCCGAGCCCGTAACGTGCCCGAGGAACTCGCAGAAAGGAGGAAGGCGGCTCGCGCCGAGCGCATCGTGACGAACAGATCGATATCCTGTGGTGTCTGCGATGTGGGGGTCGTGGTTTGACGACGGGAACCTGAAACGGCCGCACATTCGACACCCCTTTGGACTCGTCCCATTCGCATAGAAGGAGGACTTCGCACCGAGCAGTGACCTGGGCGAGCCATGGACCGATCCTTTGGGTAAGATGGTGGATCTCCGTGCGTCAAAGTCCCAGTAGGGTCGAGGCTTGGCGCGCGCAGTCGTAGGTCGGGAGTGACCGGTCTTCACCCTTTCGGTTGTGAAGTGGGATCCTATTCCGTCCATAGCTCACGTTTCCAAGCCCCGCCACTTCAAACGCAGCATGCGGTTTTCCCGCACTACGCTTTCCTGACGGCTTTGCCTCATCGCTTATTGCACCTATCGACTGGAGACGCTGTTGTACTCGGGCAAACGGACGAGTCGGTAGTCGCTGAAGACACCAAGCGTCTCGTGGATCCAGGTACTTTTCCACCTCTTCCAGCCGAAGCCCTGTCGTCCCCTCGCTCGCGTCAGGTGTCGCCGAACCTTCCTTTCCATCCAGTACCGTACGTAGGAGAAGCAGTCCGCGGAGTCACCGACTCGGAAGTAGTTCACCCAACCCCGAAGGATCGGGTTCGCCTGAGCCAGCAGCCCTGAGATTGGCTGCGATTGGTAACGGCGAAACAGTTCTCTGAGCTGGCTTATCAAGTGGGCTCGCGCTTTTCCTCGCGGAGCAGCGCGTACGCGCCACTTCCCTCGGCGGGATTTCATCCGCCGAAAGTCAAAGCCGACAAAGGAGAATGTTTCCCCCTTCGTGAGATCGACCGTCCGCGTTTTCTCTTCGTTGATCTGGACTTCCAGTTTCTCCAGTTCTTCCCGAAGACGTCTCGGAATCGCCTCCATAAGCCAATCACAAGCTGGGTGATCGCAGATGAGCACCACCAAGTCGTCTGCAAATCGAACGTACTCCACGTTGGGGTACTGCCCACGACGAGTCACTGCCGCCGCTCGTTCCAGCATCCGATCGACATCGGTCAGATACAGGTTCGAGAGTAGCGGAGAGATCACGCCGCCTTGCGGAACTCCTTTGTTGCCACCGGCTTTGAGAATCAGTTTCAGCAATCGCATCACGGCGTCATCGTTCACTCGAAGCGCGACCTTACGGAGCGCTATCGAGTGACTCACCGTGTCAAAGTACGTCTTGAGATCAAGATCGATGACACGGGTCAGCCCGAGCACGACGGCCTTCTTGACCCTAGCTACCGCTTGATGCGCGGTTCGCTTGGGACGATATCCGTAGGAGCCTCCTTGAAAATCGGCTTCGAAGATCGGCTCCAAGATGAGCTTGAGAGCACCTTGCACTACCCGATCTCGAATGGTCGGGATCCCGAGGATGCGGACTTTGCCATCACCCTTGGGGATCTCCTTCCGTCGATTCGGAAGTGGTCGGTACCGTCCGGTGACCAGTTCGTCTCGCAGCTCGCTCAGAAACGCCTCCACTCCCGCCAACTCGATGTCCGCGAACGATACTCCGTCAATTCCCGGAGCACCGCCGTTTCGCTTCGCCATCTTGTAGGCTTCGCGCAGTGTCTCTAGTTTGCAAACGTGAACGAACAGCCCCCAGAAACGCCAGGCCGGTTCGGCCTTCGCTTTGAGGTATATCCTTCGTCTGAGTTCCTGCAAATCGATGGACGCCTTTGTCATCTCGTCCTTGCCTCACCGTCGACGAAAGGAATACCGCCAGTAGGGCCCCTTCGCTCCACCAGAGTTACCCGGCTTCGTCGCTACTACGGGCCCATCCGCCACCCTCTCAGCACTTTGCCACTTCCCGGTGTTGCCGGTTATAGGCATCGTCTTTTCCGAGCATTTCTGCTCGGGCCGAGGAGGGCTTCTCCAGTTGCTTCGCATGTCCTTACTACCGTGCCGCCGCTATTTCCCCGCCGGATTGAGCGCTCGTGTCAGCCAGACTTCGATTGCTCATGCTGCCTTCGCCCCCAGCTTGAAGGCTCGGCCTCCGGACCTTGCGTCTTTCGAGGTCACCTGGCGTTCACTTTCGTTGCGGCCCGGCAGCTCGCTCACCGTTCCTTGAACGGCTTTGTCGATGGGCTTCAGCTGATCGGTTTCCCTTACAGCCGCCATCCAAGCTACAAGATTCTGGCTCCTTTCTTGACAGGACTGACTCCTACTGAACATGCTAGCTTCGTTGGACACACAAGCTGGTGACGCGGAGCACGGGGGTGGACTACGACAACGACGAGTCGGGCCGTGGTTTCTTCTCCTACGATACGATCACGCACGGGCCGGTCCTCGGGTTGGTGTTCAAGATCTGAGGAAGGACATTCGCCGGACCCTCGACAGGTCTGAGCGCGCTTCCCAGCGCTCGCGAAACCTTCGTCTATCTGGATTTCAACTTTTTTCGGTACTATTGATGGTGCGCGGTTCCGGCATTCCGCGCAGAGAAAAACCTAGCCGTGATTGGAACGGGACCTTGAGCGCGGGCGGAAAGAGGGAGACCCCGAAGGTCAGCTGGAGCAGATGCAGCTCGACCCCTTCGCGCAGTCCGACCTGAACGCCAAGGATCGGCGTCTCTATCTCGAAGCCGGTCTTCGTCGTTGTCAGGCCGGCACGAACGAACCGGGCGTAGTCCTTTCCGACTGCGAGGTGACTCGCCTCGAAGGCGAGGTGCGGTGTCTGTCGCGCCACCCTGTCGACGAAGGTGTTGCTGTTGGGGCCAGGCCAGAGCCGGTATCCATTCGCAGCGTCGGTCCGGGATTCGTCACCCTCCCTGTAGTCCTGGGCCAGACGCCGAACCACCTCTATCGCCTCGCGCGCATCGTCTCCCCGCCGGATAGCGAGGATGGGCTCCTTGGAGCTAGGCCGAGGCGGGCCGCCGATACGCGAGGACTTGACGCCAGACTCTCGAGGTGTTGACGAACTACCGTAGCCGTACACGTGGATTCTTTCCCACGACCCCGTGCCGTCCTTTAGCTCGAAAGAGAGGTGCTGAACTGGGCCCTCTGCCCACCACCTCGATCGTACGAGAAGCACGTATTCTTCTTCGTCGGCAGGCAACTCCAGCGCAGCCCCTCGAGTAGCTCGCGTCGCTAACGTCAGAGGAAGAAAGACCGTATCGGCAATCAGGCTGCCCGGGAAGTCGAGGACCAGGAGCGGCGTCCAGTGCCACTTTTTCTCCCGAACGACGCGCTTGTGGATATCGATGTTGTAACGGACACCACCGTAGATGTCAGGCTCGAGCAGCTGGGTCACGAAAGTGAGGCAGCCCGTCAGGCAGGGCAGAGCAACGAGCGGGAGCGCCAGCGCGAAGACACGAGGCTGCAAGCCAGGCATCCAGGTCTTCCAGCAAGCCATCCTCGAGCCGGATCCTTCAGAAGGTAGAGCAGGTATCAAACCGCACCTCACGGGTGGCGCACAACGTCGCTATTCGTTCGTCGTCTTGTTGCTAAGGTTGCTACTTCGGAATCGGCACCCACTCTGTCGTCACCTTCCCCGGTTTCACGATAGTCGACCCGTCGGGCTGTTGCTCGCGCTCGGGCGGATAGACCGTCACCAAGGAGAACCCGTGGTGTGGGCTGCCCGTTTCGCCGACGTCGTCGAGTCGCACAACCGCGGCGTTCCGCCCGTCGGTGAACTTCATCTCGCGTCCCCACTCCGGAGGCTCGTGGCTCCGTAGCTTGATGAGTGGCGCCAAAGCCGTTTGACCGCCGTACATGCTGCCCGTCCACTGTCCGTAGTCGGGAGGAGGAAAGACCGCCCCTCCCTGATCCTCGCGCACCCACTTCGAGATCGTTGGAATGTTGTTGTGTCCGAAGAAGATGTGGCTGACACCCGGCTTCCCTTCCCGCGGATTGGCCAGATTCTCGTTGAGAGCCGTGCAGAGATACTCGGCGCCCGAGTTGTCGGTATCGAACAGGAACTGCGACCCCATCCACTCGTGGTCGAACGTATCCCCCTGGAAGATCATGTTCGGCACGAAGTTTCCCAGCGAAGTCACCATGGGAATGAATACCGGATTGTTAGGTGAGTACTGGAGACCCAGGTAGCCGAACGTAAGAGCGTTCAGATACGTGTCCGGGTTGTCATACCGCCCCCAGTTCGACTCCTCTTGCAAATCCTTCCGGGGGATCCCCGCCCGCGGATCGTGGTGCATGAAGGTGAACTGGTGCCCTGGATCGACAGGGGTAGCCGGGTTCGCCGGGTGCTTCATCCACCGGAGCATGGAGTCGAACCAGATGGCGTCCGAGCGGTTCACGCCACCTCCCCAGTTGAACGCCAGGGCGCCAATACTATCCCGCTCGCGAAGCGGAAGATTGTACGAGTTGAGTCCCACGAAGCCATGGCCGCGGTACTGAAACGCGACATTCAGAGGACCCAGATGGTACTGATACTCGACGAGGCCATCGTAGAACGGGCGGTCGCCGAAGCGAGAGACCTTCACGAGGATCGGAAGGTTGCGGGAGACCCTGTTGAGTGCCTCGCCGATCGGGTGAGTGGCGACCCCGAAGGGCCACGGTAGGATCTTGAGCCCGCGCGACAAGTAATGGAAACCGTTGTTGAGGAGGCCGCCGAAGTTGGCATAGCCATCGTGATTGCCAGGCACACCGAATACCGGCTTACCGAACTTCATGAGCTCCCGGCGCAGCGCCGGCATCTCCCCGGCATGGGCGCCTTTGGTATACGGAGAGATGGGAGGCGCCAGGCCCATGCCGTTGAGCGCGTTCCAGCCCGGTGAGCTGCTATTGCCGGCGCCGTCGGCCAGATCGCCGGCCACCAGCACGAACTTGCACGCCTCGAGCTTCTGCTGAAAGCGGTCCGAAAGCAGCGGGAAGCCATCTTCGGTCGAGTTTGTGTTGTGAATCAGAGAGGGATCGATCATCTCCATGAATCGACGCAGGTCGGTGATGTCATCGCCGAACTGCAAATCGGCCGCGACAACGAACGAGAAGGGCTCGTCCTTGCTCGCTGGCGCATCGAGCAGCACGGGCGCCGGGTGGGGTGTCTGCGACAGCGCGAGCCGAAGAGCCTGATCGAGATCGAAAAGAGCTTCCCCGCACGTCATGGAGTCCCCGGCGTACTTCGAGAGATTCACGGACAGGTCCCGGAACATTTCCACGAGGCTGTGGAGACCATAGTACGTCGGCGGAAACGCCTCCAGGGTGTCGGCGAGGACCCGGTAGTCCTCTTCCATCAGTGCCGTCTCCTCCGGAGTGTGGACATGATCAAACGTTCCCCCGGTCTGGAGAAGCTCGTACCAGTTGCCCTTCGTCAGGTTTTCTCCGATCCTTGTTGTGCAGGGGGCTTGCATCCCCTCGACCTTGATCTTGGGGACGACAAGAATGTCGTAGAATCCTGGCCGGATCGAAGGTTCCTCGGGAGAAGACTCCTGCGGAGCAGGCAACGCGAATGCAACTCCCTCGTAGATCTCCTCCACGTCCGGTAGGCGATAGGTGAACTCTTCGGTGATCGGCACCTCCAGTGCCTCGGGATTGATCAGATACTTCTCGATGTTGATGTATTCCCGCTCGTCTACGGAAACGTAGCCGTGGACCTGCAGCCAGAAGCTCAGAAGCTCTCTCGGTCGCTCGTAGTTCTGGGCGGTGGGCGGACGTCCGAACCAGGTTACCGCAGTGGAGTCCTCATAATTCAGCGCGTGTTTGTTGAGGATGAGCGGAACGAACCATTTCCGCCGCGGTGACGACCCATCTGCGGTTTGCGCCTCGACGGCGGCGGGCTCGGCGATGTGCGGCGCGGTGAGCCGCGGATAGACCTGGAGTGGGGGAGGTATGGCGAGGGGAATCGACTGGGGCGGATCGACGTAGTCGATATGCTCACCACCTCGAGAAAAGTGCGCCGCCACTATCGCCTGCATGGCGAGGTGCTCTTCAAGGACTCGCTGGGCCTCCTCTCCCGCGGCTTCGCTGAGGCGTGCCGCTTTCCGCGCTTCGACGGCGTCCACGATGGTCGCTGCGGCGGAGACCACCAGTCTCGCCGTTTGGTCCAGGTCCTCCGCATCGTAGAGCGGGAAGCCTTCGATGACCTCTTGCCGTCCGTGACAAGCGGTGAGGAACACGACGAGAGTCGATGCCACGGCGGCGAGTTTGCATCTGTTGAAGCGGCCCATGGGACTTACCGTGAAGAATCCGAGTTGCGGTCCTGCTCCCCTAGCGTTTGCAGAGTCCCGTGGGCGATGTGAAGCCCCACGAGCCGGGCGACGAGCACCACGAGATAAAGCTGTCCGGTGATGGCCTCGAGGAAGACCAGGGTGCGTGCCGGATCCTTGACTGGAGAGATATCGCCGTAGCCGAGGGTGGTCAGGGTCACGTAACTGAAGTAAAGCGCCAGGGAGTCCCGTTCGTCGAGCCGCATCTCGCTGACACCGGTGAAGGATCCTGGAACCAGAGTGTCGACCAGGGAATACACCAAAGCCCAAAGGACCCCCAGTAACAAGAACGCGCACAGCGAGGCGCAAATGGTATTGAACGTGACGTGGGCTGTTTGGAAGAGATGGCGGACGATGAGAATTACCGTATAGCCAAGTAGGCAGACTCCTACGGAATAGGCGGCAATCGAATCAGGATCCACCTGGTCTTGAAAGGCCCTGAGGAGGACCGTGACCACCGTCAGGAACCCGAAGATGACCAGGGGGATGCGAGATCTGCAGACCGCAAGGATCGACACCAGCAATGTTGCTATGAAGGCGACGCCGAAAACAAAGCGGGCGAAACTGGGACCATCCCTGGCGTCGACGAGACGCGCAACGGGTGTTGCAAGCAATAGCAGCATCAGGCTGGCGAGCAAGAAGACAAACCGATTGCGGATCATAGTTGAGCATCCCCAAGAAGGTTGCGCATTTTCATCGAACGCTGGAGGAGGCGCAAGGGGGCCGGCTCAGGAATTAACCGTCTTTGGGAGCGACCACAGTAGGATTGCCACTCCGATGACCGCCGCGACAACGGACCCGGCGATGATGCCGATCTTCGCCGCCTCCAGAAGCTCGCCATCGAGCGCCAGGCCGGCAATGAAGAGCGCCATGGTGAAGCCGATGCCCGCCAGGAAACCACCGCCCGTCATGGCGCCCCAGTTGAGACCTGGGGGCAGGCTCTTCGTAAAGATCTTCACCGCCAGCCAGCTCAGGATGACAATCCCTACTGGCTTGCCGACCACCAGTCCAGCCATGATCGCGATCGCTACGGGGTTGGTGAAGTCGGAGATCTGGATCGCCACACCGGCGTTGCAAAGGGCGAACAGCGGCATGATCACGAAGCTGCTCCAGGGGTGGAGCGACTCCTCCAGAAACTCCAAGGGTGGAATGGTCTCGCGCGTCGCTCGCTGCAGCATGCGGATCTTCCCGCCGCGATGCTGGGTGCTTTCCCAGCCCTCGCCGTGCACCACGTCGTGGGCCCTCTGGAGCATCTCGCCGAAAAGCCCGACGCTGACATAGCTCCGGGCAGGTGTCATCAGGCCGAGAATCACGCCTGCGATCGTGGCGTGCACCCCCGACTCGTGAAACCCGACCCAGATCAAGGCGCCGAGGACGACGTAAACCTCGAAACTGCGCACCCCGAGCCGCCCCAGGACGAAGACCACGCCCAGTCCCAGGAATGCCAGCAGGAGCGGCGTTGTTTGGATCTCGGCGGTATAGCCGATGGCGATCACGAGAATGGCGCCGATATCGTCGACGATCGCCAGGGAAAGGAGCAAGACACGAAGAATTCGCGGGATCCGCGGGCCCAGAACCGCCATACACCCGACCACGAACGCAATGTCCGTCGCCATCGGAATGCCCCAACCGCGTTGCGCTGGATCTCCCGCCAGGAGAGCGATATAGATGCTGGCCGGGACGACCATGCCGCCCAGCGCAGCCGCTATCGGCAGAATCGCTCGCCGCAACTGGTTGAGCTCACCGAGGACCAGCTCGCGTTTGACCTCCAGTCCGACGACAAAGAAGAAGATGGTCATCAGTCCATCGCTGATCCAGTGTTTCAGCGAATGGAACATCTCGAAGGACCCGAGCCGGAAACCCACTTCGGTCTTCCAAAAACCGGTGTAGGTTTCGGACCAAGGGGAGTTGGCGAGGACCAGCGCCGTGACCGTCGCCAGCAAGAGAACGAAGCCACCGGCCGCCTCAACGTGCACGAAGCGGCGGAACGGCTCGGTGAGTCGATGGATGGGCTCACGGGGCAGGGTCGGCCCCGGGCTTGAACTCGAGCTGTCTCCTGGCATTCTTTCGAACCTCTGCTGTCACCGAGAGAGCCGGGCATTCTCATCGAATGCCAGAGGTGGCGCAAGGGGTCGATAATCCTGCGACGCGGGGGTCGTCGTGCAAGGCCGTTTCCGCTCGACGGCAGCGACACCCTGGGCTATAAGGAGCGCGTGCGCTGCAGATTTCATACGTCGCCCTTTCGTTTACTCGCTGTCGTCTTGGTACTTGTCACCGTCGGGGCGGGCTGTCGCAGCGTCGGCTTGGGGACGCAGACCGCACAGCAGACAGCGGCTCCGGAAAGAGCAAGGGCCGGCGTGCTCTCCGCAGACCAGCTCGAGGAGGAACTCAAAGAGTTCAGCACCCGGTTCTCTTTGCATGTTCAAGCCGCGGCGAACGAGATCGCGGTACACGTGACGGACAACCGGATGCGCAAGCAGACCGTTTATTGGAAGCTCTTTGCGATCCCGTACTGCCGTGAGGCGGTCCTGCGGCGGGAGCCGGTTGCTGCCTTCGTTGACGTCTGGGTCCTCTGCTTCCAGATGCGCGAGTATTTCAGCACTGGTGAAGGTCGGAACGCCTTCGGCGATCAAACGCACCTCGCAGCGGAGTCGGCAGAGTTGATCTACCGAGACATCAGTCGCATTGCGGCGATGGTCCTGTCGGAGGATCAGATAGAGCAGGCGCGGCAGGGGATGATGGAGTTCGCAGAGGAGCATCCCATTAGCGGCCCCTTCGCACGCGAGGCGCCCCGTCCTCCGGCCGCCAACGCGAACGCGGAGGGGAACCTTCAGCGGGTATTCGACGCTTCGCTCACGCCGCTGCGCGCCATCGGAGGTCTGGACCAGACCGCCCTGGCCATTCAGGAGGTGGCTGCGGTGGCGGACGAAACGAACGAGATCCTGGCTCACATGCCAGAGCACGTGCGGTGGAACACGGAGATCCTGCTGTATGAGCTCGAGGAGAAAGATACCGTCCGTACCGCTAACCAAAGTCTGGCCACCTTTTCCCGCAGCGCCGAGAAGCTCGTCGGGCAGGTGGACCGGCTTCCCGGAGAGCTTCGACGCGAGCTCACTGCGGCGCTCGAAGACCTCGAGAGCCGGCAGGCGGAGCTGCGGGCGACGCTGAAAGCGACGAAGGACACCGCGGAGGCCTTGGAAAAAACAAGCAAATCGATGACCGAAACGTCGCAAGGCGTCGCGAAGGCGGGAAAAGCCTGGGACGGAACTATTCGCACGCTCTGGGACATGGTCAACGATTTTAAAGGCGACCCGTCGGAGCCGCCGTCCGAAGAGGGGCGGCCCTACGACATCCTCGACTACGCTCGCACCGCGGAAGAGACCGCCAAGGCGGCAGCGGAGTTGCGCGCAGCCACCCGGGAAGTCCATGGCCTCATCCGCTCCGAGGATATCGGTGAGGCTTTGACCCGCACTCGTTCCTCTGCCGAGACCCTCACCGGACACGTCGCTAAGTGGTGCGTCACGGTGATCGTCGTCTTCTTCGCGAGCCTGCTGGGGTATCGACTCCTCTGGCGGTACGTGACGCGGAAGGACGCCGTTGCTGTGGGGCGGTCTCCCGACCGCCCCACCGGGCCGACCGCAGGTCTCCCTTAACAGGGGACGAACGCCCACAACAATGGGTTCCTCAGCTCCGTGAAGCGCGTTTGCCGTTTTCCTGGGCGGCCGAGAACTTCAGGAGGTGCTCGAGAAGTATGCGGCGCACCTCGACGATAGTCAGCGGGTGGCCCTGACACGAGTGCCCCGAGGGCACGACGTACTCCGACTCCACGCCTTCGATGTGTGCGCTGGAATACGCCACGACGCCGTCGTCTCCTTCCTCCAGTGGCCCGCTCCCCTCGACGGCGATGATGGAGTGAGACGCAACCTCCGGACGGATCGGGATGGTGTTGAGCGCCTTGAGGAAGGGATGGTCCGGATCCATCCCTTTGATGCTCGTCGGGGACTCGCCCGAGACACCCTTCACGAGGACCTCCTCGTTGTCTCGAAAGACGTCCACGGTCATATTCATGAGATCGCCGGGCAGCTCGACCATGGAGGAGACCAGGTTGCTGAGCCAGTTCCCGACCAGGAAGCTGCCCCTATGCGGAGTGGCGATGAAGACCACACGCTGCACATGAGGGACCCGCTCGAAGAAGAACGATCGTCGCAACAGCTCTTCGTTCTCGGGTTTCAGCTGGAGCTCTTCCAGAGGTTTTCTCATGATGGAATTCCAGAGGATGTCCTGACTGTCGATGGTGAGCATCCGGGTGAGGATCCCGCCCTGGCTGTGACCGATGACGACCCAGTGGCTCAAAGCGGGGTCGGTGCTCTCGGGATCCAAGGTACGGACCACTTCGAGGATGGACTCGCGCAGAAGGCTTGCCGAGTATGCGATCGGGTTCCCGGTGGTATAGAGAAAAAGCCAGGGCTGAAAGTGCTCGCGCAGTTCGCGATACCCCTGGAGCTCGTTGCACATCTCCGCCCATCGGGCCGGACTCGAGGCCGTGCCGTGCACGAACAAGACGGGGATCTTCCCGGGAATATACGGTTGCAGCGCGCGGATTCCCGTGGAGAAGGTCTCCTGCCTTCCCGTGAAGAATCCCGCCAGCTCGAAGTCCCAGAGCCGCGACTCTTCGAGGCCGTAGGCCACCGGCGCCGTCAAGTCGGCCTCGAGAGGCACCTTGCGCCCCGCGACCTCGATTTCGACCGTGTTGAAGGGGGCGTAGAGCTCGAGGGAGCCGGAGATCTCACCGCGTCGGAACATGTCCAGGCCGCCGCGCGTGATGCGAAGGAAAGCAGTGGCGGCGATCTTGGCTTCCTTCGGAAGGTAGTCCTTGCCCCTTTGCGTGTGCGCCTGAGGTTTCCGTACGGCGATGAGGGAGGCTCCCAGTCCCGGGTGTCTGTGACGGCCACGCAGTCCGCGTACCGCGAAGTCCCCTGCAGGCAGAAAGCGGTCGAACTCCTCCGGGCCCCACGGAAAGCCAGGACGACTCTCCCGAATCTCCAGGACGCCGAAAGGAAGCCCATGCTTTCCGTCCGCCACGACGACGTTTCCGTCCGAAGACCTCAGGAACTGCACGAGGGAACGGTTGTAGAGGTCGCAAGCGGTGCGGAAGCGCGGATCGTATGGCTCCAGAGCTCCCTCGGAAGGTTTAGCGAAGAGGTAGCCGTATGCGTAGACAGCGGAGGCCAGGTAGTGCGCCTTGTCGTTTTCTTCCCAACCTAGCAGAAAAGAGAGCTCCGCCAGCGCGAAAAGGGCGTCCCGGCTCTGCTCTTGAAGCATGATGTCGTGCAGCTCTTTTATCGCTTCCTCCGGCCGAGCCTCAAAAAGATCGAGGAGACCGTTACGACTGAGAACATGAACCGTTTCTCGACTGAGCACTTTCTGGTTCAGCGCATTGGCGGTCACTTCGCGGAACACCCGGTCCGGGCCGATTCTCCGCACGCCGACAGGGGTCCCGCAGCCGCCCAGGAGGAGGATCGAGAGCACGATGAGGACGCGAGAGGGAGCGGAAAGAGACCTTGGTGAAAAATGCGGGTCCAATGAAGGTGGGGCTTGAGGTCTAGAGTTCCAAAGCACGTAGCTTCCCAGGAATAATCGTCAAGACTTATAGTGCCATATCGAGATCTTTATCTCATTTTCCCTTCCTCGGTGTCAACTGCGCAAGGAGGACAGGGCCGAATACGCTATGGATCTCAATTTCCGTCATGACTCTGGTGCGCACCTGGTTTGTGCAGCCCCCCTTTTTTTCTTGAGGGAGGACGTGGTAGGATGCGCCATCCATGCTCCAGGGAGAACCAAGGCTTTGCCCACCAAGAGACACTTGTGTCACGAAAACGCTCCTGGTCTGCCTCGCCGCGACGACTTGCGGCTGTGGTGCAACGCAACTGATCCCGACACCGAATGTTTTCGTCGGTTCGGCGGAAAACCCGTTCGCCGACGTGCCGGAAGCTTTTCAGAGTAACAAGGTCGATGTGCTCTACGTAACCGACCGCCGGTCTATCCCAGACGAGTGTGGAGAGGAGGACAAGGAGAAGATTCATTACGACTGGGGTCGTTCTCTGTCACTCGCGTTCGGGTCGGCCGTGGTGGATTTTGGTGAAGACATTCCGTGGGTGACTCTGGTTGCGGCAAGTCGCACGGACGATCGGAGTGTCTCCCTTCCTGTCGTCGTCTCTGAGATATCGGAAAAAGGCCGCTTCCCGGAGACGCCGATGCCGCTTGTCAGGAACGAAGCGGGTGGATTTTCTCCGGATCCACAGGCCCTGAGCCGTCACACAAACGTCTTGGAACAGTTTCATCGGGAGCTCAACCAACGCCTTGCCCTGACCCCGAAGAAGGAAGTCTATGTCTATATTCACGGCTACAACAATTCGTTCG
>Ga0315336_1004619_pt1 | contig 16028 bp, 13 predicted proteins | sample ASW5metaG_FD_204512 | JGI IMG/M metagenome (GOLD analysis project Ga0315336, IMG submission 204512) | Ammonia-oxidizing marine archaeal communities from Monterey Bay, California, United States - ASW #5 | ecosystem: Environmental > Aquatic > Marine > Intertidal zone | place: USA: California...
TATGCTCGTTCATTCTCGCGTGATGAAGTTGTCGGTGTTGAGGATCGCCCGGGCGGCCATCACCAGGGCTGCAGCTTCGGCGGTCGGCTCCCCGGCAGAACGCAGCTCTTCGTTGAGGAGGCTGGCGGCGGCCGGCGGATGTGCGGCGAATTCGGCCGCCTGACGTTTGAGATACGTCTCCAGGATACGTTGTTCCTCCCCACTCGGCGCGCGGCAAAGCGTGAGCAGGAACGCGTGACGTAGCCGATTCTCGTGACTCTTCGGAACGTCCCGAATGATCCGCGCGGCAAGGCCCTGGGCGATCTCGAAGAAGGCCGGATCATTCGCAATCGTCAACGCTTGGAGCGGCGTGTTGGACCGCATGCGGCGCGTGCACGTGGTCTGGAAGTCGGGGGCGTCGAACGTCGAGAGCAACGGGTAGGGTGCGGTACGGTAGAAGAACGTGTAGATCCCTCGACGGAAGCGATCCGGACCGGTGCTCGTGATCCATGTCCATTGGGTCTGCGTAAACGCGTAGATCCCCTCGGGCTGGGGCGGGTAGACGCCGGGGCCACCGATCGTGGGCGTCAGCAACCCGCTGGCCGAGAGCGCTGCGTCGCGGACGATCTCGGCATCGAGTCGCAACCGGTTCTGTCGGGCGAGCAGCAAATTGCGCGGGTCGATCTCCGCCAGGTCCGGCCGCGTATTCGACGCGCGGCGGTACACATTGCTCGTGACGATCAAGCGATGCATTGCCTTCAGCGACCAGCCATCCTCGAGGAAGCGGCGGCCAAGATAGTCGAGTAACTCCGGGTGCGTGGAGTAGGACCCCTGCGTGCCGAAGTCTTCTTCAGTTTCCACCAGGCCCCGACCGAAGTAACGCATCCAGATCCGATTGACGGTCACCCGCGGCGTCAGTGGGTTGGCGGGATCGACAAGCCACCGGGCAAGCTCCAGACGCGTCGCGCGGCCGGCAGATTCCTGCAGCGCTGGCGGAACGCTCTGAATCACGCCGGGCGCGACCTCACCGGCCGACTTGTCGGGGCGGGTGAAGTCGCCGCGCGTGAGGATGTAGGTCGGGCGATGCTCGGCTAGCTCGCGCATCACCATCAGCTTGCCGGTGCGCTGATTCTCCGGTGGCTCCGAACCAAAGACTTCTCCCTCCTTAACCTCCACCGTGGGACCCTCATCGTTGGCGTCTTCGGTGTTATTGAAGAAGGCAAAGAGCCCGTAGTATTCGCGCTGAGTGATCGGGTCGAATTTGTGCGTGTGGCATTGGGCACAGCCCACCGTCAGTCCCAGCCAGACGGTACCGGTGGTGTTGACGCGATCGATCACACTCTCGACGCGGAATTGCTCGGGATCCGACCCGCCTTCCTGGTTGATGAGCGTGTTGCGGTGAAACGCGGAGGCGACGCGCGATAATTTCGTCGCCTCCGGCAACAGGTCGCCGGCGAGTTGCTCGATCGTGAACCGATCGAACGGCAGGTCGTCGTTGAGCGCCTGGATCACCCAGTCGCGGAACGGCCACATGTCGCGCGGTCCGTCGACCGAGTAGCCGTGCGAGTCGGCATAGCGGGCCCCATCGAGCCAATGGCGTCCCCAGCGTTCGCCATAGTGCCCGCTGGCGAGCAGACGATCGACCAGGCGAGACCACGCGTCGGGGCGGTCATCGTCGAGGAACGTTTGCCTCTCTTCGGGAGTGGGCAGCAACCCAATGAGATCGAGGTAGACGCGCCGGACCAGCGTGGCGCGACCGGCACGCGGAGACGCGTCGATGCCGGCTTTCGTCAGCTGGGCATCGATAAAATAGTCGATCGGGTTTCCCTGCCAGGAGTCAGGGACCGTGACGTCCGCGATCGGTTGCAGCGCCCAATATTCTTCGTAGGGGGCGCCCTGCTCGATCCAGCGCGCCAGCAGCGCCACTTCTTTGCCAGTTAGTCGCTCCCGCTTCGAAGCCGGCGGTGGCATCACTTCGCCCGGGTCGCGGTGACTGACGCGGGCGACCAGCGCGCTCGCATTCGCATCGCCCGGCACAATCGCCGCATACCCGCCACGATCGGCCACCGCGCCCCCGCGCAGGTCGAGCCGAAGCTCGGCTTGGCGCTTATTCTCGTCCGGGCCGTGGCAGAAGAAGCACTTGTTGGAAAGGATCGGGCGAATGTCGCGGTTGAAGCGCACCTCCTCGGCGGTCGCTGGCAGGGACAGCGCAAGCACGGCAAGTGTGGCACAGGCGGGGCGGATCATTTTGGCTCTGTCTATCCGTCTGGATCGTCGAGCAGTTGCTGAAGTCGTTGTTTCAATTCGGGCGGATATCGGTCGGGCCAGGTCGCGTCAACGACGCCCACTTCGACGTTGCTCATGGCTCTAATTATATCACGCGATCCGCGCAGCCGTCGAGCCACATCAATCAAGCAATTTGATTCGCAGATTCTTGAACCGCACCACCATCCCCGGGTCGTGCAGCTGCAGCTGAATCATGCCGCGGTGCAGGCGTTTCTCCGGAGGCAGATGCTCGGTGAACTCAGCAGACGGCTTGCCATTGATCGCAAACTTGAAGTTGTTTCCTTTGGCCACAATCTGCACGTCATTCCAGTCGCCTTTGTGAATGTCGTCCAGCGTCACGGCACCTTCAATCTTGCTAAGCGTCGGCTGATCATTCTCGTCAATCACCAGTCTGTCGCCGCGGAAGCAGGCGTGTTCTTTGCGGCCTGGGGTGTGGAAGTCCCAAGCGCCCAGCACTTCCCGGCCGATGCCCACGTGGCCGAAGTCGACATGATAGCTCTGGAATCCCCGTGTGCTGGTTTCGTCCTTGCGGGCCCGAATGCTCACGCCGCTGTTGCCCTTGTCGGGGAATCGATAGCTCAGTCGCATCTCGAAGTCGGCGATCTCTCCATCGTCGTAGGTCAGGTAACTGCGCCCTTTATCACCCTCGCCGACGATCACCCCGTCCTGCACACTCCAGGCCCCCGCGGCGCTGGCCGGCGTCACCGTCCAGCCGGCTAAGGTCTGGCCGTCGAACATCGAGACGAAGCCTTCGTCGGTTTCCGCACTGCTGGCCGGCTCGTCTGCCGTGACGTGAGCCGTGGCGCGAAGGAGTACCAAGAACGCCAAAATGGTGAATCGCAAGTGTCGCCCTTTGCCTTCATTCATGGAGAATCTCCGTGTTGGTGTTGATTACGGTACGGACTCTCGACATCGGATTGCGTATAGATCCTCAGCCCATCAATAGCGTGCGGCCGAGCCGGAAATAAACTGATAGAATCAGACCTTCGGCTCCCAGCCGGGCTCGTAGTCGCGCTTCCAGTACGACATGGCCTCTTTGTCGTCGTTGATGTGCCCATCGGACGAATCGCAATGCAGGGCGCGGCCGGTGCGATGGGAAATGTTGCCCAGATGGCACAGCAGCGTCGACTTGTGGCCTTCTTCGATTTCGGAGTTCAGCAGCATCGGATTTCCTTCACGCACGGCCGCGACGAAGTTTGCGATGTGGTCGTCCTGACCGTCGTCCGCGCTGGCTTCGCGGACAACCTTGTCGCGATTGTCGTACTGCACGAAGCCGCCGGGGCCAAGGTACATCGTGCCGTCTTCGGCGTGCACGGTCACTCCGTATCCGCTGCGTTCGATTCCGTGACGGTTACAGCTCATCCCTTCCCACATGATCTGCTTCTTTCCCTCAAATTCGAAGTTGACGACATGTGTGTCGGCCGTTTCCTGATCGTCGTCAAATCGATACCGGCCACCGGATGAAGTGACTCGAACCGGGTAGTCGACCTGCAGAGCCCAGCGGCAGATGTCGAGGGAGTGAATTCCGTTGTTGCCGAGTTCGCCGTTGCCGTAGTGCCACACCCAGTGCCAGGTGTAGTGCAGTCGATTGCTCACATACGGCTGTCGTGGTGCCGGGCCCTGCCACAGTTCGTAATCGATATGAGGCGGAACTTTCGCCGGCACGCCCTTGCCGATTGGCCCGCGTGAATCGGCGTACCAGCTTCGCGAATAGTACGGCCGGCCGATTGCGCCCTCGTGAACAAGCTTGATGCCTTCAATGATACGTTTCGCGCTGCGCCGCTGATTTCCCATCTGCACGCAGCGGTTGTGTCTGCGAGCGGCCTTGATGAGTACTTCACCTTCGTAAGGATTGTGACAGCACGGTTTCTCGACATAAGCGTTCTTTCCCGCCGTGCACGCCATGATCGACGCCGGCGCGTGCCAGTGATTTGGCGTGGCGCAGACCAGCGCGTCGATGTCTTTGTCGTCGAGGATGCGGCGATAGTCGGCAATCGCCTGCGGCTTTTTGTGGCCGGCCTTTTCCATCGATTCCGCTGCGGAGCCCGCTCGTTTCGTATCGACGTCGCAGCAGTACTTCACTTCCACGCCGGGCAGTTTGGCGAACGAACCCGCCAGCGACCGGCCGCGGCTGAGCCCCATAACTCCCACCACGATTTTGTTAGACGCGGCTTCCTGAGCCCGCGCCGAGACAGCTGCGGTGGCGACAACTCCGGCGGTGGCCGCCGTTCGTTCCAGAAACCCACGTCGGTCGAGCGATTCGGTCATTGCGGTTCTCCTCAGACATAAACTCATCGATATCGGCGCAACGCAGACTATCAGCATTCAGAGATTTCGTCGACTCGGGACGAAGACCGGAAACCACTCGATCGACAAACATAAACTGATAGGACTTTTACTGATAGGACTTTTGAAGCGCCGGCTTACTTATCTTAACGCGACAGCGTGAGTATAAGTACGCGAATAGCTGCCGCGATCTGGCCCGGCCGTGGTACCCGCATCACGGGCGGTACCGGTTTGGTATAGAACCCCGCTTTTCCGCCCGCTCCGACCTCATCCAGGCTGTTGGAAAACGCGTACAGCTGGTAAAATTCCCGTTGCGACACCGGGTCGTACTTATGGCTGTGGCACTGGGCGCAATCGAGCGTGAGGCCCAGCCATACCCGGCCCAGAGTCGGGCAGGTCAAGCAGTTCGGCGGGTCCGAGCACCGCGGACAGTGGCAGGCAGGAAGTAATCCCCTTGCCACAACAGACCAGGTCCGCCTCGACGCCGTAGTGCTCGTAGCAAAAGAATTTTCCCGTTCGTCCGATACCGGATTAAATTTAACGAATATGAGCAGCGCACCGTGCTTATTGGCCACCATCGGAGCGCCTGTACGTACAGGTCAGGCAAAAACGTAGGTCCGCCGATGCCTTGGTAAGACTCGATGACGATGGCTGCAATGTGATCCACATTGTACACCCTATGGCCTGACACAATTCCAAACCGCTCATAGGAGACTTGACGCACCACTGCTTCCGCGACGGTCACACGCACTCGTGGTTCACCGGCCAGCTCACGCTGGCCGCTCGCCGTTGGGAATTGATACCGGCGGTTGATCAGGCGAGCCTGTGCCGCGTAACACTGGCATCCTGCTGGCGGCGATTCGGCAAAGCGTTGCTACGCGAGATAGAGGCGCGCTATAATCGGTGAGTCGCGACGCGCGATCGCGATTGCGACGCGACTTCGTTCAGAAAGCCCGCTGTGAAGAAAGGAAGAACATGTCAGACGGTGTTCTCTCACGACGTACCGTATTGGAGGGCCTGAGTGCTGCCGGACTGGCGTCATCGTTGGCCGCTTCTTCACAAGCGAACACTGCGAACGACCAAGCGATCAATTGCGCGATTATTAGCGAACCTTCGGCAGGTCACCTTTCGGCATTTTTGAGAGGCTTTTCGCAATGTCGCGGCGTGGGGAGAGTGGCGGTCAGCGACAGCAAAGGCGCTTCGTTTGAGATGGCCCAGCGGACCCTCGGCGATCGATTCGAAGCCGGCTTTCGCGACCACCAGGAGATGCTGGACAAGTTCCAACCAAAACTGACGCTCGTGACGATGGAGTCACGTCACACGGCCGCAGTCGTCTCGGCGGTGTTGCGGGCTGACAGCCACGTGATGACTGAAAAGCCGGGCTACATGAGCGTCGAGGAACTCGAGCCGCTGGTAAAGATCGCTGACCAGAAGCAGCTGCATCTGATGATGGCGCTGGTGACGCGGTCCAGCGCCGCGATCAAAAGAGCCCGAAAGCTGATCCAGGACGGCTGGCTTGGTAAACCGTACGCCTGCACCCTGGACTGGATTGCGGACCAGACCCGGTTGACCCGACCCCAATACCACCAGTCGTGGCTGTCCTTCAAAGATCGCGCAGGTGGGGGCAAGCTGATTTATCACGGCATCCACTACCTGGATGTGATTCAGTACCTGGTCGACGATCCGATTCAGCACGTCGTCGCGTTCTGTGAAAACGTCGGCGGGCAACCGATCGAGGTGGAGGACGCTGCAGTGCTCAGCTTCCGCTTCCAAAACGGCATGGTCGGCACGCTGAACACCGGCTACTACCTGGACCGGGGATACCAGAACCAGATCCGCGTCTGGGGGTCCAAAGGTTGGTTCCACCTGAACCTCCCGGACCGAAAGCCCCTCGAGTGGCATTCGACGCACACCGACGCTCCGAAGGGAGTGCGGTACTTTCAATATGACGACAAACCGGGCCTGTATGAACTTCTGTTGCAAGAGGCAGTCGACGCTTGTCGTGGAGTTGCGCCTCCGCCGATTACCGGTCCGGAAGTGCTGCAAGTGCTGAAGGTCGTCTACAGCGCGTATGAAGCATCACACAGTGGTGTGATGCAGAGGGTTGTTTGATATTGGGGTCGCGATTGCGCGGTCGGACTCCGAGTTGCTCAAGCAACTGCAAGAGCTGTTCGACGGCTGTCCCTCAGAATGCCGGCCAATGGCAGCCAGCGTGCTCCACGCGGCCGGTATTGGATGGCAGCCCACGAAAAGGAGTAAGCCCAACCTGAGTGGTGCGTATCTGGTCGGTGCGGATTGGCCACAGATCGATTTGCGTCGGGCGGTGTTGGTGCGCACGAACCTGTTACGCGCTGCGGCGGGTTGCCAATGTCGATGAGGCTCAAGACCTGACACAAGCGTTCTTCGCCGAGTTGCTCGAAAAAAACTATGTCGGATCCGCAACTCCAGACCGTGGGCGATTTCGTGCGTTTCTTTTGACAGCCTTCAGACACTTTCTATCCAAGCACTGGGAAAAGACGAAGGCGCAGAAGCGCGGTGGAGGGGGTTGGCAAAGAACCGCGGAGGACGCCGAGGATAGCTTGCGCTCCAGACCTGTCATCAACGGACCGAAGCAGGCCACCTGCCCGTTGGTCATCGTCACGACGATGTGGCCATTGCGCCCCAGCGCCAGGCCCCACGCGATCGGCTCGGCCGGCAGCGGCGCGGACCAAACCATCTGGCCGTCTTCGACCCGCAGCGCATTCACCAGATAGTTATCTTCCGATTTATCCGACAGTTGTTTGCCGGCCACCAGCAAGGTGTTGTTTCCGAGCGCCAAAGCCCGCAGATGGCTGACCCCGGCGTAAGTCCACACGCCGGTGGTCTGGTCGCTGCCAGCCGATTCCGCTCCCAGGCGTACCACTTTGCCGACGGTCGCGCGGATCAGCACCTGCCCGTTGTTGGCCTGCAGGAAATTGCCACCATAAAACTCCGAGCGCTGATACTGGGGGGGCGAATAGAGCAGCTGGTCAAAGACCCGCACCGTGCCGTCGACCAGGAACAGTTCCCGGCCACGCGGCGAGCGCAGCTCGATGGTGTTCAAGCACTCGCCGCTTTGCGCGTCGTAGACCGCTGGTGAGACGATGTTACCACCGGCCAGGTAAAGACGGTCTTCGTGCAGCAGAAGATGCCCTGGCACGCTAACCCCCGTCACTTGATCCTCTCCGATCATCTGCCCGGATGTGTTGTTCTGCCAAATGACGTCGCCGCTCACGGCATCGAGCGCATAAACGTGTGTGCCATCGTAACTTGCGATGCCTGCCGCCGCGTACACCACGCCATCAGCAACCAGCACACCGCTGCCCACAGGCCAGGTCGACAGCAGTTGACCGTGAACGGCGATCTTCCGCTGTGCGGGCGCCGCCCGAAAACGCCACAGCAGGTTCCCGGTTGCTGCTTCGAGGCAATAGACCCATCCGTCTCCCGAGCCGACGTAAACGCGTCCGTCTGCGATTTCGGGTGGGAACCGCACCGCCCCGCCGGTGTAGAATTTCCAGCGGAGTTTGCCGTTGGCCAATTCGCAAGCGCGCACGATTCCGTCCAGTCCACTCCACACGGCCAGCTGGTCCATGACAACCGGCGCCGTCGGTTCTACATTTTCACTTCCGAGAAACTCCCACAGCTGCCGCACGTGACCCGGGACGTCCACGGCGAGACTCGCCTGCCGCGTCTGGTTCGTCTGGCGGACAATAACTCCGTCCGCCAGGTTGCTGGCCAGATGGAGATGATCCAGACTACCACGCTCGACGTAGATCCTTGTTCCCAGGAACTCTGCAGCATCTGCCGCGGCCCGGGTGGCGGCCACGGCGTGGGGATCGGCCGACTGGACGTAAATCAACAGCTCACTGGCCCGCGCCAACTCGACCGGAAACTGCGGGTCGTCCGCCCCCAGCACCACGCAAATGCCGCGGCGAATGCCCAGCCGCTCCAAAAGGCGCTCGATCTCCGCTCCTGCGGCGGGTCGCAGAACAGACCCGATAAGGATCGTTAACGTGAAAATCTGCCAAATTCTTCGTTGAAGACGTTTGTTCATACATCCACCTTGCCACGATCGATCGTTTCGCCTCACCCATCTCTGCCAACCTCTGCGCTTCCGCGTGAGCTGTCTGGTCGCACGACAGCCGCAGTAACCAGGACGCTGACGGTCAAGCTCAGTCGCAACTTTGCCACGACGCCAACCTTCAGAGTGGGTATAGAACTCCCATGGTAGGTTTCTCATCTGATAACAGAATTCGCCGGAACATTCCACCTCCCTAGCCCGGCCATCTTGGCCGGGAGGCCGGCAACAACGCAGCACCGCTCCGGCGTAAACCCACCCATGCGGTAGTCGACCTTGATGCGGTGCGGCCCTTGCGGAGGGAATTCATCGCGAAAATCACCCGTGATCCAGCGCGAGGAGGCCGACGAAGACACCGAACTTGTAGACATGACCCGCCGTTTCTGGGTGGCCGTCGCTTTAAGTGTCCCGGTGCTGCTGTTGGCCATGTTGCCCATGCTGGGTGTCACGTTGGGCATCCCGCAGAACGTTTCGCGTTGGGCTCAACTGGCGCTGAGCACCCCGGTCGTCTTATGGGCTGGTTGGCCCTTCTTCGCGCGCGGTTGGCGCTCGTTCGTGACCTGGCATTTGAGCATGTTCACACTCTTCCCTTGTGGACGCCCGCCGATCCTTCGGGCACAATACTGCCATCAACCTCACAACATCCGCAGGGGGATTCCATGATTCGTTTGGCGGTCGTGGGTTGCGCTGGTGCAGCCCAACAGTACATCGACATTGTCTCGCGGGTGCAGAGCGCCACGTTTGTGGCCGCCGTCGATGCGGACGCTGGCTTGGCCCGCAGCACGGGCGCGGCGCTGGGCGCCTCGGTCTGGGCGACGAGCCTACAGGAGTTGTTGGATCAGCACGCTGCGGAATTGGATGCAGTGCTGGTTCACTCGGAGAACTGCTTTCATCCACAGCATGCCGCGCAAGGGGCCCAGGCAGGTAAGCACCTGCTGGTCGAAACGCCACTGGCGTTGTCCTCAGGCGCCGCCGACGAGATGATCGCAGCCCGCGACGACGGAAATGTCTGTTTGATGCTAGGACAGGCGGATCGATTCCAGCCGTCACTGCGGGTTGTCCGAGAAGAGCTTGCCGCAGGACACTTGGGTCAGCCAGGGTTGGTGCGAGTTCATCGTTGGGAAGGCCGTACGACGGGTGGTTGGCAACAATCGCAACGCGATGTCCGTCAGAACGGCGGGACGATATTGGGCCGGGTTGTTCGGGATATCGATCTTGCTTGCTGGCTGATTGGACGCCAGCCGACAGAGGTGTTCGCGGTCGGACGGAATCCCACGCAAGCCACAGACGCCGCCTGGGACTACGTGCAATTGCATCTCGGCTTCGCTGCCGGGGCGATGGCCTTGATCGACTACTGCGGGGCGCTTCCGGCCGGTGACGATTACTTTTCGCTTTCCGTCGTCGGGTCGACAGGAGCGGCCTATGCCGACGACCACCACAACATGCAACTGTTGTATCGCGACGGCTCTCCGGCGGCCCTGAAGACCGATCAGGCGCAGCATCAGCTCCTGGCTCAGCTGCAGGAGTTTGTCGGCGCGATCGAAGCTGGCCGAGAACCTTCGATCACTGCGACCGACGGCCGCCACGCGGTGCGTGTAGCGGAGGCCGCCAACGAGTCGATCGCAACCGGGCAAACCGTTCATTTGGCCGAGTAAAGGGAACATCATGCAGAAGTTTCGTTGTGCCGTGCTGAGCGTCGTGAAGCACGACTATGTTCCGCATGGCGTGGCATCGCACCCACGCTTCGAATTGACCGTCGTGGCTGACGACCCGGCTTTGCCGGACTGGGTGCATGAGCGGAATCAGCGGTTTGCAGACGAGTACAACATTCCCTACGTTCGAGACGTCGAGCGGGCGATGGCCGACTATGACGTGCAGGTGGCGGTGGTCAGTTCGGAGGCCGAACGGCATTGCGACCTCAGCGTGCGTGCCGCCAATGCCGGATTGCACGTGGTCCAGGACAAGCCCATGTCCACCAAGGTCTCGGAGTGCGACCGGGTGGTCGAAGCAGTCGAGCGGAATCGTGTCAAGTTCCTGATGTGGAATCGTAACTTTCTGCCGGGCGTGTTGCATGTGCGCGACACGATCCAGGCCGGTCAAATTGGATGGCCCTTTGCCATCCACGTAGACTTTTACTTTGCCAACGACGCGGGAGTGCCCAAGGGCTCCCGAGGACCGGACGATCCACCCCTCAGCTGGCTGAACCATCAGATCGCCTCCCACGTCGACGGCTCGGACGGCGGGGTGGGCCACGAACCGATGGGCGAGTTGAAGATCGAGGGGATCTACCCGCTGGCCTATATCCGCATGCTGACAGGCGCCGACGTACAACGGGTTTTTGCGCGCACCAAGTCGCATTTTCATCAAGTCCACGCCGACAATGATGTCGAGGACCTGGCCAGCGTCACGCTGGAAATGGATCGCGGTCTGGTCGGTTCACTTTGCATCGGACGCATCGGCGCCTCGAGCCATCCGGACGCTGGCGAGATCAAGATCCACGTGCTGGGATCCGAGGGCGGGTTGGTGATCAGCGAGGCGCGCCCGGAGGTCGGCGTCTACTACCGTGGCCAAGCTGCGGCCGAAGACCGCCGTCAGCGTGTGGCCGTGGACAACGATTATCTGCAGATGCAGAACCTGCTCGAGGCCATCGAGACGGACGGCGAGACGATTCTGGACGCCCGCGCGGGGCGAGCGATTTGTGCCACGGTGCAAGCCGCGGTTGACTCGGGGCGGACAGGTCAACCGGTCTCGACTTCCGAGTACTGAGATCGACGGACGAGAAGCCCCCGACGCGAGTTGGCCGGAGCAATTGCTGTCACCGAGCTCTGGGATGAATTAGCGTTCGGTCACGAAAGAATTTCCGTCACAACACGGGCCGGATCGACGCCAGTCAAGCGGGCATCGAGTCCCAGAAACGGGTAGGTGAACCGCTCGTGGTCGATGCCCAGGCAATACAGCATCGTGGCATGCAGGTCCCTGACATGCACCAACTGATAGGACTTTTGAAGCGCCGGCTTGCCTATCCACATCCCGATGGTCCCAAAGCCGGTGTCGAAGCCCTTCGCGCCGCTGCAGAAAAAGCTGCAACTAACAAGTAGATACATCCCGCCTCTGATCCGTCAAAGAGTATGAAAACAATAACCGGACTCTAGTTGTTCGTCAAACTAATCTTTTAGGGTGGCGATCTCCGTAAGCTCATGGGGTGCCGAGCAATGCTGCGATCGCCACCCTAAAAGTTAGGCTTGACCAGACACTAGTCCACGAGCAGATAGTCGGTCACTGCGAGCGTGAGTTCCACCTGAGGGACACCATCGACGATCTGGACTGGGAGGGCGCCGCGCTGCTGCTCGTGTAGGTGGCCCTGAAAATATCCGGCCGCCCGCAAGCTCCGCACTGCTTTGACCGTCTGTCCGGGAAACCGGACCACAAGTTTCTCGACGGGTTGTTGGCGCCAGTTGGTTAGGGTCATGATCGCGCCGTTGGAGCCTTCGAGATACTGCGCCTCGACGAGCGGGTCAGACGTGGTGACCGGGGGAACGATCCCGGCGGCTCTTACCGGTTTCAGGATCAACTCCCGCATATCGGCGGGGAACTTCGTCGGGAGCACATCCGTCGAGCGCGGCATAACGATTGTGGGTGTCAGATACGCCAGCCCGGCCAGTGCGCCGCTATAGTATACCGCTCCTTTCCCGGCTGGGTGCATGGTGAGGGCGGGCCTGCCGTCTTTCTTATAGGTGGCCAGCACCCGGGTGTTCGCCGCGGGTGCAATTCTTCTCGATAGCAGAGCACGGGAAAGTCGAGGGCCGCTGGTCCTGTCACGGCGACGGTGTCCAGTGGGGTCATGTCCGGCAGAAAATTCCGGGGCTGGACCCAACGGTGGGTGCGGACGAGGGTCTGGCTCTTCAGCCCATACAACGCCAGCAGCGCGGGCTGGGGTTGGCGGTACTCGTCGAGCAGTCCACCTCCGCCTGTGGCGTAGAGAATGCCGCCGCCCCGGACCCATTGTTTCAGGGGTCTCACGGCCGACCCCAGCATCTCCGAACCCACCAGGTATAGCACTCGGTAATCGCGCAACCGCCCCTGGGCCACGTCTTCGTCGGTGATCATATCGACGGGAACGTGCGCGTGGCGCAGCGCCATCCAGATGGCTTTACGTTCTTCGTTGTTGGCGTTATACTTCCCGCCAGTTCCACCCAGTCCGCCCTTGTCTTCGCTGTCCCAGGTGTCGGCAGCGCGGGAGAGCATGACGGCGACTTTGGCTTTCCGCGGCTGCGCGGGGTATAAGCGGTGTTCCACGGCTCCGGCGTCGCGGATCATGTCGCTGATCGCCTGAAACATGCGTGGGCTATTGCGAGTTGTTTGCCGCCAGCTTGAGTATCGTGCCCATTTTGATATGATTAACGCCCCATGGAAAGTGCTGTCGAATTCGGCGCGTTGAATTACGCGATTCTGATCGGCTACCTGATGCTCATGTTCGGCATCGGATTGGCCTTTGCCGGCAGGCAGAAGAGCACGGAGGATTATTTTCTCGCCGGGCGCAATATGCCGTGGCTGGTGGTGGCGATGAGCATGTTCGCCTCCGTCACGAGCGCTTCCTCCTACATTGGATTACCCGGCTCGGCCTACTCCGAAAACAGCTCTTTGCTCATGGTTGGCTTTGCCAGCGTTCTGGCCGCACCCGTGCTGGTATGCCTCTTCTTTCCTTTTTACCGGCGGTTGAACGTTACGACGTCGTACGAGTATATCGGCCAGCGGTTTGGGCGATCGGCCCGCTTTACGACCTCGGGGCTGTTTGTCCTGGCCCGGTTGGGATGGCTCGGAGTGGTGATCTATTCCCCGTCGCTGGTAATTTCCGAGGTTGCCGGGTTGAACCTCTACCTGGCGATCGTGCTGATGGGAATACTCGCCGTTTCGTACACTTCCCTCGGCGGTCTTTCGGCCGTGCTGTGGACCGATGTCCTTCAGTTTATCGTGTTAGTGGGTGGGGCGGTCTGGGTGGCCGTAACACTGATAGTCAATGTACCGAACGGGTTTTCCGGCATTATTCAGACAGCGCAACAAAACGATCACCTGATGAATTGGGACGTGAGCCTCTTTGAAATGAGTGCCACCGTCGTCTTGGCGTCTTATTTCGTCATCCTCATCCAAGAGTACGGTACCGATCAGGTCAGCGTGCAACGGCTGATGGCGGTGAAAACTTATCGGGGCATGGTCAGGGCCGCCCTGCTCAATTCCTTTTTTGATCTGCTGATAGTGACCCTGCTGTTATTTCTCGGAATCGGCATGTTTGCCTACTATACACATTTTCAGGACCTGCTCGCCACAGGCGTCGAGGGAGACAGGGTCCTGCCATTTTATATTGTCCATGCCCTGCCCAACGGTATCTCCGGATTGCTGATTACTGCCCTCTTCGCGGCGGCGATGTCCAGCATGGATTCGGGAATCAATTCGTTGGCCACCGTCATTGTGACTGACTTCATCAAGCCGCTGCGCCGCAAGCCATCGACCCCACGCAACGACATACGCCTGGCTCGTTATCTGACGTTTAGCCTGGGAGCTCTCGCCATTGGTGTGGCTTGTTACGCGTCGACTATCGGCCAGGTACTGAAGGCGTCGCAAACTTTTCTGGGCTTATTCAGCGGTCCGGTTTTGGCGCTGTTTATGCTGGGCGTCCTTTCGAGGCGAGCCAATTTCCGCGGTTGGTGCGTGGGTACCGTCCCGGCGATCGTGGCCACGATCTATGTACAAAGAATTGGCATTCACTGGACGTACTATTTCCCTTTTTGCTTTGCCGTTAGTTTCGTGGTCGGGTACCTGGCGAGTGCGTTGATAAGCGATCCTCACGGTCGCACGGAGCTGACGATTTGGGGGGAGCCGGGAAGCCGTGAGGTGGAAAGTTGATTGCCGAATCTCGACGATCCCACAAATGATTAGAGGGCGTTTTAAAACCCCGAAATAGTAACCCGATGCGTAAGCGAGGGGGAGCAGACGTCGCGTTTACTGGGCCCTCGCGGGGCACCCACGAAGTGGGTCGGCTTCGGGTTACTTTAGCTAGCGTGAAATCGGTTTTGAAACACCCTGGCTCTGTTGAAAACCCGGAATGTGGCTTCCACGACTCGTGCTCAGTCCGCAGGACGGTGCTCGTACTCAGAAGTAGCGAACTGAAACGAGTTGCCCATGATAACCGGGTCAAGTTGGCTGACAAGTCGCCCGCCGGTTCACGGCTCAGGTACGAGAGGTTAGAGTTTAGAGTTCAGAGGTTAGGTAAGAAGGCGGATATCGATACCAGGGACGCAACCCGCAACCCGCTCCTAGGACACAACACCATGCACAAATTCGGAGTTGGCGTCATTGGCGCCACAGGTTACATCGGCACGCCGTATCGCGCCGAGATCCGGCAGTCGCCGGACGATGCCAGGATCGTGGCGCTCTGTGCTCGGCGGCGCGACCGACTGGAGGCAGCAGCCAAGGAGGATAGCGCTGAACTCATTACTGACGACTGGCGCGAAGTGGTTGAACACCCCGACGTCGACGTGGTGATGGTCCTGACTCCTGACGCACTGCATATCGAACCTGCCTTGGCGGCTGCCGAACTGGGAAAACACCTCGTCTGCGAAAAACCGCTCGGCATGGACGTCGGTGAAGCGGATCGCATCTGGGGCGCCTACCGGGAGAAAAAACTCGGACATTTCGTGCCGCTCTGGACGCGCTACATCCCGGCGTTCCAGCGGGCTCGCCAGATCGTCACTGAGGGAAAGCTGGGTGAGGTTCGGGCGATCGTCTACCGCTGGCACAATCCGCGCCCTTTGGCGACACCGTTCACCTGGCGGGACGACGCCAGCCTGTCCAGCGCCGGGAGCATCGCCGATGTTGGCTCGCACGCCTACGACGCGCTCCGCTGGACGCTGGGTGAACAAGCCCAACGGGTGCTGGCCCACGCCCGGCCGATCACGCCGGAGAAGCCCGACGTGGGGGCCATAGATCTGGAAGAGGCGCTGACCTGGGGCGGTGAACATCAGCTGGCGGATAGCCCGCAGCTCCGCCAGGGAGCGACGCCGGACTATGCGAACGTGGCCATCGAATTCGAGAGCGGGGCTGTCGGCACGATGGTCCTTTCGCACGCGCCCGTGCTGAGCATGCAACTCGCTCCCGAGTTGGAATTACACGGCACCGAGGCGTCGCTGTCGGTCAGCCGTGTCACCGGCGAATTGAAGTTGGATGGCCGCGGCGGCGACAGGCCGGAGCTGGTCGACACGCTGCCGTTTCCTGGTTTTGGCAACCGATTCTCTCAGTACGTATTCCCGGCCCTGCGCGAACGAATGGAGAGTGGCAGTTCAGATCACCCGGGACTGGACGACGGCTGGTTCGCCCAGCGGTTCAC
>Ga0315336_1004620_pt1 | contig 16025 bp, 11 predicted proteins | sample ASW5metaG_FD_204512 | JGI IMG/M metagenome (GOLD analysis project Ga0315336, IMG submission 204512) | Ammonia-oxidizing marine archaeal communities from Monterey Bay, California, United States - ASW #5 | ecosystem: Environmental > Aquatic > Marine > Intertidal zone | place: USA: California...
CCTCCGCCGAAACCTCCCCCGCCCCCGGCCCGTGCCCAGGCCGATTCCGGCAGCATGCACCACATTGCAATGATTGAAGCGGTGGCCAAGAGAATCGCCGTCGTGACGGTGAGTTGACGCCTCATATCACGTGTACCTTTAGAAGTCGTCCAATGACCCGGTTGTGGTGGAAATAGCCCCCACAAGTCGAGAGTGAGCGTTGACCGCCAGAGGGTTTTGGGACCAATTCCCGTGTTTAATCGGCGGTCCAATCAATAGGTTCTCCCCGAAGGGCCGGAATTCCATTCAGAAAACAACGATCGGCATTCATTCGCTAAGAGGCCCGGCACGAGTTGAACTTCGCTCTGGCCGTCGCGGACGATGTCATCAGCGGCGATGGCCAACTCGTTGAAGCCGGCTTCGGCCGCGTCTTTGATTGTCGCACCGTAGTATACCCGGCCCACGCGCGCCCAGTGCAATGCCGCCATACACATCGGACACGGTTCACAGGTTGTTGCAACGACGGCCGATTCGAGGAAGATATCGCCTGCGGCGCGGCAGGCTTCGCGAATCGCATTCACCTCGGCATGTGCGGTAATGTCCGTCGTCAAAAGCACAGTATTATGGCAGACCGCCAGCACATCGTCTCCGATCGCGATCGCGCAGCCGAACGGACTCTGCCCGTCTGCGATTCCCGCCCGGCACTTTTCGATGGCCATGCTCATGAGTTCGGCGGGCTCGGGCATCGCGCTTCACTTCCCTTCATTCGTGCAAAAAAGTGGCAAGAATTCGAAACGATTTCCGTCGAAGAGGCCTTTGTCACTGATCTTGAGTTCGGGAATCACCAACAGGGCCATGAAGGATAGTGTCATAAACGGCGCACGCAATTGCGAACCGAACTGCTTTACCTTCTGGTCCAACACCGCATAGGCCCTTCCCACGTCGGCACACGTATCGGTCGACATCAAGCCTGCCACCGGCAGCGGCAAGACTTCCCTCACGTCGCCCGCAACAACCGAAAGGCCGCCGCTCGATCCGATGACCAGGTTAACCGCCGCACACAGGTCCTCGTCATCGACTCCCACGGCGATCACGTTGTGTGAATCGTGGGCGACCGAAGACGCGAGGGCGCCGCGCTTCAGTCCAAAATTCCTAACAAATGCCACGGAAACGTCGGCCGGCTGATATCGATTGACGACGGCAATCTTTAGGATATCCCGCTGGGGATCAGAGACGGCGTGCCCGTCGACGATCTTCGCCTCCTCGACGAGGCGCCGGGTCACCAACTCGCCGTCCAAAGCCTCGATGACGTGAACCGCCGTTCCCTCAGCCGGAATGTGAAACTCCACCACTTCGCGGGCCCGATCACGAAAACGGTTGATCGGTCCTGGCGGATCTCTAGGAATCGTGGTTTCTCCGTTTTCGGCAACAAGATGTCCTTTGATCCAAGTTCTGTGGACTGCGAATTCCTCCAAGTCGTTCACTTCAATGAAGTCCGCATCATCGCCGGGACGCAACAAGCCGACGTTCATGCCGTAGTGCAGCACCGGGTTCACGCAGGCAACGCGCAGTACGTTCATCGTGTCGATTCCGTGCCGTACCGCGCGGCTGACGAGGCTGTTGATATGGCTTGAGAGCAGTTCATCGGGATGCTTGTCATCACTGCACAGCATGCATCGCTCGGGGTATTCGTCGATGAGTGTATAGAGCGTTTCGAAGTTTCTCGCCGCCGAGCCTTCGCGAATGAGGATCTTCGCGCCGCAGGCCAATTTGTCGAGCGCTTCTTCCTTGGTGAAGCATTCATGATCGGTTGTGATGCCTGCCGCGAGATACGCCTCGGCTTGTTCCCCGCGAAGCCCGGGGGCGTGTCCGTCGATCGGCTTGCCTCGTTGTTGGGCGGCGCGAATTTTGGCCATGACGATCGGATCGCCGCCCAGCACACCCGGGTAATTCATCATCTCACTCAAGTAGCCGATCCGCGGATCGTCCAACAGAAGCTCGATCTGCTCGACGTTGATTTCGTCGCCCGCGGTTTCAAACGGCGTAGCCGGCACACAGGACGGAGCACCGAAGTTGAATTTGAACGGAACTTGCGCGGCGTCATCGAGCATATAGCGAACGCCCTCAAGGCCTAGCACATTGGCGATCTCGTGGGGATCGGAGACCGAAGCAACTGTTCCGTGGACGACAGCCGCACGCGCAAACTCCGAGGGAACGAGCATCGAACTCTCGACGTGCACGTGCGCATCGACGAACCCAGGAAGCAGGTACGTTGAGTAGTTTCCGGAAGTTTCGGAAACAGATACGATTTGCCCTCGAGCGATTTCGACCTCGGCGGGATATGTGCGGCCGGCGAAGATGTCGACTAAGTTCGCTTCGATCCGAAACGTGGGCTGAGACATGCTCGGTCCTTCAGTTTATCGCATCGAAAATTTGATCCACGGCGATGCGCTCTGTCAGATGGCCCAGTGATCATTCGGTCGTCCAGGGATGTATTCCTCAGAGCATGAGACGAATGTCACAGAAACGTTTTGCCCATGCCGATCATGACCGCAGCGATCAGAAAACCGATGCCCGCGATCGCCAGGTTGGTCATATTCGAAGCAGACGCCGACGCCAAGGCTGTGTTCAAGTCGGGAGAAGTGAGCCGTCGAAAGTTGGCGATGGCAACGTACAACTCCGGCAATGACGTGACTAGCGCCCCCAGGAAGTAGTGCAAGCCGGTAAAAACCGATTCCCCGAGAACGCCTTTGAGTTCGTCGCCGTACAAATCGCTGCACACGGCGAAAGCGACGTTCAGCACATAACAGCAACCAATCAACCCCAGTGTTCCGGCAGCAAATTGTATCACACTCGGGTTGTGATGCTCATCTTGAATATTTTCAAACAGCTCCGGGCGCTTCTGCTTGAGACGATATTCAACGATCAAATACATAACGACGCCGACCAGACAGGCGCCGCTTGCCAGAATCAGTGGCCTGGCTTCAGTTGACGGCAGAGATTCGTCGGCAGAAAACTGCAGCTTGCCCATCAATAGGTAGTACGCCAACGTCGAGAGGGAAAACAGTCCCAGCGCGACAAACACGTGCCAGCAGACGAGCTTCTTTTCGCGCCTGAGGATGCCCGAGAGCGACCGCGATTGCTCTCGTTTTCCGGACAAGGTGTAACGCACGAAAATCCACAGGGGGGCGACGAGGTACATCAGGTAGATGTTGGCGAAATTCGAACCCAGTGGGTTTGCGACGCCACCCAACCGGCCGATCATGAACGCGACGACCATTGAGAACAATTCGGGATTGTTGGTGCTCGCGTTGATGACCAGCGTTCGATAGCTTCGGCCCAGATATTTTCCAGCCAATCCAGCCGCCGCGTTGACCATCCAGTCGGTCATCAGCGGAATCAGCCACAGGCTCAATATGAGCCCTCCGACAAGACAGGCTGCCAGAAACACGGCATCGCCGCCGGTCGCGTGCAACTCGTAGAGCAAATCCGAAAGGTCAGCCATTTGAAACCTTGTAGACGTCGCGCAAAATGCGACGCAACCGCTTTCGCAGAATTCTAAAGATCGAGCGGAAACGACGTCAGTCGTTCAACCGAGTCAGACGTGACCCGGTAATTCTGCTCGAGCCGAATCCCCGCCTTTAGTTCCGGATCGTACAAACCAGGCTCGGCTGTGAACACGTCGCCCTCTTCAAAGACATCATCCCAATGGGGATTTAGGTGCGGGCCTTCGTGCGGGAACAGTCCGATGGCGTGGCCCAGGTGGTGCGTGAACCATCCCGGACGGTAATCGTCAAGTTGTGCTTTGATCTCTTCATACAGACCACGGCAACTCACACCGGGTCGAACGGTTGCCTCAACGGTTTCCAGCGCCGAGACGATGGCGTTCCAGGCCTGTTGTTGCGCTTCGTTTGGCGAGCCGTCGACGGCAATGGTCCGGCAGTTGTCGGCGTAATAACCACGGTAAGCCGGCCCGAGATCGAGAATGAACAGTTCACCCGCCTGCGCTCGACGAGGCCTTGGTGGGCCACCTGGGGAGTTGCACTGGTAATCATTTCCGCACGCCGTCAAAGGCTCACCGGCCACCTCGACCGCGGCAGCGTGTAATTGACTGTAAACTTCGATTTCGGTGATTCCCGGTGTAATGATTTCGCGTGCCCGTTGATACATCGCCTGGCTGCAATCGATGGCCCGGCCGATCATTGTCAATTCATCAGCATCTTTACAACGGCGTAGCCGCCACAATTCCGGTTCGACGTCGACCGTCTCGACGACCTCGCATCCATACTCGTCACTCAGAACGTGACGTCCACACGTCGAGAACTCAATCGCCAGCCGCCCCGGCGTAGCGCGATCGGTCAATGCATGGCGCAACGTGCGTCCGACCTCCCGGGCCTGCTCTTGTCGAAGTGTCGCGTGCCACTGGGCCTCATACGTGACGATGCGGTCGGCGGCGGCTTGTTCCGGTTCTGAATTCGGCGCCACGAGCGTGCAGAAGCCGTCGGCGTCGAGGCTCACGGCGGCCGACATCAAATGATGAGGCCGAAACCCGGTCAAGTATTGCACGTTGGCCGCCTGGACGAAGATGGCCCGATCGGCGTTCGAACGTGCTAGAACATCCAGCAATCGCTTCTGTCGAGATCGGCAGTCGTCTGGGTCCAGCGATTGCGGTTGGGGAGTCGTGCTCATGAGATCGTGTTGGTCTGGGTTGGTTGAGGGCGCCGAGATTCACGTTGACGACGCGTTGGCGGGCGATTGCTGACGTCAAGCAAACGGAACCGAGTCGGCGGAGGTTCACGCCGTCTCGCCAGAATAGGCGATCAAACCGGTTTTGCAAGCAGCCCACTTGGTCTCATCTGAAAATCGCGTAATGTGCGTCGTTCACTCGCTAACGGCAGGGGCGAACGTCATGACAGCCGCGTTCTGAATGGGCATCCAGAAGAAACCTGTGCAGTTGGCGTGAGTCGGTCCGAGCGTTTCAACCCACCGCCAAAGCGACCACGCCACCTACCATTGCTGAGGCGGCGATCATTCGGCGCAGCGTGTGTTGTTCTCCCAGAAACCGTGTGCCGAGAACGGCTCCAATCAGGATGCTGATTTCCCTCGTTGGGGCAACGTAACTGAGAGGTGTCTGCCGCATGACAAACAGAATGAGAATGTAGGAGAGCGGGGCGAGCACGGCGACGCCGATGACTTCCTTCCAATGCTGGGACCACTCTTCGCGAATCGTTTCCCGATTCCGCAACGCGTACGGCGTGAGCAAGGCGCTAATACCCAAACTGGAAAATGCCTCCAATATCAGCGGATGCACCGAAAGCCGGCTGACGGCATATTTGTCCCAAAGACTGTACGATGCAATGCAGAGCCCCGTGAGCAGACCGTACATCACCGCGCTACGCGTGTGTTCCGTCGCATGTGGTGTCGTTTCCGAGGTGATTACGAACACACCGCCGATAATAAGAGCCACGCCGACAAGCGCCAGAGCAGATGGCCGTTCGCCGAACAGCGCGATCGCTACAACGGTCGCGAGCATCGGCCCGGTGCCGCGTGCCAAAGGATAGACCAGCGAGAGATCACCCGTGCGGTATCCGCGTTGCAAACAGAAGAAGTAGACCAGATGGAGTACGGCCGTTCCGCACATGAAGGCAAAGCCGATTCCGCTGATTGCGACGCGTTCCCAAATCAACACCCCTGCGGCAATCGGAGCCAGCAGCACCCACGAGAGCGTCGTAAACATCCAGGTGAACGTAACTCCGCTACCGACCCGTTTGACAAGCAAGTTCCAAAATGCATGAATAAACGCAGATGCGAGGATGATCGATAGAGCCAAACCGCTCACAAGCTGTCCTTAGCAAATACTGCCGGTTGATCCTTGGTTTTCATGATGCACGGGCAGGCTATCATGAATCGATGGCCGTGTCACACGAGTGGAATCATTCACGCTCGCAGGCTGCACGGAATAGGTCATTCAGAGAGCCGTTTTCGAAGCTTGCTCTCGGCTTCTGAGATCGCATCCATGATCGGCGGAAGAGATTCCGCGGTCGCGTGTTTGCGCGAGAAAGCCCTGAGTGCTTCGAGCATCTGTAGCCCTTCGTTGACCGAGCTTTGCACGGCCGCCGCCTTGCCGTCAACGGTGACATAAATTGGGCTGGTGTGGGCGAATCGCAATCTCGACGGCTGCTGAGATTTCCCGTTGGCATACGCTCCGAGTTCCTTGTCACTGAGCAGGTCGTCACGTGCCGTGCAGCGAGCACACAGCCAGCCTCCTTCAGGGACGGCGACGCGTGACGCGAATTCTGCTTCGTTCGCTTGTTTCGGCTCGTGCCGGTGAACGACATTGCCGTTGACAATTAACTCGACGCTGGTCAGTGGCTGGTCGGAATGGACGCGAGCGCGTATCGGCACGTGGCGGGCGTTGCCAGCGAGGTCGATCGTATCACCTGGGCGACGTCCGTCGGCCGTCTGGAGGAACAGCATCGGTCCGTTCGTGACGAAATTCTTTCCCTTTGCCCACGCGTCGTAAAAGTCGCCGATGCTGTCATTCGCGTCGCAGCGAACGTATGCGCGGTTGTAACCGACGGGAACCTGCTTGACTCCGGCAGACGTCCCGGCCCCGGCCCCCAGTTTTAGCCCCCAGTTGAGCAGCCGATAATATGATTCGGTGTTCAACCGCATCATCCCCTCGGCGGAGTTTTCATACTCTGGAAAATCTGGAATCGAAAGTAGGTTCGAGTAACGCCGCCGGGGTTGGAATCGGTGCATGTGGAAGTTGTTGTTGCAGACATGCACGATGTCGACGTATCCCAACAACGCATCGAGGGCGACTTGTGGTGAATACCCGCCCTGATAACTGATCACCGCGCCGGCTTGTCGCGCATGCCGCACGATGGCAAGGTTCGAAGCCCCCGGCTCGTTCTCAAACGGTAGTGACGTGGGTAGGTTTTGTAGACAGGCGACCCCCCACGCGTGCTCGACTTCAGCGTCAAAGATCGACGTCGGCACGGCGCGACCTGCAAATTCGAGGTTGCGAATGGCGCCGCTGCCTCGTGGCGCCGTTTTGAGGCGATTGTTCCACCACTGAATCATCGACCCGAAGTCGAGCCCTTCACCGACAAGCATCGCTGCCAAAGGATCAGCATCAATGAGTAAATGGTTCTCACCACACAAATAGCCCCGGGAGCGCATGTCGATCCATCGGCGGAGCACAACTACTGACAGATTCGTGCCGTCACCAACTTCAATCGACGTCTTCACCCGCTCGTACTCGATCCCTCGTTCAGCGCGGATTTCGACCGAGCCCGGCGGTACGTCGACGTTCGCGTTACCCGACGAGTAAAACCAGACATCGTTTCCAATCGGAAGCGTGACCGCCCCCTCAGGAACGATCGGCTCGCCCTGCGCCGGCCGGATGGACACCCGGCAGGGAATCGGCTTCCCGTTCTCATCGTGCACGTTCAGCTTAAGCGTTGCAGCCTGAACACGGTAATTCGTCCAGCCAGAACATAAAACGATGAGCGCGACAACAACACCGATCGCTCGCGTGAGAAAAAGAACCTCTTCTGAAACCCGGTTCTGGGCGAAGTCGACACCGGACGACAAGGGCGTTTTTGAGCCAACAGAGGGTTTCAGGACCAGCCTTAGAACATTGACGCGACGTGACAAGTGGATATCCCTTGCTACAAGGGGCACGCGAATCTTCGAAGCCGGCCGGGCGAAAAACGCCCTTTCGAGCGGGAAATCGCTCTGCCTACTTCTCATTCGGGTTTCGGAACGCGGGGGCTTTCCCGAGAGGCCACAATTCCCAGCGGCGAACGTACAGTTCGGCGAGTTCGGTTTGGATCAGGATTTTTCCCGCCGTAGGGAACGAGTCGAACCCTTCGTTGACGATGGTGCCGTTGACGATGTTCGTGATGTGACCGCCGTCGCAGATGACGTCCATGCGGGTCCACTGACCGTCGGGACTCTCGACGTCCTGCTTGCCGCGAAAACCGATCACGTCCTTCCAATCCGGGTCGCGTCCGTACCAGTTGATGCGACCGGAATGAAACGTCTTTTTCTCGCCGCCCTTGTGCCAGACCGATTCACCGTCACGATCCTTGGTCACTTCGGCTGTCAGCGACAGTGGGACTTTCGAACCGTCTGCGTAAGTTCCTCCGACGAGGATAAAGTCGCCGACGCCGCCTTCGATGATCTGTGCCTCGATCGACGCTGGCCATATGCCCCCATAGGTGCCGTCGGGACCAACACAATGTACGAGCACACCAGAATCCTTCGTCTTGTCTTTTCGAGTGTGCCAGGTTCGCGTTCCCCACTTGAACTCGCATACGAGATGGTAATCGCGATAGTCCTTTTTCGTAAGAATGGCGCCCAGCCCGTCACCGGAGATGTGCAGCATGCCGTCGCTTACGGTGAAGACTTTGCGCGGGTCTTCGTATTTTGTGTCCTTCAAAAACGTGTAGAGGCCAGTGAGATCGTTGCCGTTGAAGAGCTTGATGACGTTCGTCTTCGGACTGATGGGCTTGGTCTTCCGCTCATCATCCGCGACAAGAGGCGACGCGTTCATAATAAACACCGCCGCAAGGAACAGAAATGCCAGCCGATCATATCGCATAGGGTCTCTCCTGGGATGCAGATCTTTTCCCAATGGCGATCTTACCGGGAAACTGCGTGATTCGACGCGTCTCAATGATGGATCGTACAGTTGGGCAGCGCGCTCTTCACGTCGGCGATCGCTTTATCGGTGAGTACGTTGTTGTAGATGTAGAGTTTTTTTAAGCCTGACAGCCCTTTGAGTTTTGACAGACCGTCGTCTGTTATCTGCGTGTGCGAAAGTTCAAGTTCGGTCAAGGTCTTTAAGCCGACGATCGAGTCGATGGCCGCATCCGACGCACTTGTCGTATGCAGGCCCAAATAGGTGATATGTTCGAGACCGACAAGGTTTTTTTGCAGCTCATTGTCGGTCACTTGCGTGTTGTTGAGGATCAGGCGATCGATGGCAAATGACCCCGACGGCAGATCGGTCACGGCCTTGAAGTCGAGCGTCCGACCGACAACATTTACGGAGCCTCCTTTGCCGATCACCCATTGCGCGGTCGATTGGCTCGCCTTATCACTCACTGCGCCGGAACATCCCGTCATCAAAAGAGCGAAGCCGATCAGAAAGATGTGCCGGTATCTCATCGCCGCAACTCCATGAAGGTCACATTTATTCCCCCAGTTTGAAGGTACTTGAGCGTCGCATCCGATGCAATGCTCGATATCGGCCGGGCGGTCAATCTCGCCAAAGATATCGTATTTCGAGTGATGCAGCTGCGAGGTGGGCGACGATTTCAACGGTTTCAACAGTTGCCAAATTCGGAAAATCGCCCGCCATGCCATCCCGATACAAGTTTTTCGCAGGCAACAACGATCGCGAACGACGTCTGCCTGTCTGGGCGTGGAGGAGGGGGATCGACGCGTAGCGCAAAAGTGGCCGTCGGGACATGCAGCTGGCAACGTGATATGCTATTTTGTTGGCAGCGGACTCCAGTGCCCTACCAGCACAATCGAACCCTTGACCAATTAGGGTGACACGAGATGACTTCGAACAAGGGATACGATGTCACGCGATGCTCATGACGATTCAGCCCGTCGACCAGTCTCGATGGCGTCGATTCTGGTCTTTCTGATTGGTCTCGGAATGCTGATCGTCTATCACAAATTCTCATTCCTGTTCGAACGCTGGAGCCTGACGACTCGAGGCATCTACTATGCCGGCGCCGCGTTGTTCCTCCTTTGGGGGCTCAAACAGGCGTCACTAAGTCTTTATGGCCAAGGCCCTGCCGAAGCAGCCGCCGCGAATCGCATCAGTCCGCGGTTTCCGATGCCAGGGCTGTTTTATCTCTTGACGATGGCCGTACTGTTCGTGGGCGCCGTGCTTGGACGCTCGAACATGCTGATCCTCGTCTTTGCCATGATGGCCGGCCCGTTTGTCATCAACGGGTGGGTCACGTACTCGATGTTGAAGCTGATCAAAGTCAAGCGAGTCATTCCGCGACGTGTCATGGCAGGAGAGCCTTTCGCTGTGGAATTTGAGGTCAACAACCGAAAACGGCTGTTGTCGACATGGCTGTTGTCCGTTCAGGACCGCGTTGCCAGCGACATTGAGCAGCTGTCAGCGAGTGTTCTTTTCGCGCGCATTCCCGCTCGTAGTCACCGCGTTGGACGTTGCCCGATGCGGCTCATGCAAAGGGGTCGTTATGAATTCGGACCTATTCAGACATCAACACGATTTCCGTTGGGGCTTGTTGAACGGGGGATGATTGTTCGAGGACGGGCCGAGATCATCGTTTATCCGCGTTTGGGACGCCTCTCTGCGACATGGAAACGGGATCATCTGCCTGGAGTGGAACTTGTGCATCGCCGGCAGTCGCGGCGCGGTGCATTCGACGACGATTTTCATTGCATTCGTGAATATCGCGGCGGTGACAATCCGCGACGAATTCATTGGCGCACGTCGGCACGACACAACGAACTGATGGTCTGCGAGTACCACCAGAGTCGGGACAGAAGCCTTGTGATGTTGGTCGATCTTTGGCAGCCGAGTGACGCGGATGAAGAAGACCGCGTACGCGTTGAACTGGCCGCTTCCTTAGCGGGCACGATGTGTGTTGAACACATGCGCGACAGCCGCGACTCGCACGTTGACCTGACGGTCGCCGGCAAAGAGTTGACAAACTGGAAGGGCGAGTCGAGCCCGGTCAACATGGAGCCGATGCTCGAACCGTTGGCTGTCGCCGTGGCAAGTCCGTCGGCCGATGATGACCGATTGATCGAACACGCCCTTCATCAACGGTCACCGGGCACGCGACTTATCCTGGTGACGACAAGGAGTTCAGTCGTCCAATGGCAGGATCGCGTGATTCCTCGCGCCGTCGGGAAGAATATGGGCGAGGGGCTCGGAGACTTGCGTGTTGTCTCCGCCGATCCGAACGAAGTCGATCACTTCTTTGACATTGACTGATCATTGGAGGCGGCGTTCGTGAAGTACTCGTCGACATTTCTGATCAGCGCCTTCTCGCTGGTGTGCCTGTCAAGCATGATGTTGGCAAATGCGGAAGAGACTCTCTTTCCACAAATCGTTACGCTGCCGTTGGCGATTCTTGCGCTGTTGATGACCCACCGACTAGGCCGCTTCTGTCTTCCTCTCGCTCTGGCAAATGCGCTTGGCGTGATCGCACTGACGTATACGCTTTTTCAGATGAAGGACGTCCTCATCCTGCTACTGAACGACCGATCGCTTCCAGAAGAGGGTGTTGGAGCAGAATTGGTCATCGGAGCGAGGCTGCTGACGTTTCTTTCGTGGATTGTGTTCTTCATGGAGAAACAGATTAGACATTTTTGGTGGCTGTGTGGGCTGAGCATTCTACAGGTCGCGGTCGGCGGTGTGCTTGTGAGTACTGAGATGTATGGCGGCTTGCTAATTGGTTACGTTTTCTTGGCCGTCTGGACGCTTTCGCTGCTCAGCGTGGAGCAGGTGCGCCGACAGTTTGCATTGAGCGAGGGGCAGAAGGGCGAAATGCTCGTCGCGATCGTGGGTCACAGGGCGGTTCAGGGGCAGCCGCGCATCGTCGCATGGCTTCGACAGCCGAGTATTTCGCGGCCGGCAATTCAGCTCGATCCGAGTGAACGCTGGATCAGCGTCCGATATTTGCTTGGGTATCTCGCGACGACGGTGAGTGCCATGCTGGTCGCCGGATTTTTCGTCGTGTTTACGCCACGGGCGTGGATCCAACCTCGTTCGTCGTCGTTGGCAGAGGACTTTCATTCTCATTCGTCGACGATTGGCTTCAGCGAAACAGTTGAGCTTGGAAACGAAGGCACGATTGTGTCCAGCTCGGAGCCTGTGCTCGAAATGAAGGTGTTTGACAACGATACGGGCGAAGAATTGCGTGTGAATTCGGTGGCCAGGCAGCTCGGCTATCAGTCGCCACTTTTTCGCGGAGCGGTCATGTCAACGTACGACGGCCATAGTTGGAAGGCTGGGGACGAACCATCTCAATACGTCCAATACCAGGGTCTTCTTGGACGCAACTTCATTCGACAGGAGTACCGTTTGCAACCACTGGATACAGACATTCTTTTTGCGATGCATCCCGTGCTCCGATGCAGGGTTGTGTACTCAGAAGTGCGGCCTTTTAGAACCGTGAACTCATGGGTTTACCGACGGGATCGGCGCGACAACAACAAGCCACTTGAATATATACTTTATGCGAAACGGTACAGAAATCGGGATCGCTCACCGGCCGCGATCCGCTCTCCCGAAGATGCTTGGCATGGCCGTCGGCAAAGCAGGAGATACTTGCAACTGCCGCATGAAGGACTCAATGGACTGAAAGAAATATCGCGCGAACTTGCCGATCGAGTCACCGGTTCCCACGATGATTCGACGAACGATCGTGTGGAAGACGACCGCTCCGCGCGGACACGCCGAATCGGCACTCGTAGCGCCAATGCTGAACAAATCGCCAAGACGATGGAGCGATACCTGCGCGACTCGGGTGATTTTGGTTATAGCCTGAGCCCCCAAGTTTTCGATCGAAGCCTCGATCCTGTCGAAGACTTTCTCGTCAATCGAAAAACTGGTCATTGCGAGTACTATGCGTCGGCGTTGGCACTCATGCTGCGCAGCGTGGGCATTCCTTCACGATTGGTCACCGGTTACAAGGGAGGCACGCGAAACAAGTTCTCAGGGTACTTTGAAGTGCAGCAACGACACGCTCACGCGTGGGTGGAGGCCTATGTTGGAGACCGCCGCTGGATTACGCTCGATCCGACGCCCTCCGACGAGCGGGAACGAAGTCTGAACAGCATGGCTCCCAAGATGCTCACGCTGCATGACTTTAAGACGTTTGCGCAGGGCTTCTGGTCGAACTATGTCGCAAATGCCAGTATCGGTCGGCAACAGACAAAGCTCTATACGCCAATTGGCCGGTCGCTCAAAGCGATGTGGAATCGAGTCGCCAATCGGTATCCAAACCTTCCGCGCCAGGCGCTGGCGCTAAAGGAGTTCATCACTACACCCCAAAAATGGCGTAGTTGGACAGGCGTCGTTGTTGCCGCGACGATTGTCGGGGGAATTCTCCTTTTTGCGTGGCTGCGACACCGTGCGTACGCGTGGTTTAAGCGGATCATGTATCGCCTGACGCGTCGCTCGCGGAGATCGGTTCGGCCTCATATCGAGTTTTACGAACGGTTTCAGGCGATCTGCCGAAAGCGAGGGTTGAACCGCCGCGCCGCGCAGACGCACCGCGAATTCGCACTTACAGTCCAACATTCGTTGAGCAAATTGCTCGCGACGACCGGCATGCCCGAGATGCCGCGCGAGTTGGTTGAAGCGTTCTACGCCGTGCGATTCGGAAATCGACCGATCGATCAACGGCAGCTCGACGAAATGGGCCGACAGCTCGGGCAACTGGAAAAGCTTCCGCCGGGCGGACGAATAGAGCGAAACGCCCAAGGCTAACCGCGAGGTGTTCACCCGCTCTCCATTTAACCAGCAGCCATCCCCATACTCGGCGATCGTGGAATGTGACGCTACAAGCGAAGGGCACGCGTTATCCATCAGAGGGTTTGGGGACCACTTCCAACCGACGATGCGCGCGTCGCCTGTCGCGCCTTGACGCGTTTGCGAATGTTGTCGAGCGAATCGTTGGGAATGGCGCTGATCAGCCGCTTCGTGTAGCTTTCTTTGGGCTTCGCGTAGATGTCTTCGGAAGGCCCGAATTCGACGATCTTGCCTTCGTTCATGACCGCCATCATGTCGGACATGAACTTGACGACGCTCAAGTCGTGGCTGATGAAAATATAGGTCAGTTTGTGCTGCTCCTGCAGCGTCTTGAGCAGGTTGAGTACCTGCGCCTGAACGGAAACATCCAGCGCCGAGACCGATTCGTCACAGATAATAAATTCGGGTTCGACGGCCAACGAACGTGCGATGCAAATGCGTTGTCGTTGTCCGCCGGAAAACTCATGCGGATACCGGGTCAAATGGTCCGCCTGCAGACCCACTTCCTCGAGCAGTTGAGCGGCTCGCTCACGACGCCGGTGTCGGGGCCCGCCGATACGATGCACCTTCATGGCTTCGGTCAACATCGCCTCGACCGTCATTCGCGGATTGAGCGAGCTGTACGGGTCCTGGAAAATGATCTGGATGCGGTGCCGCATCTGTCGAAGTTCCTCCCGTCGAATGACGGCGAGATCGGCGCCATCGAACACGACCGATCCGTCGGTGATGGGTATCAGGCGAAGAATAGCTCGGCCCGTGGTCGTCTTACCACAACCCGATTCCCCGACCAGCCCCAGAGTCTGCCCTTTGTAGACGTTGAAGCTAATTCCGTCGACCGCCCGAACATAATCGGAAACTCGGGAGAAAACGCCTTGCCGGATCGGGTAATGAACCTTGAGGTCGTTGACGGTCAGCAGAGGCTTTGTGTTTTCTGAAACCGTTGTCGTGTCGGCGGCATGTTTGAGTTCGTCCCAGGCATGGCCCAACTGCGCGAGTTCGCTCTTCGGGTGCAGAAGCCGTCCGCGCCCTGTTCCGACAAGTTTCTCGAGGCGATCGTCGTTAACAGCATTTTCGATGACTGTCACGTTGCCGGCGGCGTCTTCTGTGATATCCATGAAATCCGTGACCGTCGGCAGCCGCTTGAATTCATTTTCTAGCTTCGGTCGGCAGGCCAAAAGACCTCGCGTGTAGGCATGCTGCGGATTTTCGAAAATGTCGAGCACCGAGCTGTGTTCGACAATTTTGCCGCGAAACATGACGGCGACGTCATCTGCGATGTCGGCAATCACACCCAGGTCATGCGTGATGAATAGAATCGACATGCCTCGTTCGTCACGCAGCTTACGTATGAGATCGAGAATCTGAGCCTGGATCGTCACGTCGAGCGCGGTTGTCGGCTCATCGGCAATCAACAACTTCGGATTGCAACTGAGTGCCATCGCGATCATGACGCGCTGCTTTTGACCACCAGACATCTCATGTGGATAACTGTTGACGCGCCTCTGGGGGTCGGGGATGCCGACTTCCTCAAACAGGTCGACCGTTCGCTTGAGTGCCTCCGCCTTGCTGACGTCTTGGTGTAGCATGATCGCTTCGGCGACCTGGGCACCCGATCGAAAGACGGGGTTCAACGAAGTGCCCGGCTCCTGAAAAATCATACTGATGTCGCTGCCGCGGATGCTTTGCATTTCCGGACGTGGCAACTTGACGAGGTCCTTGCCGAGAAATGAGATGCTTCCACCTTCAATGCGAGCCGACACGTCGGGAAGAAGCCGCATGATCGAGAGTGACGTTACTGACTTGCCCGAGCCCGATTCACCGACCAGGCCCAGCGTATGGCCTAGAGCGATGCTGACACTCAAGCCGTCGACGGCCCGCACCGTCTTACCGTCGGTGTGGAAGTAGGTCTTCAGGTCGTTGATTTCAATCAGCGGTGCAGCGTTCGACATTTTTTGACAACATCTTTTCATCGGTCGCTAAGGGCGACGGTGTCAAGCGGCAGAAATTCCACTTCAAGGGTGTTGGCCGCGCAGTCGCGGATCGGCGGCGTCACGTAGCGCCTCGCCGACGAGGTTGTAGGCCGTGATCGTCAGGAAAATGGCCAGCCCGGGAAAATAGATCATCCACGGGGCTCGAAAAATGGCGTCGCGGCCCGTGGCAAGAATCCCCCCCCAGGAGGGTTTGGGCACCGTGATGCCGAAACCCAAAAACGAGAGAGCGCTTTCGGTCAATATCGCGCCCGCAATGCCAAACGTCGCCGAAACAAGCACCGGTGCCATCGCGTTCGGCAACACGTGCCTGAAAATAATCCGCAGTGGCGAATAACCGAGTGCTCGCCCGGCGAGCACGAACTCCTGCTCACCGAGCCGTAGGAATTCTCCGCGGACAAGCCGGGCCACGCTTGTCCAACCCGTCAATCCAATAACAATCATAATGTTGAAGATACTGGGGCCGATGAACGCGACGATCGTCAAGATCAAGAAGAAACTGGGAAAGCAAA
>Ga0315336_1004621_pt1 | contig 16024 bp, 14 predicted proteins | sample ASW5metaG_FD_204512 | JGI IMG/M metagenome (GOLD analysis project Ga0315336, IMG submission 204512) | Ammonia-oxidizing marine archaeal communities from Monterey Bay, California, United States - ASW #5 | ecosystem: Environmental > Aquatic > Marine > Intertidal zone | place: USA: California...
TCTGGTCGTTGAAGTCATAGCCCGGGTTATGTACTTCACAGTGGCCCTCCTCACCGCCGTTGCCAATATTGATGTAGGCGCCCTTGCATTCATTGAGCATGTAAGAAAAGTCCTCGGACGCCATGATTCCGGGTCCGTGACGGTTAAGGTTGTCCTCAGATACGATTGATGCGGCGACATCACCGGCTATACGTGTGGCGTCTTCATCATTAATAAGTGGTAGGAAAATTAACCGAAAATTGTAGTCTGCGATGACACCTAGGCTCTGTGCGATACCCGTTGCAATCTCGCCGATTCGTTTCTCCATCAGCTCGAGGGTAGCGGGTTGGAAAGCACGAACGGTGCCGCCAACGGTAGCTTCGTTTGGAATCACATTGTATGCCTCGCCACTGAGTAGTCGGGTGACGCTGAGTACTGCAGTATCTTGTGGATCCACGTTGCGAGAAACCACACTTTGGAGGGCAGACACGATTTGAGATGCCGCCACGATTGGATCAGCGCTCGACTCCGGTCTTGCGCCATGAGCGCCACGTCCTATGAGTTTGATGTCGAAGAAACCGCCGCCGGCCATCATTGGCCCAGGTCGAATCGCAAAGCGGCCTACGGCCATGCCAGGCTTATTGTGCATGCCATAGATACTGTCCATGGGGTATCGCTCAAAGAGTCCGTCATCAACCATTGCTTTAGCACCACCAAGACCTTCTTCTGCAGGTTGAAAAACAAGGTGAATACAGCCGTCAAAATTTCGCGTTTCCGCAAGATACTTGGCTGCACCGAGCAACATCGTGGTATGACCATCGTGACCGCACGCATGCATTTTTCCATCTACGTGGGAGCGATGATCAAACTCGTTGGACTCGTGTATCGGCAGTGCATCCATATCTGCGCGCAGGCCTATTGCCCGAGAACTTTGCCCATTGCGTAGGGTTCCAACCACACCGGTGCCCCCAACAGCTTTTTCCACCTGATAACCAAAGCCCTCCAGCCGATCAGCAACCAGCTTGGCCGTACGTTCTTCTTCAAAACCGAGTTCAGGGTGAGCATGGATGTCTCTCCGCCAGGCCGTGAGTTCTGTATGATTGTTTTGAATCTGCGGTATGACTTTCATTGCGGGTTCTCCAGATGCGATCGAGTGTCATGTACGTATGCTTAAAATGATAATGACTGGGTTAATTGATGTCATTTCAACGACTGATAAGGCCCAGGTCAAGAGGAATGGGCAGAAATATGGTGAATTGACTGCCGCCTGTATCTGTACAGTGGTTAGTTAGCAACGTGCGAAGTCTGTGCGGTCATGTTAATTTCCCCCCGCTGAAGCGCAAAATGCAGAGGAGGCATTTGATGCGGGTCCTGATTGCAATGATGAAGCATGAGACGAATACGTTCTCGCCGGTACCGACCGACCTCACTCGGTTTAATAACTGGGCCTACTACACGGGTGCCGACGTACTCGACCAATTTGGCGGTACAAATACACCCACTGGCGCCTACATTGATCATGCCCGCAAACAGGGTTGCGAGATGGTGACGCCCCTCGCGACGGAAGCTATGCCCAGCGGTCCTGTTCACCAAGATGTTTACGAGCATATGGTGCAAACGATTCTTGCACCCATAGAAGAACAGCCTTTCGATGTTGCGCTGTTAGATCTTCATGGTGCTATGGTCGCAGAACATGAGTCCGACGGGGAAGGGTGCTTACTCAGTCGAATACGTGCTGTACAGCCGGATTTGCCGATTGCGGTAACACTCGATCTGCATTGCAACCTGACCCAGCGGATGGTTGACAACTGTACGATGATGATTGGATTCAAGACGTATCCACACGTTGATATGTATGAGGTCGGTGACCAGATAGCACAGGTAATGTTCCGTGCCCTGGAAGGAAGGGTCAGCCCGGTGATGGTGTGGGGCAACCGACCTGTTCTGGCACAGACATTGTGCATGGGTACCGCCGATGCGCCGATGTCCGGATTACAGGACATGACCCGCAAACTCGAACGGGAAGGACTCCTCGCAGCGACATTTTTTGGTGGATTTCCCATGGCTGATATTCACGATGCCGGCATTTCCGCGGTAGTGGTTGGTGACGGTGACGAGGTACAGGCCCGTTCGGCCTGCGACCGACTTCTGGACGGAGGCTGGTCTGAACGGGCTGGTTTTATTTACAGCGGTCGTCCGCTTGATCTCGCGGTCAGTGATGCTAGGCAGTATACCGAGGGACCTGTGTTACTCCTCGATCATGCAGACAACGTCGGTTCCGGTGGCACGGCCGATGTAATGGAAGTTATCCGGGAAGTGCACAAACAGGAACTGGAGAATGTTGCTGTTGGTGTTGTTTGGGATCCTGTGGCGGTGAAGAAGATGCAGGAGGCAGGTTTAGGGAATAGAGTATCGATCGACCTCGGCGGGAAAACCGACATGCCCAGTATCGGCCGATCAGGAGAGGCCTTTCATGTGGAAGGACGAGTCGCTTCGTTAAGCGATGGAATCTGGACGGTAGAGGGGCCGATGTATACCGGTGTCGAAGTTTCGACGGGGCCGACAGCTGTACTGGACACCGGGCGCATACGCATTGTCGTGGTTTCTTTTCATCATGAACCTTGGGATAGTGGCATATTCTCTAACAATGGAATCAATCCAACTGAGTGCCGTTACCTGCTCCTCAAGTCGAGAATTCACTACCGTGCCGGGTTTCAGCCCATTGCTAGAGCGACAATTCGTTGTGATGGTCATGGCGTGACCACGTCGCGCAATGATCAGCTTGATTACCAAGCAATCAGGCGGCCGATTTATCCGCTGGATGATAATGCTAGCGCGTAACGATGTTGCTCAGGCTGATCTTGGATCAGGCACCTTTGGCCAATAGGGGTCAGTGAATTTCTTAAAACCTATCTCGGAGAAGTTCATGTTAATGGATCCCGGCGCAGAAACGTAGAGCACTGATTCGGCTATTGGTGCAAATCCAGCGTAGAAGTGTTGAGTTGATTTCACCACGACGATTTTTTTATCACTAATCTTTAGACCAAATTGCTCAAATGCGTCGGGATGAAAGGTCTGGGTCCGGACGCTGTTGAGAAAGATATCCAGATTATTCGCTGCTTTGACCCAAACACCGCATCCCATGGCTTGTTTTGCCCGGCCGAAAGACTGTTCAGCATTACTGACAATTCGTCGGACGGTGACGGGCAGGTCAACCGGTTGGCCAGAACCTTTTCCGACCTTGCCTCCAATCCGAAGTGTAAATTCTGCGCCTTCACCCGCTTCTACGCAGAATCGCACAGCCACCGGGTCCCAGTAAAATCCACTAGCCACGTTCTCGATGTTTTTGTCCAGAATAGCCTGGAGAATATAGGTCGAATCAGATGGTGCTCCAACACCTGCGTTGTCAGCATGGTCGGCAAGGACAACGGGTCCAGAGGCGGAGTTAAGAGCTGTGCTGAACGCGTCATCGATACTGAGTCCGGTTGGATGGGTTTTTTCTCGTAGCGACCAGATAGTCTCGCTTAGCTCTGATGCGACCTTGCGACCAGTCTCTAAGTCATTGTCGGTAACGACGAGGAGCTTTGCCGATGCATCAGGCACATCACCCCAGGGGAATCCATGTGCATGGGACACCGACAGAACTGTGTCTCGGGTTTCGAGGTTGTGCATCTCGCGAACAATCGATGCCGCGGGTTCAACGGGGGTTCGCCACATGCTAATCATTCGCAGATCGTGGACATTCATCACAGGTTTCACTTCGCCCTGCACGGTCTTCCAGCAGATATCGAAAAGTTCATGCGCTCGATCCGGTGGATCGATATGTGGGTATTCCTTAAAGGTGATGATAACGTCGGCATGGTCGGTCAGTGTCTGCGTGATACTGCAATGAAGGTCGAGCTCGATACCGATGACAGCGTCTGGTCCGACAATTTGTCTTACCCGTTGGGTCAGATCGCCCTCGCAATCGTCATAGCCATCTGCCACCATGGCGCCGTGGAGGCACAGTAGCACCAGGTCGACAGGCATCGCGGCTTTTAGGTCGTTCAGAATCTCATTTCGGAATCCTTCATAAACCGATTTCACCGTGTTACCAGCGGGTTGTGCGAATGCAGACAGACTTTCAATCACTTCGGCCCCGGCAGCTTCGGCCTTCTCCCGCCAGATGACCAGAGGCATGGCAAATAACGCAGTACTGGATGCTGTCGCATCACCATGATAGAGCATGGTCTCTTCAAAATTGGTCATGCCGGTTGGCATATTGGAGAAGGTGTTGGTTTCTGTACCCAGACAGGTGATAAATACTTTCACGAATACATTCCTTGGCAGAAGATCATGTTAAATCTCAGTCTACTGGTTCCCAAGTCTGGCAGCTACTGATATATTGCCTGTAGGTCCCGGGGCCAGTGCGGGAATAAAGTCACCGTACTGATGTTCCGGGATTCGTTTTGTTGGTAACAGGTGACAGAATGACTGATACGCTACTGTTTGGATGAAGTTGGGTTTATGTATGCATACATCGTAAAAAGAATTCTGGCAACTATCCCTGTGATGGCGGTGGTCGCCGTATTTGTGTTTGGGTTGTTGCACTTGACGCCCGGTGACCCTGCGGCAATTATTGCAGGGGACTACGCCAGCCCAGCTGACATCGAAGGAATTCGCGAAAAACTCGGCCTGAATGAACCAATACCTGTCCAGTTTTATACCTGGCTGAAAAGTGTCGCTCAGGGCGACCTTGGCGTGTCGATTTTCTCCAACCTGCCTGTCACGAAGCTCATCGGCCAGCGGGTTGAACCAACGCTGATGCTGTCGCTGTTCACTATTTTCATCGCGATCGTGTTTGCGATTCCACTTGGCGTGCTCGCCGCGTGGAAATCTCGCACCTTTATTGATCGGTTCGCGATGATATTCGCCGTGTTAGGGTTTTCCGTGCCGGTTTTTGTCATCGGTTACATCTTGATGTATGTGTTTGCTATTCAACTCAAGTGGCTACCGGTTCAAGGTTACAAGCACCTCGCGGACGGCATTATCCCGTGTATTCGAAGTCTGGTGCTACCGAGTATCGCACTGGGTGTTGTATACATCGCCCTCATAGCGCGGATTACTCGGGCGAGTGTAATGGAGGTTCTTGCCGAGGATTACATCCGGACAGCAAAGGCCAAAGGACTGAGTTCGAGCGTCGTTCTGATTCGTCACGCACTGAAGAATGCGGCGGTGCCTATCATCACTATTATTGGCGTTGGTATCGCACTGCTGATCGGTGGTGTGGTCGTAACCGAGAGTGTTTTCAATATTCCTGGTCTGGGTAGGTTGACCGTGGATGCCATACTGCATCGCGACTATCCCGTGATTCAGGCGATCATCATTCTATTTTCAGGGGTCTACGTTCTGGTTAATCTGCTCGTAGATCTAAGTTACGTGTTTTTGGACCCAAGGATCCGATACTAAACGCTCATGGCTGCAATTGAGGTCTCGGTCGCTGAACAGACGGTAGGTACCAATGAAACCGGCCGAACGATTGAATTTATTCGGCGCAATCCAACTGTCGTCATCAGCGCATCCATTCTCATTGCAATGTTTCTTCTAGCGATTTTTGCACCTTTTCTAGCGACTGATCCGCTCGAACTTGCACCCTGGCAGCGGCTTAAGCCCCCCGGTGAATTCGGTTTGTTCGGTACAGACCATCTTGGTCGGGATGTTTATGCAAGGACTATTTACGGTGCCCGAATCTCTCTCAGTGTAGGTCTGTTCGTGGCTCTGGTCAGCACCGCGGTCGGGCTTTTTATCGGTCTCCTCGCAGGGTACGTCCGGATAGTGGATACAGTGGTCATGCGCATCATGGACGGTCTCATGGCGATACCGGGCATTTTGTTTGCGATTGCACTGATGGCTCTGGTTGGCTCTAGTGTGCAGAACGTTATCATTGCTATATCTGTACCAGAGATTCCACGTGTGGTCCGCTTGGTACGGGCCATCGTTCTGACCATCCGTGAAATGCCCTACGTCGAGGCCGCCGTAGCTTCGGGTACACGATTACCCCAAATCCTTGTGCGGCACATTCTGCCGAATACTTTCGCACCGCTTATGGTCCAGGCGACTTACATCTGTGCCTCGGCTGTCATAGTCGAAGCATATTTGAGTTTCCTCGGGGCCGGGACGCCGCCGGAGATACCCAGTTGGGGCAACATGATGGCTGAAGGCCGGGTTTATTTTCAGTTCAAGCCATGGCTGCTATTTTTTCCTGGTTTGTGTCTGGCCTGTATGGTGATGACAGTTAATATTCTGGGTGATGGCCTGCGTGACACGTTGGATCCTCGTATTGCCCGGGGCATGCGGTAGGTCGGGTTAGTAAGAATGGATAATTCAATGGACGCTACCCGGACCGACTCACCAATTCTCCAGATCAAGGACCTGCGCACTTTCTTTGATACTCGGGATGGTGTTGTGCGGGCGGTAAATGGAGTTTCGCTGGAGCTTTACCCAGGAGAAACGTTGTGCATCGTGGGTGAGTCGGGCTGTGGTAAGAGTGTTACCGCAATGACAATCCTTGGTCTGCTGCCCAAGCCGCCTGCTCGAATCGAGTCTGGGGAAATCCTGTTCCAAGGTACCGATTTGCTTAAACTGGACGAACAAGAGATGCGAGCCATCCGAGGAAACGATATCTCGATGATTTTCCAGGAACCGATGACCTCATTGAATCCAGTCCTGACCATCGGTCGGCAAATTTCAGAGGTGATTTCGCTCCACCAGGGCGTGTCTAACCGGGTGGCCCGAGATCGAGCGGTCGAGATGCTCGATCGGGTTCGCGTCCCGGACCCCCACCAGAGGGTCAACGAATATCCCCATCAGTTGTCCGGTGGTATGCGGCAACGCGCAATGATCGCGATGGCGTTGTCATGCAATCCGAAGATCCTGATTGCCGACGAACCATCTACAGCGCTCGATGTGACAATTCAAGCCCAGATCCTGGATTTGATGCGTGAGCTACGAGATGACTTTGGAACATCCATCATACTCATTACCCACGATCTTGGAGTGGTGGCTGAAATGGGCGAACGGGTATTAGTAATGTATGCCGGGGGAAAGGTTGAGGAAGCATCCGTTGAGGAGTTGTTCCATTATCCGCTTCATCCTTACAGTGAAGGTCTGATGACATCAATCCCTCGACTGAATGAAAGTCTGGCGGGGGACGGTGACCGGGTACGGCTCCAGGAGATACCAGGAATGGTACCTTCACTAATCGAGCAAATCCCAGGTTGTCTGTTCGCGCCTCGATGTAGTTACGCCTCCGAGAAGTGCAATAGTGAATCTCCGCAATTAGCCGAACATCGTAAACAGCATTACGCAGCTTGCTGGGAGTCAAGTAACTTCGCCCACCGTCTGGAGTCACCTACACCATGACCGCTGTCGCTGCCGCTGGCCCGGAAAATATTTTATCGGTGCGGGACGCCAAGAAGCACTTTGACGTGCGGGAAGGTCTGTTGGCGAAAAAGGTAGGTAACGTATACGCAGTCGATGGGGTCAGTTTCGACATTGCCCGGGGTGAGACACTGGGTCTGGTAGGGGAAAGTGGATGCGGCAAGTCAACTGTTGGACGGCTGGTACTTCGCCTGCTCGATCTCACGGCCGGTGAGGTTCACCTCAAGGGTGTCAATATTTCCGGATTGACCAGATCAGAGGTTCTGCCGTATCGGCGTGAGATGCAGATGGTGTTCCAGGACCCCTATTCCTCTCTCAACCCAAAACTTTCAGCTGGCTCCTTGGTGTCAGAGCCGTTGAGAAATTTCAAGCAAGGCAGTTCCGCGGAAATCGATCAACGGGTTCAAATGCTTTTCGAAAGGGTTGGCTTTAAACGTGAGGCGATGGAAAGATATCCACACGAGTTTTCTGGCGGCCAACGGCAGCGCTTAGGTATCGCCCGAGCACTCGCCGTGAACCCATCTCTGATAGTTGCTGATGAACCGGTATCTGCCTTAGATGTTTCGGTGCAAGCACAGGTTATCAATTTGCTCATCGATCTGCAGGAGGAATTTAATCTGGCGTTGCTGTTTATCTCACACGATCTAGCAGTGGTTGAACACGTCAGCCACCGAATTGCCGTAATGTATGTTGGAAAACTGGTGGAGATTACGGATACCAAGACCTTGTTCAAGAATCCGCTGCATCCGTATACCGAAGCCCTGTTGTCGGCGGTACCGGTGCCTGATCCCCGTGCGATCAAGGAAAAGATTATTCTTAAGGGCGATGTTGCGAGCCCGATTAACCCGCCGTCGGGTTGCCGGTTTCACACCCGATGCCCGCATGTGATGGACCGTTGCCGATCAGAAGATCCAGTTTTACAGGAGAAAGAAGCTGGGCATCGAGTCGCCTGCCACTTACATGAACCTGGTTAATTTGTACCTCTTTTAGCCTCCCAATCAAGTAAATTCCACAGCTAATCTGATCGTCAACGGTCAGTGGAACGGGCGAGCCGATGGACCATAGAGCTGGACGTTTTGCTGGAAATTGTTGTGCAACTCAAATGCAGGTTAGTTACTCGATTCATCAATAGACTGAATCTAGGACTCTGACCATCGGTTAGTGTCAGGGTATGTTGTTTTTGATATTTACCTGTTGTGATTGTGTCGTTTTCAAAATCATTCACAGTAAAAAGCCCCCGGGAAATTTTATTCCCGGGGGCTTTGACCAATGAACTACAGTCCTAGCGGACTGTGTTAGAGGTTTGGAGATAGCTATTTCGGATGTACATTCCAGAAAAATGGTACCGGGCCCTTCAGGATTCCAGCAATACGGTCTTCCCGGTAAGCATGCTTACTTAAATACTGACCAATCGGTACGTAGGTCACGACATCCATTGCTCGTGCCTGCACCTGGTCAGCAAGTGCTTTCTGCTTTGCTGGATCGGTCTCCCGGGCGAAGTCTTGCCGGAGCTGTTCGACGGTTGCATCCGTAGGCCAGCCAAACCAGGCCTTTTCGACGCCACCGCCAGAAACTCCAATGTTGGCTACCGGATTTAACAGGTCAGGTGCGATCCAGGAAGTATGGAAGATATTCCATCCACCATCAGCAATGCTTTTCTTCTCGGCACGTCGGGACGTCAGAGTGCTCCAATCCATTGCTTGAACTTCCAGATTTATGCCGGCTTTACGTAGCAAGCTGGCGGTGACCTGGGTGGCTGCACTGAGTGTTTGAATATCGGTTGGGTGCATCAGAACGATTTTTTCGCCGTTGTAACCTGCTTCTTTCAGCAAGGCTTTGGCCTTGTCGATATCTTGAGTCACAACGCGTTCAGACCCAACAAATGTTTCAAATGGCGTATCGCACAGAAACATTGCTCCACAGGTTCGATAAAGGTCGGAAGTACCAACGATGGCCTGTAAGTACAGTTCCTGATCGACCAGTAACTGGACCGCATGCCTTGCTTTGACGTTGTCGAACGGTGCGTTCAAGTGATTGATCCTGAGCCAACCCTGGCTGCCGTAGTTATCATCAAGCTCGGTATGCACGCCATCGGCTGCTTCGAGAATGTCAAACAGGTCGGATTGTGGTGCTTCGAAAAAATCTACTTCGCCATTGATTAGCGCATTCATGGCGGTCTGCTGATCTGGGATGTAAAGCCACTCGACTCGATCGTAGTGAGCGACTTTGCCGCCCGATGCGCCGCTCGCTGGCTCGCTTCGTGGAACATAGTCTGCAAATTTTTCGTATACAGCCTTGCTTCCCGGTACCCATTCAGCTTCGATAAACTTAAAAGGACCAGAGCCGATGAGTGGTGCTGGCACCTGTTCAAACGCGTCAGTCGCAGCTTTTTCTGCGGGCATCATAAAGGGTACGTTGGAACTCATCTTGCCAAGAGCAGTCGTCAACAAGCCCCAAGGCTGAGAGAGTGTGATAGTGAAGGTCTTGCTGTCTACAGCATCCATGCTGGTGACCTGCGCCATCAACTGTTGGCCCATGCCATCGCGTTTGCCCCAGCGGGCTATCGACGCAATACAGTCAGCAGAATCAACGGCGCTACCGTCGTGCCATTTCAGACCATCGCGTAAGGTGATGGTGTGAACCAGCCCGTCATCACTTACGGAGTGAGAACCTGCCATTTGTAGGTGAACATTGAAGGTTTCATCCATCGCGAACAATGTGTCATATATCATGTAGCCATGGTTTCGCGTGATATATGCCGTCGTCCAGATTGGGTCTGTGTTCTTAAGGTCGGCGTGCGGCACGATCTTGAGAACAGAAGCTGCTTGAGCTGTACCGATAGACAGTACGGCCGCCGCGAGCAAACCTAACAGATACTTTGTGGGTTTCATCAGTTACTTTCTCCTTTAGTGTGTTGCCACGGTGTCAGTATAACCAACCGCAGTTCCGTCCAACAACATAGTCATAAATCATTGATATGTAGTGTATAAATAGATATACCAGGCTTTACTCAATGCTCGGATAGTCGAGTTTCTAGAGATCGGGAGCAACCCTGACAACCGCCTTACCTGTATTACGGCCACTGAGCAGACCCTGGAAGGCTGAGATCGAATTCTCAAGGCCGTCGGTGATGTCTTCGCGATAACGGATCTCTCCGCTTTTCAGCCAACTCGACATATCCGACATAAAGGCACTCAGCCGGTCGCCGTGATCGGTCACGATGTAGCCGCGAACCAGCAGTCTTCGGGTCAGGACAGCACGCATCAAGCGGGGCAGGGTATCAGGACCGTCGGGGAGGCTCGTGTCGTTGTAGCGTGAAATCATACCGCACACTGGAATTCGGCCGCCGTCATTCATTAAGTTATAGGTCGCATCGAAGACTTTGCCGCCGACATTTTCAAAGTAGATATCGACACCTTCTGGACAGGCGTCCTTCAATTGGGAATCGAAGTCTTCGTCGTTATAGTTCAGGCAAGTATCAAACCCGAATTCCTCAACTGTGTATTGGCATTTCTCAGCAGTACCTGCGATGCCAACTGTATTACAACCGTGGAGACGAGCGATCTGACCCACGACCGAACCTACAGCACCGGCCGCTGAAGAAACGACTACAGTCTCTCCAGATACCGGTTGGCCGATATCGAGTAGCCCAACATAGGCCGTAAGGCCTGGCATACCCATCACACCCAGTGCGGTGCTGATTGGGTTGGGGCCGTGAACCGGGTCTAGCTTGTGCAGTCCCTGTCCGTTGCTGATTTCGTAGTCCTGCCAGCCGGAGTAACTCAGTACCCGATCGCCGGCTTTGAATTTCGGGTGGCGGGAAGCGACTACCGAGCTGACGGTGCCCCCAACCATGGTCTGTCCGATCTCCACACTGGCGGCATAGGAGCGGGCTTCACTAATACGACCGCGCATGTAAGGATCGAGCGAAAGGTAGAGTGTCCGTAACAACAACTCTCCCTTGTCAGGTTCGGATACGGAGTCCTCCACCAGTTCAAAATCGGTATCTTTGGGAAAGCCTACGGGGCGGCTAGCAAGCGTAATACGCCTGTTCACGTCATCGGTCATTACGGTCTACTCGGTAAGGTATAGAGCTCAAAGATTGTACGGGCATTTGCGATCAGACAGCACTGGCACCGCCATCCAGTGGCAGAATCATCCCAGTCATCTGTCGTGACTCGTCTGAGGCGAGAAAAAGCGCTAATGGTGCAACATCTTCAGGTTCGCTAGGGCCTAAGGGCGTTTTAACCCTGACCGGGTCGTCGTCCCGAAGCATGGCACGCACACGGTCGGTGAGGATGACGCCGGGCGCGATCGCATTGACGCGTATGCCAGCCTGAGCCCATTGCAGGGCAAGGGCACGAGTCAAAGTGACGACGCCCCCTTTGGCTGAGGTATAGGCATCCGCACCTTCGGTGCCGATCATGGCGCGTATCGAGGTGGTATTGATGATGGAGCCGCCGCCTGCTTGGACGAGATGGGGAATGGCAAAGCGGCAACCCAGTACGGTACCAAACAGATCGACCCGAATGGTGCGCCAGAACTCATCAAGTTCAATTTCTGTTATTGCCCCATCTTTAGCGGTTGCACCACCCGCGTTGTTGTAGAGGACATCCAGGCCGCCATAAGTAGCGACGGCGGCGTTGATAGCATTTTCCATGTCATCGGGTTCACCGACGTCTGTTTGAATGGCCTGAACTTGGCCGCCAGTCCCATCGATTTCACGGGCAAGATTTTCATTTTGCAGATGATCCCGATCACACAGCGTGAGTTGGGCGCCTTCAGCAGCAAACAACCGTGCAGTCGCGCGGCCAATGCCACTGGCGGAGCCAGTGATCAATACGCGCTTGTTTGTTAGTCGTCCCATGGTCACGGTTCAGAGCATTTCGGCTAGAAACTTTAGTCTTTCCGATCAATACATTGTTGGTAGGTGTCGTGCCAGGGTCGCAGGCGTTCATATGCTGCACTGGCTGCTAAAACATTCGAGTCAGCGTACCGTCGCCCGATAATCTGCATGCCGATAGGTAACCCACTTGCACTGAGCCCGGCCGGAATCGATGCGGCCGGATGACCGGTAAAGTTGATGAGGTAGGTCAGGCACCAGCCAATCAGTGGATCGACGGCTTCACCATTGATCTCCGTCGGCCCGACCGTGTTTCCGTCATCGGCGTTATCCACCGCTAGACAGGCGAGCGTGGGGGTCACGAGCAAGTCATATTCCGAGAAGACTCCTTGTATGCAGTCGTAAATTTCGGTTCTGATCTCCTGATCCTTATAGAAGTCTACGGCGCTCAATTTGTAGCCAGCTTCAATCCAGCGTAGGTACTCCGGTGGGAAATCGTTTCGGTGCTCACCCAGCAGATCAGGGCCCTTAGCACCGGCTGCTTCTAAGGATGCGATGTTGCGGGGAATGATCAGCCTGCACCATAAGTCACTCAGTTCATTTTGGCTGCGTTTTATGCCCAGTGTGACCGGTTCTACAATGGCTCCAGCTTCCTCAAAGGCAAGAACCTGCTTGGCTATGACTTCTTTGATTTCGGCTTGAACGGGAAAAACATCAAAGTCTAGGCTGTAGGCGATTCTTTTGCCTTTAATAGAATCACCGATGTGGGTTAAAAAGTCTGTTTTATCATCGATACTGTAAGGATCCCCCGGGTGATACCCCGCCAAGGCATTCAAGGCGAGCGCGGCGTCTTCCACTGTGCGAGTGATCGGGCCTGAGAAGGAAAACGGCGTGTCGCTGGCAAAAGCATTGGGCCGGCTTAATGAGGGGACCCGACCGTAGCTCGCTTTGTAACCATAGACGCCACACCAGGCTGCAGGGATGCGGATGGAGCCGCCGCCGTCGGTGCCTTCGGCGAGCGGTAACATGCCATCTGCTACAGCTGCTGCAGCGCCACCTGACGACCCACCAGAGTTCTTGGAGAGGCAGAAAGGATTCCGGGTGGGCCCAAAAAGATAATTGTCACAGGTACCACGAAATCCCATGACAGGGCTGTTAGTTTTGCCGACGATGATTGCACCGGCCTGTTCAATGCGCTCAGTAAAGATACAGCGGTGTTGGGTGATATTGTCTTTAAGCGCTCGAACGCCGCCCATCGTCATCGCAGTGCCGGGTTTTGAACTGAATAGATCCTTGATAGCGACGGGAATGCCGTGCAGTGGGCCAACTTCATCGCCATTGGTGAGCGCTTGTTCTGCGTTTACAGCCTCGTCATGAGCCCGTTCAAAGTCTTCACAAACAAAAGCATTAACAGCTGGGTTACGGGCACTGATCCGTTCTATGAACGCATTGATAACCTCGACAGGGGAGAGCTCGCGTTGACGGATACGCAAGGTAAGCGAGGACAGGGTGGTGTAGGCCAGTTCATCGGCTAATGTCATGAGGGTTGCTCCTACTAATAGCTGACTGTGCGTAAGGTGTAATTGGAGATTAAAGTTCTTAATTTAGAGTATTCGGTACGGGTGGGATCAGTATGTCGCTCATTTGCTGGCAGATCGTAGACGACTATAGGCCAGTTCAGCTGTTTTGCGGTTGGAGTAGATCTGTCCATTTTGAGCGGTGCAGTCGGACTGCCGCATTTTTTCCATCAGCTCGTCTGCCACGCACCAGTCCCAGTTGTGGGTGTTCACAGAACACTCCCCAGCGACGTACTGGGCGGATGAATCACATGCACCGAACAGGATATAAACCGTCGACGGCCAGGGTATAGCGGCAACAAACATTACCCCGAAAGCGATGCCAGCGAACAGGATATAGGTGACGATCGTTTTCATAAGCTGAAGCGGTAGATGCGGGCAGCGTTCCGGTGAAAGAGAGCGTCAACCGTGGTTTCGGGCAGAGTGTTAACTATCTCACGAAATCCGAGCAGGATGGTATCCAGATCACCACACAGACGGTCGACCGGAAAGTTACTGGCAAACATGCAACGATCTGGTCCAAAAATATCCAGCGCTCTGAGTACTATGTTGCGGTTTGATTCAACGGTCCAGGGGTGATTGGTCTGACCGAGACCTGATATCTTGATCATGACATTCGGTTTTAGAGCCACCTGCTCAATCGCTTTAGACCAAGTCGAGAAGCCTAGATCGCTCCGATCCGATGGTAGTCCCGTGTGATTGATCACTAGGGTAGTTTCAGGAAAATCAGCTGCTAAGTCAGCGGCTTGGTCAAGGTGCCAATAGGGAATCTGCAGGTCGAAAGAATACCCCAAGGGTTCTAGCTTCGCATAACCGTCCCGCCAGTTGGGATCATCCATCGAACCGGGTAAACCCCGTAGTCGAAGGGCGTTTTGTTTCGTTGCTGTTGGTTTTTGCCTAACGCCACGGACTTGCGGAAAGGCGGAATGCTCCGATAGGACTTTTCCGATATTGTCCTGATCGAGGCATGCTTGTACGACAAAGACCACGGGGTGTTCACAAGTTCGAGTGATGTCAGTCAGCCAACGGGTCTCCCCAACTGGATCGTGCGGGTTCCATTCAGCTTCAACATGGACTGACCCCATTATTTCAACTTCCGTGGTGTCACTCGCATAGTCCTTAGGCAAATAATTCTTCCGGATCGCAGCGTAGTTGCCGTAGCGGAACGGAATTTGTGGCTCATCACACAGCCAAGGGTGGTAGTTGGAGTCTATATCCCAGAAGTGATGATGGGCGTCTAAAAACTTCAATGCTCAGCGCTTTCGTTCTTCAGGGTGGGTGACGCTGTCGTGACCTTGCTCAAAACGTTTATCGATATTGTAGATGTGGTCAAAATCGTAACTGCGGGTTCTGACGTCTGTCGATTTTTCTGCGGCCCAGTCTTCATCAATCGCAAGCGAGCTGGCGATAAAGTAGTGGATCGCGAGCAATACGGTCCAGGCCATCATCGGCCAGAAGTGCCACCAGTTTCCACCAATCAGTTCAGCAATCAGCATCAATAGAGTGAGTGACATATAGAGTGCCAAGTGCTTAGGAAACAGCAGGCGTCCGGGAATATAGTTTCGATGATCGGCAAAGACACTCATCTTTTAAAGAGTCTGCGCCGTGGCTGTTCCTCGTTTTCAGGTTTACGTAGGTTTGGGTAGACCCGGGCCAGTGCGATGACGCGCAATGAATACCACAGCAGAAGGAGAACGACCAGTCCAACGAGCAGGGTATCTACAAGATGTCGATCGGAACGAAATCCATAAATCAAAAGGTACAACAGTCCAGCCAGCGGTGTAGCGCTTAAATAAAGCGCCGCAAAATAATTTTTAGCAATACCGAACGCTATTGCTGCGAAGACCACTGTAATGCCATAGACCGCGATAATGGGGGAACGTCCGTGCGGCGTGGCTCCGCTCATGGCCGTTAGACCAATTACTCCAAAGAGTACTCCTAGAAATAGGCAGTAGGCCAGAATCTCATTGTCCGCCTGGTAGCGATTAAGCCGGGATAGGGGGACTAGATAAGGGGTCGTCCGGTCATCCCAAACGTAGCGTTTAAAGATGTTTTCCCAATCGAGCACGTCGGTGGTCCCGAAAGTTGTCGGATCGAAGTGTGCGACTATCCTAGGGTCTACTCGCGGTTGCGGGCTTTTTCAGCCTCTTCTGACGCGCGCATTCGAGCGGATTGGAGTTCCAGTTGATCATCCATCTTCTCCAGT
>Ga0315336_1004622_pt1 | contig 16024 bp, 15 predicted proteins | sample ASW5metaG_FD_204512 | JGI IMG/M metagenome (GOLD analysis project Ga0315336, IMG submission 204512) | Ammonia-oxidizing marine archaeal communities from Monterey Bay, California, United States - ASW #5 | ecosystem: Environmental > Aquatic > Marine > Intertidal zone | place: USA: California...
TATGCAATTCAGCAACTTGGCACCTCCCTAATCGTTGTGATGGGGCATTCACAGTGCGGTGCAGTCACTGCAGCATTGCAAATGGAGTTTGTCGATGGATTGTTTGCACAAGTTACGTTGTCACCAACCCCAGATTTGGATGATTGCATTGCGCACAATGCAGAGCAGGGGATAGCAACAATTTTAAACCGTTCGCACTTCATCGAGGAGGCAGTTAAAAATGGCGCAGTTCAAATTGTCGCTGGCGTTCAAGATATTGCAAGTGGCGAATTTGAGTTAGTTGCGCAAACTCAGTTAAACTGATCCATCTCATGATGTACAGGCAAGGCTAACTGGCGTTATCCCCTTAAAAACGCTCCGAGCAGGACTTGAACCTGCGACCTACGGATTAGAAATCCGTTGCTCTATCCAGCTGAGCTACCGGAGCCAATTTTGGCATTGTACGCGAGTCAGGGTATCATGCCCATTCTTAGTTGATGACTTGTCATTAATTACAGGGCCGGTAGCTCAGCGGTTAGAGCTAACGACTCATAATCGTTCGGTCCCCGGTTCGAATCCGGGCCGGCCCACTGTTCATGCGTTTTGCATCAAAACATCAAGGTTTCTCCCTCATTGGTATCCTTCTTGCGCTTGCGTGCGTTGTTGTACTGATGTCGATCTACATGACATCGCTCCAAAAATCAGTCACTGGTGGCAAAGGGAAATCAACGAATACTTCAGCGTGGGGGATGATGGACCAAATCCAATTGCAAACGATCGGCAGAGCGCTGATGATGGACGCCATTACGAGTGGTCAATATCTCACGCCTAGCGTATTGTCTGGTTCTGGTGATGTTTATGACAACACTTCTGCAAATTTTTGGTCTGCAATGCTCTTGCAAAACATGATTAATCCCGACCAACTTGTATCAAAATCAGATCGAAGTTGGATTGAGCCCGCCCAACCCGATTACCGCGCTCGTTTTTTTGATTCGAATTTTTCAGCAGACTTAAGTACAACGTATAACGTTTCATTTGCGCATATGCCATTATGGAGTGACCTACTTACCAAAAGATGGAACTCCAAATCTGGAAAGTTTCCACTTCTTGGAAATCGTGGACCCCAAGATGGCATTGAAGGCACAACATCAATCACCCTCGATGATGATGGTATATGGCGAGGGTGGGTCTATTGCTCAGATGGCTCAATTGAATGGGTGGAGGGAACGACGCTTACAAAAATGTGGCGACGTCAGGATGGTGCAAGGAGCGACAACGTTTTTCTCGATGAATCCGAGAGTGCTGATGATGCCGTTCTTGGCTACACCATCGAGATGGATGACTACGGTCCAACGTACATCTGGGATTAATTAGAGGTTGTTTAACCCAGCAGTGGCATCTTCGATGAGTTGCTTCGCTGAAATACCACTGCCAACCGCTTCCCTCATCCATTGATCCGGAGTTAGTCGTCCGATGGAACAAATCCGTTTTGTTTCAGCAGCCAAATCCTTACCACGCATGTGCGATTTAATCTGGTGGCTAATCACATGACCAATCGTATAGTCAGGTAAATAAAGCGGATACCCAATCATGTGTTGGTACGCAGCAAGAATGTGATATGGATCTTCACCAAAGTATTCTTTAAAATATTTATTCCACACATCTTCTGCGATTGTTAACATTTCATCCCGCAATTGTTCGGGGGTTGCGTTAGGATTTTTGTATAACCATCGCCATGTGTAGAGTTCAACGAGTGATGGCCCCGCAATTTGGCATGCGGCAAGTAATCCCTCTACTGATGCAAGTGCAAATGCTTTTGTTTCATCTTCTTCCGGAAGTCCCACAACTTCCTTCGCTTTGTTTTGATAGAGAAAAGCAAACGCTTCGGTACACGCTGTGTTTGGTACGTTTCTTAACAACGGACGCGGAACAAAGTGGGTCGAAATAAGTTGTTCAAGATTATGACCGAGCTCATGCATCGCGGTATCAAATCCATCCCATCCAAGCCGATCGTCAAGACGGTTGGTGCGTAACCACGCGTTGTACTCTGGAATACCCGGACGCACCGCATGGCCAGCGCCCCGAGCAATTTCGACATTGACCCGCGTTCCTAAAAACGCTGCGTCATCATCGGTGTATCCAAGCCCCTTCAATACATCTGGAATTTTTTGTTGAAACTCTGATTCATCTTTAAACATTTCCGTTACTTTTTCATCGAGCTCAGCTGAACTCGCACCGTTGGCGATGTCCTCAAGATAAATGTCAAAGGCTTCAAGTGGGCGATGGAGTTTTTTAGACATGTACTTTGCTATGTCACCGCGTACAGGTGCTTCAAGTAATTCAATCATCAACTCTTCGACAGTCTCTTCTGAAATCTCTCGTTCTAAATCGAACTTTCGAGCGATGGCAGTGGGATGTTCGTCGTAGTATTTGTCGTAATCCACAGCGACGGAACGTTGCGTACTTAGTTGTTCATATCGAACTGGTCCAAGCAATTCGCCAGCATCACCACCATTTACCGTATTAGTTTGGGGGTTCCATTTCCCTTCGCACGTACTATCCATAATCTGTTTTGGAAGAGTTCCATCAATGTGCCGACCCATCACCCAAGAAAGTGCGCGTTGTTTTTCTAGCCCACCATCTTGCGTGTACCCCGCCTTTATTTCTTCCCGAATAATCCAGTGCGCAATAAGTTTACGGTCTTTTCCGAACCATGACTTGCCATTGGCGTCCACCATACACCCGACTGGTACATGGAATTCGCTGACAAACATATCCGCTTCGTGCTCAAGTTCACGTGCACGGTCATTCACTTCAGCAGGAATACGCGGCCCAAAAGCTCTTCCGATTCTCGCTTCCGCCCACTGATCTGTTGACCAATTGCATCCATCACTGAGCATTGTGGCAAGATTAGGACGATCAAAATTTAACAACGCAATAAATGCGAGTTTCTGTTTGTAAAATTGATCTGATAAATCAGGGCAAGGGTCAAACATCGCCATTGTGTTATCAATCATAGGCATTTCATCACCGCGCAAATCGGTCCACCTTCGAAGATGTCGTCCAATTTCATAGAGGTGCCCACCAATACTGCCCATCGCACTCTCATATCGCTCAAGCAATCGAGCGCGATCTTCGTCACTTGTGACAAAACTGTTTTCACAGAATGTTTTAAATTCGTTACCGTCGCCATCCGTTTCTTTCCAGCGATTTGCGACCCTGCGTACACCTGCAGTTGCCCTCTGGCAACCACCAAGTTTTGAAATAGTTTCGTCGATTGGTAATGTTGTCATGGAGTGCATGATAAAGCATGACAAAGAGAGTCGTGCAGATTATGGTTAGATGCAATACCACCCTCTACGATTGGCGAATATTTTCCACCCGATTCTTTAATGATGGGAAGCCATGGAACAATATCCCAAGGTTTCAGAAGCGGTTCAACCACCCCATCAATTCTACCTGTGCATAACAACATGTACGCGTAGCAATCACTCCACCCCCGAAGTGAACACCCACAATCTAACAACTTGAAAAAGACAGCAGAGGAATTGGTTTGTTTGAAGTAGTCGTGCGATGTGGTGCAGACCATTGCATCTTTGAGGGAGGGCGTTGAAGAAACTCCCGCAGATCCTTTTCCCTTATAGATGACACCTTCTCCCACGACTGCCGAAATGGTTTCATTCATCGCTGGCAAAGTAGCAATCCCCGCAATTGGATTACCATCGAATTCAAGACCAATCAGCGTCCCAAAAAGGGGGACTCCTCTGGCAAACGACGTGGTGCCATCGATGGGGTCAACGACCCATCGAAAACCAGTCATTCCAAGCACTTCACCATGCTCTTCACCTAGAAAACCATCCTCTGGAAACGCATCAAGAATTGCGCTTTTGGCAAAAGTTTCAGCCTCTACATCAACATTGGTGACCTCTGAACCATCCTTTTTGGTGGAAATTGTGAACTTTTGATCAAAAAAATGAGTTAAAACGAACGCGGAAACCCGCTCTGCCGTAGAGAGGAGAAGCATATTTCGCGTAGAAATGGCGTCCATGAGGAGAGGTATTGTACTGAGAAAAATTGTCCTATAACTAGGAAACAAGGCCGTACAACCCGCAAAAAGAAGAGGGTAATCGATGAAATCAGTTCAGTTCGCCTACTTTAACACCGACAAGGATGGAAAGTCCTGTGAATAAAGACTTTATCCATATAGTGGAGTAAAATGGGTGTACAGTTGAACGCTTGCCTTGGTGGGCATGTCGTTACGGTTGAGTAACAAGAGCATGAAAATATTAGGAACCAACTTGATAGTCGTTACGGATGAGTAACAAGAGCATGAGAATATTAGGAACCAACTTGATAAGAAAAGTCCTAGCAATCCCCGTGATTGCAGGTCTTGTGCACTTTGCATCAGCAGAGACCATCATGGTTCCTACAGAAACGGAGAGCATTCAAGAAGCAATCAATTTAGCGCAGGGTGATGACGTTGTTCTCGTTGAACCGGGGCAATACAACGAATCGATTGATTTCAAGGGTAAAGCGATTACTCTCAAAAGCACAAAAGGCGCCGCGGTCACAATCATCGATGGCTGGAATCTCAATGACAGCGTGGTGAAATGTATTAGCGGTGAAGGGCCGAGCACCATTTTTGATGGCTTCACGATAACAGGTGGTACAGGAAATCGAGAGTTGTATAGCGAAACCGAAACCGTAGGCGGTGGGTTACTTTGTCTGCATTCGAGCCCAACAATCAAAAATTGTATTTTTGTAAGCAACATTTCCACGTACCAGGGTGGTGCTATTTTTAATGGCGATCGTAGTAACACAAATATTCAAAATTGCAAAATTAGGGGGAACACCTCTGAGCGAGGTGGAGGTGTGTACAACAGCCGTGGTCGCCCTGTGATTCAAAATACCGAAATAGCAAACAATACCGCAGAATATGGTGGTGGCGGTGTGTATAACTTTGGTTCGAGCGTACGAATCATTTCTTCTTCGTTCAAACATAACCGCGCGCAATATAATGGTGGTGGTGTGTACGATTATGACAGCGGTGGTCGAGTAGAAGATTGCGTCTTCACTGACAACATTGCTATGTTTAACGGAAATGCAATGTATCGCGGGTACCGAAGTGCGACAATTCTTGAAGAGGATTGCCGCTTCACCATGGCACACGACACTATCTCGGGAACGGGCGGTTACATGGTCGCTCGAGGGAAACAAATTGGTGCATGTTGTATTGGTACAGGGTGCTTAATTGTTGATGAGCAGGCCTGCGTTAAAGCAGGTGGCTCATGGTTAGGACCAAACACGTCTTGCGACGATCAGTTACTTGCTTGTCCGAAACCGAACTCGGGTGACATTAATACCGATGGTGTCGTTGACATGATGGATCTGGTCCTTGTCATGACAAGCATGAACACTACTGCTAAGAAGTAACCCATTCTAGAATAAGTTCTTTAAGTGCCGCACAAGGAAGAGAGTGCGGCACTTTTTTTGTACTTTGCATTGCACACTCTGGAGCGATGAGAATAGGGGCGGGTGCGCCCATGCTGACGGCCCGACCATGTGAGCCCTTTATTGCTTTTGGGTCGAGAGTAATGAAATCAAAGAGTGTTCGTTGCCCTAGTTTTTTAAGGAGTAACTTGAGAGCAATTCTCGGCTTGCTCCCACGCCATCCCTTAGCAAGCACGAGTTCTCTTGGGTCGTAGCCGGGCTTATTGTGGATATCGACAGTTGTTTGATAGTCAGGCGCCTTTGAATCATCTTGCCACCAATCATGCGAGAACCACTTGTCGGGTTGAGTGACTGCAACAATTTCACCGCATCGTTCATGGGCAAGGTTTCCTCGCTCCTTATCTACAAATACAAATTCGATGCCAGAAGTCTTCTGCAGTAATTCTGCAACGATTGGCACGTTCGATTCTTTTCGCACATAGACGTGAGCGACTTGATGATCGGGAACTGCAAAAGCCTCGCTCGCATCTGCATCTAAATATTCACGGTTGTCCTCTTCTCGAATCGCAATAAAATCGTTCTCGCGTAACACGCGGTTGATTGCAACCGCGCCATCAACTTCTTGAATGGCATATTCACTCAAGATGCAGATTTCTATATCCTGATGGGTGTAGTAATCAATCAATTTGCCTACCACACCATCAATCGCATTAAGTTCGGCTGGGATGTTATTATGATTTGGTCCAAGGCGCTGCAGAGGATAGTCAAGGTGCGGAAGGTACACAAATGAAAGTGTTGGGTTGTATAAACTGTCGACTTCTATTGCCGAGTTCGCAATCCACTGCGAGGATTCAATTCCAGCAGCAGGTCCCCAAAATTTGAATAGTGGAAATTGACCAAACTTGTTTTGTAATACATCTCGAAGGGAAGAAGGCGTTGTCCAGATGTCTGGAATTTTTCTTCCGTCGGCTTTGTATTGCGGTCTTGGTGTTACTGCGTAATCGGCAGACGAGTACATATTAAACCACCAAAACAAGTTTGCAACAGTGGCAGATGGTTCTGCCGCGTGCAATGCATCCCACACTTTTTCTCCTTGAACAAGAGAGTTTGCTTGTCGCCAAAAGGAAGTGGTATCTGTTGAGCGTTCGTGCCACCCATTTGCAACAATGCCATGTTCCTTTGGTTCAAGCCCCGTGAGCATCGTTGATTGAACCGTACTTGTTACAGCTGGGAGTGGTGGCTCGAGTGTTGAGAACCCACGCTGTTCAATAAGTTCTGAAATGCGGGGTGTGTGTGAACCAATGTGCGATTCAGTGAGTCCGACTACATTTAATATTGCCATTCGACGCATCATTAGGTACCGAGTATTTTACGATGCGCTGCCACTGTAAGGACGAAGCAAAGTGCCGAGATTATCATGATAAAGAACTCCCCTAGTGATGCAATCAAGATGCAATCAAGTAATGCGAATCCGGAGAGAAGTTTGTGCATCCCTGAAATTGGTTTACTGTTGGGCTCTTGAAAATTTCGCCATGCAAAAAACATCCAAATGAAGAATGCGACAAATGCAAACCATGCGACTGGCGAATACGTGCTAAACAAAAAAACTGGTAGCATTGCAGGTAGTAATGTGAACCAGACAACCCATGAATACCTAAGTTGTTTTTCATTTTCAAATGTCCCAACAAATGTGAGCAAGGCGGTATAGAACGCAATGATTCCACAATAAATGAGCAGAATTGCTCCAACGTTTTGTGCAGAAAAGGCAGAGACAGCTACAACATAAACCAGCCCCCTGCAAAAAGCCATGAGTGGAATTGCGGCGATTGCAATGTGATGCAATACGGTATAAAGCAGTATGTAAAACGCGAGTGCAAGTGTTGAAAAACCCGCCCATAGTCCAATCTTAAAAGCAAGAAGGTTTCCAATTGCAAGCATGATGAAACCCGTTATCCATGCTTGCTTTGCTGTAATCAATCCTCGGGGAATAGGTCTATCGGGGCGAAGTTGTTTATCTCGTTTTGCATCAAACGCATCGTTTAGAACCATTCCAGCAAAATACATGAGTAAAAGTACAACGGAGATAACGAGCAGAGGTTTGCCGATTTGTAGTGGCGGTGAATGAATATGAGTAGACCACTCTTCGCGGTACGCGATGATAGCAAGTGCAACTCCAACCATCACATTGCTGAGAATGGTTGGCGAATTGCTGATTCGCAACATATTCATCCACGCTTTAGGTTCGCTCATGTATATATTTGGCTTGCGGCCCATGACAGTTCCTTTGAAATCGAATCAACAAGATCGCCAATCCGTAATTCTGTTGGTACAACATCCCAAGTATACGTTTCAACCTCCCAATCCGTGACGCCTTCACGCAAAAGCACAGCAATATCTTCTTTTAAGTTCTTTTGGGTTGTGCCCAACGCTCCAATCAACTCGAGATGAATGGGCACATGAAAATGAACTCGCCATATTCCAGAGGGGTTGTCAAACGGAACCTCTGCGAGGTTTTCATAAAACGTTAAACAATGGTCATCTAGAATTGTTGTTTGATGAAAATATTTTGGTTCAGCGATTGATTGAAGATCCGCGACACAAACGGTTCTGTTTGCGTTAGTGATTTCGATTTCAATTGCAGAAGAAAGTTGTACCTTTCCGATGCTGAGCCCTGCTTGTTTGTAGTTCGAACATGCTTCCTCTGCACTTTCGTGCATCACAGCGCCGTGGCATGTGTCGTGACACACACGAAGATATTTTCTCATTTGTTCGTCATCCCCAAAATAGGTATTGATAAATTTCGCTAACTCTTCTGAGCGTTGCAAACGACAACCGGGCTCCGTTTCAATGTCTACATGGATACATACACCGGTAGTGTCTTCAAGTTGAGCAAGTTGTTTGACGCATTTTTGTAACATTCGAGCTGCATCTTTGTCTTTAAAAAAATCAGCATCCCAGCCAAGGGGTAAGGTGGAAATGCCCGCTTCTTTCCCTCGGGTAATGTTCGCCAAAATAGTAGCGATCCTCATGGTATATTCAAGACGATCTGGATGAGTCCAATTTGGTTCATAAACATCGTGACCAACAATCTCGGAATGAAAATCACCGTACGGAAATCCATTGAGTGTAAATACTTCTACATTACATTCCTCAAGCGTGTCCTTTAACTGGGGAATGTTTACTTCAAGTGAGGTTTCGTTTGAAAGCCAGAGTCCTGTGCCGATCTCAAATGAATGTTCTTTGCAAATGGGCGTGCAAATTGTTCGAATGTTTTCAAGAACATCGTGAAACGTGTTGCCACGATGCACATTGGTGCAATAGCCAAGCATCAGTTACTCAATCGAAAACTTACCACTCTGTGATAAGAAAAGTTGAGGGTTATGAAAAGAGATAGTGTCAATAAGCGAAGAGGTATGACCTCGACTTGCGAGTTCAACTCGACATTTAGGAACAGCGAGCGGATCGCTTGGTCCCCAATCACCTGCAGAATTAATCCACAATCTTTCTGTGCCATGCATTTCAATGATGTCAGCTGCACGCTGGGGGGTGCACTTACTATCGGGATACAGCGTCATGCCAGCCCAGTATCCACGATCAAGAACAGCACGAACAGTATGCTCTTCGACATGGTCAATGAGAACTCGATCGGGGGATAGGGAGGTGTTCTCAATTGCATCCATGATGAGATTGGTCCCTTTCAATTTATCTTCAAGGTGTGGCGTGTGAACGAGTACTAACTGTTGTAATTGTTCGGCAAGAGCAAGTTGCTCTTCAAGAATGAGTAACTCATTTTTACTGTTTTTGTTTAATCCAATTTCCCCAATACCAAGGACATTGTTGCATTCTATAAAATCAGGAATCAAACTGATTACTTCTCGCGCAAAACCGACGTCCTCGGCTTCTTTTGGATTGATGCATAACCAACAATGGTGCTTGATGCCATACTGTGAAGCTCGGTTCGGTTCGGTATCGGTGAGTTGCCGAAAGTAATCAAAAAATCCTTGAGAACTACTTCGATCATATCCAGCCCAAAATGCTGGTTCAGTGATAGCGACACAACCCGCTTGGGCCATTCGTTGGTAGTCATCGGTGGTGCGGGACACCATGTGAATATGTGGGTCAATGTATACCATCAAGAGTGGGGTGGCTGAGCACCACTTGCTCCTTTCGTTCCTGCACTCTCAATCGGCCCTGATGAATGATCACTGAGAAGAAGAAGTAATCGTTCCGTTCGACCTTCTGAGTCCGTTTGTAATTCTGCGATGCAACGATGAAGTGCTTCGACTCGAAAATCGGTTTCATCTTCGTTACATCGATCGATGCGATCTAAAAAAGCAGCAATGTCGAGGATTTTTGCGCGGTGCTCTAGGAAATAGCGGTCGATGATTTCTTGTTGAGTCATAGAGTTTTGAGGCATAACACCGTTAATTCTACATGAGTTCATCGATGGCTTGTCGAACTATAGCATCGTCAAGTTGATGAATATCGATAGGGTCTTCTATATTTTTCAACATTAGCAAAGTGAGTTTACCGCCCAAATGTTGTCTAAATTCTTCAACGCCTTCAAGGAGTTCTGGATTTTGCAATTCTACGTGGTTTGTCGGAAATCCGAGTTGTTGTAATAGCAAGATGACTCTTTCAGCGACTTCAGGATCAAGATGACCAAGAACGACACTGCACCGCAAATCAATTGCTAAGCCGATTGCTACAGCATCTCCATGGGATAACGAATATCCTGTCATCGGTTCTAATTTATGTGCAGCCCAATGACCAAAATCAAGTGGGCGGGCATCAAGACGCTCAAAAGGGTCACCTCCATGTGTGATGTGGTGTAAATGCAATACAGCAGAACGTTTGAGAACAGTTGCCATCACATCAAGATTTCTTTGTTTTAACAGATCTACGTTATTCTCGATATCTTGGAGTAACGCACCATCTTTAATGAGCGCGACTTTTATTGCCTCACTTAATCCAGAACGCCAATGTTCATCGCTAAGGGACTCAAGTAAATTAAAATCGTTCACTACTGCGAATGGAGGATCAAACACACCAACGAAATTCTTCTTTCCAAAATAGTTGATGCCATTTTTTACACCAACGCCCGAATCACCTTGAGATAAGGTGGTCGAAGGCATTCGAATTAATGGAATTCCTCGGTGTGCAATCGAAGCAACATAGCCAACAGCGTCAAGGATCGCACCTCCGCCAATGGCAAGGACGCACGAATTTCGACAAAGGTCATTTCGATTGATTTCATCAAGAATTCCATGAACAACATTTGAATCATTCTTTGTAGATTCACCACCTGTCAGAATAACGGGCTCTGCGCAGAGGTTTGCTGTTCTTTCGCGCCATGCCTCTAAAGACGACTGAAAGGAATCATTCGATGTATAAAGTCCGGCATCAACAAATGTAAGAATTTTCATTGGCGATAACTCTTCAAAGAGGGTCTCTAATACACCATCTTTTGCAAAAGCGTCTTCAGTAAAGCGTAGCCGGTGCACCCACTCAACCGAAAAAGGAGAGTCTATGGATTCGTTCATTTTTTTACTCTTGCTCCACGTCTAACTCGATGACCGGCGACCATTCTAGCCACTCTTCATCAACATCACCTTCAAGCGTGAAGGCATATCCGCTAGGAGCAATATCCCCAATTCTTGTTGGAGTTGCAAAAGAAACTCCACCTTTGATCCAAGAGGTGATTGGACCCGCATGTAAATCAATGCCAAGCAGGTTTGCGTCAATGTGAATTCCACTGACATTCCAGAATTTGGAATTTATCCGAACGAGTGGCGCGTAGCGAACAAGGATGCTGCATTCAAGTCGAACCGTTGACGAATCACTGGCGAGATTGATTGATGTAATTTCTCCGACCTCTATTCCTCTGTAAAAGATCGGAGCCCCAATCGAAATATTGTCAGCAGAAGTCGCGACCAAGGTAAAGAGTTTGCTATTTGTTGGAACTGCGCCGGTTAAACCAGCGAAAGAAAATTGTTCTTCTCCACCGCCAGGCATGACGGCGATATACCTTGGACCAACAATCGTATCAAGACCTTGAACTCCCTGAAGAGACACAGATGGGCGAACAATCCACCATTTTGAGTGTTCTTTTGCAAGGAGTGATGCAGATGGATGTAATCGAGCTTGCACAATAACTTCTTGAGCATTCTCACTAAGTGAGATTGTTTCAACGCGACCCACTATGGTTCCCCGATAGATAACTGGAGACTCAGTCGTAACGCCATTTGCATTTTCAAACGTAATAGTTAACAGGGGACCTTGAGAAAGTTTCCACTGAACAAAAAGAAAAAGGGTAATGGCAATTGCAATCAGTGGCACAATCCAAGTGAACGAGACAGTTTTTGTCGTTCTTTGCACAACATCAGCAGTTTTCATATTCTTGCCCATCAAGCCAACTCATTTTGCCATAATAAACGGGAATCAAAGTTTGCTGATGCAATCATAGTAAGTACAACAACGCAAGAGAATGCAACTAAACCAAGTTCGGCTTGCACAGAGGCAAATGAGCCAAGTTTTACAATCGCCACCAGAATCGCTACAAGGAACACATCAAGCATTGACCAACGGCCGATGATTTCAATGCATCGGAGTAAATTTGAATTCTGTTTAGATGAATGCAATTTCCAAGTAATGCAGAGGAAGAATAAGCCAATAATTTTTGCAAGCGGGATGACAATCGAACAAAGTAACACAAGTATGGCAATTCCAGGCGTGCCACTTTTCCACAAGTCAACCACACCTTGCAAAATGGTACTTTCATTTTGAAAACCTAAGCGACTTAGCGACATAATTGGAAGAGTATTCGCTGGAATGAAAAGAATGAGTGCTGCAAGTGAAAGCGCCATCGTTCGTTGAATTCCTCGTGGGGCATGTTGCAAGAATTCGGCATGGCACCGCGTGCAATTCGCTTGGCATCCCTTTGGTATATTTGGTACCAGTTGGGTTTGACCACAAGAACGGCAAGTGAGACTTTGAATGTCTGAAGTTTGATCGTTAGTTTGAGACAATTCTACAACCATCAAGTGAGAAGGCATTGGCTGAAAAGAGTCCTGAAGCAAAGCATTGACCCTGAATTGTAATAGTGGCACCGTTAAACACTACTCGGCCATCTCCAAGTTGCCCTGAGATCGAATCATTAAAGATACAAAGGACTTCGGAATCACCATTTCGTAATGTGACTGTATAGAGGTTGTCCTCAGTCGATGCAAAGGAAATGACTTCCCCACTTAGCTCAACCACAGATCCAGAATAGGGGGAGGAGCCACTATTCTCTTCAAATGACGAAGTGAGTGCTTGCAACTTAGGGCGTTCAATATGAGAGGGGCTCACTTGGCTGACAATCTTCGCTGCTGTCTGGTTTTGGTTTGTACTTCCAGTTGAACTACATCCGGTAATGAAGAGGGCTGAAAGTATGATAGTGGTGAGTTGAATGTGCATATGTGTTTTCTCCTGCACTGAGAATGATATCAACGCCACAGAAATCCACCAATTCGAATGACACATCTTTCTGGAGTATTCCACATAAGCCGACGTGGGTGAGAGATTTCCCTCTTCTTGATGAAGACGGGGGCAATACCCCTCCGATTGGTATAGGCGGCACTTAATTTGGGTGCTTGACAATTGAAAACGAGGTTCAAGTCCGTAGATTTGGCCTTTGAATCGAACTGAAAAGAAAGACAAAAAAGCGGATTATTAGCCCAAAAAAGGCCAATGTCGGCTTTTTTTAATAAATCGGTTCACAAAAGCATAACTCACTACTACGAGGTGCACCTGTTGAGATGTTCTCAACCATGAAATTCACCCCTCACCCTGGAGTTCGAAATGACAACCCTGCCTTTGATGATGGCCATGATCGCCACATCCTTCACCGTTTCTCTCGCCACCTCTGCCCCAATCGCTGACTTTAACAACGACGGAAGCGTCGATGCTTTAGACCTCGTTGCCCTTGTAGGCAACATCAATTCATCTTGCAGCGATGAATGCCCAACAGATCTTAATGAAGATGGTTACACAGACACCGCAGACCTTATGGAACTCATGAGTCAGTGGGGTCCAGTTCCTAATTGGTCACCTGAAGAAACTGATGAAATGACTCAAAATCCTACACCAGTTCGCGATGAAAATCGAGATATGAGTTGGCAAGGCCAAGCACCTGTGCTTCTTGATGCAATTTACTACGACCAACTTACTGAACACCTGAATCGTGGTGGGTATGATCGTTGGAACACAGCAATTGAATACAACCAAGGTGAATACACGAAGGCGTGGGCTTCTGAAAATAACGTTGACGTCCTCCCTATGGTCTACGGAGCATTTGATTGGGACGAAGATGGTGAGTTTTCTGAAGAAGATAAAGCAAACTTCGCAACATGGATGGATGTTTCGATTCCTGCTGATTATGACGGTCCTATCTGTCTTGACCTTGAAGGCGAGTGGTGGCCAATTCTTGATTCACAAAACCAAGCAGTTGTCGATGTTGCTCTTAACTTTTACCTTGAAGGTCTTGAGTACGCACAATCATTACGTCCAAATGCAAAGATTGGTTTTTGGGGACTTCCAAAGAAATCACATACGAATCCTGAAATTCCTTCTGCTTCCATCCAACGGCTACTCGATGCGAGCACTGCAATCTTTCCTGAGGTTTATGAAAATAACCCTGGCTATGATGACTCCGCAAGAATCCAACTTCACATCGAACGTTCAATCGCGATGGTAGAGGGTGAAGTTCCTGTATACGCTCAAACTTTCCCACGTTTCAAAGTTGGCTCAAACGGTTACCGAAACTACCACACTGTTTCAGAATTTGTACGCGATCAAGTGCAATCATCATTGGATGCAGTATGGACAGACGCTGAAGGCACAGAGCACCGAGTCGCAGGTGTTTCAATGTGGGATGCTTATGTTTATGCAAAATACTACACCGAAGATTGGTCCGAGTTAAGTATGGAAGAACGTAAAGCAATGTGGGATGAAATCGACCACACTGACTTGGAATTCCTCACTGAAATGAAAGTTCTTGTTGATCTTGCTACTGAAGCGGCAAACCAACGAGTAGCAGATGCTCAAGGGTCAAGCACAGGCGCACAATCAGATTCATCAGCATCAAATATAACAATCGCAACTGAGCAATCAACAACAACGCAACAAGCAGGTCCTGTACTTCAGCTTAGTACAACCCAACCTCCAGTAAAAGTTGCTGCAGCATCCTACCGTAGCTCTTCAAAATCATACCGTTCAGCACGTCGGTCATGGACCCAAGCTCGCCGAACATTCTCTGCTGCTCAGCGAAAATTCAGCCAGGGTTCACGTCAATACAAGCGAGCATATGAATCCTATCTTCAAGCAAAAGACGTAATGCAAATGGCATCCGAAGAGTATCGTGAAGGTCGCGATTCAACTCGAAGTGCCCGAGCAACTCTGAACCAAGCAAAAGATCAATGGAAAACAGCAAACGCTGATGGGCAAGAAGTTGATTCCACTGAAGAAAGAGTACTCGCATCTAAATAAATTTCACTCCCTTGGCAGGGTAGTTTGCGGGGCCGGCATATTGCCGGCCTCGCTTTTTTTTTGGCATGTGGGGATTGTCCCCATTTTCTTTAGACCCCCAATGGCTGATTCTTCGTCAATTGCAGGCGAACACTCAAGCCCGATGGGTCCATCGTAGCCGAGTCGTTCAAGTTCTTCGAAAACACGTGGGTAATAAATCTCACCAGTTCCCGGTTCATGCCTACCGGGATGGTCAGCGACTTGAATGTACCCAACTTGGTCGAACCCGTCTCGTAACCGACCACACAAATCACCTTCACTGATTTGCATGTGATACAAATCCCAGTTGATTTTTACCATTGGCGAATCAACTTCTCTGCAAATACGGACCGCATTCTCACTGCCATACAAGCAATGCCCCTTGTGGTCCACACGGATATTCATTGGTTCGATAATGAGCATCACGCCCGCCTTTTCGACAATCGGCTTCACAAGTTTTAGTGCAGTGATAATATTTTGATGCATTTCCTCTTGGGTCATACCTGCTTGATCATTTCCCCCAACAACCGTCATACGCTTGCAATTCAGTTGCTTTGCAATTTCACAACTTTTTGTAATCTCTCTGACAAATGCGTCATGGTTTTTTGGGTTATTCATTCCCGGAACAAATCCCCACGCAGTGAATTGAGCAACTTCAATATCGTGTTCATTACAGACACTTGCAATTGCTTCGATATCTTTACCGCGCCATGGCCAAAATTCGATGTATTTGAACCCCGCATCTGCAGCAGCTTGGATGCGATCGATAAACGGTCGGTCTCTCCACCACATTTCCACATTTGCTGCATATTTTTGTGGGTATCGCTGGGGTTGCATGTCAGGAGTTTGCATGAAGAGCAGTGAAACGAAAGTCAATAAAATAAGTTTAGGAAAGAGCATCCTTTAAGTGTACACGAGGTTCAGCAAGGACCCCAAGCGCTAACGATTGCAAGAATGTCGGAAACATCCACAATACCCGAACCGTCAACGTCACCAGCACCACTTTCACCCCAATTTCCGATGGCCTCAAGAAGGTCACTTACGTTCA
>Ga0315336_1004624_pt1 | contig 16016 bp, 10 predicted proteins | sample ASW5metaG_FD_204512 | JGI IMG/M metagenome (GOLD analysis project Ga0315336, IMG submission 204512) | Ammonia-oxidizing marine archaeal communities from Monterey Bay, California, United States - ASW #5 | ecosystem: Environmental > Aquatic > Marine > Intertidal zone | place: USA: California...
CTGAAGGACATATCACTCTCTTTTTTTCCAGGAGCTAAGATTGGGGTTCTTGGTTACAACGGTGCTGGCAAATCTACCTTGCTTAGGATTATGGGAGGGGTGGAGACAGATTTTAGCGGAGAAGCATGGCCGGCTAATGGAATAAAAGTTGGATATTTAGCGCAAGAACCTGAGTTAGACTCATCTAGAGACGTGCTTGGAAATGTGATGGATGGTCTGGGTGATATTAAAGGTTTGCTGGACCGTTTCGAGGAGGTTAGTGCAAAGTTTGACGAGGAAATGACTGACGATGCCATGAACGAATTAATTACAGAACAGAGTGAATTGCAGGAAAAGATAGATGCAGCTGACGGATGGGATCTTCAGCGCCGAATCGATATAGGCATGGATGCCTTGCGATGCCCCCCCGGTGAGGCCGATGTCACGTTATTATCCGGGGGAGAGAAACGACGTGTTGCACTCTGTCGTTTGCTCTTGTCTAAGCCTGATATGTTGCTATTGGACGAACCAACCAATCATCTCGATGCGGAATCTGTTGCTTGGCTGGAGCGTTATCTAGAAGAGTATTCGGGCACGGTCGTTGCTGTAACACATGACCGTTATTTTCTAGATAATGTAACTAGCTGGATTCTAGAGCTGGACCGTGGGCAGGGTATTCCTTATCAAGGGAATTATACTTCCTGGCTGCAGCAGAAACAGGTGCGTCTCGAGCAGGAGAGCAGAGAAGAAAAAGCCCGCCAACGCACCATTGCGAGTGAGTTGAACTGGATTAGTCAAAGCCCCCGTGCACGACACGCCAAGAGCCAAGCGCGAGTTACTGCTTTTGAGGAGTTGGTTGCCGAAGCTGCAAACCGGGCACCAGACACTTCTCAGATTATTATTCCCACTGGGGACAGGCTCGGTGACTTAGTGATTCAGGCGAAGAACGTGTCAAAGGGTTATGAAAGCCAGCTTCTTATTGACTCTTTAAGCTTCAAGGTGTCTCCGGGTGCGATCGTGGGCATCATTGGTGCAAACGGTGCGGGCAAGACAACGTTGTTTCGGATGATCACTGGCCAGGAGGAGCCCGATTCTGGGGAGATTATTGTTGGGGATACAGTAAGTCTTGGTTATGTGGATCAGTCGCGAGATACGCTTAGAGCAGACAATACGGTGTGGGAGGAAATTTCTGATGAACAAGATGAGATCAATCTTGGCAAGAACACCGTACAAAGCCGCGCATATGTAGGGAGGTTCAATTTTCGCGGCCCCGATCAGCAAACAAAGGTAGGTCAGTTATCGGGTGGCGAACGCAACCGGGTTCATCTTGCCAAAGTACTTAAGTCAGGTGCCAATGTCATATTGCTAGACGAGCCGACCAACGATCTCGACGTGGACACATTGCGGGCGTTGGAACAGGCTCTGGTGGAATTTGCTGGTTGTGCGCTTGTGATCTCTCATGACCGTTGGTTCCTTAATCGTATTTCTACGCATATTCTAGCTTTTGAAGGAAATAGCCACGTAGAATGGTTTGAAGGAAATTTCACAGACTACGAAGAAGACAAGAAACGCCGTTTAGGGGCCGAATCACTGGAACCCCATCGCATAAAGTATAAGCCTATATCTAGGTGATTGCGGGACAAAACTTGTGTTAGTTAGTCTGTTGCCGCTGCTGTCTCTCTTAGTTGTGTTACTTGAGTAGATAGTTCATCAATCAGCCCTTCTACACCGTTTGTTCGACGAATCACTGAGGCATATTCCTGGCGGTAAGTGATGGCCATACTTACCCCTTCAATGATGACGTCAACTATCTTTAGACTTTGCTCCCGTTGACGAAGACGCCAAGAAATCGTGAATGTTTCTCCGGTTTTGTCTATGATAGAGGATGTTACCAATGCGCCATTTTTACCATCGGGTACGTTGGTATCTAGTCGTATTGTCTGGCCATCGTATTCGCCAAAACGCCTAGACCAGGTATACACGATCATCTCTTGGAAAAATCCTAGGAATGTAGTTCTCTGGTCTTCTTTCGTTCGCCGCCAGTAGCGGCCTAATACAAAGCGACCAATAGCAGGGATATCAAAGGCCTCGACAAATAATTGTCTGAATCGTTCCGTTTTCTCGGTTTCCGAACTATCTGCTTCCAGGATCTGTGTAATGCTAATATCGGCAAAATGTTTGACGAAGGCTTTAGGGTCTGTCCTCCAATCTTGTGAAGCTGCCGATGCCTGACATCCTAGTGATAGGATTAACATTGTTAGTAGAAGGATAAGGGATCTGTTTACTGTCTCTATATAGATCATTGAACTTTATTCGTTTATAGCCGTTGTTACTATTGCAGGTGATGCTGGTCTTATACTGGAGAAAGGGTCCTCATTATCGTCAAATGTAGGCAGATCATCTATAGTTTGAGGAGTGCCATTGCGAAGTTCCTTTCCCCGGGTCTGCCTGTAAGCCGAACGCAGGGTGGCATAATAATCGATAGAAGATTTTTCTAGTTCCTCAAGAGCATCCCAAGTATTTTCGCGGGTATCAATCACTAAGATCCCAAATTTAGCGATTTGATGCCACATCGGATTATCTGCCCAGCCATACCAAGTGGTCGGATCCAACATTAGAGTGTCAACGGTGAGCCCAACAGCGTCTCTTGCGCTAAGGGGTCCTAGAATTGGCGCATACAGGAAAGCTCCTTCACTAAATCCCCAAGTTGCAAGAGTCTGGCCAAAATCTTCGTAATGGTAAGGGAGGCCAAATTCTGAGGCAACGTCGAACAGGCCAGCAATTCCTATGGTAGAATTTATGATCAGTCGCACGAAAGTGGTTCCAGCCCTTCTTCCCTCACCCTGCAAGACATCATTAGTCAGGGTTATCGGTGACCTTGCGTTTCGTATAACGTTGCTAACTGCCTGACGAGTTGGTTGTGGCAGAACACGATAGGTGATTACTAGGGGACGCACTAGCACGGTGTCCAGGCCCCGGTCCAGTTGATACATAGACCTGTTAAATGGCTCTAATGGGTCGTTTATTTCTGTCCAGTCTGCAAGGGCATCCGGGTCATCAGCGGGCTGCTTGGACGCACAGCCAAAAAGCAATAAGGCCATTATAAAAGCCGGTAGCAATTTCTTTATCGGTGTTTCTTCGAAGTATTGGAACCGCATCACCGAACCATCATAATAGCCTGAATCAAAACTAGTGAGTGAGCCCCCGCATGTATCATTTGCAGTTATATTATTGAAATCTGCGTAACACAGCATCTTCTAAAAAACCATACACGATGCTTCGATTATGTCCATGTGTGCCTTGGAGGCCACACAGCCAAAGTGGATTTTGTGTAATAAGTTTCAATTCGTCCCGCATACTGATAGATAGTTCAGAATATCGGACGCGCTAGCAGCGCAATGGTTCCAGTATCACTATTAACAATGTGAGGTTCGCTGTTGTCTGATGTGTCTCCTGTTACCGGTGCGGAGTCACCCTTTATAGGTTCTATAGGTAAGGATATCGAAGTTTCTTTTGAATTCTTTCCGCCCCGTACCGAAAAAATGCAGGCCCAACTGTGGGACAGCATTGCTCATCTTGCGTCCTTGCAGCCGCGCTTTGTCTCAGTTACGTACGGTGCCGATGGCTCTACCCGTGAGCGCACGCATGAGGCAATCGTTCACATAAAAGAGACAACTGGTTTGGAGGTTGCTGCTCACCTCACCTGCGTCGAGGCAACTCGCGAGGAGGTTGACCTTGTTGCCCGTAGATATTGGCAGGCTGGTATTCGTCATATTGTTGCATTGAGGGGTGATGCACCTAAGGGCCTCGGGAAATACGAGCCTTATCCGAACGGTTATCCTTATGCTTGCGATCTGGTCAAGGGCCTAAAACGTGTTGCCGATTTTGAAATAAGTGTTGCGGCCTACCCGGAAACTCATATTGAAGCGGAAAGTGCTGAGAGTGATCTCGATAACCTAAAGCGCAAGATTGATGCTGGAGCCAATCGTGCCATTACTCAGTTCTTCTTTGATGTAGATGCTTTTCGTCGTTTCATGGATCGCGCACTTGCAGCAGGCATCACGGTACCTATCGTTCCCGGTTTGCTACCTATTACTAATTTTGCTCAGAACGTGAAGTTCGCTGGCAAATGTGGTGCGTCAATCCCTGATTGGATGTACGACTTATTTGAAGGACTGGATGATGAACCCGCTAACCGGCAGTTGGCCGCAGTTAACTTGGCGTCCGAGCAGATACGGCAGTTGATCCTGGACGGTATTACGGAGTTTCATTTCTATACGCTGAACCGTTCCGACCTATCGTACGCCATCTGCCGACTCCTGCGCATTTATCCAGAAGAACAATAATTACCGGTATATATAAAAATATGAATGCTAGCCTGATCATCGTTGTTGGGATTGCATCTATTTCGTATTCTAGAACGCATGTCTGATCCTTTTGACCTTACTGAGGCCGCACCGCTGGACCCTACCAATTCAATAGCTAGTGTGCCTCCATGGCTAACCTTACTAAACCCAGAGCAGCAAGAAGCGGTTGAGGCAACTGAGGGGCCGGTTCTAGTGCTTTCCGGTGCTGGCACTGGGAAGACCCGTGTGCTGACTACCCGGCTCGCACATATTCTTCAAAGCAATCTTTCAAAACCCTGGCAGGTTTTAGCAGTAACCTTCACGAATCGGGCCGCTCGTGAGATGCGTGATCGAGTAACTGGTATGATTGGTCCGGTAGCAGAGTCGGTATGGCTTGGGACTTTTCATTCGATTGGCGTGAAAATGTTGCGTCGGCACGGTGAATTGGCCGGAATTCAATCGAATTTTACCATCCTCGATACTGACGATCAAATGCGGTTGCTTAAGAAAGTGATGGAAGGCGAAAATATTGACTCGAAGAAATGGCCAGCGGCAGGTCTCTTGGCCGTCATTCAGCGCTGGAAAGATCGGGGGCTCACTCATGATCGAATTGGCGTAGCGGATGCAAAGGAACTTTATGCTGGTCGTGCCGTGGAACTATATAGACTTTATCAGAATCGTCTTTTAACTCTCAACTGCGCCGATTTTGGTGATCTATTGCTCCACTGCCTTACTATCTTCCAAAACCATCCAGACATACTAGAGGAGTACCAGAACCGTTTTCGTTACATCCTCGTGGATGAGTACCAGGACACTAATGTTGCCCAGTACCTTTGGCTGCGCCTACTGAGCCAGACTCACAGAAACCTTTGCTGCGTTGGGGATGATGATCAATCGATCTATTCATGGCGCGGCGCGGAGGTCGGTAATATCTTACGGTTTGAAAAGGATTTTGAAGACGCCAAGGTCATTCGTCTGGAACGCAATTACCGTTCTACTCCTAATATTCTAGCTGCTGCCTCACATCTAATCTCTAATAACCAGGGTCGTTTAGGTAAGACGCTTCGTGTTGCAGGTGATGCAACGGTGGATGCTGGTGAAGCAATTATAGTTCGGGGTGTCTGGGACGGAGCAGAGGAGGCTCGCTGGGTAGTGGATGAAATAGAAGCTCTTCACAGCAGGGGCCATCCATTAAACTCAATGGCAGTATTAGTGCGTGCCGGTTTCCAGACCCTGGAGTTTGAGGAGCGTCTTATTGCCACAGGCACTTCTTATCGGGTCATTGGCGGACCTCGGTTCTACGAGCGGTTGGAGGTTAGGGACGGTATTGCTTATCTTCGTCTTATCAATCTTTTTGAGGACGATCTTGCATTTGAACGTATCGTAAACAAGCCTAAGCGCGGTATCGGCGAGGCGACCGTGCAGAAAATCCACCTTCTTGCGAGATCCGAGGCTAAGTCCTTGTTTGCAGCTGCCCAGGACTTGGTGGAAACCGATGATCTGAAACCGCAGACTCGGCGGGCGTTGCTAGCTTTTACCAAAAATATCTGCCGTTGGCGTACACTGATAGACACAGTGGCGCCGGCTGACCTTATTTCCATGGTTTTGGACGAAAGCGGTTACACTGAAATGTGGCAGAACGCTATAACGCCTGAGGCGCCGGGACGTCTAGATAACCTTCGGGAATTTGTGGTTGGTCTTGAGGAATGGGAAACGATTGGGGCTTTTCTTGAACATGTAGGTCTAGTGATGGAAACCCAGAACCAGTCAAATGACGATGCAGTCACCCTTATGACTCTGCATAGCGCCAAGGGACTCGAATTCGACAACGTTTTCTTGCCGGGTTGGGAAGAGGATATTTTTCCTCATCGACGCGCTCTTGATGAAGGTGGTGATAAGTCATTGGAAGAGGAGCGACGTCTCGCCTACGTGGGTCTTACGCGAGCAAAGCAGAAGTTACTGATTTCCTTCGCCGCTAATCGGCGAGTTTTTAACCAGTGGCAAAGTTCTATTCCTTCACGCTTTATCTCCGAATTACCCGAAGAGTTATTAGATAGTCTTATCGATTTTGGTGTCTATGGAGCTGGATCCGGAGGTACCATGGAGGAGGAAACCGGCAGGGTTGTATTAGGAACTGGAAGAGTGGGAGCGTTACCCATTGCTATTGGTGACGGTGAAAACTGGGGAGTAGCTTCAGGAGAAACGTCTCTTCCTTACAAGGTGGGTGAGCGTGTCTTTCACCAAAAATTTGGCTATGGCCGTATCGATGCCATTGATGGTAGTAAACTCGAGATAGAATTTGAGAAGGCTGGCTGGAAAAAAGTGATGGCTAGTTTCGTGCAGTCGACGTGAATAGAGACACCAGTCTTGTTGGTGTAAGTCCGGACAATGGTCATGCAAGCAAAAACGTGAACTTTTTGGCAGTTTGGCGCGTATAAGACAAAAAGTATCGACGGGTCGACTATCTAATCTGTGACCTTTTAGATCATTATGTACTCCAGGAGACATCAAATAGTTATGACTGATGCTGACCAGGCCCCTGCTCTAACCAGAAGCGTTAGCCTTACCTTGGCATATGGCATGCTTATTTCGGCAATCGGGAACAATTTCCTCATTACGATCCTACCTCCTATTGGTAGGGAAATGGGCTTTGTTGAGTTCCAGGTAGGATTAATCCTAGCAGTCTCCGGCCTCTTTATGTTGGCCACGGGTCCATTGTGGGGACGCGTCAGTGAATCGTGGGGCCGCAAGCCCGTTATCATGTTTGGGGCTATTGGATATGTGTTTGCAACTGTTGCTTTCGGCCTAACCATTGACAGTCGTCTTGCAGGTATGTTGGGCGTCGGCACTGCCTTAGCGCTGATGCTAATAGTTAGGGGTTTGTACGCCCTTACTTCGGGTGCCATCTATCCGGCCACTATGGCGGTTATAGCCGATCTGACTACGAGGCAGGAAAGGTCATCTGCAGTAGCCTATATCAGTGCTGCTTGGGGCTTTGGTGCTGTAGTAGGTCCAGCGTTAGCAGCGATCTTCTCTGGGTTTGGTGCTACAATTCCAATCTATGTAGTAGCTATTATGGCTATAGCGGCTGTTTTCCTTTACATGGCCTACCTTCACGAACCAAGGCGACACGGATCGCCACAAGCGGTGAGCTTCCGAAACATCCTTACAGCGCAGGTGCTAGGCATTCTTTCTTCATTTTCTGTGCTCATCCTCGGTAATGTAGCTTTGATGGTATGTTTAGGGTTCCACTTGCAGGATACCTTCGGTCTAGACGCAATCCAAACGACTCGATACGTCGGCATTGCGATATCAGCTTCAGCCGTTTCACAGATTGTAGTGCAGGTTTACGTCATTCCCCGTGTTGGGTGGTCTCCCTTGAGAATGATCAATGTTGGCATGCCCATTGCGATAGTTGCGATTCTATTGATCTGGATCGCTTCGGATTATTGGGTCGTAGTGACGGCTATGATTTTTTTCGGCTTGGGTGGTGGTTTCGGCTGGCCCGCTTGCATGACTGCTGCTTCACTAGCGGTCGGTCCCGATAATCAGGGAAATATGGCCGGCCTTACGATGTCCTTTCAGGCATTAGGATTTATGATTGGTCCCATTGTTGGTACGCTCGCTTATCAAGCCGACCCTAGCTATATGTTTTATGTTAGCACTGGCTTGTTGATAGTCATGGTAGTGATCGCTAACGCTATTCGCATGCCCCATCCGGATGATTTGTAGTTCTATCTCAATACCCGTTTGAGCCTTATATATGGCCCGTTAGAAGTGCCCTGTTAACTTATTGAGGGCATTGAGGTGTTTTTGTAACCGATAAATTCAGCCAGCGACATCGCTGGATGAACAAAATCCATTGATGCTTTTGGAGTACTATGTGCTTGCCAAGAAAAACAAGTAGAACCGTGTTAGATTTCCACTCGGCACATATATAATTCCGATTATGTCTATTGGGGTCGAATATTGGAAACTATCTATAACTGCCCCCAAGTCGGATATTGCGCTGTTCGAGCACGCTGTTGCGGATAATTACGAATCCATCAGTTTGTTTGAGAAAACCGATGGTAACTGCTCTCCGCTAGGACACATGGAAATAATCTTTAATCGAAAACCATGTCTTCTGGAGATTATCAATCGCTGTGCAGTTGTGGCCGCTGCTAATGGAACGTGCGAGCCGGGGATTGAATTGGAGGTATTTCCGCCGACGAACTGGGCTTTGGAAAATCTTCGCAAGTTTGAGCCAATCAATGTTGGTCGCTTTTTCATTCACGGGGATCACTATCGGGGAGGATGTCCATCTGGGAGAGTACAGATAGTCGTTAATGCGACCACTGCTTTTGGAACAGGTGAGCATGAGAGCACGCAAGGATGTTTGGAAGAGCTCGATGCGCTGGCAAAAAGATCTTTTACCCGTTCTATTTTGGCTCGCTCTGGTCAATATCCTGTGCTTGATATGGGCTGTGGCACCGGCATTTTGGCACTAGCGGCCGGAAAGGTGTGGAAGGTCAGTGTTGTTGCTGTAGATTCGGACCCAGAATCTATACGAGTAGCTTCGCGCATGGCTGCCCTGAATAGTTTATTGCCACGCCTACGAATATTTCAAAGCGATGGTCCGGTTCATCCGGAGATTATTAGTGCTGCGCCGTTTGGCATTATTCTTGCTAATATTTACTCACGTCCATTGGTTGCTATGGCGTCTAACTTTGCTAATTTGTTAGTATCTGGTGGCCGTGTTGTGCTGGCTGGGTTCTTAGAGCGACATATTCCATTTGTTCTCGGTGCCTACCGTCAACAAGGCTTTAGCCTCGAGCGTAAGAGGCTTGTTGGCCATTGGGCCACACTGGTGCTTCGCCGTTGAAGTTTGGTTAATCCAGCGCTAGCTTTCCGTTAGCTACATCTTTAAGGGAGATACCCCGATTGAAGACAGATTCCGCCATTATCCGAATCACTGCTCTACGTGATCATTTACTCTCTCTTGGTGTGGATGGTTTTGTGGTGCCTCGTGGAGATGAACATCAGGGCGAATTTGTTGCGCCTTATGCGGAACGGCTTGCCTGGCTTACGAATTTTACCGGATCTATGGGTGTTGCAGTTGTGCTCAAAGGCAGCGCTGCGGTATTTGTCGATGGGCGCTATACCCTGCAGGCGGAAGAGCAAGTGGATTCTGACCTATATCGACGCTATCATATTGCAGAGAAACCGCCAAAAAATTGGCTAACAGACGAACTGAAGTGTGGCGAAAAACTTGGTTTTGACCCTCATTTACATACGCCCGAAGATTTGAAACTTTTTGCAGAGGTCTGCGACAGGGTTGGCGCTGCCTTAGTTCCACTTCCAGAAAATCCTATCGACACGATTTGGTTGGATCAGCCAGCGCGTCCTAAAAAACCTTGCAGCATTTATCTAGACGAACACGCAGGTTGGGCTAGCAGAGACAAAAGAAAGTTGGTGGCTACCAAGATTAAAGCTCAGGGGCTTGATGCCTTTTTCCTCTCTGCTCCCGAATCCATATGTTGGCTGTTAAACATTCGTGGTTGTGACGTCAATTACGCTCCACTGATTTTAGCCTATGCAATGGTTTTCTCTGATGCCAAGGCAATTTTATTTGTCGATTCTGCTAAAATATCAGATGAGATAAGGTCGCACCTGGACGATGAAGTGAGCATGCTACCCTATGATGGGCTTGGTCAGGCACTAGACAATTTGGACTTAGGAAATAGGGCTATCGGTGCAGATAAGACGACCGCGTCAAAATGGGCGGTTGATCGGATAGAGGCTGCTAATCTGAAGCTCTACCTTGCAGAGGACCCTTGCAGCAAGCCTAAAGCTTGTAAGACTCAGGTTGAGGTTGTGGGTGTCAGAGCTGCCCATTTGCGTGACGGTGTGGCGCTTACACGTTTTCTCGCATGGTTGTCCTCCGAAGCACCCAAAGGCGAACTCACGGAAATAACAGCCGCAAATCAGTTGTCTGCTTTTAGGGCCGAAAACGATCTTTATCTGGGTCCAAGTTTCCCAACAATCTCCGGTGCAGGTGCAAATGGCGCCATAGTACATTACCGAGCGACCAACGAGAGTGCTGTTATACTGAGACCTAATACGATTTATCTAATCGACTCTGGTGGCCAATACCTTGATGGTACTACTGATGTTACCCGCACCGTAGCGATAGGCGTTCCTACTGCTGAACAAAAGCGCCGATTTACTCTGGTGCTTAAGGGACATATTGCTCTTGCTAACGTTCGTTTCGTTCCTGGGACGACCGGTACCCAATTGGATGTCTTGGCTCGAAAGCCTCTATGGCAAGAGGGTCTTGATTATGACCATGGTACCGGACACGGGGTGGGCACATACCTTGGAGTGCACGAAGGGCCGCAGCGGATTGGTAAGGGTTACAGCGCAACTGCGTTGGAGCCAGGAATGGTCGTGTCCAATGAACCCGGTTACTACAAACCTGGTGAATACGGTATACGTATCGAAAACCTGGTTGCGGTCGTTGAGTCCAAACCAGATAGCAGCCGAGAAAGGGCATTGTTGGAATTTGAAACTCTAACATTAGCGCCGATCGATCTTGCTTTGGTTGATTGGAAGTTACTTACAAAGAGCGAGCTCTTGTGGCTTAATTCATACCATGACAGGGTTCGTAAAATGTTAGCTCCTTTAGTGGATGCAGAAACTTCTGCGTGGCTTGATATGGTAACTGCGACAGTGTGAACAGCCTAATTATAGTGCTGTTTATTTACGGCCCCGGGAGATGCTAAGCGGCTGCTTCAATCAGGACCGACGAAACTTGCCCGATAAACTTAAGTTCTGCAGACTGTGCTCAGCTACAACCGCTGTTTCCATCACCTTTTACTAATCGACCGTAATTAAACATAGGGTCATGGTATGCTATGTTATAGCTTTTGCTGTAGCGGAGAGGATCGTTAGCCTGGTTTATTGGGATGAAAGATTTACATGTAATCATCGTTGGCGCCGGTATTGGTGGATTGACCTCAGCATTGGCGTTCCAACGCGCCGGTGTTGCCGTTTCTGTCTATGAACAAGTATCAGAACTCGGTGAAGTTGGGGCAGGAATCACTATGGGACCTAACGCAACCCGGGTTCTTCACCATTTGGGCCTAGAAATTCCGCTAGCAAACATTGGTCTGACCCCCAGGGTTCGAGGGGCCCGACATTATAAGACTGGCGAACGGCTCCGAGCTACTCCTTTACTGACAACCATGTTGGAGCGCTGGGGAGCACCTTATTACCAAGTACATCGTGCTGACCTTCATGGTATTATAGCTAACGCTGTTCTAGCAAATGATCCTGACTGTATTCATCTAGGCGAGAACTTTCAAAGCTATACTTTAGCTGAATCTTTTATTACAGCACATTTTGCCTCTGGACTTGCAGTATCAGGAGATGCGCTGGTCGGAGCAGACGGGATACGTTCTAAGTTGCGGGAATGTGTTTTTGGACCCGAGGATCCTTTTTTCACGGGTAACATTGCTTGGCGTGGTTTGGTTCCAACAGACAATCTACCAAATGATTTTGTGAAGCAGCGTTCTGCCGTCTGGCTTGGACCTGATCACCATTTTGTATGTTACACTGTTCGAAATGATAATTTACTTAATTATGTTGCGGTTGCGGAGAAGAACGGCTGGGCGGAAGAGGGATGGATGATCCACTCCCGCGTCAGCGAAGTGCTGGTGGAATTTTCCAACTGGGATCCTCTGATACAGGTTATCATAAAGCAGACTATGCCAGACCAATGTTTTAAGTGGGCGCTGTTCGATCGTGACCCCCTTTGCCAATGGACTAAGGGTAGGGTCACTCTTCTCGGAGACGCCGCTCATCCAATGCTGCCCTTCATGGGACAAGGAGCCGGTATGGCTATCGAGGATGCTATTGTTTTAGCGAGGTGCATGCGAGCCTATGACGAAGTACCAATGGCGCTCAAACGTTACGAAGAAGTACGTATGCCTCGGGCCCACAAGGCACAACTCGGAGCCCGGGCACAAGGTCAGCTAATGCATGACCGTGACATGAGTCGTCATCTTGTCGAACCCGATCAGCCACGGGGTGATGTAAGTATGTTTCAGTATGATGCAACCACAGCTGCGGTGTAAGGATCCACAGTGTTCTTTCGTTTCCAAGTGTTGTTCGCTATTAGCTTTATACTCATTGCAGGGGTTAACAGCATTGTCCAAGCTGATACTCTTCGTATGGGTATACAGGGATTTCCTTCTTTTGGAGGTAATCCGTTAGCTAATGCTAATACACCGCCACTTTATACGCATGCCGCTCTTTTTGATGCTCTGACCTATGTGAGGAATGATGGCGTAGCTCAGCCTCAGGTGGCTGAGAGCTGGAGCCACACAAACGAAAATACATGGGTTTTTCGATTGCGGTCCGACGTAGTGTTTCATAATGGAGAGCCCTTTAATGCCGAGTCCGTAGTTTTTGCGATCGAGATTCTGAAAGGTGAACTAGGCAGAGGCTATGCTACCGCCTCTGAAATACTAAACCTTGGATCTGCCCGTGTTATCGACGACCGAACCGTAGAAATTACTACCACCGCGCCAAACCCTTTCCTACCGCAAGAATTATCACTTCTAAAATTTGTTGCTCCCCAGCATTGGCGAGACGTTGGCCCTGAGGGATTCGCACTTGCTCCTATAGGCACTGGTCCTTTTATGCTTGAGAAATGGGGTGCCACCTTAATCAGCTTAGTAGCCGCTCCCCAGGCTTGGCGGTCTCCCAAGGTTGAGCGATTAGATTTATATTCAGTGCCAGAGCAAACAGCACGTTTGCAGGGGCTCTTGTCGGGTCGCTTAGATGTAGCCGTTGGGTTCAGCCCCGATGATGTCCCTACTTTGGAAGATGCTGGATATAGAATGCATGTTGCACCAGATGCCCGTTCTATCGTCTTCGCTTTTATTACTGTTAAGCAGTCTCCACTGCAGGATCAGCGTGTGCGGCAGGCCCTTAATCATGCTGTGCACAAGCAGCAGATTGTCGACAGCCTGATGGGAGGTTACGGGCGCGTCTCGACTCAATCTGCTCCTGCTATTGCGTTTGGTTATAATCCGTCGATACCGTCATATGAATACGATCCCGATAAAGCCCGCCGGCTCTTAGCGGAGGCAGGTTATCCCAACGGTTTTTCCATGGTTGGTGAAATCCTAGCGTATCTGCCCGCATTTCAAACAAACATTTATCAGCAGATGGCTGCGGATTTGGCCAGAGTTGGGGTTAATGTAGAGCTACGAAAGATACCAATTCCCCAATATGCCCGGGGTCTCTACCAGGGGGATTGGGGAGGAGAGGCCTTTGGTGTCGACTATGGCACGGCGCCTTCTTTGGATGCTCTCCGATCGCTTAACCGGCACTCGTGCAGTTGGCTACATCCGTGGTATTGCGACGAAAGTCTTACACCATTGTTAGAACAGGCGCGGAGCACCTTTGATCTTGATGAACGTCTCCAGTTGACTCAGCAGGTTATGCGTCATCAAAGGGATCAGGCCTCCGGTATATTTTTGTATGATGTAGTTAGATTTGACGGGCTCACGAGACACGTAAAAGGTTTTAGTGTTTATACCGATTTTATACCTTACGACCAGATTAGCTTGGATGGCACCTGAATCTTTGACTTAATCAACGCGTGCAGGGTTATCTTGAAGTTTTGTTGAACGCATAAGATTGCAAGTGTTAATCCTACTTTTCAAGACCACCAGTTGTGTTCAAGGTCATGTGCGTTCGATCAAGCTAAGGTATTCTAGTTCAGAAAAAACTTTGACGCCTAACTCTTCCGCAACTCTACGTTTTGCACCCGAACCCGTTCCCGCCACAACTAGATCTGTCTTATTAGACACCGATCCCGCCACTTTGGCACCAAGGGTCTGCGCACCAGCTTTGGCCTCACTACGAGTCATGGTTTCTAAAGAACCTGTAAAGACAATGGTTTTTCCTGTTATCGGAGAAGAATCGGTGTTTGGTTGTTGATAAGACTCAACTGTAAGTTCATCCTTTAGCTTATCAAGTATCTCTCGGTTATGGGTTTCCGCGTAGAAAGTGAGCAGATCATCAGCCACTGCAGTACCGATGGAGTTGATCCCGACTAAGTCATGATAAGCGCTGGATTCCTTATCCTGAGCTGCGAGTAATGCTTGTTCCCAGGCCTCAATCGTTATGTAGTGCTGCGCTAATAGCTTGGCTGTAGACTGTCCTACCTGCTGGATGCCGAGAGCATAAATTAATCTTTCCAATGGTATTGTGCGGCGGCTATCGATAGATTCAATAAGTTTGCGTACAGAGATTTTTCCCCAGCCTTCCAGGGTTTCAAGAGGTTTGTTAGCGTCTTTATCACGTCTCTGCAGCGCAAATATCTCAGCTGGATTAGTGAGCAACCCTTCCTTAAACAACGCTTCGATATTTTTCCCCCCTAGTCCTTCAACGTCGAATGCGTTACGGGACACAAAATGCTTTAAGCGCTCTACGGCTTGTGCCGGACAGACCAAACCAGCCGAACATCTTCGGGCTGCTTGCCCCTCCTCCCGTACTGCAATGCTACCGCAGGCAGGGCAATAGTCAGGAAACTTGAATATCTGAGCGTTGTTAGCTCGCCTCTCCATGATAACTTCGATCACCTGCGGGATAACGTCGCCTGCGCGCTGGACAACTACAGTATCTCCGATCCTTATATCCTTGCGTGTGATTTCATCTTCGTTGTGCAAACTTGCCCGAGAAATTACAACACCGCCGACGGTAACTGGCTGTAGGTGAGCGACCGGAGTTAAACTGCCAGTGCGACCAACCTGAATTTGAATGTCCTGAAGTATCGTCTGAGCGCGTTCCGCAGGAAACTTGTGGGCGGTAGCCCATCGCGGTGCCCGGCTCACAAGGCCCAGTCGATTCTGCCAGTCTGTACGGTTAACCTTATAGACAACGCCATCTATATCGTAGGGAAGGGTAGCCCGTTGATTCAGGATATGTTCATAAACTTCTAGAGATTCGTCCACTGTTTTGCAGAGGTGCGTCAGAGGATTGACAGGAAATCCCCACGTCTTAAGCAGGTCAAGAAAATCTATCTGTGTGGACCAGGCTGCCTTTTCCACGGCGCCCCAAGCGTATGCGAATAGACGCAATGGCCGCTTTGCCGCAATGCTAGAATCGAGTTGACGGAGCGATCCAGCTGCGGCATTGCGGGGGTTTGAAAATAACTTGTCACCTCTCTCTTTATGTAGGTGGTTCATTGCAAAGAAATCATTCTTAGTTATGTAGACTTCGCCGCGCACCTCGAGGACGGGAGGGGGGTCGCCCATTAGGCTATTTGGGAGCGCGTCTATTGTTTGGAGATTTCGTGTTATATCTTCTCCGACATTACCATCCCCGCGCGTCGAAGCTGTTGAAAGGCGCCCGAATTCGTATCTAGCAGAGAACGACACACCATCTATTTTCGGCTCAACGACAACTTCAACAACGTCCTGTTCTGAGAGGTTCAGAAATCTCCGAATGCGATTATAAAAGTCATGTATGTCTTCGGCGGTGAAGGCATTGTCCAATGATAGCATTGGCACCGCGTGTATCACCTTGGCAAAACCGGATGCAGGCGCGGCACCAACCTTGTTACTAGGGCTATCCGGTAGCACTAAACTTGGGAAATACCTCTCCAAATCAAAATTACGTGCTTTGAGTGCATCG
>Ga0315336_1004627_pt1 | contig 16013 bp, 15 predicted proteins | sample ASW5metaG_FD_204512 | JGI IMG/M metagenome (GOLD analysis project Ga0315336, IMG submission 204512) | Ammonia-oxidizing marine archaeal communities from Monterey Bay, California, United States - ASW #5 | ecosystem: Environmental > Aquatic > Marine > Intertidal zone | place: USA: California...
CATCGCATCGATGATGTTCTACAAGAATGCTGGAGCCGGTGGATGGCTCAGGGGTTGGCAGTCCGCCCAGGTCGGCCACACCAACAAGCGAGTACCCTACCAGGGCCCCTACCACCCCATCATCCTCAGCCCGTCCCGCGCCGTCATCATGGCCGAGGCCGGGATGAACAAGCAGGACGCGCAAGCCTGGCTCCACGAAAAGTGCCGCATCTCCGTGCAAGACGCCATCGGCGCCCGAGGCGTTCCCAAAAATTCTGAAGGCAAGTGGCTGAACCACCCGGAACTTCAACACCTGGAAAACGACCCCGCAGCGACGATCCCTGCATTGGAAAGCCCGGATCAATACTTGCTGTTCGTCACCGGTGGCTCAACCCACTACGCCCATTTCTTTTATGGGACATATGGAATAGCTACGGTGCCGGTGGAGGATGTTTAGGTTCGGTGGAGCGAGCTTCCGTCCTGCGTGACGGGTCCTTCGACAAGCTCGCCACGAAAGGTATAAGGCGATCCCGTTCCCGTTCGTCCTGAGCTAGTCGAACCATGCGCCGGAATTACCTTTCAACTTGGCGAAGTGCTAAGCGAAAATCAGTCTGCAGCCTGGGAACAATCCCCAATCACAGACCATTAAATCGGAGGAATAATCATGCCCATCGGAGACGCTGCTTGGTTGGCACAAACTCAGGAAGCTACTTTGGAGCCGGACCTGCCCATCTGCGACCCTCATCATCATCTGTGGACGCACCGGCCCGACCCGCTGGCATATCAGGAGTACCTGCTTCCGGAAATTTCGGCCGACATCAATAGCGGTCACAACGTCCGCTCCACGGTGTTCATCGAGGTTAGGGCCGAATACCGGACGGATGGTCCGGAGGAGATGCGTCCGGTAGGCGAGGTGGAGTTCGTGCAGAAGATTGCCGACGAGAGCGCGACTGGGACACATGGGCCGGGCCGGGCCGCCGCCGCCATCATAGGCAAGGCCGATCTGAAACTGGGCGAGGGTGTGCGCCCGGTGCTTGAGGCGATGCAGCTTGCCAGCCCCAACCGGTTCCGAGGCATCCGGCACTCGGTGGGTTGGGACCCAAGCCCGGATCTGCTGGACCGGGAGATAAAGGGCGCATTGGGAACCGATGGCTACCGTGCAGGGGCCAGGGTCATGGCCGAGATGGGGTTTGTTCTGGAGAACTCCCTGTACTTCCCCCAACTGCATGAACTAGCCGATTTCGCCAACGCCGTACCCGATCTGACCATCGTGCTGAACCATATAGGCGGACTACTACGGGTGGGGCCCTACGCCAACCGGGACGACGAAGTGCTGGCCGAGTGGCGCAAGGGCGTGGAGGGGGTCGCAAAATGCCCCAACATCGTCATGAAGCTAGGTGGAGTGGGGCAAGCGCGGTACGGCTACGACTGGGCGGCACGGGATGTCCCGGTGGGGTCGGAGGAACTAGCCGGACCGCTGGCTCCCTTGATGAACCACTGCATCGAACAGTTCGGCGCGGACCGGTGCATGTTCGAGAGCAACTTCCCGGTGGACAAAATATCCTACTCGTACAACGTGATTTTCAACGCATTTAAGCGGCTGTCCCAAGGATATTCAGCCTCGGAACGAGCCGCCATGTTCCACGATACCGCCAAACGGGTTTACTCGATAGATGTTTAGCCCCTGGGATTAGTCTTCCAGCACGACCACGGCCTGAATCACCGGACTCAGGTCTCGGTGGTGGTGGCCATTGCCGTGTATGTCTTCCATGAGACGGGCGTCACCGGGGCCGAATATCTGTTTGGTCCCGTCGCTCAACTCCAACTCCACTTCACCCCGCAAATGGATGATTAGCCTTCGCTCGGTCAGCGGATGGAAATCCATCAACCGCAGTTCGGGAAACTCGTGTATGCCGACCTCGGCGACATTCATCAATGCTTTCAACTCAGGATAATTGGCCAAGTCAACTTCCTCAATATGACTTTCCCCATCGTCGGTAGGATAGACACGGTAGATGCTCATTGAAATCCTCTCTCCTCTTTTGTTAAACAGGCCTCGTTAGGCCTCTATATTTGAAATAAGAGCCGCGTAGACTCTTTCAGCAGTGATCGGTAACTCGAACAATTGTACATAGGCTGCGTCGGCGACGGCGTTGGCGATGGCAGCTGCGGTGGCGTTGTTGGCCAATTCGCCGATCGACTTCGCCTGATACGGTCCCTCTCCACCTCTGGTCTGCACCAGCACTGTTTCCAGAGAAGGGATGTCGGCGATGGTGGGAAGTTTGTAGTCTCCCAGATTTCCATTGAGGACCTGGCCGCCCTCAGTAACCAATTCCTCGGTTACCGCCAGACCGAGCCCAGTAACGAATCCTCCGTCGATCTGGCCTTGATGCGCTATCGGGTTGATGATGGTGCCTACATCATGAGCCGTCACCATTCGCAGAACCTTAACCTGGCCGGTCTCCAGGTCAACTTCCACCTCAGCGACCTGGGCGCTGAAATACATGACGTCCTCCGGTTGAGGGGCGTCGTGTTCGAAGGTGATGGTCAGCGGCAAGTTGGCACCGTCTTGTATCGCCTGCTTCATCTGCTCGCAAGCCTTCATGACCGCTTGGCCCTCCGTGTAGGTTACCCGGCTGGCCCTGGGACCTTCGTCGAAGGGAGTGCTGTCAGTGTCGCCCTGACTCACTCTTACGTTGGATAGGGGAACGCCCATCTCGGTAGCTACCATCTGCTGTTCGATGGTGTGCGTGCCGGTGCCCACGTCTACCGTCGGACTGAGGACAGTGAACGTGCCATTTGCTTCAGCGGTTATCACCGTTCCGGCCGCGCCGCCGCCGATCTGTCGTCCGAAGATGGCGACTCCCTTGCCCCGGTTCGGCGCGGCCTTTGGTTCTCCCCACCCGCCTGCTTCCAGGGCGGCTTCCAACACGGGCCGGACATCCGCCACCCGCAGGTCGCGGCCCACGGCGTCCTCATCGCCTGGGTCGACTAAGTTCATCCGCCGGAATTCGGCCGGGTCCATCCCAATCTCTCTGGCCAGTAGGTCGGTGTGGCACTCAAGGGCAAAGGTGTATTGGTGTGCCCCCGGCGCTCGAAAGTACCCGCCCGGCGTGGTGTTGGTGCACACCTGTAGGAACTCGAAAGACGCGTTGGGAATTTTGTACCCCCCGCCGACGTAGTGGGACGTGGAGAGGAACGACCTAGGTTTCATGGCCCCGTATGCGCCGCTGGCGTGCACCGTGCGGACTTCACGAGACGTTAGACGCCCATCCCGAGTCATTCCCGATTTGATGGTGATGAATGTGGGATGAGTGGGGTTACTAGCGGTCAGCTCTTCCCAATAGCTCATGACAATCTTCACCGGGCGTTCGGACATCTTCGCCAGGAGGTAGGCGACGGGGAGATCACGAGTGTCTCCCTTCCCCCCGAAATCTCCTCCCACTGAAACGACGTTTACCCGGATGTCTTCGTCTTGAAGCCCCATGGCTTGGGCCAACTGCAACCGCGCTCGGAAGGGGGCTTTGCTGGAACACCAGGCTTGGATTCGGCCCGTGTCGTCGATGGATATGACACTGGCAAAAGGCTCCAAGTAGCCTTGGTGACGGCTGGGAACGGCGAAGGAGTGCTCCAAGATGATGTCGGCCTGTCGGAACCCTTCTTCCAGATCGCCTTTAGCCCAGACGAGGCGGGTCTGACCGTTGTGCACGTCCGTCGCGAGAACGTCGACGGGGGCGCCTACATACGAAGCCACGTCTTCATGGATCAGCGGCGCGTCCGGTTTCATTGCTTCCATGGGATCAAAGACCGCCGGAAGCAGCTCGTAGTCAATTTCGATGAGCAATATAGCTTCTTCGGCGGCCTCGGGCGTCTCCGCTGCCACCGCCGCGACCCGATCTCCGATGTAACGGACGCGGTCCCAGCAGAGAACCGGCATGTCCCGAAGGACCTTCCCCATCAGATGACCAGGGGCGTCATGTCCGGTGACAACGGCCTTAACGCCAGGTACACTCCAGGCCTTGGAAGCATCGATACCCACGATACGGGCGTGGGGATGGGGGCTACGCAGAATCTTGCCCCAAAGCATGCCGGGTAGATCCACGTCGGCGGCGTAGCGCGTTTGTCCCGTGACTTTTGACCGCCCCTCGATCTGGGTTACCGGTGCGCCGATGATAGTTGATTGCATGTTCATTTCCCCCCTGTTCGGTCTAGTCCAGCCAAGCCTGCCACAATGCTAAGTCACCTCTGTCCACGCTCGCTATTCACGCAGGAGGAATGTTAACGTTAGCTAGGGGGAGTTGTCTATGATTGAGGCAAGGCCGTAGAATCATCCTCTGGTTCGTGTCGTATACTCTACCCGGTTACTAGCATTGATACAGGTATCAATGCCCAGATATAGTGTTCGACTGAACCTACGCCCAAATCCCTAGTCTGGAGGATACCCATGACCACTACCAAACCACTAGTGAAGATTATAGCCACCGGTGGCAGTATTGCCGGTGTGGGTCCGGATCGCATGGACTACATCCTTTATCCCGAGTTAGGAGAGCACATCACCATCGATCAATCGTTGGCCCGAATCCCGGAGGTATTGGACATCGCCAGAATCGAAGCGGAGGATTTAATCAGCGTAGGCAGCACGGCCATCGGAGGACCGGAATGGCTGAGCCTGTCTAACAGGATCAACCGGACATTCCGGGAACAGCCGGAGGTGACCGGACTCGTGGTGACCCACGGAACCGCGACGCTCGAAGAGACCGCTTATTTTCTGCATTTGACGGTGAAGTCGGACAAACCCGTGGTGATTACCGGCGCCATGAGGCCACCGACGTCCCTGGGAACCGACGCCGATCTTAACCTGTTGGAGGCCGTACGGATCGCAGCTTGTCCCGAGGCGTCGGGGATGGGAGTGCTCACGGTGCTGAATAGTGAGATTCACTGCGGTAGGGACGTGACCAAGGCCAACACGTTTCGGGTTGAGACCTTCCGGCCCAACGAACTGGGGTTTCTGGGTTATGCAGATTCCGACGGAAAGGTCGTCTTTTACCGTGCGCCCATCAGGAAGCACACCACAGCCACGCCCTTCAACCTTACAGAGTCAACCAACCTGCCGAGGGTGGACATCGTCTATTCATACGGGGGCGCCGATGGCCTGCTGGTAAACGCAGTGCGGGCAAATGCCTCGGGGGGGTTGGTGTTGGCCGGGTTCGGTGGCGGCACTTTTCCACCGGCGGTAGTCGACGCAGCGGCTGAAGCGGTATCGGAAGGCATGCCTGTGGTTCTGGCTTCCCGGTCAACCGCTGGGCGGGTGGTCATGACACCCAAGAAGGAACAACAAGGATTCATCGTTTGCGACAACCTGTTGCCCCAGAAAGCACGGGTGTTATTGATGTTGGCCCTGACCATCACAAACGAACGAGAAGAGATTCAGCAGATGTTTTACGAGTACTGACGCGCGGAGTTCAGCATCACTGACCCCGTTCGTGATGAGCCTATCGAACCACCCATCCGCGTAAGGGCTCTTCGGCAGACTCAGGGCGAACGATAGGTTGAAACCGCTCAGTACACCAATCGGTACTAAATCACTCGGGCGGCGCGGAGCAGGCCTAATTCTTCATTCGTTAGCCCCAACTCTTCACCGAATATCTCGAAGTTATGTTGGCCTAGAGACGGGGCCGGTCTGCTGCCCATAGTATTCTCTCCGTCGAGGAAGAAACCGGGCCCCGGATACTTCATACTCCCGGCGTTTGGATGGTCAATCTCGACGAAATAGCCCCGCTCGGCTAGATGGGGAGAGTCCACGACTTGTTGAGGGCTCTGCACCAAGCCGATGACTAAACCTTTAGCCATCGCATCCCGCATAAGGTCCAGGTTATTCCGCTTAGACAGAGGCGCAGCCACCAGGCTATGGAGTTCTTCCCAATTGTCCATGCGGCTCTGGAGTGTGGCGAATCTGGCGTCCGTCAGCCTCGGCTCCTCCAAGAACTCTGCCCAGGCTTCCATAGCACGCCCACCGGTTCCGGCGGTAGTCAGTGTCACTTCGCCGTCGGCAGTGGGCAGATGCATGCCGTCCATCACATTACCGTCGCTACCCCCTCGTATCGGGCTTCGTCCGGTGAAGGTAAAGGGATGGATGAGGCCCGAAGGGGTGCTGATGGCGGCTTCCATGGTGGACAGGTCTATATGGATTCCCTTCCCTGATGTTTGACGTTGGAATAATGCGGCCATGATGGCGATGACGCCGTTGCGGGCAGCGGTAATATCCATCTGCTCCGGTGCGGTTCCCATCGGCGGTTGGTCCGCCGAACCGGTCACCGCATGGAGGAAGCCTCCCACCGCTTGGGCCACCAGGTCGCCACCTTGGTAATTACTATACGGTCCAGTCTGACCGAAATAGGTGCTAGACACTACAATCAGGCCTGGGTTGGCCTGGTTCAAGAATCGGATACCCAGCCCCAGGTTTTCCATGTGCCCAGGAGGATAACTCTCGATGAGCACGTCTGTGTCCACCAGTAACCGCAGCAGCAAGTCGACACCGGTAGCCTGGTCAAGGTCTAATGTAACGCCACGTTTGTTGGTGTTGAAGGCTAAGAATAGAGTGGAACCCTCGGGATCGGGTACACCTTCGATGAAAGGAGGTTCCCGGCGCGCCGGGTCGCCCCATGCCGGAGGCTCCACTTTGATGGTGCTAGCTCCTTGGTCCGCCAACAACTTGGCGCAGAAAGCTCCAGATAGGCTATGGGCCAGTTCCACCACTTTTATGTCGGATAAGATGTCCATTCAGATCGAACTTCCTGTCACTCTCGAGTAATGCTCAAGGGAAAGGGTGGCGGGGGCGTCCAGGTGCTCCCCGCTGGTAAGAAACCGGGGGCTGACCTCGCGGGTACCACAGTCCGTTTCACAATCAGCGTGATCTCTCTTACAATTATTGCCAGAGCGGTCTATAAATCCATCCGAGTTCTCGGCACTGGTATAGACGAATGGATTCCGGTCATGGAATCCTTTGGTCTGCTAGTGATTTCGCGGTTGCTGAACGATGCCAAAGGTATAAAGGACCAGCTTTGCCATGGCGTCACCTCAGTTTTCCTTTCTACGGCCGGGATTCCGTGGGCAGGGGTAAGTTGGAGATTATCCCGTCATCAGCCAGAGAAGTTATCTCCTCTTGAGACAACCCGGCAATCTCCTTTAAAATCTCCTCGTTATGCTCACCAAGAGCCGCCACGCTTTGGATACCCATGGCAACGCCCGACATGCGGAACGGGCGCCCCGCGTATTTCCGGGGACCAGCCTGAGGCGCGTTTACGTTCTCAAATTCCTCGATGTATTCCCGTTCTTGAAGATGTGGGTTCGCCACCAAGTCTTCGGCGGTCAACACCGCACCGGCGGGAACGCCCCAACCTTGGAGGACGGTCATCAACTCTTGGCAGTCTTTGGTTTGGGTCCACTCCGACAAGTTTTCGCCAAGTTCATGCCTGTGGCGGTGGCGGCCGTGGGACGTGTCGAAGCAGCGCTCAGTGGCCCAGGACGGATCGCCCATGGCTTTGCAAAGCCGCCGCCACTCTTCATCGGTGGATACGGCAATGGTTATCCAACGGTCCTCGCCCAGACAGGGGAAGACGTTGTGTGGCGCCTTCCAAAGATGACCGCAACCTAGGCGGGACCGGGAGATTCCCCGTTGGGTCTCCAGAATAGCCGGGCCGATGGCCGACACGCCGGTTTCCTGCATGGTGAGGTCGATGCGCATGCCCTTGCCGGTCTTGTTACGCTGATACAGCGCCAGCAGCAGGGCATAGGCAACGTTGTTGCCCACCGAGTGATCCATGTAGTTGTTGCTGGCCCGCCGTGAAGGACCATCTTCGTAGCCGGTGAGATAGGACATGCCGCAGGAAGCATCGACGGTGCGGGCCCTTGAACCGGCCCTGCTCCAGGATCCGGTGTAGCCAAACGCGGTGGAACTCAGGGTGATGATACGTGGGTTCAGCTTGCTCAGGCTCTCATGGTCGAATCCGTACCGGGCCATGGTGCCGGGACGAAAGTTGTCGGTAACGATATCGCACTCTTGAACCAGCTTAAGAAAAACTTCTTTGCCTCGGGAATCGGCCACTTCCAGGCAGAGGCTCTGCTTATTACGAGCACCGAAGTAGGCCAGATTGCCGCCTTCGTTCCACCATTCTTCGCTGGGTTTACCGCCGGGGAATGGCCCTGATTTGCGGTCCTGGAGGTGGACAACGCTTTCAACTCGAATCACCTGTGCTCCCAGGTCCGCCAGGAAAGAGGTTCCCCATGGCAGGGCGTGCACCTGCTCCAAAGTAAGAACGCGCACACCCTCAAGAATACGATTATCAGGCATCAGTTTCTTCCGTTATCGGGCCGGTCAAACAGTAACCGGACCGGAGATGGTTCGGGATCGGGCTAACTGGGATGCTTGCCGAACATAATCCAGCCGCCGCTGCTGGGCGTGACAAAGGCCGCAAGCGCCGTCTCTGCCTTCACCGTGACCTGTCGTGGTCCGGCGGTCCCTCGAAGCTGCTGGATACTATCCGTATACATCGCAGTCCGGGTACGGCCATTCCCCAGGTTGCCGCCGCTGGAGCTGAAGGGATGCGGACCCTCTACCCGGATGTCACCGGCATAGAATGCGTAGGCGTCTCCCCGTTTCACGCCGTGCCACTGGAAGGCCTCCAGGTAGAACTGGGTCATCGTCGCGTAACCGTCGTAAGGGTTGAAGATATCGACATCGGTAGGGCCGAGGCCAGCGCCCTCGTACATCCTTTTAGCCGCCCGGTCGGTCCAATCCTCAATTTCGTCCAGGTCCGACTGGGTTGTCCGGGTAGGGAAGTTATGCTGCGAGTGGTTGAGCACGTACACGGGAGGCTGCTTCATGTCCCTGGCCCGTTCGGCCGTGGTGAACAGATATGCAGCCGAAGCGTTTACCGGACGGTCGCAGTCCCACAGGCGGAGGGGATTCAGTATGTACCGCGACGTCACATAGTCCTCAACGGTAAGCTGCTCCATCCCATGGCTGGCGTTGTAGCCCCAAGGAGTTAGCAGACCGTTCCGGTGCTGGTTTATCACGAAGGGAGCCAGGTCGTCATGGGTGCCACCGTATTTCAGACCATACTGGTTGTGGGGGAATATATTTATGAAGTCGTTGCCCCCGTGGTTACCCCAAGGCGCGACCCATTGGCGAGCGCCCTTGGCGTAGTCGTCGGCATTCTCTCCACCACGGCGGTAACGGCCTTCAAGGTTACCCGTGGGGTAGATAACCAGACAGGTATTGCATTTGCCGTCGGCCACGGCTTGGGAGGCCAGGCCGACCATCTCGCCGATGGTCGGCACGCCGGTGGGAGCGAACTTGACGTTGGGTAACTCCATGACCTTAGCGAGCCATTCGCCGTTGATTAGGGTCAGTCCCAATTCCGAGTCGTAAGGCGGGTCGAAGTAGGGACGTGGCGCCCAGTTGGATGCGGTACCGCCACTGCCGCCAGCTATATGGCTATCGCAGCAAACTATGCCGTCAATCTGGTCGGGAGTTACGCCCGCGTCCTCCATGGCAAGCTTGCAGGCGAGTATGGAGTAGGCTCCCAGGGATTGGTCCATGGACTTCTCATCCCAGCGCCGGTCAACGGGGGAATGACCGTATCCGGCCACCGCGACCTTGCCCCGGTGCTCCCATACTCCCAGACCGTCTTTATCTCTTCGCCATGAATATTGTTGTTGCCTAGCCATCATTCACCTATGTTTGAAAATGAATAAACATGAGATTCTAGGGTACGGAATATTTAGCCGACAACCTTCCATTCGTGAATCAGTTGGTCCTGGGCAACTTCCTCGAACATAACCTCAACAGGGGATCCCACCGGGACTTCATAAGGAGGCACTCCCGGAAGGTTGGAGTAAAAATTAACGCTGGTATCCTCGTCCAGGGTAATCAACGCCAAGTTATATGGCTGATCGGGCATGCGTCGGTTCAGGCGGCCGTCTTCGATAACGATGAACGTGGAGATGTGGCCCTTGCCTTCCACGGCTTTCCACTCCAGTTTTTCAGCAGATCCACAAAACTGGCAGGCCGGCTTCGGCGGGTATTGGAGCCTGTCGCAAGCGGTGCAGTGTTGCAATATCAGCTTTTTTTCGTTAACGCCGTCCCAGAATGTCTTGCTCAGTTCGTCAGCGACTGGGATTATCTTGGGCATATTTCCTCACACATCTCTTGGTTGCCCGTTGGCTTACAACCCCTATCTATCAGTGGGCCAACTGGGAAATAGTAACTCTGAGACTCTTTCCTGTCTACTACCGGCTACGCCGCTAAAGAATCACGTTCTTGTCCTTCAGAGCCAAGATGTCATCCCAGGTATAGCCCAGCAGGTCGACGAGGGTCTCTTCCGTATTCTCGCCCAAGGCTGGCGCCATCTTCCTGGTGGACAACGGCGTCTTGCTATAGTTAACCGGCGTTTGCAGCCAGTTCGAAATTCCTATCGCAGGGTGGTCGTATTGGACGATGTAATCGTTGGCCACTACCTGGGGGTCTGACGCCAGATCCAGATTGCGCTGTACCCGCTCCCATATAATGTCGATGGTTCCTATTAGTGACTCCTCCCACTCTGCACTTGTCCTGGTCAGGAAGTGGGCATCAAGCAATTCTACAAGCTCTCTCCGGTTCTCATATCGGAGTTCCATGGTGTTGAAGCGGGAATCCCTGATCAAATCGGGCCTACCAACAGCACTACAGAACGGCAGCCAGTAGCGTTCCTGGCCCATGGAGAACGCTATCCACCGTCCATCGCCACACCGGTAATAATTCCATAGCACGTTGCCCGGTTGAGTCCGGTCGAACCGTTGGTATTCTTTCTCAACTAGCAACGAAATCTGGTTCTGCATCCCCCTGGCCCAAACCATGCTGCCAAGATGGGAGACATCTACTTTTTGCCCAAATCCGAACCGCTCTCTGGCTACGATGGCGCCGAGAATACCATAGGATAGCATAACGGCTGCGCTCTGATCGGCAATGTCCAGCTGATGAGGTGTATCGTCCGGAGGTCCGATCCACCACAAGGCCCCTGACCTAGCTTCGGCGGTCAGCGCGAACGCTGGCTTGCCCGCATCGGGCCCATTCGGACCGTAGCCGGAAGCCGATGCGTAAATTATGTTCTCGTTGTGCTTGATGAGGTCTTCATATCCCAGGCTCAGACGTTCGGCGACACCCTTCCTGAAGTTCTCCACGAATATGTCGGACTTAACCACCAGTTTGTACATTATCCCCACCCCTTCCGGGGTCTTGAGATTCACGGCTATGCCCAACTTCTGCCGGTTGAGCCCCTCGAAAAACGCGCTTGCCCCGTTGGGCAGGGTTGAATCCAGGCCTACAGAGCGACCGACGCTCCGGCCATGGTCCCCGTCAAGCGACTCCACCTTGATGACTTCCGCGCCCATATCGGCCAGCATCATCGTCGAAACCGGACCGAACTGCCACATCGTCCAGTCGATTACCCTCAGCCCATCCAGAGGCCCTTTAAATCCATCGGGTTGGCCGCTCATATCCTTCTCCCTTATCCAATCAGGTGTCTATAACCGCTATGCCAGATTGACAGGTACCAACGTTACCAAAAATTTGGACCTATTGGTAAGATGCGTTGGCCCTAAGTGACGGCACATGGCGCAGGACAAGGTAGAAGTAACAGAACCATCTCTCCTGCAAAACGCTTCTTCAGAAGCGAGCCGCCAGGGGAATTAGGAGTATGACCGTGGCAACAGGCGGACTGCAAGAACGTATCGAGGCATTGGAAACTCGCATAGTAGAATTGGAAACCCAGGCCATTCAAAGGGGCAAGGACGCTGCCTATGTGTTTATCCACTCCAATTGGCACTTTATTCGCTGGTATTTGAACCGGCAGCGGGATATCAACGGTGAAGGTTCGGATCTATATATCCGGGCGGCCAACGCAGAAAGGCTCATCGAATGGGAACTGTCCCGTAACTTGAGGGCGATTTATTTCGAGGATGACCCGATGGCCGTGGCATACCGGTGGCGCATCGAAGCAACCGCCGTTTTACAAAGAAATGGCTACACTTTCTTCGACTAAATAGGCCGTCTAAATAAATCGGCGATCCGGTTAGCGTTATGTTGACCCTGTAGCTACGTTCCTGTACGATAGGCACGGCTACGATTCAGCCTGATTAGGCGGCCCGGGTCGTCCCGGCACGAAACAAAGTCGGCTACCGAGCCGCTGGATTCTAGAGCCAATCCTCAGGACTTGATGTCACAACGTTAGTGGAGGTGGCCTGCGGCATGGAAGAAACCCCGCAGCGCGTGCTAGTAGTTACTCCCCATCCCGACGATGCCGAATTTTGGGCCGGTGGGACCATAGCCCGATGGGTTAAAGAAGGCGCAACAGTCCATTACGTACTTTGCACCGATGGCGATAAAGGCACCAGCGATCCTACGGTCAACCCTCAGGATCTCGCAGCCCAGCGTGAGCAAGAACAGCGCGATTCCGCAGCTGCGCTGGGAGCCGAAGCAGTCGTGGCATTACACCACTTGGACGGCGAACTAGAAGATACCAGCGATTTCCGTAAAGAGTTGGTCAGGCAGATTCGGCTGGTCCGTCCAGATGTCGTGATGTGTCCCGAGCCGTACCGCAAGAACCTGGCATGGCACCGCGACCACCGCATCTCTGGCCAAGTCGCTCTGGACGCCGTTTTCCCCTGTGCCAGGGACCATCTCCACTTCAAAGAGCTATGGCAGGACGAAGGGCTAGAGCCCCACAAAACCGGCACGGTCCTATTCTGGGGCACTGAGCTAGCGGATACGTTCATCGACATCGGTTCTTACATCGACGTAAAGGTCAAATCAGTGATGGCCCATCGCAGCCAGATGAACGGCAAGACGGTAGAGGGCATGAAGACGTTCATCCAGGATTGGGCCAGCAAGGCAGTTCCCGACGAGGATTACACCTACGGCGAATCCTTCCGCAAGGTTACATTTAGGACGAATTAGGGCATCTTAGGCCGCAAAATCGCTCTAGCAACTTCTCAGCGGTGGCTGGAGAGACCGAGCAACTTGCCCGGCATATACTCGCCCTTACGCTATTCTCCACAATTCTCTGCCGCTTCCATGAGCCGAATGGCTTGAGGACGCCCTACCCTCTGGAAAACCGCTATACACCGCTCCCCGTGCCATTGCTCGGCCCTGGTTCCAATCGGCTGTCGCAGAGTCCAGAGGAATACTCCTAATTTCTTGGTAAGGTCTGGCTTATTACGGAAAACAATCCCGGCTGCAGACTGTTGAAAACGTCGTTGGCTAGGGTTTTGCCTCGCCGGGCGTGGGGCAGACTTATGTAGAATGTCATGTGGTAGAACAGCTCTTTTACCTCCTCCTGACTCAGCCCTACTCGAATAGCGGCCCGGATGTAGTTACGCAGAGCCTGTTCATCACCTATCTCGGACAGAGCGGCTAAAGTGCAAATCAGCCGCTGCTTCACATCCAGAAACGGACGAGCCCAGACCGCGCCCCAGAAATATTCCGTCAGATACCGCCTCCAGCCCGGATCCACTGAATCACCGCTTTCTTCCAAGCCGCCGGCGATGTGGTCTCCCATAATCAATTGCCGTTGGGCCACACCTCTATCGTAGAGTTCCTCTGAGTCCATGCTGGTATCGTGATGCCGGGTGGGCTTTATGGTAAAGCCCCGCCTCTTGAATACGCCGTAGCAGATATGCAGCGCGGTATTAGCGATGGTCGCTCCTGTGTAGAAAAGCAGATGAATGGGAATCTGACGATTTGTTCTGGGAAAATCCCAGGTCCATCCCAGCCTCGATATGTCCGTCCAGGTTATCGTCTCAGCGCAGACAGGCAATGACGGCCAGGCTGCGCTGCTCTACGGTCAACTGAGGCCGTGACCAAAGGGAGCCCCAACAGGCTTCGCCACTGAACCGGGTCAAGTCCGGAGAAATATCTTGCATCATCGCATTGCGGCGGAGAGGACCATTTTCGTCGGTGCGGCCCAGGCGGGACACCGGGGGAATCCTGCGTTAAGTCTTTCCTATAAACTTACCATGTTTACCAAAACCTCCGGAATATTTTTGATGGTCGAGGAGAGTCACCTGGACACTCGTATTCAGCAGGGCCAAGCGCCCTGCCGAATTGGATAATCACCTATACTTAATGTGGTCAGTATCGACCTATCATATAAGTAAAGCATCCTCCTTCCAATAGTTTTACCTAAGTTACATCCAACCCTATCATCGCCGGACTAACTAGCTTTGTGAGCAAAGATTGGCAGTTTCCATTGACCTATATTGCCCACTGTGTCAGAACTCGGCCGTAGCTAGGTTAGTCTGATTGTGGACCCTCGTTGTCGCCCGGCGACCAAATAGCCCAGCCAGAAGCCGGATATCAGGTTCAGAAGCGCAGCTCTACCATATCCCATCTCAAGTCAACCTTTTGCGCTGGATCCTTCCGCAAACATCCCTCCGGTGGATAGGCATGAGGTCCGGCATCAGATAGCCGAATCCCTCGGCTCCTTCAGCATCATTTTCCGCAACAACGACACCGGCGGAGCGCCGTAAGACAGCAAACGGTCGTAGAACTCCTTCAGCGAATAAGAGGATCCCTGACCCCTTTGGTAATCTTCCCGCAACTTCAAGATCATCAGCTTACCCAAGGTATAGCTTAAGTATCCAAGGTCGAAGGTTCCACGCATCGCCTCACGGCGGGTTGGTAGCTCTCCCATGTAGGCGTTGTCCATGAATAAGCTGGTGGCATCGTCAACCGACATGCCCTGCGTGTGCATCCGGATGGAGCAGAGGTAGCGGCAGTTGCGTACTAGGGCCTCTAGCAATTGGGTGAGAAATAGAGCGGATTGGCCGGCGCCGTATTCGGTTTCGACCATCACCTGCTCGGTGTAGTGAGCCCAGCCTTCGACAAAGGCGTAGGAGCTGGCGACCCCGTTGACCAAGGGAAAGTCCCGGCCGTAGCGGTTGTGCAGGTGGTGAACAAAGTGCCCTGGATAGACTTCATGGATAGAAATGATGCGCAGGGTGTCGTAGTTGAAGTTTGCCACCGAAACTCCTGTACGCCTTCCCAATCTGGGCATATACGAAGACACGCCTCGATATTGGCTGGGAGGTAACCCTATTTTCTAACCCCTAAGAGGGTTCCCGGAAAGTCTAACTACCCCTTGGTTTATCAGTCTCGTCATCTCAGATGGCAGCGCCGTCATCTGGTTGTTCTCTAAGAACAGGAGTTCCAAGCCGGTCAGGTTGCCTACCTCGGGGGGCAGCGCCGTCAGCTGGTTGTAGCTCAGGTTCAGCTTTGTCAGGCCGGTCAGGTTGCCTATCTCGGGCGGCAAGTACTCTAGAGGTGCACCTGGATAGACCCTGCTAAAGTCTAAGGTAGACCATCCCTCATCGCCCGCTTGCCCTATTCTCACGAGAAGTTCATGTTGGTCCATACCGAAACTCCTGTACGCTTTCCCAAACTGGGCATATACGGGGACACACCTCTATATTGGGAGGGAAGTAGGTATTACCCCTTATCTCCCAACCACTGACACTAACGGACTCTAAACAACCGACTCACCCGGCTCCCTCAACATCATTTGCCGCAGCAGAGACACTGGTGGAGCACCGTAGGACAGCAGCCTATCGTGGAACTCCTTCAGTGAAAAGGCGGATCCTTGCTCCTTACGATAATCTTCCCTGAGTTTTAGAATCATCAACTTGCCCAGGGTATAACTCAAATATCCGGGGTCGAAGGTTCCCCGCAAGGCCTCCGTTCTGGCTGGGTGTTCCCCCATGAAGGCGTTGTCCATGAAGAAGCGGGTGGCTTCGTCTACGGTCATTCCCTGAGTATGCATTCGGATGGAACATAGGTAGCGGCAGTTCCTTACCAACGCCTCCAACAACTGCGTTAACCTCAGACTGGGCTTACCTGCAGCGTATTCGGTATCCACCATCATCTGTTCGCAATAGTGTGCCCAGCCTTCGACAAAGGCGTACGAATTAGCAACTCGGTTGACCATCGGTAGGTTCCGTCA
>Ga0315336_1004628_pt1 | contig 16010 bp, 10 predicted proteins | sample ASW5metaG_FD_204512 | JGI IMG/M metagenome (GOLD analysis project Ga0315336, IMG submission 204512) | Ammonia-oxidizing marine archaeal communities from Monterey Bay, California, United States - ASW #5 | ecosystem: Environmental > Aquatic > Marine > Intertidal zone | place: USA: California...
CCGAGGAAACCGGTGGCCAGGATCTGGGCTCTCAGTCGCAGGACGTCATCGCGGAGCGGGACACGGACGGCTTCTTCAACGACGTCTCTGTCTTCAGCTGCGCACAGTCGACCGGAGAGGACTGCGAGATAATCATCGACGTGACCACCGGCGTCCCCCTCGGAGACACGTATCAGGTCTTCATCGACGGCGTTCTCCAGCACCAGTTCGATGGCTTCTTCGAGGGTTCGCTGACCTCCGAGAACCTGAACGCGGGCGAGCGTTGCGCGACGGTGTATGCCTTCCGGAACTCGCTAGAGTTTGCGGGACCGAACGGCGAGCGTGGCCGCTACCGCGGGAATGCAGTGGAAACCTGCTGTGATATTGAGTGTCCCGGAAGCCCCGGAAGCTCGTTCATCCGCGGCGACGTCAACAATGAAGGCGCCGTCGACATCTCCGATGCTGTCTACCTCCTCGCGAACCTCTTTAACGGGGGCCCCGCGCCTCCGTGCGAAGAAGCAGCCTTCATCAACGACACCCCCGGAAGCCCCGAAGCCGACAAGGACATTTCCGACGCCATCTTCATTCTGGGCACGCTGTTCACGGGCGGTCCCACGCCTGAGGGCTGGATCGATTCGTCCGGAGACGACGTCCCCGATCCGACCTGCGAGTTCGCGCCCACAGCCAGCTGTCTGACGGCTAATGAGATCTGTACACCTTAGCACCCTCCTCCTGACCGTGATGCCGGTCGTGGGGCAAGACCTGGCCCCGCTCCAGAAGCTCCTGCGTGACGGGCACTACACGGAGGTAGAGACACGGGCGCGTGTCCTGCTCAAGGATGTCGAGACGACGAGTGGCCCCGACTCGCTGGAGGCAGCGAAAGTGATCGACGCGCTCGCCGCTTCTCTCTACTACGGCGGCAAGTCGGCCACCCCGGAAGCGCCGGCGCTCGCGCACCGAGCTGTCGTCATCAAGGAACGCGTTCTCGGCCCAGAGCATCGCGCGGTCGCGGCCAGCTTGAACATCGAGGCCAACATCCACCGCCAGCGAGGCGCCTACTCCGACGCGCGTCCGCTCCTGGAGCGAGCCCTGCGGATCTGGGAGGGAGAGCTCGGGAACGAACATCCCAACGCCCTGGCGGGAAAGAACAACCTGGCGATCCTGCTCCAGGCCCTCGGCGAGCTCGACAAGGCCCGTGACCTCCTCGAGGAGATCCGCGGCGTGCGCGAGAGGACCCTAGCTCCGGACGATCCGCGTATCGCCAAGATTCTCAACAACCTTGCGATGGTGCTCGTTGACCTTGGCCTTTACGCCGATGCGCTTCCCCTTCAGCGGCGTGCTGTGGAGATCTGGGAGGAAGCTCTCCCCGCCGGACACCCCAGCATTGCTGACGGTCTCAACATCCTCGGCTGGATGCTCTACCTGAGCGGCGATCCGGCTGCTGCACGTCCGCTTTTCGAACGGGCATTGACCCTCCGCCGACAGAGGCTGGGAGCGGATCACCCTCTCGTCTCCTGGACCCGTGAGAACCTGGCTCTCAGCCTCGAGGCGCAGGGGCAACACTCTGAGGTTCTCGCCCTGCTCAAACAGGTCTGCCAAGACCGCAGGAAGCAGCTCGGCCCAGGTCATCCCGACGTCGCCCGCGCCCACTACCACCTCGCGCGCGCCCTGGCGAGGGAAGGCGACCTGACGGCGGCCATCGATTCCGCGCTTCTCGCCGAGGACATCGGCCGGGAACATCTGCGGTGGATGGCAAGTGCTCTGGCCGAGCGCGAGGCGCTCCTTTACCGCGAAGCGCGGGACCGGCTCTCTCTGAAAACTTCCGGACTCGACTTGGCGCTTTCGCTGGCAATGAAAGCCGCGCCTTGTCCAAAGCTTCCGGCGCGACTTCTCGATCACGTCATCCGTTCTCGAGCTCTCGTTCTCGACGAGCTCGCCGAACGCCACCAGTCGCTTCCCAAAGATGACGTTGAAACCGTGGAGCTCAGAGCGGAAGTCCTGCGTGCCAGCGAACGTTATGCACAGGTGAAAGTGCGTGGACCCGAGGCGAGCTCGTCGCGGGACTATCGACAGCTGCTCGACCTGTTGCGAGATGAGAAGGAGAGCGCGGAGCGGGCGCTGGCGCAGCGGAGTTTCCGGTTTCGCGCGTCGCTCGACTCCAAGCGGGCCGGTCTTCGCGAGGTCTCCGCAGCGCTGCCGACCGGAAGCGCTCTGGTCGCGTATGCGCGTCACCAGCGAGGAGGAGGCGGTTACCTGGCGTTCCTTCTGCGCGCGGGTGGGAGTCCCGAACTCCTTGCGCTCGGGCGGGCGGCGGAAATTGACCGTCTGGTCGCGCGCTGGGGACGCGAAGCGTCTCTGGGTACGCTCGCTCACGGACGAGCGGATGCGGAAAGCGGGCGTGCGTACTGGAAGGAAGCCAGCGCCCTGCGAGAAAAAATCTGGGATCCGGTCAGGAGGCGGCTTGGCCGCGTAGCGAAAGTTTACGTCGTTCCAGATGGACGTCTGCACCTGGTCAACCTCGCCGCACTGCCGGCTGACGAGTCGCGCTACCTCGTCGAAACGGGTCCGCTGATCCATTATCTCTCGGCGGAGCGAGACCTCGCCGCAAAGCCCCGCGCGACGAGGCAAGGAAGAGGGCTCCTCGCCATGGGGGGGCCGTCCTTCGACTCGACCGGCCCCCGAAATGAAACGCTAAGCGAAGACGTAGACGGGGGACAGCCAGTATTCCGTGGCAAGCGCTCCGAATGCCTCGAGCTTCTTGACATTCCCTTCGAGCCTCTCCCTGCTGCGCTCGAGGAGGTACAGGACATCGCCGGGTTGTGGGCAAAACGAGCTCCTGTATCAGGGGACGCGCTCGTCCTGACAGGCGCTGCGGCGAGCGAGGCCGCCTTCAAGGCCCAGGCTCCCGGCCGGCGCGCCGTTCACCTGGCCACCCACGGTTTCTTTCTCGCGGGCCGCTGTGCTTCCGTCCGGCCAGGGACCCGCGGCATCCAAGGCTTGACCCCGGCTGCGGAGAGTCTGGGCAGCGACTCTCTCTTGCTGGCGGGTCTCGCACTCGCCGGGGCCAACCGGCGGTCAGGGGCTCGTCCGGGTCAGGAGGACGGCATCCTCACGGCGGAGGAAATCGCTGCGCTGGACCTTTCCTCCGTCGACTGGGCCGTCCTGTCGGCGTGCGACACGGGAGTGGGAGACATACGGGCCGGCGAAGGGGTGCTCGGCCTGCGGCGCGCCTTTCAAGTCGCCGGCGCAGGCAGCCTCGTTCTGAGTCTTTGGGCGGTGGAGGACGCGGCAACCGGGGACTGGATGCGCGCCTTCTATGCCGCCGCGATCGGGGATTCGTCGAGCTCTCTCGCGCAGGCCGTTCGCGATGCCAGTTTGCAAGTGCTCCGAGAAAGACGCCGCCAGGGCAAGAGCACGCACCCGCTGTACTGGGGCGCTTTCGTCGCGGCGGGGAGAGAGTAGGGACTAAAGAATGGAAAATAGTGAATACGGAAGAGAGAAGGTGGACGATTCACTATTGATTCCGCTCCTCGGGAATTCCCAGGATCTCGCGTAGCCGCCCGGCCGCTCGTGATTCCCTCTTGCGCACGGCCTGCGCCGTGAGGCCCAGCATGCCGGCGATGTCGGGAGCCTTCAAACCTTGCAAGCGCAAGTCCATGACGACTCTCTGATCTTCGGGAAGCTCCTGAACAGCCTTTTGCACTCGCTCCCTCACCTCCTCGCGAACCAGTCGTGCGAGTGGATCAACGGGCTCCGCCCCGGCCGGTTCCTCAGCCTTGTCGGCCACCTGATCGCCGCCGGGGCGCGGCGTCTTGCGCCGCACAGCTCGACCCAGTTTCCGGCGCAGGATGGTACGGATCCAGCCGATGAACTCCGCGCTGCTGTTGCCACGAAAATCGGTGGCATGGAACCAGCCGCTCCGCAAGGCGCTCTGCAAGAGGTCGCGGCTCTCCACGAAGTCCCTCGCCCTGTCGCCGGGGGGCAGCACCTTGCGCGCGATGGCGAGGAGAATCGCCCCCTCCCCCTCCTCGTCCGCAAAGCGCGCAAACAGCTCCTCCCACGCCCCCGCGTTACCTGTGCGCGCGCGGGCCAGAAGGTCGTCGAAGCTGGGAGAATCGGGACACATCGGGACGTCAGCATCCTCGGGTGACAGCGGGCTGGCGTCAACGGGGACGCGCGCAAATAACAGCGGTTTTTTCGGTCACACTTGAGCCGTGAGACGGCCCCAGAGGGGAGAAGTCAAGAAACTGTCCCCTAACCCCCCCCGGAGGTCTTCGATGCGACACTCGACCAGTTACAAGCTTGCCCACGGAAAAACGCTCGCCTGCATTTTGCTCACACTGTTGACCGTCGCTCCCGGAGCTCTAACGGCCCGGGACCCTGGGGGCGTTCCCGCGCAGGGCCCGTTTCCCCCACTCCCTCCCCGTCCGCCCAGGACGGTGATCGACACCTTCCAGCGTGGCGAGGTCAACGGCGACGGTGTCGTGGACATGTCGGACGCCATCCAGACACTCTCCTTCATCTTCACCAGCGCCGAGCCGCCTTCCTGTGTTCGCGCGGCCGACGTCAACGCCGACGATACGGTGGATCTCTCCGACGCGGTGTCGGTTCTCTCTTTCCTTTTCACGACTGGCCGGCCTCCCGCCGCGCCGTTCCCTGGCTGTGGCTGGGACGGGGACGAGAGCCCGCTTCCCTGCGAGAGCTCCGCGAGCTGCCCGCAAGAGACCGTCGATGACTTCCTCTATTATCGAGGTGAGGAAGTTGGCGACCGCTTGGTGGACCTGACGCAGCGCTTGGAGGACGCCGGCTACGACCCTGGCGCGCTGAGCGCGGCGGGAACTGTCGAGGTGCGGGGAAAACGCCGCATCAGTCCTACTTCTGGTGAGGAAGCCTTCCTGGTCGGGGACGAGCTTCGGCTCTACTCGGATACCGTGCTGACTCTGGAACCCGAGATCTCACGCCTGACGATCCTGGTCAACAGGCTCGAGGTGGAGCGGGGCGCGCTCGTCAACTGGAGGCAGGAAGCGCTCCCTCTGCCCAAGGCTGGGTTCGATGGGTTTGCAGGGGCGCAGGCGCCCACGGTCGAAATCTGGGCTCGCGCGATGAACCGCTTGCCCGAGATCGAGCTGCGCGGTCAGGACGGGAGTCCCGGCGGCGGGAGCGCGCCTTTGAAGGGTGGCGGCGACGGTGGCCCGGGCGGGAACGGCGGTCGCGTCGTCCTTGCCACGTTCCCCGGAGATTTCCTGCGGGTGCTCACGCTCGACCTGACGCTCGACCTGGAAGCAGGCGTGGGTGGAGCCGGCACGGACGGCGGCTCGCAAGGAGAGCCGGGTGAGCGTAGCCAGCCGGGCCTTACCGGCCTGGGAATCCCGGCCACCCAGTGGGACGCCGTTTTCGGTCAGCCGTAAAAGCGACCCTGGGCTCAGACCAGGTAAAACCATTGTCCTCCGAGTCGCGGATAAGCACCGGCGGCGGGAGGCCCACCTCGTCCATCTCCTCCGCTCGACGATGGTTCAGGTGGAGCGAGACGAGACGTCCGTCAGGTAGCCTGGCTATATAGTGCAACCGCCCTTGATCCAGCTTTACCGACTCCTGGAGAGACAAGCCGGCAGGGGGAGATAAGGCACAGCCTGTTGTCAGGATTGCAAAGAGCAGGCAAGGCCGCGGAAAAGGCCAGGCATAGATCTACCCTCTTTTTCTTGGCGGCAGTTTTTGGGCATTTCCTGGTCACGGATCGGTCCCGGGCCGGCCCTTGGGGACAAGCGAGGCGTGCAGTGAGCGCGCCCACCGAAGGAACCCCCTTTATCTAAGGAGTAATGCCATGTCAGGAACCAGATCCTGCCTGCTGCTCGTCGTTCTTCTCACCGTGAGCTCCGTCGCCTTCGCGGACGCGTCCTACTTCCGACGCGGGGACTCGAATGCGGACGGAACGATCGACCTGAGCGATGCCATCTTCACTCTTCAGTTCCTCTTCACCGGCGGCGGGACGCCCCGCTGCGCGGATGCCACCGACGCCAACGACGACGGAACGATGGACACGTCGGACGCGGTGTTCACCCTCAGCTTCAAGTTCCAGGGTGGCCCCCAGCCGCCGGAGCCGGGGTCTGAGTGCGGGTGGGATCCCACCTTCGACGATCTCGGCTGCGCCGAGTACACCGGCTGCAATCAGGCGGAGGAGGCGTTCGAGGTTATCGACAACTACGCCGTCGTCGAGGGCGACATCGTGGTCGGGCGCCCCTGGGAAATCCCGATGATCGAGACGGGGGGAATCGGTGCGAGCGAAGCGAAGGGAGGCGGAGCTGCGCACGCCACGTCGAGCTTCGGCAAGCGCTGGCCCAATCGGCTCATCCCTTACGTCAACGAAGCCCCGAACCCGGACCGCGTCGACCAGGCGATCGCCCACTGGGAACAGTTGACAAGCATGCGCTTTGTGGAGCGCACGAGCGGAAACGCCAGCCAGTACCCCAACTTTGTGCGCTTCAAGACGGCCAGCGGGTGTTATTCCAGAGTCGGCATGGAAGGGGGACGCCAGGACATCGGACTCACACCGATTTGTGGCCGCGGAAACATCATCCACGAGATCGGCCACGCCGTCGGCCTCTTTCACGAGCAGAGCCGCCCGGACCGCGACCAGTTCATCGAGGTCCTCGAGGACAACATCCGCGACGGCAAGGGGCACAACTTCGAGATCCGCGAGGGCCTCTCTTGCGGCCCGTACAACTACGCGTCCGTCATGCACTACGGGAGAGGGGCGTTCGCCGAGACTGGCTGCGGCTGCAATACCATCGAGACGATCCCGCCGGGCATCCCGATCGGGCAGCGCAACGGGCTGACTGCCGGAGACATCTGGACGGTCCGTCTGATGTACGACCCGGTCCGCAACCCCTGCCAGTGCGCCGGGAACTCCGCCACGGGCGAGCCGCCGGCGCTGGGGAGGCCGACGACGGGGCTGGTGTTTCTGACCCTGCCGGACGTCACCATCGAGACGCTCGAGGCGAGCGGGTCCATGAACTTCCCGCCAGGGGGGGGCTTCGACGTGCCGGTGAAGATCGTCGTCAAGAACCGTGACCCGGGTCCTGCCGCGCCCTTCAGGGTGAGCATCCGGCCGGCGCAGGGCTCGAGCGCGACGTTCATCCCCTCGTGGTCGATCCACCCCGAGACCCCGGTCATCTGCTTGCCGCGGCTCGGGTCCTATACCATCCGCGGCAAGGTGCACTTCCCCGACTCCCTCCGCGGCCAGTCAACGACCTTCAGCGCCGTGGCCGACTCGGCCGGCGAGGTGGTCGAGAGCGACGAGACCAACAACGTCTCCTCGTCGCTGTCGGTGAGCTTCCCCGGCGAATGCTTCATGACCGTCGACAACCGCGGCAAGCCGATCCGCCTCTGCTTCTGACCTCCCCGACCGAATCCCGGGCGACGGGATCGGTCCGTGTCTGACCAACGGGCGCTACTCCGGGTGGCGCTCGTTGGTTTGTTTGGACAGGACGTAAGAGCCGCTTGTGACGGATGGATCGGCCTGTCGGATACGGCGTCGGGCGCGCAGGGAGATAAGAAGTTTGGCCAGGGGCGCCGTGGGGAGAAGGGCCCGGAAAGGGCGCGAGCGTGGTGAGCAGGGGTTGAGAGAAGGCGCGGGTGAAGCGTCGGTTGCCCCAGGTTACCTGGAAGGTCGTGGAACTCGGGAGCAAAGCCAAGATGCCAAGTGAGGGGTCCTCCAGGTACACCTTCGAGATCAACCTCGCCCACTTCTTGCGCCTGAGCTTGACGAACTCGCTTTCCTCCTCGGCCACGACGAACTCGGGCGAGTTGTGCTCCTGGGCATCTTTCTGCATCCAGCCGAGCGCTCTACGGATCGTTGTCGAAAGGGTACCGTAGGAATAGATCCTGCACTCGAACCTCAACGCGATGTGTGCTACGAGCATGGCCAGGAACTCGCCCCCCGAGAACCGCGCTTTAAGATATCTCAGCCCGCGGTCGACATCTCGATCTCCCGATTTGGCTTCTATCAGCAGAACAGGCGCCCTGTTCTCTGTCAGTACGAAATCCACCTCCCACCCATCAGTGTCACGAAAATAGCGCAGCTCTACATCCCTGCCTTCGGTATCCTGCTGGTGATGGACCCACTTCAACAGGTGCGATGCCACGAGATTCTCGAACCGTGCCGGGGCCTCGGGGACCAGTGACCAATCAAACTGGTGCTTCCGCCATCAATTGTGGGAGCCTACGCCGCTTTGGCCCGACGGACCTCGTCCCGGATAAACACGGTTCTCTTCGATGATAAAGGAATTTCCGGCGAAGTGAAGACGTCACGGAAGGAGAGTCGTCGACGTGCAAGCCCAGCTTGCATCGCCGGCGTCCGTGTCTCGCTTCCGAACTTCAGCGCTCTGTGAGGCCTCAAGAACTCGTCCCGAGTTGCGGGGGATGGCCGAAAGAATGTGATGACAGAGAGTCGGGTGAATTTCCGCAGGTTCTGCACACGGATCAATCGTGCCCAGGCAGCGCAAGGATAAAGACTCGACACTCGGTCGAATCCTATTTCAGGCCACGCAGCAGCTCGTTGAAGCCGGTAGGTGGCTGCGGGTGCTTCACCCTGGCAGGGGATACGAGAAAGGACACCGCTGGCACGAGGAGGTCGCGGAACTGAGCGCTCGATATCTGGCGGGCATGGTCGTTGAAGCCTGCTACCTCGTCGGTTTTTTCGTGAGCCACGACGTTGCGCAATGTCAAGGTGAAGGGCGCCTCGCTTTCGAGATCAAACCTCGACACCAGGAGAAGGATCTTTTGCTCGTTGAACTCGGCCAGGTACTCCTTGCGACTTCCCGATCGGCGGGTCTCGTATATTTTCCAGGTTTCGTAGCGCAGCTTGGGAACTTGCTCGATCACCTTGAAGGGTCTGGTGGAGGACTTGCGGCGTAGCTCCAGGTGCTTTTCTCCCCTGCGCAGGAACAGATACTTTCCGCTTGTGTTCTCGACCTCGAGCGAGAGGAGAAACCTGCCACGATAGCTCTTGTACTTGTCGTGGGCCTCTGCCACCTTGCGCTCGAGATCCTTGAGCCGGTAGCCATCCGCCTGGAGCCGGGCGATCTCCCTCGCCATGAAGTATCGGTAGGCATCGGGGATGACACGGAAGGTCGCGTCCAGGCTGTCGTTGCCTTCCTTCTCGCGGAATGCGTCCTCGAGATCTTCGACGTATCCCTCCACATCGGCAGAGGGCTCCGTGGAATCTCCATTCGTCTTGCGCACGATGGTGCGCCCCCGACCGAAACTGCCCGGGTCATCATCCCAGGGAGGATCGGTCTGCGCTGGCTCTGGCTCCTCGTCGAGCTCGAGCTCCGACACCTCGGGGATGTCGATGATTCGTTTCCGCGGAGGCTCGGGGTACCTCGCGCGCCTCGTGGTTTTCTGAGCCCGCCACGAACTGTCCTTCGGCGCCGTCTTTTTTACCGAGAGGGTGGCGATGGGACGAGGTCGTGGACTAACGGGCTCCTGCTCGGAGGGAGGGCGCGTCGCCAGTTGTGGTCTGTCAGGGCGGCGTGTTGTGCGTGGCGACTGGTTCGTTAGCACAAGCACGACTATGAGTCCGATCACGACGACTCCGACCAGGACGATCGCGCCGGTCGGGGGCCCCGATCGGGATCTGCGTCTCGCTCTCCTTAAACGCCGCCGCAGGCGTCTGCGCTGCGTTCTGGCCGGAGCGGTGGTCTCGTTCGCCGAGGATCTTGCACGCGCTGGCTTCCTCCGCGATGATCCCAAGGACTTCTTTGACCTCAGCCGTCGCGGTCTTCGTCCTGGCATCGGTTACCCTTGATTCCTCGGCCGTCGCAGTCTTCGTGCTGGCGTGGATTACCTCTGATCCGAGATCGCTCTGTCTTCCATCTCCTCCTTGACCCAGCTGTAATATGTCTCTGCTCTGTGGCTTACGCCATTGTACGATTGTACACGGTTTGGGACGAATCAGGAGACACGATTCGGGACTCGGTCGAGATTCATTGTTGACATGCCTTTCTGGACTATTGAGAATGATTATAGAAAGGCGCTGGCACAAGGCATGCCCGAAGTAGATTAGGAGATGTCATGAGGCAGATTATCGTCTTTACGGTTGTTGTGCTTGGGTTCGCCTGCTTTGCCGGATCCCTGCCGGGCGCCTGAGGCGGTGGCGGTTGCGCCGGAGGTTCCGGCGGTGGCGGTGGCGGTGGCGGGGGTGGCGGTGGTGCTCTCGGTGGCCAGTCTCCTTACGAACCCTTCGAAAACAAGAATCTCGAATGGCTCGGGGAAATCGGCACGTCAGGAAGCCTCTCCGGTTCTGGAAACGTCCGCGGGGACGACGTTCCGGAGGGCAAACTCGGTGTGTTGCTCTTGTTGTCGGGTGCGGACGTGAAAGATTGCCGCGCCAAGACCTTCGAGCGAACTCTTTTTCGCGACCCGAAAATCGTCGCTTTTTCCAAGAAGTTCACGGTCCCTTACCGTCTGAACCGTTTCGGCAATATTGGCAAAACCCTCTACAAGGATCTCAAGCTGGACTCGGGAAGGCCGGCGCTGATCCTGTTTGACAGCGACGGAGAAATCTTGTTCAACATGCAGAATTGCGAGGGTCCCGAGTACTTCTCAAAAGCGCTTGGCAGCGCTGCCAAGACCTCGAAGAAAAAGATCAAATACAGCAAGCGGGCCGAGCCAAAAATTGCCAAGATCCAGCAGTATGTCAGCGAGAGAAAGGTCCGGGAAGCACTGAAGCAAATCTATCGGCTCAAGCCGTCCTCGCTTCGTCTGCCGCAACGATCGACTGTCGATCGTTATCGTGAGGACCTCAAGAAGACCGGGATTGCGCTTCTCAATCAGGCTCTGGATCTCGAGGAGGCGGGGGATAGCGAACCAGCTCTCGCGTTGTTCAAGAAGGCCTCACACGACTACAAGTATTTGAAGAGAGTTTCGGAGTCAGCGAAGGCAGGCATCAAGCGTCTTCGCTCAACGAAATAAAACGAACCACTTCATCCAGCCGCCTTCTTCTCTTTCGGGACATGCCCCAATTCCGCACCTGCCGAACGGGGTGGGCACCCAGGATTATCCCCTCAAACTATAACGAGTACTCGGATTGCGATCGAGTTTCTGACAGTTCGTGGCGGAAGCACCGCAAAGATTACGTTCCCGGGATTTCTTGATGCAAGATTTCCTTTCATCGGATATACGCCTTGGCGTGGGCGGAGCCGATCACCAAAGTCGAGGTCCTTGAACTCATGCCACAGAATGACTCCACCTCGTCCGAGTCCCCGTTCTTTGCCTTTCGCGTCGCTTTTGTCGCAGCCATCGGCGGTTTCCTCTTCGGCTACGATCTGGGACTCATCGGCGCGACCAATGTTTATCTGAAGGATCAGTTTCAGCTCAGCGACACCCAGCTGGGGTTCGCCACGTCCAGCGCCGTGATGGGCTGCATCTTCGGGCCGTTTCTGGCTTGCTGGCTCTGCGACGCAGTCGGTCGAAAGCCCACGATGATCTGTGCTTCGGTGCTCCTCGCCGTGAGTGCTCTGGCGACCGCCGTGCCCGACATGATAGCCGGCTCGGACACGGAAACGACGATGTTCATGTTCAACCTCTTCCGCTTCGTCGGCGGCCTGGGTGTGGGTCTCTGCTCGATCGCCTCACCCATGTACATCGCCGAGAGCGCGCCGCCCAAGAAGCGCGGCCGAATGGGACTCATGTACCAGCTCGCGATCGTCACCGGACATATCGTCGCGCCGTTGATCGCGGCGTTGATCGCCTACACGCTACGTGGCTCGTATGGCGTGGAAGACGGCGTGATTCCTTCGGAAGCTTCCCTACAGGCGTGGCGCTGGATGTTTGCGTCGGAGACTGTGTGTGTCCTGGCCTTTGTCGGGTTCGTCATCTATCTACCGCGAAGTCCGCGGTGGCTGGCGGAAAAGGGACGCTACGAGGAGGCCCTGAGTATCATGACGCGGATCGACGGCGCCGCCTACGCGGAGGAGGAGGTGAAGGAAATCCGTGCTCAGCTCGAACAGGAATCCGGGGGTTGGCGCGAGGTGTTCAGCCCGGGGATTCGCTACGCCCTGTTGATCGGCATCATGCTGGCGTTTCTCAACAACTGGACGGGCTGGAGCGTGATCGGCGGCTACATCCCCTGGCTCTTCGAGATGTCCGGGCTCGACGACCGAGCGCTGAATATCCTCAAGTTTGCTTTCGCATACTTCGTGATGGGCCTCGTCACCCTTCTCTCGCTGTTCATCGTCGACGTCACCGGCCGCCGGCCGCTGTGGATGTTCGGCTCGCTTCTGGGGGCGCTCGTCACGTTTCTGGCGGGCATGGTCTTCCACTTCGAGATCACGGGTGGCCTCGTCCTGACCGTGATCGCGCTGTGCACGATTCCCCACGGCATCGCGCTGGGACCACTGCCCTGGCTGATGATGTCCGAGCTATTCCCGACGCGGATCCGCGCCAAGGCGCTCTCCGTGACGACCACGTTCCTCTGGGTCACTGTCTTCAGCTGCTCGTATTTGTTTCCCCCGCTCGTCGGATTTTCACAGACTCAACTGACCACGACCCGCGATGTCTCGACGACCACAGCGACAGTCTCCTTCGACGACGCCACACCCGCCCGGATCCTCGACTCTGGAGGAGGATTCCTGGAGGCGGGATTCAAGCCCGGGAATCGTGTCACGGTGCTCAACGCAACGGAGCCGCAGAATCGGGGAACATTCAAGATCGAGGAAGTAAAGGATGGCGAGTTGATACTCGATCCGAATGTGCGCCTGGCGAAGGAAGCCGCCGGAGCCGAGGTGACACTCCAGGTCGGCTCGGTCGGCGGTGCGTTCTGGGTATTCACCGTGATCTGCATCCTGTCGTTCTTCTTCGGCCTTTTCATGATGCCGGAGACGAAGGGGCGGACCCTCGAAGAGATCGCCGACTCGTGGAAGAAGCGCTGAAGGGGTCCATCGACTTTGGACTCGAAAAAAGGCGCTAATCGACTTGCCTGAGAAGCTGATCGCGCGTTTGAATGACGGAGATTCCCTGTCGATTCGATGGCACTTGCCGCAGTTGGGCAGGTCGTGAAGCATCGAACCCTACAGATTCGCAATGGCTGTTGGCAGAGAAGATCTCTATAAGGAGTTAGGGAATATCTCAATTCGACGGACCCGCACCTTGCGAGCCGTGTCGCGTTGGAAATCGCCTATGGAATCCGGACCACGGAGGAGAACGTGACCCGGCTCTTCGAGATTTCCACTTTTGGGATCTGTTCAACCGTGCGGTAGAATTCGAACCGGACACCGTCTCATCTTGGCTATACGTTTACTGGCGGATGCGCCGTGTTCGTGGACGACTATCACAGAAAGGACTTCACCGTCGTGTACGATTTGCTGCTCAAAAACGGTACGCTCGTGGATCCGACCACGACCACGAACAAGGTGGGGGATATAGCAGTTACGGGAGCCCTGATTGCCGCGGTTCTGGATGCCGATAGCCAGGCCGAAGCGCGTCGAACGCTGGACGTTTCCGGACTGTACGTGATGCCAGGATTCATCGATCTGCACGTGCACGTTTTCTCCGGCGTCACTCATTACGGCATTGACGTTGATCCAACCTGCCTGGGACGTGGCGTGACCACGGCGCTCGACGCCGGGTCCGCGGGCGCCTTGACGTTTCCCGGTTTCCGTCAGTTCGTCATCGATGTCTCGCAGACACGGCTCTTTGCGTTGTTGAACATCTCGGCGCTCGGCCTGGTCCCCAATGCCCTCTCCGGCATCGAGCTGGGCGAGCTGGAAGACCTGCGCTATGTCGATGTCAAGGAGGCGACGCGGGTGATTGAAGCGAACCGTGACAAAATCCTCGGAGTAAAACTTCGGCTCTCCGACAACTTGGCGGCTGGCGGTAAGAACGAACTGCCGGCACTCTTGCGCGCCCGTGAGGCAGCAGACGCAGTCGGTCTTCCGCTGATGGTTCACACGCCGTTGTCCAGTCTCTCGATGCAGCAAGTTCTCAACGAATTGCGACCCGGCGACGTGCTCACGCATTCATTTCACGGTCATCGATGTGGCATCCTCGACTCGGACATGAAGGTCCTGCCGGAGATTCGGAAGAAGGTGGACGAAGGTTTGTTGCTGGACATTGGTCACGGAGAGGGGAGCTTCACGTTTGAAGTGGCGCGAGCTGCTCTGAGTCAGGGAGTGCTCCCGCACACCATCAGCAGCGATCTGCACGCCTACAACTTGAACGGTCCAGTCTTCGATCTCGTCACGACGATCAACAAGTTCCTGCATCTCGGAGTGGACCTGGACGAGACGATCCGCCGGGTCACAACGATCCCAGCGGAGTTTCTCAAAATGGAAAGCGAGATTGGCACCCTGCAAAGTGGCGCCGTCGCCGATATTGTTGTCGCCAAAATGATGGAGGGCTCGTTCGAGTTCACCGACGCATTTGGGAACACGGAGACGGGTGGATATCAACTTGAGCCGCGCTATATCTTCCGTGCCGGTCGGCAGGTCGGTGTCGTTCCAAAGCCGGAACCGACCGGCAAGGCGTGTCGGTCAACACCCGATGAGGTCGCGGAATCAAAGAGACGGCGGCTCGGTGGCGGCAGGCGGGTTTCACAGGCGCGTAGATCAACACCCGATGAAGCCGCGGAATGAAAGAGAGGCAAAGTGGACGAAATACGCGGTTTTGGTGTGTAACCCCTCGGGGTGCCCGCAGCGGATCGGGCGACGATGGACCCGCGCGCGGCGCCTTGGCAACCTAGGAGAATTAAATGAAGCTGGGCCTGTTCATGATGCCGATCCACGGCCGCAAGAAGGCGTATCACCAGGCCCTCATGGAGGACATCGACGCGATCCTCCATGCGGATCGGGTCGGCTTCTCTGAGGCCTGGGTGGGTGAGCACTACACTGCCGCTCCCGAGCAGATCACGTCACCGCTTGTCTTCCTCTCCCATCTGTTGCCCCAAACCCAGCAGATCGTCTGCGCTACCGGCGTGATCTGCCTGCCGCACTATCACCCGGTGGTCACGGCGGGCCAGATCGCGATGTTCGACCACCTCGCGGAGGGCCGTTTCATCGCGGGCGTCGGTCCCGGCGGCCTGCCCTCCGACTTCGAGGTGTTCGGCGTGGTGGACGCCGATCGTAATGCGATGATGATCGAGGCCATCGACATGATGGTGGAGATCTGGACGAACGATCCGCCCTACGACATGCAGGGCGAGCATTGGCAGATCACCAGCAAGGATTGGTGCTATGAAGCTATCGGTCTTGGGCACCAGGCCAGGCCCTATCAGAAGCCCCATCCGCCGCTCGCCATCTCGGCGATGAGCCCGTTCTCCGGCTCGATCAAGTTCGCGGGTTCGCGCGGCTACATCCCGGTTTCGGCAAATTTCATCAGCACCTGGTCCGTAAAGTCGCACTGGCAGGTCTATGCCGAGGCCGCGGCCAAGGCCGGCCACTCGACCGATCCGGAGATCTGGCGTGTCGCGCGCAACGTCCATGTCGACGAGACCGACGAAGCCGCCGAAGCCTTCGTCAAGGAGGCCGGCAGCAGCAACGATTGGTATTTCGAGTATCTTTTCAGGATCTTCGAGCGCGCCGACATGAAGGCTCCGTTCGTCGTCAACCAGGGCGACGATCCGGCCGCGCTGACCCACGAGACCCTGCGTGACAACTACACAATCTACGGCAGCCCAGACACGGTCGTCGAGAAGATCCTGGCGCTACGCGAAGAGATCGGCCACTTCGGCACCTTGATGATCACGGCCCAGGACTGGAAGGACAAAGCACGCATCAAGCGTTCCCTGTCGCTGCTGGCCGACGAGGTGATGCCCAAGGTCAATGCCGCGATCGGCACCCGCGACACCGCGGAATAGGCCGCTCACGGCCCGAGCCGTTTGTAGGTGATCACGGACGCACTCCGCCGGTCTGCCATTTCGACGACCAGACCTTCGTCGACAAGCGCCCGACCGGCTATCTTGACTTCAGGGCCAGCGTCCAGGTTCGCGATCGAGTAGTTCCCCTCAGCGTTGAGACCGGACAGAGGGAAATGTGCCC
>Ga0315336_1004629_pt1 | contig 16002 bp, 16 predicted proteins | sample ASW5metaG_FD_204512 | JGI IMG/M metagenome (GOLD analysis project Ga0315336, IMG submission 204512) | Ammonia-oxidizing marine archaeal communities from Monterey Bay, California, United States - ASW #5 | ecosystem: Environmental > Aquatic > Marine > Intertidal zone | place: USA: California...
GCGGTGCCGCAGCTGAGCCTGCACTCAATCGGCTTGGAACCGTTCGAGCTGTTGGGCGCGGGGGTGGTTCCGGTACGTCTGGAACACGGGCCGCAGTTTCGCGTGCTAGGGTTTCGCTTTGGCGACATCGCCTACTGCACCGATACTAGTTCGATCCCCGAGGAAAGCATGCAGAAGCTCGGCGGGTTGGAGGTCTTGGTGCTCGACTGCCTACGACGCAAGCCGCACGTGACGCACTTCGGCTTGGAAGAGGCTTTGGCCGTCGCCCAGCAGTTGCGTCCCAAGCGAACCTTGCTGACCCACGTTTCGCACGATTTGGATTACGACGAAGTCTCGGCGGAGTTGCCACCGGGTGTGGAACTGGCCTACGATGGCCTGAGCGTACCGCTTGCGTAGCGGTAGACTCGGCCAAGCGGTGACTGGCCTACCGGACATGTCTACCGGACAACGGCGGCGACCGGATTATCACCCAACAATTCCAGATAGTCCCGAGCAATGTCGAGCACTTCTTCGTTGTACTTGTTCTCCGGAAAGACTGGGCGATCTTCATTCCGCATGGACTCAAAAAGATCTTCTTGTTCTTTTTCCGTATTCACTTCGGCAAGCTCGGCAAGATACTCCTCCTTGTTGAGCGTTACCGGCCTTTCTCTTCGCTCCAGATAGCGCTCAATTTTCCGACGCTCGGCGGTGAAATACTCAGACGCTTCGGAGCGCTCGGCCGAACGTTGCTGCAGTTCATGAATCACCTGGGCATTGGCACCGTGGTAATTGATATGTTTCTGCGGCTTGACCCGATCGAATTCGAGCGCATAGTCCAGCTCCGACTCCCCGATCCCCTTCAGATGAGTCGTCAGCGCGGGTAACTCGACGTCAGAAAGCACACCCCGTTTCTGAGTGCTGTCGCCGCTGGGACGATAGAACTGCTGAATGGTCAGTTTCAGCGCGCCCAGATTCTCCCCGCCATGGATCGGCATCAGTTGGCGTCCTAGATCGCTAAGCTGTTGCACGGTTCCTTTGCCGTGCGTGGAGTGATCTCCCACGACAATGCCACGACCGTAGTCCTGAATCGCACCGGCAAAAATCTCGCTCGCACTGGCGCTGAATTTATTGATCAGCACAACGAGCGGCCCCGACCAAACCATGCCGGGTTCTTCGTCGGGATGCGGATTGACCTGCCCGGTAGGACCCTTGACCATGACCACGGGACCCTGGTCAATGAACAATCCGGTGGTGTCGACCGATTCCAACAGCGAACCGCCGCCATTGAAGCGCAAATCCATGATGACCAGATCGACCTGCTGAGTCTTGAAATCTTCCAGCAGGCGCCGCACGTCGGCAGTGGTGCTCTTATAGTCGGGTCGACCATTGCGGCGACCCTGAATATCCAAATAAAAGCTTGGCAGAGAAATTACGCCGATGCGGTAGGACGGGCCATCGCCGGACACTTCCTGCTCGACAACTTGGCCCGTGGCGGTTCCCGTTTGGTCTGAATGGGCCCTAGCTTGCAAATCAAGTTCAGGAGCTTCTTCCTGGTCCACGGACTCCTCGACAGCGTTAGCGGCCTGATCGGTCGGATCAGGAAAATACGACCCGTTGGAGCCTTCCCGCAGAACCGTACCGCGCGCTTCTTTGTCCTTCAATTCGATTCGAGCGCGGGTGACGTCGTAGATTTTGCGCCCCGTGCCATCTTCCGGAGAAACTTCTAAACGGACAATTGTGCCCGGATCTCCTCGAATGAGATGCACCACGTCATTGATCTTCATGTCGATAATGTCAACCAGCTCGCCATCGGCTCCCTGGGCCACGCCGGTGATAATGTCGCCGATCGCCAGTCGCCCATCCTTTTCGGCGGCACCCCCTGGCACCAGTTCCCGGACGGTCGTCTCACCAAATTCCGACTGCAGCGACGCGCCGATGCCGTTGAGCTCCAGACTCATCAAGATCGTAAAGTTTTCCAACGAACTAGGTGACATGTAATTGCTGTGTGGATCGAAACTGGTCGTCAGCGCGGTAAGATAGAATTCCAGCAATTCGTCATTGTCGGTCTGTCCCCACCGGGTGCGAATGCTGCGGTAGCGCTTGTGGAGTTTCTCCACGGCTTCTTCGTATTCCATGTCATCGGTGGTGTGCGTGAGCAGATCGAATTTCACTCGTTTCCGCCACCGCTCATCGGCTTCGACCTCGGTCGTGGCGTAGGCCATCTTCTCAGGGTCGCGAATTATATCCTCATCGAGGGTGAAATCGTGCGGCTGGTCGAGCAACCGATGCGCCACTTCAATCCGTTCGTCAACGCGGAGCAGAAAGCGGTCGAAAATGCGCTTGCCGAGGCGGACGTCGCCTCGCCTGACATAATCGTCGATGTGATCTCTTTCCACGTAGAACTCATCGACGTCGCTTTGGAACAGATAGCGCTTATAGGGATCGATCATCTCAAGGAACCGCTTCAAAGTCCGCTGCGAAACCTCATCGTCGACCCGCATGTCCGAAAGGTGAAGACTGTTGAGCAAGTGGGTGACCCCCACCGCGATCCGATGATCGACGCGCCGCTGCTCACTTGGTCTGGCGGGGGCCAGGGTTGCCAGCAACCCGACCAATAGTGCCCCTGCCAGAACTGTGATTACTATCGAGCGACGCCGATTCGCAGGCGCTGCAGCCAAGGCGGCAAAATTCATATTTTATCCCTCTCGATGAAACGATGCAGAAGGCGCGATGGCTTTCTGTGAACAATCCTCAACCGTTTGAATACGAGGACCGGACCCAACGCGACCCAGAAGCCGGGCTCAGTTTACGTTGCTGCAGTGGGAGCCCCGTAAAGGCGGACCAAAACGTCGACCGCCCGAGAATACTCTCATCAACCTGCCCGCACCACTATCGTATCATCCCCGGGAAATACGGACAAGATCGAGATCAGGGCGTCAGGCATGGTGGAATGCTGTCACACATCCCCCCGTCGGGACCGTTACGCACCGTAGCTGTGTAAGGTTCATCTTCGTTCAGCCCATCTATCCCGAACTAAGGTTGCCCTCGGTTGGAACGGCGGTTTTTTCGAGAACGCAGCAGCCGACGTCTGGTTTGGGGATCTGATACGCGAGGCTCACTACCACTGTCGATCAACTCCAGCGTGGTCCATTTCACACGCACCTGCTGGTCGTCGGTTTCTGTGGACCAGGCGGACAGTTCGCCACCGGGAACCGTCTCGCTAAGCACAGCAACCCTCACGCTGGTGCCTTTCACGCCACGACGAACTGTCTTGGCCCAGCAACCACTTGTAAACCGATCGCCGAGGGGGACTGGAACATCCAGCGCGGCGATAGTCAACTTTTGAGAGAAAGGAGTCTCCGTGGACTCACCCTCATCTGCCAAAGCAGACTCGCGTTGCACGACATGGGGAAAGTGTTCCGGAGAGTAATAGATTCGATCAATCAGATCCTCCGCATCCTCTCGGTAGCGAATCTCACACACTTGGCAATCAATCGACTGTCCGCCGATCTGCAAGGTCGTCGCATCTCTCACGAGAGAACTAGAAATTTGCCCTTCACCGTCGGTGGCCAACTGCAACACCCTCGTTTGCCAAGCCCCTTCAATCCGCTTGCCAACCAACTCGACGGTTGCCTGTAACTTCAGGACATAGCTGTCCGTGGTAACCGACTCCAGCACTTCCTGTTGAGTGGTAACGCTGCGACTGAGCACTTTGCCATCGGGGTCAAAAGCCTCGGTCGTAATGCGAATCTCGCGCCAGGCGCCCGGTTCAAAGCGGGCCCAGGGGTGGTGTTCCCGAGGCAGTTGGAAGGGGACAGCGGTGGGCGGCTCTGGTGCCTGTTGGGCGGCCGACGAATCTGCGCTCTGGGTGCCTGTCGCCGGAACGGATTCCTGCATGGGATCCGTTACGGTGGTTGCACTCGGGGGCTCGGGCGTGGGTTGGGCGGCCAGCTGCTGCGAAAGGCCGCACGGAATCAAAGCGAGCAGGCCGGCTATCAAGCGAGTTGAGAATGTCGACACGTCGGTAAATCGTCCGAACAAGACTTACGAGTTGGCCGCAGGACAAGATGCCAGAAAAAATGTTCCGGGCAGTTTCGAGCGCGTCAAACTCAACTTGCGTGAACGCGCCAAGGAAGCTACTCGGGCTTTATTCGACCAGCTCTGTTGGTCGGGTAGCTTCGTTGGAACTATCCTAGCCGCGAATGAGCCCTGGCACCAGCCCTGCCGTCTGACACGGCTTAAGAACACACAGTGGAACGCCCTATTCGAGTGTCAGTCGCTGCCGGAGACTTCCCCGACCGCGGCCACAAGCTGCTGGTCCCAGCGGGGAAATACTGAACGCAGATCCAACAGTACGACATCTTGCTCGACGCGTCCGAGGACATTCGACTGCCCGGCTCCGAGTCGGTCTACGAACCGCTCCACGCTCAGGTCTTTCGGCTTCAGAGAGACGGCCCAACTCGGTGCGAGAGACTGGTTTGCGGCTGTGTCGCACCAGGAAGATTGACAAGCCAGTGCAGTCGCTTCGGCCACGGCCGAATGTTCCGCCATCAACGGGGCCAATCGCTCGGCACGTTGCTGCAGGTTGGCCTGCGGCGTGCCGAGCAATTGCAAGACCGGAATCTGGTGCATGGCACGATCGGGTTTGCGATAGACATCCAGTGTTGCTTCCAGTGCGGTCAAGGTGAGTCGGTCAGCAACCAGCAGAGGCGCCAGGGAGTGAGCTGCCAACAGGTCGATCCGAGCACGCCGGCCGAGCACCATTCCGCAAGAGGGTCCACCCAACAGGCCCGCTCCGTCAACAACGACGACATCTGCCCCGGACTTCAATCGATCACCAATCGTCTCGACCGCTGCCAGTCCGAACTCGCTGGGATTGACCAACCCGGCCTGCGGCGCGAGGTCGATGTTCCAGTCTTGCTGTTGAGCGACCAGGTGCTTGGCCCCTGCCAGGTTTGCGGCGACCCAGGCCGACTCGGAGCCGGTCAGTTCGCAGAGCGTCGGCAGTGCGAAATCCGCGGCTGCTTTTCCATCGACTTGGTACTCTCCGGCAACGCACAAAATCTGGTGAATCACCGTCTCGGCCAACGGCAAAGTCGACCAAGCGTCGCCCAAAACAACGCCGGTGGCATTGATCACCGGGCTGGCTTGCCGCGTTTTTCCGAGCAAGCGGCTGGCGAGTCGCTCGGCCAATTGGCTAATCGTCGGGACGATGCCCGGCTCGGACCGATTCCGCAGGTTCTGTTTCAGCTCGTCAAGAAAGCCGGTTGTCCGTTGAGCAATAGTCGATTGATTGACTCGCTGGACGACAGTCTGCAACGTGGGATGCTGAAGCAACTCAGCGACGGATGGCAGTTTTGGAAGCTCAGGCTTCATCGCAAGTTAAGCGGTGTGGTGAAAACGTAAGGGCGTGAGGCGCAGCAAAGGGCGGTGACATTCCCATTGTACGACAGTGCCGCAGATGGGCAACGATGGGAATAGCCAGGGAGAGCATTCCCCTGACGGGTCGCGGCTTTCAGAGCTGTAATGCTGTGCGGCGACGCGCTAGGGCTGCGTTTTCAAACCGACTTCGCTGGGCGAGGGGAAAGGATCACGGTCGGCCAGCCGCTGAACCTTACGTTCCGCCTTGGTCTGGAAACCCTGCAGGGGAGTCCAGCTTGGCGCGATTGACGAGGAGGGACGCCAACTTTGGCACCCGCAGGCCAGCAATACGAGCGCCAAACTCAAAGCTTCCTTGCGCGAAGGAAACCAACGGCGCGGAGGCAGGTCGTCCTGTTCAGGTCGCTTCATGGCTTTTTTGGAATCGACTGACGAGTGACGTTTGGAGCAACTTACCAAAATGCGTTCCCGCGTTTCCTAATGAAGGGCGCAGCGACACAGAAAAACGTCGGCACAATGGTGTGCGTCTTGCACTAGTGATCGATTCTTTCCTGGGACATCCACTCGCCAACCGTTTGAGGCCCGACTGGCTCTTTTTTGGGGGCGAACATTCGCTTCCAAAACGAGGGCTCCTGACGGGAACTGGCCTGAGTGGAATTCGACGTTTGTAGGTCCTGGCCACGAGAGGCAAACCAATGTTTGGTTTCCGCCCAAGTCTTCTTGGATCCTTCGGAGAGCTTGCGCGTCCCGGACGCGAGTGGTGCGAATATCGACGGCTTAGAGCTAGGATTCTCTTCGTCAGAAGTCCAAAGCGAAGGCATCTCGGGCAAACTCATCTTGGGCAACTCGACCTTGGGAATCTGCAGACTCGACCAGGCCGCTGGCAAGATTCCCGACGCTGTTGGCTCGGTGTCGGCAGCTGACTCTGGCTCGTTAGTCTTAGTCGCGTCGCTTTCTTGCTGATTTGGCGAGGCGTCGAGTATCTGCCCCGACGAGGGTACGCCACTAATGAGAAACAGACCAAGGCTTACCGCTGAAACGAACAGGATACGTGAAACTGGCATAGCAGAACCTCCTATCCAGGGGCAATAGCTTAGCGGTGCAGACGGCGCTCCAGTGCGTCGCCCGTCAACTCGGGCGGGAGAGTGTTCCAGATTTGCCACTGGGCGTCCAGGCTTGTTTTGAGGCCCCACGGGGCTCCAGGCGCCGGAGCAAGCACGGTGAGCCGCAGATGCTGCCCGGACTTCGAGACACCTTGTTTGAGCTCACAATCCTGGCTCGCAAAGCATCGGCTGTTTACCGACTTGATAGCTGGGCAATTCACTGCGCTGCTATTACACTGACGTCTCCACGGACAGCTATCAGCAGGTGTCAGATTGTGGGCCCTGAGCCGATGTCGTACCATATTCTGCCGCTGGCGTATTCTCGCAACCTGTAACCCTTCGGTACTATTTTGACAGCTCTTGAGCAGACGATCGGGTTTATCGGGTCGGGGCGAATGGCGACGGCTCTTGCCGCGGGGTGTGTGCAGTCGGGCCTTGCCTCCGCTGCGCAGCTGCTAGCGAGCGACCCCAGCGAAGCGGCTCGTCTGCAGTTTGCACAGAGCGTGCCAGACGCGCGTCTGATCGATAGCAATGCAGCCTTGATGGCGGAGGCCCAAATTGTCGTTCTGGCAGTCAAGCCGCAGAAGATGCCCGAAGTGTTGTCAGAGATTCGATCGAGCACCCAGCCGGGACATCTCATCGTATCGATCGCCGCCGGGGTGCCGTTGCAGAAATTGGCCGAGGGATTGCCGACAGGCACCCGTCTGGTGCGGGTGATGCCCAACACGCCCTGCCTGATTCGTCAGGGGGCCAGTTGCTTCAGCCTTAGTGCGGAGGCAGATTCGGCGGATGGTCAACTCGTGCGGCAGATACTCGAGAGCGTGGGGCGCGTTTTTGAAGTCAACGAGTCCTGCTTGGACGCAATCACCGGTCTGTCGGGTTCGGGGCCGGCGTTCGTCTACACGATGATCGAAGCGCTGGCCGAGGGAGGTATCGCAATGGGCTTGCCTGCCGAGCTGGCCAGCGAATTGGCTGCTCAGACGGCCAGGGGCGCCGCTGAAATGGTGCTGAAAACCGACTTCACGCCGGCGGAACTGCGGCAGCATGTCTCAAGCCCGGGAGGAACGACCCTGGCGGGGTTGGAGGCGCTCAACCAGCATGGTGGACCCGCTGCGTTTCGCGCTGCTGTCGAAGCGGCCACCCGGCGATCGATCGAATTGGGGCGGAGTTAGGCGGAGTACAGCGAGCTGAATGATGTGGTATCAAGATGGTAGTTAGCCAAGCCTCTTGAATTGTATAATGCAAAATGCATAGGAAATGGAGCCGATAATCGTGTCGATCATGTGTCGTATTGATGATAAGATGATCCCTCTCTATCGAGTAATGTGGGTCGCGACGACGCCGCATTTCTGTGGGGAAGAAGACTGTGTTCGGGAGGGGTGCTACGAAATTCGCCTGGAGCAGGGTGAATCAGTATGGGCCAACAACGAGGAGCATGGAGGCCTGCTGCAACAACTGGAACGGTGGCAGGGAGGCTTGGGCCCGACCGATGCACCCGATGCACCCGATGAAACGGATTGGTAAGAGAAACGCATGTAGAGAGCGCTCCGCGAAGCTGCTCACGATTGGGGGAAGACGATGTCTGAAGGCGACTCAGCCGATGCAAGCAGCGACGAGCTGCATTGGCGTGAAACCTACTTCATTCTTTTTTTACACCAGCGGCGTCCTGCGCTGGAGGAAGTCCGCTCTGCGCTGCAGGGTGCGAATCACCGGTTTCAGTTGAAGAATTTGGAGTCGGACGATCAAGGTGGATTCGAGTCGCTGCTGGTCGAGTCGCAGGAAGACCACGCCGCCGTGGAGATCAGTTACGAAAGTGGAGAAGCCGTCAACGAACAGAACTTGAGCTGGGCTCAGGAAATCCGGGAACAGATCTCCACCGAACAGCTGCAGGAATTGATCAAGGCAGACGCCCGGCTGATCGTGGCGCATTTCGAAAAGGTTTCAGCAGGCGCATCGAATGAGCCCGCCATCGAGATGGGCTTTCTCGAAGAGGAGTTTCGCGAGGAGGACGCCTACGACATGCTCGATCCGACCTGCCTGCTGATCGTCGTCGAAGCGCTGGCCGGGCTAACCGGCGGACTGACATTCGATCCCGCCGCCGGAGAGATCCTCGAATAACAACGAAGCGCTGCATACAACCCCCCCCACTTCAATTCCGCATTCCGCAATCCGAACTTGAAATATGCTTGCCAAAGATCTTAAGCCAGGCTCGATCGTCATCCACAGCGACGCGCCGCACATGGTTGAATCGGTCAACGTCCAATCACCCTCGGCACGAGGAGGCGCGACGCTCTACAAGTTTCGAGCACGCAACCTGGTCAGCAAACAAAAAGCCGACTTCGCCTGCAAGGGAACCGACAATTTACCCGATGCCGATTTTCAGCGACGAGAAGTCACACTGATGTATTCCGACGGCGATCAGGTCCACCTCCTAGATCAGCAGGACTATAACCAATACATGGTCCCGATCGAAGACGTGAAAAGTGAAATGCAGTACGTCACCGAAGATCTGCAGGGGATGCTAGCGCTGATCTACAACGAGGCCTGTGTTGGCCTGCAGGTCCCTTCGGCAGTGGCATTGAAGATCACCGCTTGCGACCCGAGTGTCAAAGGCAACTCCGCCACCTCGCGTACGAAACCTGCGACACTGGAAACCGGGCTAACCCTTCAAGTGCCCGAGTATCTCAAGCAAGGCGAGACCATCAAGATCGACACCCGCACGGGCGATTTCCTGGGACGTGCGTAGTCAAGCAACAGCCGCTGTGTGTCAAACCTAGAAAAGCTGCCGCTGGCGTTGGGCCGTTTTTTTCTTTGCAACGGGCTTGCTGCCCGCTTTCTTTTTCGCTGACTTCTTAGCACCTTTCTTCGCGGCTTTTTTTGAGGGCTTAGTGCGGGCCGCTTTCTTTTTAGGAGACTGTGCCGTCTTTTTCGAAACGCTGGGCCGCGCTTTCTTGCTCTTGACGTTCTTAGTCGAGGCACTCTTTTTCTTCTTCGTCTTAGTTGCAGACCGTTTCTTGGGAGACTTTTTCTTCACCGTCCGTTTGCCGGCAGCTTTTTTCTTGCTCTTACCGAAAACGGCGTCCCAGTTCTCCGAAAACTTCTGGCTGGAACCGACTCGAAGAACAGTCATCGTAAGTCTCACTCGCTTGAAAACCAAAAATACTCAACCGGCTCGTCTGGGACGTCTTATCAACGCAAAGGATAACACGAGAGAATCGATCATCCAACTCCCCAGTCAAGCCCCGCTAATTCGTGACTCTACGTTTCCAGGTTGACGAACAACTCATGCACGTGCCCGTCAGGATCGGCAAAAAAACCTGCGTATTGATTCCAGGGCATCACCGCGGGCTGTTTAACCTCGCGGGCGCCCAGGCCGATCAGCTCTTCGTAGCGCTGGTCCAGTTGCTCGCGCGAATCACATTCAAAGGCCAACTCGAAGGGCGTGCCGGTGGCGGGGGCGTCGTAGACGGGGTCGCCCGTCACCTCCTGCATGACCTCCCGCTCGCAAATCGCAAATCGAACCGGCTGGCCGCCGAATTCGATATATTTCTCCAGCTCCACGGCAATCTCGAAACCTAACACCGAAGTATAGAATTCTTTCATCACAGCAAGCTGCTCAGTGAATAACCCTACAAGATTGATTCGCATGGCTACCTCACGATAGCTCGTGGATGATTGTGGTATTGCTAGGCCTATTGATTCGCAGCCGACAGTCGTCAGCTTTGCTGCAGTTTTTTATAGCGGAATCTCTGGGGCGTGTCTGCATCCTCGCCGAAGCGTTCTCGTCGTTCACGTTCGTAAGTTTCAAAATTCCCGTCACACCAATGGACGTAGCCATCTCCTTCAAAGGCCAAGATGTGCGTAGCTAGCCGATCGAGAAACCAGCGGTCGTGGCTCACCACCACCGCACAGCCGGCAAAGTTCTCAACCGCTTCTTCCAGGGCGCGGAGCGTATCGACGTCGATGTCATTGGTCGGCTCGTCGAGCAGCAAAACGTTCGAACCACGACGCAACAGCTTGGCCAGATGGACTCGGTTTCTTTCACCACCGGAAAGAACCCCCACTTTTTTCTGTTGATCGGGTCCGAGAAAGTTGAATCTCGCGACGTATGCCCGCGAATTGATTTTTCGGCCGCCCATTTCCAAGGTTTCGTGCCCGCCAGAAATTTCTTGATAGAGCGTGTTTTCGGCGACCAGTTCGTCACGGTTCTGATCGACATAACCCAGCTCGACCGTCTCGCCGATTTTCAGCTTGCCGCTGTCGGGTTGTTCCTGCCCCATCAACATCCGCAACAAAGTCGTCTTGCCGGCCCCGTTGGGCCCGATGATGCCGACAATTCCCCCGGCCGGGAGGCGGAAATTGACGTTCTCGAGCAACTGTCGGTCGTCGTACCCTTTGCACAGGTTCTCCGCTTCGATCACCATGTCGCCCAGCCTCGGGCCGGGAGGGATTTGGATTTCCAGTTCGTCGGGCCGATCTTCAAAACGCTCGTTGGCCATCGCGTCGTACTTCTTGATGCGGGCCTTATTCTTGGCATGTCGAGCTTTAGGAGCCATGCGAACCCATTCCAATTCGCGCTGCAGCGAGCGTTGCCGGGCACTTTTCTTTTTCTCCTCGGTTTCCAACCGCTTTCGTTTCTGGTCGAGCCAGGAGGAATAATTGCCTTCCCAAGGAATTCCCTCGCCCCGGTCGAGTTCCAAAATCCAGCCCGCCACGTTGTCAAGAAAATATCGGTCGTGCGTTACCGCGACGATGGTGCCGGGATACTCGGCCAAGTGCCGTTCCAGCCAGGCAACGCTTTCGGCATCGAGATGGTTGGTCGGCTCGTCCAATAGCAGTAAATCAGGCATTTCGAGCAGGATTTTGCACAGGGCCACTCGGCGTCGCTCGCCGCCGGAAAGCTTGGCGACGTCGGTATCGCCCGGCGGCAGATTCATCGCGCTGATGGCAATTTCGACCTGCCGGTCCAACTCCCAGGCGTTACAGGCGTCGATCCGATCTTGCAACGCTGCCTGACGATTCATCAGTTTTTCCATCGCGTCCGGATCGTCAGCCACTTCGGCATACTTTTCGCCGATGTTTTCAAACTCATCGAGCAACGCCCGCGTCGAAGCGACCGCCTCTTGAACATTACCGAACACGTCCTTGTCCGGATTGAGCTGCGGCTCTTGTTCCAACAGGCCGACGGTAAATCCGTCGGACAGTCGAGCCTCGCCGTCGAACTCACTGTCACGCCCCGCCATGATCCGCAGCAGCGTACTCTTGCCGGAGCCATTGCGCCCGAGCACGCCGATCTTAGCACCCGGATAGAACGCCAGCCAAATGTCCTTCAGGACCTCGCGCTGGCCAATCTTCTTGGTTAGGTTACCAATTTGATAGATATACTGCTGGCCCATAAGATTTAGCTTCTGAAACTGGGTATCAAACTGGTCAGAGAATACAGAATAGAACACGGAAGAACGCAGATTCGGCGGATGATCGCTGATTTATGGACCGTTTACCGAACATAGTGGCATGTACCGCGGACGTCATTTCGTCTGCAAATCTGATCGGTGAAAATCTGTTCAATCTGCGTTCCTCCGTGTTCTATTCCTTCCGTTGGCTGCTCCACCATCATCAATCTCACATCAATCATCTCACATCCCTATTCCCATTCGATCGTCGCCGGTGGTTTGCTGCTGATATCATACACGACGCGATTGACGCCGGGAACTTCGTTGATAATGCGAGTGGAAATGCGGGCGAGCAGGTCGTAGGGCAGATGGCTCCAGTCGGCGGTCATAAAGTCGTCGGTGTTCACACAACGCACCGCCAGCGCATCGTCGTACGTGCGGCTGTCGCCCATCACTCCGACGCTCTGCACGGGCAGAAGCACGGCGAACGCCTGGGAAGTGTCGCGATACAATCCGGCCGCTTCGATCTCGCCGACGACAATAGCGTCGGCCGTTCGTAGTGTTTCAAGTCGCTCCTTAGTGACTTCGCCCAGGCAGCGAACCGCCAACCCGGGACCGGGGAACGGATGCCGCCAGACGATCTTTTCCGGCAGACCCAGCTGCAAACCCAACCGGCGGACTTCGTCCTTGAACAAATCGCGCAGCGGCTCAATCAGTTCAAAGCCCAATTCGGCAGGCAAACCGCCGACGTTGTGGTGTAGCTTGATCGTATCGGCCGGGCCGTCGACCGAAGCGCCGCTTTCGATCACATCGGGGTACAGCGTGCCTTGAGCCAGGTACTTGGCGTCTTCTATCTGTCGGGCTTCCTCGGCAAAACAAGCGATGAACTCATGTCCAATGCGGCGGCGTTTCTCCTGCGGATCGATCTCCCCTGCCAGCGCGTCGAGAAACCGTTCCTCCGCTTGCACCACGTGCAGGTCGGATTGAAAGTGTTTGGTAAACTCATGAATGACAGCCGACGCCTCATTCTGTCGCAGCAACCCATTGTCGACCAGAATACAGGAAAGCTGCGGTCCGATCGCCTCGGCCAACAGGGCCGCGACCACTGCCGAATCGACGCCGCCCGACAGGCCGCAGATCACGCGATTCTCACCCACTTGTGCGCGAACCTGTTCGATCGCCTCGGCCGCGAAGTCGCCCAGCTTCCAACCGCCGACGGCGCCGCAAACCTCGCGCAAGAAATTGGCCAACATCTGTCCGCCCGCGGGCGTATGAGTCACCTCGGGATGAAACTGCAGACCGAAGATCGGCAGCTCGCGATGTTTGATCGCGGCAAACGGGCAAGTTTCGGTGCTGGCCAGCGGCTGAAACAATTCGGCAATTCCGGCTACTTGATCGCCGTGGCTCATCCAGACCTCGGTCGTTGGCTCGACGCCCGCAAAGAGTCCTTCGGCCTGGAGAATCTGACAGGAGGCGCGCCCATATTCCCGAGCCGGCGCGTTGTTCACTTTGCCGCCGAAGGCCTGACAGACGAGTTGCATGCCGTAGCAGATTCCCAGAATGGGGATGCCCAAGCGAAACAATTCGGGATCACAAGCGGGTGCGTCGTCGACATAAACACTTGCAGGCCCGCCGGAGAGGATCAGCCCCACAGGATCCAGTTCGCGCAGCCGCTGGGCCGAGATGTCGTGCCGGACGATCTCGCAATAGACGTGTTGCTCGCGGACCCTGCGGGCGATCAGCTGCGCATATTGCGAACCGAAGTCGAGCACGAGCACCCGCTGGGCCATGCTGTGCCGGGTCGACTCGTTAGGCAACGAAGGGGTCATGGGGCTCTTGATCACTAGTCATTGAGAATGTCGTGGTCGTCGCAGACACCGCCGAAACGCGGCATTATAGGTTGGCAAGTGAAGGGCCAGCTAGGGCCCCCGCGAGGAAAACCGCGTTTCGTCAAACGGCCGATCTGCGTAATAAACAGCCGCGATTCAACGTATCGCAAGGCACCTGCCCACGGCGAGGTTGCGTTTTGGCCACGGCACGTTGAAGAATGTCACCGGTAGGGATTATAGTGGAGAAGGAGACGCTCTCCACGGAACCTCTAGCAAACAGGACATTTACAGCGTGCAAATCCTACTGACGAACGACGACGGCATCTACGCGCCCGGTCTGGCGGCCATGGAACACGAGTTGCGGAGATTAGGGGACGTGAGCGTGGTCGCCCCGCTAACCGAGCAAAGCGGCGTGGGGCACGCGATCACTTACCTGACGCCGCTGATGGCCCGCGAAGTCTTTGACGATGCCGAAGATTACCCGGGCGGCCATCGGGGCTGGGCCGTCGAAGGCAGCCCTGCCGATTGTGTGAAACTGGCCGTCTCGGAACTGTGTCCTCGGCGGCCCGAGTTGATCGTCAGCGGAATCAACGGTGGACAGAACGCCGGCATCAACGTGCTTTACTCAGGCACAGTGGCGGCGGCCATCGAAGGAGCCTTTTTTGGCATCACCAGCATTGCCGTCTCCTTGGAGTACGACGACAACGCCAAATTCCGCCAGGCGGCCCAGCTCGCCCTGGCGATTATCGAACAAATCTTGGCTCAGAAAGACGCTGGGCCGCAACTATTTAATTTGAATATCCCCACCGCAGCCCTGGAGACCCCCGGCGAGGTACGAGTGGTACCGATGGCGACGGCCCCTTGGGGCGAAAGCTTTGAAAAACGACTCGATCCCCGTGGTCGGCCTTACTACTGGGCTTACGGCGCCCAGCCGACCGCCTCGGCCGACGAAGATACCGACCTTTCGGCGCTACGTGACGGGCAGATCACCCTCACGCCGCTGGAGTTTGACATGACCCATCGCGACAAGGTTGAGCAAATGCGATCGTGGCAGCTGGCCGTGCCTGCTGTCTCCACCTGAATTGGAACAACCGGAGCTTCTGTTGCTCCACTGGGAACAGGCACCTATGCACAGTCTGACATCGATCCGAGAAACCTGCGGAAAGAGCTGCTGGGGGATGGTCCTGCTGGCCGCCCTGGTGGGCTGTGGAACCGCAGAGGTAAACCAAGAAATCGAGGCAATCGGAGAAAACGATATTGAGGTGGAGTCGACCGTTACCATTACAAGTGTCCATAAACAGCAAGAGGCAATCCAAAAACTGCCGGAAGTTCTAATTGCCGAAACTGAAACGTCAGAAATCAATTTCGTGGGGTTGGCTAGCCCAGCCGAGCCACTTTCGCCTGCTCCTATCCACCCCACAGCAGAGGACCCTTCCCCCGAGGCACTCAACTCAGAACTGTTCGATCGACACCGTCAGGTTTTTGACGCCATTGAGCAGATGATCGAGCTGTATAAAGTAGTACATGGCAGCTATCCGCAAACACACGAAGAGTTTTTCAGCGACATTGTTCAGATCAATCAGGTTCGCTTGCCCGAGTTGGGCGAGGGCTTTGAGTATGTTTATAACCCCGAGAATCATACCCTCAGCCTGCAATCGATCACTCCCTGAGAAAGCCGGCAAAGTTCGCTGGCCCCAGTTCAGTAATGGAATCGTTCGGCACAGGAATAGCTCAGCAAAGGAATGGCGCAATGAAAACCTTCCGAATCGGTCAGACAGCCCTGTTGATCTTGGTCTGTGGCGGTTGTGAAGTGCCCGAGATTGAAGTCGACACAACGGTGGCAACTCCACCAGCGCAAAAAAGCGAGACTGAAGCGACGACAGAAACCGCAGCAGTCGTCTCAGCACCTCGGGAGGTCAAAGCGACAGACCCCACTCGGGGGAAAAGATCGCGCGCGGCGGGCGGCTACCTGGGCGCTGTGTTCGGAGCCCGATTTTACGCGGAACATTCGTTGATTTTCGACAGCATCAAACATGCCTTGAACCTTTATTGGGGAGAACACGGTTACTATCCGAAAACGCACGATGAATTCATGGAGAAGATCATCAGGTTCAACCAGATTCAGCTGCCCGAGCTCGACCCGGGCGTGGAGTACCTGTACGACCCCGAAGATCATCAATTGAAAATTCACAAGCCGGAGTAGCTTGCTGGCCGGCTGGAGCGCCGCCTTGCGATTCGTTGAATCGCGGCTGGAAGCAACCCTCACCCCTCCTCAATCCTCATCCCTCCTCCCATCCCCCCTCCCCTCTTTTCTTGTTC